>Ga0105048_10013101_pt1 | contig 12968 bp, 13 predicted proteins | sample MAT05_FD_78382 | JGI IMG/M metagenome (GOLD analysis project Ga0105048, IMG submission 78382) | Freshwater microbial communities from Lake Fryxell liftoff mats and glacier meltwater in Antarctica - MAT-05 | ecosystem: Environmental > Aquatic > Freshwater > Ice > Liftoff microbial mat | place...
AGCAAAGCAGAACGCATACCACTTCCCCGGAAGAATCCGTGCTATCGCTATCATCGGATGTTCGCGGGGAGAACTTCGGCGGAATTGGCAGACTTTGAGTGAAGTGGGGAAGTGTTCAAACCCACCCATTGCAATGGGTGGGTAGAGCATTCAGCGGGTCGTCCAACTCGGCAGTTGAGCCAAGCCCAGCGGGAACGTGAACTTCGGGATCATATCCAGCTCGAGCTTCAACAGGTTCAACCCGGCGAACTCTTCGGATTTGCCCCGGCTCGGCGGCAGCATCGGCACGTTCTCTGGTTTGCCCAATGTGTGATCGGGAACGTAGTGATCCCGTTCCATGGGCGTGAGTTCCTTCGCCTGCCCCGGCATTGGCAACGTGGGCAAGTTCGACGCCCAGCAAACATTCGCGGTGAGGCCCAACACGATCGATCCGATCAAGCGCAACATGGCAGATTCCTTTCGGGAACACACGGCGCGCGCATCCTGCACGCGGAATGCGTTGATAGCGTGAGCGATGGGGATTGCAAGCGGAAATTTGGCGATCACGGGTGATCTACAAGAAGCGACTGGCACGACACGGCTCGACGAAAACTCGGTCAAAGAAAACATCCGTTGATTGCAATTCCTATCGCGGTTTGAATTCCGGAATGATCACCATCACTGCTCAAGAACTCGAACGCGACCTCGCCGTTTACCTCGACCGCGTCAAGGCGGGCGAAACATTGGTCGTCTCCGGGGCTCCCATCGAGATCGTATCAAATTTCGATGCTCCCCAACTCCGACCAATCGGGCTTGCGGCAGGGCAATTCGTCGTTCCGGACGACTTCGACGATTCGCTCCCCGACGATTTCCAAATGACCACTCGGGCGATCACTCTTCCAACCCGTTGAACAAACCGATGTAACTCTGATACCGTCGCGGGCTGATGTGCCGGCGTTGCACGGCGGCGAGGACGGCGCACTTCGTTTCGTGCGTGTGGGTGCAATCGGGGAAGCCGCACAGCGGCACATAGGCGTGGAACTCGCGGAAGTAGCCTTCCACTTCCTCCGGGCGGGTATCCCACAATTGCAGTTGCCGAACCCCGGGGGTATCGACGACCCAGCCGCCGAAATCGAGGCGGATTAGTTCCGCGGCGGTCGTGGTGTGGCTGCCCTTCTGCGTTTTCTCGCTCACCGTTTTCACCCGCAAGGCCAACTCGGGTTGCACGGCATTCAACAGTGAAGATTTGCCGACGCCGCTTTGGCCGCTGAATACGGTCGCACGACCGCCTAACTGTTTGCGCAATCGCTCGATGCCGTAGCCGGTGCGGGCACTGGTGATGTGCGTGGCGATGCCGAGTTGCGAATAGGCTCCGATCAGCGGCTGGTACTCGGCGATATCGACGAGATCGGCTTTGTTCAAACAAAGCACCGGGGTGAGGCCGCCCTTATCGGCGCTGGCGATGTAACGATCGATGAGGTGAGGCTTCAAATCGGGTTGAACCAAGCTCATCACGATGACGAGTTGATCGACGTTGGCCACGAGCACATGCTCGCGGCGGCGGCTTTCGCGGGTGAGCACGCCGTGCCGGGGTTCGACCCGTTCGATGGTTCCTTCCGGTTCCTTGGCTTGGGGATCCGGGCGAACCCACACGCGATCCCCGGTGGTGACGACGCCGCGTTCGTCGGTGGAAAGGGATTTCAACATTCGGCGGATGGTGCAACGATAGATCGTGGGTTGGTCTGTCACCTTCTCCCCGAGGGGAGAGGGTGAATCTGCTTCCACATACACATGCAATCCGTGCACCCGCAGTACACGCCCCGCGAAGCATTCCCCTTCGACGATCGAACGCTGGCCGACCTCGGCACCATCCTGCATCACCGTGCGGTGCCGGGAAAGGTTTCCCTTGGCCCGGACGCGTTCGCCGGACTCCGCATCCCCGGCGAGATCGGCATCGCCTTGGAAATCGCGCGTGACATCGTTCACGCGCGGCGGCTTGGTGCGGTTCTTGCGCAGCTCGACGCGGACTTTTTTCTTGCTCATACGCAGCCCGCCGGAGGGAACAGCGAGCTAACCACAAAGGCACGGAGACACGGAGAAAACCAAAGAGTATTTGAAGATCTCAAATGTCTATTTCTACTCCGTGTCTCCGTGCCTGCGTGGTTAGTTCCTCTATTGCTACGCATTGAACTTCACCCCCACGCTATTGGCAATCGCCAACACCCGTTCGCGGGCCAGTTTCGCGGCGGTGTCCGGGTCTTCGTGGTAGGTGTACAACTCGATCGTTACCCAATCGTTGTAACCGACGTCTTTCAATGCCTTCAACGTGCTGGCGAAGTCGATCACGCCCTCGCCGGGCACCAAATGGTGGTGCACTCGCGTGGCGGCGATGTCTTCCAAGTGAACGTGCTTGATGAGCGGGGCGAGTTTGTGGACGGTCGCGGCGGGATCGTCCTTCACGCAGTAGAAGTGCCCGATATCGAAGTTCAAGCCGAGGTAAGGCGAATCGAAATGCTTGGCGAATTCGAGGTATTGATCGGCGGTTTCAATGAGTAGATCGGGTTCCGGTTCCACCAACAGCGGCACACCGACCTTCTCCGCATGTTCCACCACCGGTTTGAGCATCTCGACGAAGAGCTTCAAACACTCATTCCAAGTTCGCCCTTCGAGCGGGCCGCCCGGTTCAGTCGTCACGCAGGGGGCACCGAGTTCCGCCGCGAGGGAAAGGGAACGTTTCGTATGATCGATGCGGATCTGCCGGTAGTGGACGCAAGGCTCGATCCACGAGGGGTGCCAGTATTTCTGCCGGGGATCGTTGACCGCGTGCATCATGAAGGCATTGACATTCGAGAAGGCCAACCGGTTCGCGGCCATCGCCTCGCGGATGCGCTCTTTCTGTTCTTCCAGCAAGTACGCGGGCCAAGCGTGCGGCACATCGGCCATGAGTTCGAGGCCGGCATAGCCGATCGCGGCGAGCTTCCGCGCGGTTTCGGGGAAGGAGAAATTGAGGTAGGCGTTGGTGCTGAAGGCGAGTTTCATCGGGGTAGTTTAGTAAAAATGGCTCGGGTTTGACTCCCCTCTCCCCTGGCGAGAGAGGGGTTGGGGTAGGGGGGACAATGCAAGGATTGCAAGCCCAAAATAATTGGCCTTCGCGCCTTCGGAATGCCGGGGTATAGCTATTTGCCCCCGGAGAGTCCCGTTGCCGCGAACGCTGAGTGCGACCGACGGCCGGAGCCTTTTGCGGGGAGCGTCTTGAGGTTTACCCCCGTCCCCCTCACGAGCATGGAAGCCCATGAGTTTGTTCCCCCGCGTGGCTCATTTCTCCCGAAGTAGCGCCAATTTACGTTCGCGCTTACAGTTTGAAACACTCGAAGATCGTCTCACTCCGACCGTCACGATCCAATTCGATTACAGCAACGATACCGGCGGTTTCTTCAACGACCCCGCAAGGCGTGCCGCTCTCGATCGCGCCGCCGATGCCGTGACCGCCCGCATGACCGATTCACTGGAGGCGATCACGCCCAGTGGCTCGAACACTTGGACATCCAGGGTGTACGATTCCGCGAGCGGGAAGAACATCACCGCGACCAACCCCACGATCAACGCCGACGAGATCATCGTTTACATCACCTCGGGTTACCTCGGCGGCGCTCTCGCGATCGCTTCCAGCCCCGGTTTCTCCGCCCAAGGTTCAAGCGACTGGTTCTCGCAAATCCGAACCCGCGGCGAGGCAGCCGGCACAGATTTCGGGCCGTGGGGCGGATTGATTGCCTTCAACAACAACTACAACTTTAGCACGGATGGCACGCCGACGTCGGCCGAGTTCGATTTGCAATCGGTGGCTACGCATGAACTGCTGCATATATTCGGTTTGGGTATGCAAGTGCCATCGTACACGCGTTACACGGGCACGGGCGCGTTCACCGGGCCGAATGTCACTGCGTTGCTGGGCAGCCCGGCGCCGTTGCAAGGGGGCGGCGATCACATCGCGAGCGGCTTCGGCTTGAACGGCAAGGAATCGATTCTCAGCCCAACGATCGCTCGCGGGCAAGTGAAGGGTATGACCGAGTTGGAATATGCGATGCTCTCAGATATTGGCTGGGATCAAACGAGTGCATCTAAACCTGTTGTGGTCGTTCCGCCGGTTGTGGTACCTCCGCCTCCCGTGGTGATTTCGCCGCCGCCGGTTGTGGTGCCCCCGCCTCCCGTGGTGATTTCGCCCCCGCCGGTTGTGGTGCCCCCGCCTCCCGTGGTGATTTCGCCACCGCCGGTTGTGGTAACCCCCGTTGTAGCACCGGTGGCGAAAGCCGGAGCGCAATTCACCGTCGGCAGCGATGCGGGTACCACACCCACATACAGCTCCTACGACGCCAATGGTCGACTCGTGGCGAGCGGCCTCGCGTACTCCGCTACGTTCAAGGGTGGAGTGCGCACTGCCACGGCCGATGTGAATGGCGATGGCATCAACGATTCCATTACGCTCGCCGGTGTGGGCAGCTCTCCGCACGTGCGGGTGTTCGACGGTCGCACCGGTTCGATGACCTTCAACTTCCTCGCCTTCGATTCATCGAACCGCGCGGGAAGTTACGTTGCGGCGGGCGATGTCAACGGCGATGGCAAAGCCGATATTGCGGTGTCGTTGCCCACGGGGCAAACCCGCGTGTTCAGCGGGGCCAACGGGCAACTCTTGGCCGAACTCACCGGGCAAGCGGCGAGCGATCTCGCATTGGGCGATGTGAATGCGGATGGCTTTGAAGATGTTGCGGTCGCCAACGGCAACACGGTGGCCATATGGGATGGCAAGAGCATCGCGACGGGAACGCCGAGGAAGCTCGCGGCGGATGTGATTGTGTACGATTCCCGGTTCAACGGTGCCGCGAGCATCGCATTCGCCGATATCGATGGCGATGGTAAAGCCGATCTCGTGGCCGGGGCGGGGGCGAATAACACGCCGCTGGCCCGCGTGTACAGCGGCAGTTCGATCTTGGCGAATCAGCCCAAATTGATCTCCCAATTCTTGGCCGGGGATGCGAACTATCGCACCGGCGTTCGACTCGCCTCGGCGGATATGAACAACGACGGCCGCGATGACATCATCGCCATGCCGATCGGGCCGGGGAGTGGCACGTTGAAAGTCTACAACGGCAAGAGCGTGGCCACCGGAACGGGCAGTCCGAGCGTCTTGCGAACGATGTGGAACTCGAATTGGGCCGCGAACGGAGCGTATGTGGGGTGAGGCAACCGGGAATGAAAAAGGGGACGGGCATTGGCCTGTCCCCTTTTTTCTTTGTCCGAGCCTCGGCAATCAGAGTTTTGCCAACACTTGGGGCGATAGTACTTCCGGTACTGGAACTAGCGTAGGCTTCGTCAGCACGATTCGGCTTTCGGGGATGTCACCCAAGTGGTCGTCGAAGAAATCGACGAGGCGTTGGGCGTATTCCAACGGGGCGACGTTCAACGCCTGATTGTGCTTGGCCCCGGGAACCGCCCAGAATTCTTTCTCGGGGGCACCTACGCGGTTGAACAAAGCCTTGGCCATTTCCGGTTTGATGTACGAATCGGCTTCGCCGTGGATCATCAGCACGGGCACGGATATCCGCTTGGCCTCCGATTCCACCCATTGGAAGCGGACGTTCCTAGCTTTGGCCACTTTGCGGATAGCGGCCATGCCGATGGCGCCGTAGAGGGCATCTGGGGCGAGCGCCTGAATTCGCTTGCGGGGGCTGTAAATCGCCACGAAGCGTCGCATGAACGGCACGACGGTGAGGTAGGTGGCGTAGGCACCGTCGGTGACGATACACTTCACCGTGCGATCCTCGGCGGCGAGCAGCATCGCCAAGCCGCCACCTTTGCTGATGCCGAAAATGCCGAGGCCGCGGGGATCCATATCCGGTCGGCTCTTCAAATACGCCAAGGCGGCGCTGGCATCGGTCAAATCCTTATCCGTGATCCATTGGAGCGGGGCGTAACTGGAATCGTTCGCACTTTCGCCTTGGTTACGAGGCTCGTAAGTGAACACGTCGTAGCCGGTGTCTCGGAGCTTGGCGCAGTATAACTCGGAAGACCAACGATTCGAGCCGAACTCGGGATTGAAAAGAATCACGCCGCGGCGTTTGCCTTCTCCACGGAGGTACGAACCCCGCAGGGCAATCCCATCGGATGTAGTGAACGTGACATCTTCCGAACCGGGAACTACTTCGCCGCGCGGGCGGACGAAGAGCGGCTTTTCTTGGAAGATCCGCACGACTTGATCGAGAAATTTGTATCGGTAATAGTAATGGCTACCCACGACCACGAAGGCCAAAAGGCCCGCGAAGAACAGAGCCACGCTACAGAGTACGATCATCCAATCGGCCACGGGTAAACCCCGGAGTTAAGTTACCCTTTTCGGGAGTATCATCGGCATCCGCTCCGATGAACAACAAGGTTTCGATTATTCCTAGCGGTATCGCTTAGTATCCGCCGTTACAATGAGTATCGCAATACCAATCTGCGCAACCGGTTGGGTTCGTCAATACTTGCTGGCCACGAGCGTTATGTTCTGTCCACCGAAGCCGAAGCTATTGCTGAGCACATGCTTCACCCCGGCTTTTTGCCGAGCAGCGTTGGGGATGTAATCGAGATCGCATTTCGGGTCGGGGGTTTCGTAATTCATCGTCGGCGGGAGTACGCCCTGCCTCATCGCTTGGATGGCGATAATGAGTTCCACCACGCCGCCGGCCGCGATCAAGTGCCCGAGCATGCTCTTGCTACTCGATATCGGCACGTTGTATGCCGCGGCTCCGAAAACCGTCTTAATTGCGGCGGTTTCGGCTTCGTCGTTGGCGTGGGTGCTAGTTCCGTGGGCGTTGATATAACCGATATCCGAGGGTTGAAGCCCGGCGTTGCGGATGGCATCTTGCATGGCCCGCACAGCTCCGCGGCCTTCGGGGTGAGGGTCGGTCATGGCGTGGGCATCACCGGTGGTGCCGTAGCCCGTGAACTCGGCGTAAATCTTGGCCCCCCGGGCCTTCGCATGTTCGAGTTCTTCAAGTACTACCATACCGGAGCCTTCCCCCAACACGAATCCATCGCGGTTGGCATCGAACGGTCGGCTGGCGGTTTGCGGGCTATCGCGCCGGGTGCTCAGCGCGGTGAGCAGATTGAACCCCGTAACGCCGAAGGGGTGGATCATCGAATGGGCGCCGCCGGTGAGCATCAGGTCGGCATCGCCGAAGCGGATCATTTCCGCGGCTTCCCCCAAGGCTTGGGCACTCGCGGCACAGGCCGTGAGGCAAGTGAAGTTCGGCCCGGCCAGATCGAATTCGTGGGCCACGTGCCCGGCACTCGTGTTCATTTCGAGTTCGGCTTCGCGGGCACCGTCGAGCAAACCGCGTGCCACGGCGGCAAACTTGGCGTGATCGACTTTGTAACCGCTCGCATCGCAACTTCGCCCGACGCCGGTGATCACGGCGGAGAAATCTTCGCTGCCTTCCCCGGCTCCCAGATACACACCGAACCGGGCACGATCGACCTTGGAATTCTCCGAGAGATCCGCGTCTTCGAGGGCCTGTTTCGCCGCGGCGAGTGCGAATCGAGTATTGACCCCGCACTTGATGAAGCGGGCCGCATTCGGAAGGTACTTGCCGAGGTCGAAGTTCTTCACTTCCGCCGCGAAATTGGTGGGGAAGCTTGCGGCGTCGAAGTGTGTGATACGCCCGATGCCGCTTTTCCCCGCGAGGAGATTGGCGAACATCTCCGGCACGGAGTGCCCGAGGGGTGTGATCACGCCCATCCCGGTAATCACAACTCGACGTCGCATGGCTGTTTTCCCCTTCGGAGGCGGAAGCATGAGCGACGGTGGTTATCCGTCGCTCACGCTTCCGGCTCGGATAAAACTCATCCCCATTTCTTCACGACGACGGCCGCGCATTGGCCGCGATCGGTGAAGCTCGTCTTTACCACATACGGTTTCGTAACCGGCCGCGGGGCGCCCGTATGGACTCGCATCGGGCAGGCCGGGTCTGGCGAAGCCGAGTTCAACGTGCCGGGGAGTTGGCCGTGCTTCAGGGCGAGGGTACTCGCGGCGAGTTCGAGCAACCCGGCAGCAGCTCCGGTATCCCCGAGGTGCCCCTTGGGGGCGAACACCGGAACGTTCGTTCCAAACACTTCGCCAATGGCTCGGGCTTCCCACGCATCCAGTTCCTTGGAACCGCACGCCGCGGCGTTCACGTGATCCACATCCGCAGGCTCAATTTCCGCTTCTTTAAGGGCGGTGCGGATCACCCCGGCGAATCGGGATCCCTGCTTGCCCTTATCGAATCCACTGGCGAAGCCGAGGAGTTCCGCATCGATGGTGGCCCCGCGTTCGCGGGCATGTTCGAGTTCTTCCAACCCGAACACGGCGGCCCCTTCGCCGATGATGCTGCCATCGCGATGGAGATCGAACGGGCGGAGGGCTTCACCCGGGGAATCGTTGCGGAGGCAGAGTTCGTGGAACAGGCTGTGCCGGGTGAAGCTCACGGGGTTGATTTTGGAATCGCAGGAACCGACGAGGAAGTAATCGGCGGCATCGCGGCCCATCAAACGGAAAGCTTCGCCGAGGGCGAGCAACCCGGCAACATCGGTGTTCGTGATCGTGTTATTCGGACCTTGGGCGTTGTAGTTTACACTCACGTGGCAGGCGGGCATATTCGGAAGGTACTTCAACATCCAAAGCGGGGGAACGAGTGGGATCCCCTTCACGCCCCAAATCGGCAGGCTCACCATGGGCGGCGTGCCTTCACAACTCGTTTGGGCACCCTTGGACAAATCTTCGAGTTCCGTGGCGACCATCATGCAGGCGAACTCGACGCCGAAGCGGAAGGGATCGATTTCCCCTTTCTTCGGGCCGCGCGGTTCCATCGCCTGCTGGGATGCGGCCACGCCGAGTTGGATGGTGCGGGCCATCACCTTGAGCGATTTCCGCACCGATTTCATGCTTGCGGGGATGAACGCTTTGGCGTCGAAGTCGGGAATCTCGGCGGCGATGCGACAGGGTAACGCGGAAGTGTCGAAGGCCTTGATCGGAGCGATGCCGCATTTGCCTTCGACGAGCGCTTGCCAGAACGTGGCGGGATCGGTGCCGATCGAACTCAGCACGCCCAACCCGGTGAATACGGCCCGTCGTTTCGACATTGCGATCCCATATTTTTCGGAGCCGGAAGTGTGAGCGAAGGTTTCCTTTACCGTCGCTCGCGCTTCCGGCTCCGTTTAACTCTGTGCCGGGGGCAGCGACTTCGCCGTGCCGATCAAGTGTTTCAACTCGCCGCTGAATACGAAATTATCGTCGCCGAACACTTGTTGGCTACGGTTTTGATCGAGGTGGGCGAAGAAAATCTCCGCATCGCACACGACATCCGCCCCGCAACTGGCCCGGCATTTCACCACCGCCCCTTCGGGCCGAAGATCGATGATCTCAACATCGTATGTGAGCATTTCCCCGGCGTGGGCTTCGCGTTGGAATTTCGCGAAGGGGATCTTGGCCAGAACCACTTTCTCGCGGAATTGGTTGGCTTCGCCCACGAGGATGCCACCCGTTTGGGCCAACCCCTCGAGAATGAGTGGCGCGGGCATTACCGGGAAGCCGGGGAAGTGCTCGGCGTAGTAATCCTCGGCGAGGCTGAGGCATTTCACCGCCGTGGCCGATTTCCCCGGCTCGAATGCGGTGAATCGATCGATCCAGACCCAGCGCATCGGCTATGCCTTTCCGGGAAGTTTGGAACCGATGTACTTCACGATCAAATCCACGGTGAATAGATCGCCGATCTTGGTGAACTCGGGATCCTTGGCGAAGCTGTCCACGTCCGCGAAGGGCATCTTTTCGCGGAGTTCGGCCAACCCGGCTGGGTTGATCTTACCGTTCACGAGGAACTTCGGATCCCCCGCGAAGATCGACTCCGGGAAGAGTTCGTTACGGTCGATTTTCAGGCCGAATTCGCGTTCGAGGCGGAACACGATATCGAGGAAGTCGATCGACTCCGCATCGAGATCCGCTTGGAGGCGGGAGGCGGGGGTCACTTGGTCTTCGTCGACGCTGAGCGCATCGACGAGGATTTCCTTGACCTTGGAGAAGATTTCGTCGTGAGTCATCCTGATAAACCTCTGTTGGTCTGACCCCCCTCTCCCTCGGCGGGAGAGGGGAACAAATACGAATCAAGCAGCGCTGGCACCCAAGCTCAACCCGCCATCGACGGTGATCAATTGGCCCGTAACGTACGCGGCGGCGGGGCTGCACAAGAAGGCGACCACGTTGGCGATGTCTTCCGGTTTACCGAGGCGTTTCAGCGGGATCATCTTGCGGATGAGTTCGCCCGCCTTGTTCCGCACGGCTTCGCTCATATCGGTTTCGATGAACCCCGGTGCCACGGCATTCACGGTCACGTTCCTGCCGCCGAGTTCCACCGCCAAGGCCCGCGTGAAGGAGTTAATCGCCCCTTTGCTGGCCGCGTAGTTCGTTTGCCCGGCGTTCACGAACTCCGCTGCGACGCTGGAGACGTTCACGATCCGCCCCGATTTCTGCTTGAAGACCATCTGGTTCGAGACGGCTTTGCAGAAGTGGAAGGTGCCATCGAGGTTGGTCGAAAGCACATCCTTCCAAGCGTCGAGTTCCATCCGTACGAAGAGGCCATCGCGAATGACCCCGGCGTTGTTCACCAGAATATCGACGCGGCCCCAATCCGCCAGCACCCCGGCAACGATACGATCCGCCGCGGTCGGGTCGGAAACGTCTCCCTGCCAAGCCTTGGCGGTGCCGCCCATTCCGGCGACCTCGATTTCGAGCGCCTTGGCCGCAGCTTCGCTGCCTTTATAGACGAACGCGACCTTCGCTCCGCCCTTGGCGAGTGCCAATACGCACGCCTTGCCGATACCGCGGCTCCCGCCCGTGACAATTGCGACCTGTTCGTTCATAATGTATTTCAACGCCTTATGTAGGGTGGGCATCGCCCACCATTCTTCGTTCGGTGGGCAGTGCCCACCCTACTGTTTCAATGCCCCGGTGAGCAGCGCCCAACGGGCGATCCAATGTTTCCGCAGTTGCTCATCCGCTGCGACTCCCGCCGGGCCGCGTTCCTCTAAATTGTATCCGTGAAGAACGATTTGGGCAGATACGGTGGCGGCTCCAGTTTCGTCGAAGCCTTTCCCTTTGAAAGTCGCCCAAGCCCCTTCTTCCTTCACCATGTCCACCGCCACATCCATCCGACGGCCCGGTTGCATGAAGTTGCCGTACTTCACGTTCTTGGCTTCCCGCAACACGATCACGCTGTGCCGGTAGCCGTTCGTGCTGCGCCAGAGCCACGCCGCGGCTTCCGTAAGGGATTCCAGCATCAGTACGCCAGGCATCACCGGGAAGCGTGGGAAATGATCGGCGAGGTATTCTTCGCCCAGCGCAAGGAACTTGCAGCCCCGGATGAACTTGCCCGGCTGGTGGGCGTCGATTCGGTCGATCAGGGTGAACCGCATGGTGGAAATGCCCTACAATTCTCGCCTTCGGCAAAGGCGGTACAATCCGCGCCCTTTGGAAGAAGGAGAATATACCGAAGTGGCGCAAGACGGACAACCCCGCATAGAAAGGATCAACGCCGCGGTAACTCCTGTTCTAAGTTACTCCCGCCATGACCAAGTATCGCTCCATCGACGCCTTGCGGGGTTTTGCCTCATTGTGGGTACTCGCCTACCACCTGTGGTGCGCGTATTTCCCGACGGCCAATCTGCAAAATTGCTCGCCGAGCGCGAATCTGCCGAGTGCAACCGAGTTGCCGCTCGAAGTGCTTCTCACGATGCCGTTGTTCGGTTTTGGCTACGCGGGAATCTGTCTGTTCTTCGTTCTGAGCGGCTTTTGCATTCACCTTCCCCAAGCGAGGCGATTCCAAAAAACGGGGCACGATGGCCTCGATAAACGCTCGTTTGCGTCTCGCCGTTTTTGGCGATTGTACCCAGCGTTTTTCGCGAGCCTCTTCTTGGCCGGTCTCGGGTTCTTCGCGATGAACTTTTGCTGGGAAAGCCCGCCGGGGGAAGCTGGTATCACGTTCCACTATTTCCTCGAAGCCACGGGTGCCGTTTGGATCGGCATGAACGCGTTCTTTTTGTTCGCCATCAAACCGGAAGCGACGATTATCAATGCCGTCTATTGGACGCTCTGGCTCGAATTGCAGTTCTACCTTTTTTACCCGCTATTGTTACGAGCTTGCCGGAGTTGGGGTTTCGGTCGAATCGCCATGTTTCTACTGGCGATCGAGTTGCTTCTCTCGCTCGTTCCCGCGTTAGTCGGTGCGGAGAAGTTGATGAAGCCGCCGTTGGAATGGCTGTTCTTGTGCCGCTACTTCGAGTGGTTTTTGGGGATGCTTCTGGCGGAGAAGTGCGCGAAGGGGAGTTTCATCGCCCCGAGAACATCGTTGATTGTCGTGTTCGCCGGATTCTCGGGTGGAATGCTACTAGCACTTCACCCGATTGGGCACTCGATCCACCAACTCGTATTCTCGATCGGTTCGTTCGGTGTCGTGGGTTATTTCATCGCCCCATCGCTGCGGAAATCGGAATCGCGGTCGATTCACTTGTTCGGTTGGTTCGGGGATTATTCGTACAGCTTATACCTCGTGCAAATACCGGTGATGCGTATCGTGTACGCACTCGAAACGCAGTTGCCGATGAGCTACAGGGGTTACACTTCCTTCTACGCGGCGGGAGCAGTGTGCCTCGTATTAGTTCCTGTAGTCGCATGGTGCTTATACCAGCTCGTGGAGAAGCGGTTCATGAAAGGATCACCGCCGCGCATAGAAACGGGGGCGATTGCCCCCGTAGAAAGCCCGATTGAACCGACACCCGACGATCACCCCACCACGGCGAGGATGTCGTCTTCGGTCATAATGAGATATTCCTTGCCTTCGACGGTCACTTCCGAACCGGCGTAGCTGGTGAAGAGCACCTTATCGCCGACCTTCACTTGGAAGCTGGCCCGCTTGCCGTTTTCG
>Ga0105048_10013105_pt1 | contig 12965 bp, 7 predicted proteins | sample MAT05_FD_78382 | JGI IMG/M metagenome (GOLD analysis project Ga0105048, IMG submission 78382) | Freshwater microbial communities from Lake Fryxell liftoff mats and glacier meltwater in Antarctica - MAT-05 | ecosystem: Environmental > Aquatic > Freshwater > Ice > Liftoff microbial mat | place...
GCAACTCTTTCTGATGAACTGGATGAAACAGTTTCAATGGCCTGTGAATCGGCCTGAGGTCTGCGCCACGTTCTTCCTGGTCTTCCCGTTCAATCCGGACAGTTTCAATGGCCTGTGAATCGGCCTGAGGTCTGCGCCTTACCCTCGCAGAACTCATTTGGGTGAAACGACTTACGGAGCATTTTGCAGAGGTCGGCGGTTTTTGCAAGTCTCAGCATCAATGTCACCCTTAAGTTTTTCTTTTGTAGTTGCTGTAAACCGTGACGCAGATTCACCTTACGATTTTGCAGAGCATACCACATATTTTGCCATTTTTCACGGGGTCTGCAGGGTGCTCTGGGAAAGATGGGAGGCTTGATCAGACACAACGCAGTCTTGGGTCCGTTTGTATCTGTCTCAAATTCCCGTCACCAAGTCCCGCGATTCTATCAAGGATGGCTCCCAAAAAGAAAGGTGTCAAAGGTGTCAATTCTCTTTGATTGGCATATCCACTTCTGATCGCACTTGTGGCCGTCCGCGCGGACGTATGGTTGATTCAACGTTGAGGCGTGTGGCGATTGATTCCACCCGGACAAATCTCCCAGTGGACGGCCTCGCTGAGCGGACAGGCGAACTGCGTCCAGTTCCTTCTTTGTGCGCGGATCGTTAACCCGTTCCACCCATTTCGGCAATCGGGGAAGCGGCCACGGCGACATCAGCTTTGGATCAGGCTCGGGCTTCTGTTGCCATCGCCACAATGATCCCCAACGCCAATCCTCGGCCCGATCCACAAGCTTTGCTAGTAAGGCATTTCGCTCAACGTAGCGGCAAACGACGAAGAAGTGGTCGTCGTCCTGGATCGGAAAACTCTTGTATCGCTGTTGATCAACATGCCCCAGTCCGCTGGTGTGATAGTGGGCATGATAACGCATCGTATGCGTGCCACCAATCCAGCCCATAAACCGGCTCATCTCGCCGTCAATCAAAGGACGGAGTACCAGGCCGCGAGGGCGGAAATACTCTGCCGCTCGGATGATGGCTTGCTCAAAGTCCGGATGCTCAAACAGCTTCATCGCTTACGCTCCTTCGCTTGCCAGTCTCGGGCATGTTGCAAAGCGTTCAGTCGTCCGAATTCAAAGCGTGACAGTGGATTCAGGCTCTCGCGTATTGAGGCAAGCTGACTCGCAGGCAGGCCAAGCTGCTGACCAATGGCCCCGAGCATGGCTCGAACACGTGGGGGCTCAGTTGCTGCGACTTTCAGCAATCGCTGGAAGCCGCCCTTTTCGCGAAACAGTTTCAGCAGCCTGATGACGGTCGCCTGGGCTGACAGCTCGCTGGTGTCCCCTCGGTTCCGCAGGAAGTCAAGCAGAGCGGCATCCTCTTCCGAAAGTTCCCGCCATGCATCTGGTCGTCGCGTGTGAATAATGGTCTCGTGTCCAACGATTAGTCGTGGAAGACTTGAACCGTTCGTGGAAACCTCCGCTTTGCCAGGATTCTGCGTGGTGAAGCCGAGCAGATTGGCGGCGGCGATTCCCGCAGGGAATACGCTGCGTTGCTCGATGGGAAGGTTGCGAATCACTGCCGGATTCGGCCTGCTCAATCCGAATGCTGTTGACCGTGGCCGGTAGTAAAGCCCTTTACCCAGTCGCTGGATGACGCCGCGCCTTGTCAGTCGTGACAGTTCCTGTGCAACGGCGGTAAACGGCATTCCGCTGAAATCGGCAAACCGCCAAACCCGGTCACCGCTGGCTTCGATCTGCCTGCGGACTGTTTGGGCCGTGGTTTTGCCGCCGGATTCAGCTTGTTTTGCGGTTCTTGTCATGATTAGATTCTCACACAGTATCGACAGAATGTCAAGTTTTAATGTTGTTAAACTTGACATCCGCGACGGTGCCCGCCTGATATTTCACATGGGGAAGCGTCACGGTGGGAAGCGTCACGGTGCCTGTCACTTCGAAAGCCTTCGAAAGCACTTCGAAAGCTGTCACTTCGAAAGCTCACTTCGAAAGCCGAGCCCATAGAGCAGCCACGAACTATAAGAGGGACGGTTCGGCTGAATGCTGCCGCCCGAACATCATCCCGTTCGATGATTCATGAACCGGAACATCAGTCTGCATGGAACGAATCACGCACAGATCATCGGCAAACCGAGCGACCTCCGGAAACAACTCACGATCTCAATTCCTGACTGAGCGAATCTTGAAAACCTGAACGGCGATGGCATCAGACCTCCGGTGGCATTTTCCGTGGTCATGGAAAATCCTTTGGAATGATACCGGGGCGAATCGCGAAATCAGGAGATTGCTTCGTTCAGTTTCATGCCGGTCTCTTACTCGTTACCCTGCAGCGTAATCCCGAGTGATCGCTTTCACAAGACGTGAGGATGTATTGCCAGATTTGACAGCCACAGGCTTGTATTTCAGTGGTCGCAACGGGAGGTAGAAGAGCAAAAACGCCACGGTTTGTGACGCTCTGGCATTGTGGACCTGTCTGCATGCAGCCAGATGATTCAGGCCATTTTTTCAGCCTCGGAAGACGGCTCCTGCACGATGCATAAAGTTGTTGTTGAAGAGCCATACAAGTTTGTACCACCGTATCGCGGACGGTGGTTTTCGTGGATGTTTCGGCTTTGGCTGAAACCGTATCTGCGTACGACGCATGGCATCGTGAAATGCACCTACGAAGGATTGGAGCATGTTCGCGAATCAATTAAGGCGGGGCACGGGATTCTGTTGTGTCCAAATCATTCACGTGATTCCGATCCGATGCTCATCGGGATGCTGTGTCGCGCAATTCCGAGCCATGTGTTTTCGATGGCCAGCTGGCACATTTTCAAACAGAGTCGTCTGGAGGCCTTTGTGGTTCGGCGTCTGGGGGGATTCAGTGTTTATCGCGAAGGCATGGATCGCCAGGCATTGGACACGTCCGTTCGCATCGTCACGAATGCCGAACGACCGCTCGTCGTATTCCCGGAAGGCGTGATCTCGCGGACCAACGATCGCCTGAATGCGCTGATGGACGGCGTTTCTTTCATCGCGCGAGTTGCCGCGAAGAAGCGGAGTGAAGCCCATCCCGGCAAGAAGGTGGTGATTCATCCTATCGGGATTCGATACCGTCTGCAGGCCGATCTGGCTGAGGTGACCGATCCGGTACTGATAAAACTGGAGCAGCGCACGTTCTGGAAAACGCAGGAACATCTGTCAACAATCGATCGGATCGGCAGGCTGGCGATGGCACTCCTGGCCGCGCGGGAAGTTGAAGTGCTCGGTGCGACTCAACCCGGCACCGTCCGTGCGCGGGTCGCAAACCTGATCAACGCGTTGCTGCATCCAATTGAAAAGCAATGGCTCAGCGGTCCGCGCATGGGGGATGTGATCGTGCGTGTGAAAGATCTGCGTTCAGTGATTCTGGCTGAGTTGCTCAAAGGCACGCTCACGCCCCAGGAACGCACGTCGCGCTGGAGACAACTCACGGACTGTTACTACTCGCAGACGCTGTCGATGTATCCGGAAGGTTACCTGGATGACGGCGTTAAGGGTTCCCTGACTCCCGAACGCATTGTCGAAACGGTCCAGCGGCTTGAAGAGGATCTCACGGACCACGTCACCGTGCATCAGGCTTGGCGCGTAGAATTCAGGATTGGTGAAGCCATTGTGATCGATCCGACTCAACGAAAATCGCGCGGTGGCGATCCGATCATGCAGAATCTGCGTGAACGTATGCTGGGATTACTGGAAATTGAAGACTGGTGGCCGCCGCAACCCGTCACTCCGTTCGAAGAATAGTGCGAGGTTCGGCCAGGAATGAGGCAGCATGTGTCTTGCGGTTGTCCCCTCTCCCCCCGCAATCGATTTTCCAACTGTACAATTTTTCCACGGGGGGAGAGGGCCAGGGTGAGGGGGAATTTTACTTTTGTTCTTCAGCTTCGTTTAACAATAAACAGGTCAGCCCCCCTCATCCGGCCTCCGACAACCTTCTCCCCCGATCTCGGGGGAGAAGGGACATGAGGACGATTGCCGTTGATGGCGTCAATCCTGAGCGTACACGTATATTTTCGGGACACGAACGTGGCCAACTTTCGACGCAAACGCCGACACCTCAGCCTGCCCATCTGGAGCAGTGCGGTCCTGATGACCATCAACCTTGCGCTCATGGTCGTGCTAATTGTGCTGCTGAGCCGAGAAAAGCTGTGGTTGGCGTTAACCGTTGGATCGGTGGCCTTGGGGATCAGTCTGTTCGGCATGTCGCTGTATTCATTTCTGACGATCAAGGAAATTCAGCTCAATCGACGACAGTCCAACTTCGTGGACAGCGTCACCCATGAACTCAAGACACCTATCGCAGCGCTGCGGTTGTATCTGGACACATTGATCCTGCGCGAACCGGAACCGAAGGACCGCCAGGAATTCTATGTGACCATGAATTCCGAACTGGCTCGTCTGGACGGACTCATCAATCAGTTGCTCGAAGTGGCGAGACTGGATGCGATCGGGCATCAGAAGGAACCGGAAACCGTGCAGTTGGAAGATCTGCTGCGATCCTGTGCAGAAGCAGCATGCCTGCACCACAAGCAGGAAATCGCCGAAGTCTTTCACTTTGAGATTTCGCCATTGGCACTCACGTCGCGTCGCATGTTGCTGGAAATGGTTTTTGGCAACCTGCTTGACAACGCAGTCAAATACGGCGGCGCTCCACCACGAGTCACAGTCCATGCGTTTGCCCGTGGGCGTGATCGTGTTGTGGTGCGTGTCCGTGATAACGGACCGGGCGTCGCTCCCGAACACCGCCGCAGAATTTTTAAGCTGTTTTTCCGGGGAAGTGACGAACTCCAGAGAACCAAGACAGGCACCGGGATTGGCCTCTACATCGTGCGGACGCTCGTGGGTTTCTTAAAAGGCAGCGTCGCCGTCACGGACGCGGAATCGGGAACCGGTAGTGTGTTCGAAGTCACGTTGCCGGGTCGGGAGTTGCAGATTCCGGAACCGGAAAATCGGGAAGGCCGACAACGTGTCTCTGAATTGGCTTTGTCGGGAAAGGAGAATGCTCCGTGAGAATTCTTGTCATCGAGGATGAAGACGCCATTGCGCGCGGCCTGCGTTTCAATTTCGAACGCGAAGGACATCAGGTCGATATCGCTGGTAACGGGCCAACCGCGCTTGAAATCTATGAATCCGCCCAGCCGCCGATCGACCTCGTCGTCCTGGATCTGATGCTGCCGCAGATGAGCGGCTACGAAATCTGCCGGACGCTGCGCCGACTCGACATGGATATTCCGATTATGGCACTGACGGCGCGAACGTTGTCCGAAGACAAAGTGCAGGCATTTGATGTCGGTGTGGACATGTATATGACGAAGCCGTTCTCGCTGCCAGAACTGCTGAGTCGCGTCAATAATCTGCTCAACAAGCGACGTCGGACGCTTGAGCGACGATCTGTGCGACCAACCGAAGACATCGTGCGGTTCAGTGACGTGACCGTGGATTTTGGCCGGTTTGAACTGCGTCGCAACAGCGAAGTTCACTCGCTGACAACGCGGGAACAGGAGTTGTTACGATACTTTCTGGAACACGATGGCGTCGTTCTGTCTCGAGCACGACTGCAGTCGGACGTATGGAAAGATTCGGCCGACATCTCCAGTCGTTCGATCGACAATTTTGTGATGCGTCTGCGGCGGATGATTGAACCGGATCCCACATCACCCAGGCATCTGCTTTCCATCCGTGGCACCGGCTATCGCTTTGTCCGCGAACCCACGCCGGAAACTGTGGATGACTCGTCTGGGTCGGGTTCTTCTGAATCATGAGGATCGGGGAACTGAGCCTCGTCATTTCTTAACATATTCTTCTTCTGAAAAGGGAGGATTCGGTCCTGCAAACTTTTCTCAACCGGGGAGAATGCAGCGAAATCCTGAAGCGGGTGAGACCCGCGACTGGAATCATAATGATCTGGAAGCTGAACCTCCTTTTTTCTTGACATTTGTGCGTCAGTGTCGGATACGATTATGACTCAATAGACTGACGACACCAATGCCCCGGTGAAAATCGTTCGGGGACCACGGGTTAAGGATGATTGTGATGCCGAAAAACGGCCCGTTTACCTACAGAGGTCTCTGGCCACTTCCGGGTTGCCCGAGTTACCACATTATCATTTCCGCGCCGATGATTTCACTGCTGATCGGTTGTGGAGGCGGTGAAGATTTCAGCAAGCCGCCTGCGCAGATTCAGAATCAACTGGCAAAAGCAGCCCAGGATTCCGCAGTACCAGCGGGCGATGGAACTGATGCAGCGATCAGCGACGGAGTCGCAGCGCCTGAGCAAAACGGCACCGCGACTGACGCCGCTGCCGAGTCAGCCGCAACACCTGCACCCACAACACCTGCACCCGACCCGGCTGGCGCGAATCGCGAGAGTCCAGCCGTTACAGTCATTCCTGCGGAATCGACAGAAGTACCAACGACGCCCGCACCCGAGGGTTCCAAGTCAACTGAAGCGGCCTCCGGCGATCGTACAGAAGTGATGACAGCCAGCGGCAAGTCTGCCGAGGCGATCGCTGCGAATAAGGATGCCAACAGCGCCAATTCCGTCGCGGGCAATGCCGGTGGACTGCTGGGGAAACTGAAAACCGACGCGGCAAAAAAGGGGGATGCAACGGCGGCGACCAATCCCGCATCGGGCTCCGGCGCATCACAGATCACGGCTCGATTTGGTCGCATGGCGATGTCGCGCCTGCAATGGCTGGAATTGGTTTCGCAACTCACCAGACAATTCTTTGTCGCTTCAACACCGGATGGGAACAGCCTTGCAGGATCTACCGGCGAACGCAGCTGCGAAGTCGTCGATACGCAACTGGACCCTGGCAGCCAGACACTGGCACCAGGAAGTCGCACGGCCTTGACAAAGGCAAATCCGATTCACATTCCAGTCACCGGCCTGCCGGGAATCATCAATTCACTGGAACTCACGAATAATGGTCAGCAGGTTCTTGTCGGCACGACGGACGGACGACTGCTCGTGCGAAGCGCAGCGAGCACGGCGGACTGGGACCTGTTCGCCCGCGATCTCTTCCTGTTTCAGGACGAACATCGCCGCACGGCGCGGTTGAGCGACCAAGCCCTGGTTGCCATTCGCTGCCTGCCGAATGATCAGATTCTGACAATTGATGCGAACGGAGTTTGTGCGTTCTGGAAAACGGATACCGCCGTTCTGACTGCGACGCCAATCATGGAAATGACGGTCGAACAGGCCAGCGCTGCTGAAGCAGAAACTGTGACGGTTACGCCGATTTCCTCCTTTCCTGTATCAGGGTTTGAAATCCTGAGCATCACGATTGACGAAAAACTTCAAATGGGAGCGATCGTTACTTCGTCCGAAGAAGTCTATGTGTTTCGCACAACCACTGGCGAACTCATGCAGACATTGACGACCGATCTGTTCGCTGACACGCAACCTGTGTGTGTCGATTTTTTCGCCGATGGAACTGAAATCATAGTCGGACTCGCGGACGGACGAATTCTGCGCCGCGCTCTGACCGGAGCAACCGCAGTGAGTGGACTCAACGATCAGGGCGAAACCGTGGACTATGATCTGGTATTCATCCCCGACGTGCAGGATCAGGTAAGTTCGATCACCAGCATTCGTTCGATTCCAAACAGCCATACAATCTACTTTGGTACGGTCGATGGCACGGTTGTACGTTTCGATACGGCTCAAACACGAATTCAACAGTTGAAGAAACGGCACGAAGGACCGGTCATTGATTTCTGCCTGACGCCGCACGGTGTCCTTTCGATCGGCAGCGATCGGCAGGCTCAATTGTTTGATCCACCGCAGACGCCGCTGTCAAACAGCCCGAATGACGAAGTGGTGTTTCAATTGCCGCACGATGAAACACTGGAAGCACCGGTTGTCGATGACTCGGCGGCTCCGAACGGTGCAGCGACGCCCGCATCCAGACAGACGCGACCTGCCGCAACCCGCGTTGCTGAAAAAGCAGCCGATGTGGATCTGAGTCTTGCTGGAATTCGTCCGGCGGATTCAGCACTGGCACTGTACGCTCATCAGTTGCGATCAGCGGAAGAGCCCGCAAAGCTGCTTGAACTGCGAAAGCAGATTCTGCGACATCGCGGAGAGAACTCGCTGGCCGACAGCCTGGGAACCGAACCTGCGGATGTGCTGGACGGGCCGCCAATGCGTGCGGGGGAGACGACGACGCAACTGCAGTTCCCGGCAGGAAACTGGTCACGAGTGCTGCTCTCCATTTCAGACGATGGCACAACCGTTGCTGCCCTGCATCGCGTTACAGGTGATCCGACGGATCAACAAACGCTGGCGAGGGCGTTGAGTCTCTTTGATCTGAAAACTGGCACGGCACTTCGACACTGGACACAGCCGGTGCCAACACAGAGTCTGAATCTGAATTCGTCGCATCATGTTCTGCTGCCGTCACCTGCTGCCACGCGCTTCTGGAATACAACGGGACACGCCGAAACGGACTTACTGCTGCCAGTGTCGGCGACAGCGATATCGGCAGATGCGAACACGCTGATTCTTGGGTGTATGGGCCTGCCCGGGATGGCTGATCCCCTGCTGACACGCCTGAACCTGAACGATCGCACTGAAACCCGCGGCATGGAGCTGTTCGAAGCCATGACCACCGCGGCTGCGTTCACAAACGCTGGTGATCGTCTCATCGTCGGCACACGCGAACGCGATCAGGTACGATTGCTTGAGCTCGATCCCATGACATTGTCTATTCAACAGGAGATTATGCGGGAACCGATGGACGGTCGAATTCCGGAAACCTCCGAAGATCGTTCGCAACAAGCGAAATCAGGGACGATGCTGATTCAATTGTCACCCAGCGATAAGCTCATGCTGACGTGGGGACATTACACAGGGGGATCGCAATTGAGGCTGTGGCGACGCAGCAAGTCAGGGTGGCCGCAGGAAGATGTCACAGTCATCACGGCGACTGAAGCAAGTCCTGACTTCGAGGCGATTGATCAACCTTTCATGTTTGTGAATGGGCAGGACAGTCGCCTCGCCATCGTCACGGCGAATGGGCTTTTGATTCTGAGCACACGAAAGGCAGAGATTGAAAAGATGATTCCAATCCCCAATGTCAGCGGTCATCGTCCGCCGTGTGCCTTTTCGCGAGATGGGAAATGGCTCCTGATGGGCGACGGCGATGGCACTGTCTGGGCAGCGTCGCTGGTGAGCCTGGACCGCAAGCCGCTGAAATTCGAGGCGCACCCCGGACCAATCGCCGGGCTCGCCATGTCACCGAATGGCCGCTACCTCGCCACGATCGGTGAACACAATCAACTGCGTGCATGGCGGATCGATGGATTTCTGAAACGGTAGCCGACAAACGACACGCATCAGCTTGTCAGTCATCGCGAGTTGGGCCGACTGCGTTTGATGCGGCTCATGGTTGAGCGAGTATTCGAACCGTACTGCAAATGTCTCGGCGGGCTGACGCCGCGCCGCTCGCCGATTTGATTGCTTCAACCACCTTCGCGATTCTGATATCGGTGACGCAGTTCCTGCTCTTGTTTTTCACGGGCTGGTTCCATCATCTGCTGGAGAAAAACAACGGCTGCTGTCACCACAATGACGGCAAGGGCGATGCCCAAACCTATCATCGCATTTCGACTGAGTCTCACGCCAAAGACTTTTTCACCGATGATCAGATCATCGTCCAGGACGATGGCGGAGGAATCTGCACTGCCCGTTTGTCCATCGCCTCGTGACAAAAGCTCAGTGAGCGTCATCAGATCAGCTCCGATCTGCAGTCGCGTCGCACATTTCACGCAGCGACCGCTGCGCCCGGCATCTTCAGCACGCAATCGCAACTGCTTTCTGCATTGCGGACAGTTGATGATGCCTGCCGACATTGCATACGAAACTCGCCTGGTGTTCTTTAATTTGCGAGAAGAATTCGAAAGTCGCACGGGCAACACAGGCCTCCTCCGCTTGACGCTGGTGGAATCGGCCTGTGACTTCACATTGGAATCTGCCTGTGACTTCACGTTAGAGTCTGTACTTAACTTCACATTGGAATCTGCCTGTGACTTCACGTTAGAGTCTGTACTTAACTTCACATTGGAATCTGCCTGTGACTTCACGTTGGAGTCTGTACTTAACTTCACGCTGGCATCTGCCGGTGACTTCACGCTGGAATCTGTACTTAACTTCACGTTGGCATCTGACCGTAACTTCACGCTGGAATCTGACCGTAACTTCACGCTGGAATCTGCCTGTAACTTCACACTGGAATCTGTCGGCTGCTTTGGAGGACGATGCGTTTCCTTCGGCGGACGCGCAGTTGCCTGCGTACTCGACAACCCAGCGATTGCCGCTTCGGCAAATTCCACACATGTCGCAAATCGTTCTTCCGGCTTCTTGCTGATCGCTCTTGCCAATGCCTGCGCTGTGGCAGCCGGGACTTCCTGACGCACTGCACTAATCAAAGGCAAAACGCGCCGTGTCTGATTCACCATCGTCGCGGATGGTGTTTTCCCAAGCATCGGAGGAGCACCGATCAACGTATGATAAACCGTGATGCCCAATGAATACTGATCGGCTCGGCCATCGTAATTCTCCCCCAGCACAATTTCCGGGGCTACAAAATTCGGCGTGCCGACGACAAATCCGGCAGCTGTTTCGTCGGCTGCGTTTTCGCCCGGTTCTCCATGCATGATTTTCGTCAAACCAAAATCGGCCAGGAATGCATTGCCCGCTTCGTCGAACAGGATATTGGCGGGTTTGACATCGCGATGGACGACTTTCCGTTGATGCGCGAAGTCCAGAGCCTTCGCGATTTCCAGCAGCCAGCTGCGGATTGAATCTACAGCAAGGGCTGTTGATTGTCCGTCGCGTCCCTCCATTTTTTCCCGCAGGCAACCGCCGGACAGGTACTGCATCACAACAAACGGAACGTTGTTGTGCACACCGACGTCCAGAATATTGACGATATGTGGGTGCTGCAGTTGCACAAGCAGGCGGCTTTCACGACGAAAGCGTTCGCGCAGGCCTGCATCCTGCAGCTTGTGTTTCTTAGGCACTTTGATGACGACATCGGTTTCGAGCCGATGGTCAAATGCCCGATACACAATTGCCATACTTCCAGTGCCGATGCGAGCCACGATCTTGAACCGATCGTCGGCCAGTGAAGCACCGATCAGAAATTCCGGGTCGAGAAGCTCCGCACCCATCTTGGAAACTCTCAAAGAAAACTCGTACCAAGTCAGCGAATCCGGAACCCAGACTTACATGGAACGCCGTCATATTGTGTTCAGGATACGTCGATTGACCGGTCTGCAACACACTACAATGTGAATTCTGTGGAAATCTCGCGAAAGTTGGCCGTTTGCGCAAACAGTTGCGCGGGTCCGGGAAAAGCGGGCATTACACAAAGGCAGAAATGTACTTTGCCTGCGAGAATTCGCAGAACGTTAACGCGAACTTAAGATCGTTCCATGAAATTGCAGAATTCGTCCGCAAGGGCGAATTTTGAATCCTGCGGGCAATTGGAACTTTCACCATGGCAAATTCGTCGGGTTCCTCCATCATCCAGGCTCCAGCGCCTGCAGGACATGAGTTGATCACGACCGTAGTGGTCGTGGATGCTCCTCAGATCACCGTCCCGGTCGGGCAATTTCTGCGACAAACGGGCTGGACAGTTTACGAAGCATCCAACTGCGGCCAGGCACGCGGTCTGATCGCGCGATTTAAGCCGGAATTTGTCATCATGGAGTTGCTTCTGCCATTCGAAACCGGCTTCGAATTCTGCGCGTACCTGAAGAAGTCTGATTGCCGAATCGCAGTGATGATCTTTACCGAAGTTCAGTTGGAGGAAGCCAGAAACCTGGCGATGTGGGCCGGAGCCGATGCGTTCGTTGCAAAGCCCACCGATCCCAATCGACTCTATCGCCAGATTCTGACTACGGCACAGCGTGTCAGTTCTCGCATTAAGGAGGCAGAAAATGGCTGCGGGGGGAGCATTGCGTTCCGGTGCAGGTGTGGAAAGTTGCTGCGAGCCGGATCGCAACATGCTGGCCGAGCGATCGTTTGTCCTGGATGTCAGCATCTTGCAAAATGTCCTGACTCGCTTCTGGATTCCGGAATGCTGTTCCGATCGCTGATGGAGGAGCGTCGAGGTCTGCGTTCCACTCACACTGGTGTCGCCTGTTCACACTGTCATAAGACAGTCGATCCCCGAAAATGCCGCGTCCGCGATCACTATGAATGTCTGCACTGCCGAATGCCGCTCAATCTGTCGGCAGATTTCCTTGAACAATGGCTGCTGTTTTTTGGCGATCAGGATCATGAGACGCCCGTCGGCGATTTTAGTCCTCTTCGATACGTCTATGTCCATTGCGAAAATTGTCGCAATCTGCACGCATATTTCCGCGATGCCGATTCGCCGCAGCCGTGTTCGTCCTGCGGACACCAGCAGTCACTGCCGTCGCTTCGTGGCGTCCCGATTTCTCGCGCGGCTCTGGCAAGTACCGGGCGGCTGTTCGAATTTCGACTGGCCGATGGACGGAACAAACTGTTCCTGCTGCCATCGAAAAGAAAATGGATGGTCGGAAGTGCTCCCTCCTGTCCGATAACCCTGCAGAATCAGCCGTTGAAACCGCAGCACTGTGTCCTGAAAAACACGTTTGAGGGACCGTACATTTTTCGTGCAGATCCCGCTGCAAAAATCAGTGTGAATGGCAACGACGTCGCAATACCGACTCTGCTCAAACCCGGCGACGAAATTCAACTCGGTGGCGTGCGTCTGTCGCTGCACGGAACACCGGAACGGAAATTGCAAAAACATGTGTCCGGGCTGCTGAACGACGTTGCAGAAAAACAGAAACTGACCGGCGAACTGGAATTCGCCGAACCGGCTGCGAAGATCCTTCAATACTACTGGGAACTTCAGCGATTACGGTGGATTGAATACCAGCGTGCACATCAGACGACGCTCTCCAGTGA
>Ga0105048_10013110_pt1 | contig 12963 bp, 14 predicted proteins | sample MAT05_FD_78382 | JGI IMG/M metagenome (GOLD analysis project Ga0105048, IMG submission 78382) | Freshwater microbial communities from Lake Fryxell liftoff mats and glacier meltwater in Antarctica - MAT-05 | ecosystem: Environmental > Aquatic > Freshwater > Ice > Liftoff microbial mat | place...
AGTGAATGCCACGGCGGGGGATCATCGCTTTCGATCGTGGTGGCGGCAGGTCTGTGAACAGGCGCCGCCACGACTCTCGATCTGCGCGGTGGGCGGTGGGGGTGGGCGGTGCGCCAGCCAGCCAGCCAGCCCAGCCAGCCCAGCCAGCCCAGCCAGCCAGCCAGCCAGCCCGCCCGCCCGCCCGCCCGCCCGCTAATGCTCAGGCTCCGTCGAGGTAAACCCAGCGCCGCTTCTCGCGAACGAAGCGGCTCACCTCATGCTGCTCGCCCGCAGATCCGCCGGCGCGGGAGAACGCCCGAAACTCCACGGTGCCCTCGGCGTCGAGCATCCCGCCACGGCTCGTCCCCTCGATCTCGAGCCGATACCAGCGCTGCTCCGGGTCGAGCTCGAGCTCGGACGGCACGGTTGTCGAGTGCCAGGTCGCCAGCAGGTAGCCCGCGTCGCCGACCGCGAAGGCGGAGTACCGCGAGCGCATGAGCCGCTCGGCCGTCGGCGCGAAGGCAGAGCCATGGTGAAAGGGCCCACAGCATTCGCCGTACTGCAGCCCACTGAGGCACGGGCAGCGGGCGGTTTCCGCGAGGCGCCACTCGGAATCGGTCACCTGACCATTATCCGGGCCGGCGCCAACCAGTTGCCATCAGTGGTCACGATTTGCGATCGCGGATACCCCCAGGGGTATAGTAAAGGTTGTCTACCCAGCGAAGGAGTACTGAATGTGCCGTGCAGTTGCCTGTAAGAAGTGCGGAAAGACGACGTGGGCGGGCTGCGGCCAGCACGTCGACCAGGTCATGCGCGGAGTCTCAAGTGCACAGCGCTGCCGCGGACACGAGAACGACGCCCCCACCCCCGGCTTCTTCGCGCGCCTCTTCAGCCGCTAGTCGACACCGGGACAGACGCCGCCGTCCGAGTCATCTTTCGGTATCGACCACCCTCACCTCGCGCAACACCCCCGCCTCGGCCACGGCCGTCAGATAGGTGCAGGTCGGCATCCGCCGCCGGTCGGTCGGCGAGCCGGGGTTCAGCAGGCGCATCCCGCCGGGAGTCATCGAGTCCCACGGAATGTGGCTGTGACCGAAGACGAGCACATCGGCATCCGGGAACAGCCCATCGCTGCGCGCCTCGCGCCCGCGAGCCGGACCCGTCTCATGCACGACGGCAATGCGAACGCCGTCCACCTCGACCCAGGCGATCTCAGGCAGGCGCTCGCGTAGTTCCGGTGGATCGTTGTTGCCCGAGACACCGACGACACGAGCGGCGCGGGCCTGCATCTGGTCGAGCAGCCCTTCCTGGATCCAGTCACCCGCATGGATAACGAGATCCGCGCTCTCGATCGCAGCCCAGACCTGGGCGGAGAGCGCCCGGGCTCGGGTCGGCACGTGCGTGTCGGCCAGCAGCAGTAGTCGCGTCATGTCCCCCAGCACATCACGTGGTGCCGCGCGCCGCGCGATTACAGCCCGAACGAGCGTCCGAGCCGGCTCAGAACGTCCTTGGGGTCGACACCGAACTTTTCGAGCAGCCCCCGATCCTTGTTGGTGTCGACCTTGTCGGGAAGCTCCGAATCGGCCCTCGCCGCGTCGTCGTTCTTGCCGAGGCTCTTGAGGAAGTCGATGATCTGTTCCTTATCGAGGAGCATGTCAGTGTCCTTGTCGGGGGTCCTTATCGTGAGGATTACGTGGAACTGACACTAGGGGTGCGCGATCCCACCGAGAAGGGGTGGACCGGATGCCGCGGAGCCGATAGGCGTACCCGGCTGCCGCACCACGCGAGCCTCATCCTGTTCCGGATACAGCGGCCACGCGGGCTGGCGCACTCAGGCGGGCGAGCGGTACTCGACCGCGGCCGAGCGGTACTCGACCGCGGCCGACACGGTTTCCGCGATCCGCGCCGCCCGGGTCGCGGCGCGTTTGGCCTTCGAGATGCGGTACAGCGCCATCTTGCAAACGGAGTGCGGCAGTACGGCGAAGTTCCTCTGGGCCAACGGGTCCGCGGCGAGCGCGGCGGCCAGGTCATCGGGCACGATCATCGCCTCAATATCGTCAAGGGCTGACCACGAACCGTCGGACTTGGCACGCTCGATCACCTGGATTCCCGCAGGGGCGAGCCGACCCTCGCGCTCCAGCTCGGCGACCCGCGCCGTATTACTGGGCGCCCAGTCGCTTCCGCGATTGCGCGGTGTCATCCGCTGCAGGTATCGGCTCTCGTCGAGCGATCGGGCCAGGCCGTCGATCCGACCGAAGCAGAGGGCCTCCCTCACGGCACTGTCGTAGTCGAGGGCTGTGACCGCATTGCCCTTCTTGCCGATCGCGACCCACGCGCCACGGGAATCAGCGTGGTTCGCAGCGAGCCAGTCGCGCCACTCCGCAACGGTCGCCGGGTGTAGAAGCGGGAACTCGGCGGATGCTGTGGAATCGGGCTCGGACTCGGACTCGGACTCGGACTCGGACACGGACGCGGACTCGGACTCGGACTTGGGCGCAAGCTGGGGTGCGGGATCGGGCGGGGGATCGACGTTCTCGGACGCCGGATGCTCGCGTGCGCTCACCGGCCACTCCTCGACGGGTCGTCCAGAACGCTTCAGATCGGCCACGATTCTACGCTCGGTTGCCGGCCCCGCCTCCTGTATCCGCTCGGCATCCTATTTACGCTCGGCCCCTGCACCCGCTCGGCCCCCCGCAGCCCCGCAGCCCCGCAGCCCCTCAGCCCCTCAGCCCCTCAGCCCCTCAGCCTCATTGCACCCGCTTGCCGTGCCGCCCCGTGCCAAATGAAGGACAAATCGGCGCGTGCGGCCTTACTGGCCAATGAACGAGTCCGTCACGGCCGGTTTCGCCTTCATTCGGCTTGGGAGGGGTGACATGAGCGGGGGTGGCGGACCTTCCGACGAAGGTCTCAGTCGATTAGCCCCACGAGCCGGTCTGCCGCCGCGACGATGGAGGTGATGCCACTGCCGATGACGAGGTACGCGACGCCGCCTGCGATGAGGTTGCTCGATCCACGGAGATTGTTGGCGATCACGATTGAGAACGCGGTTGCCATTGCGAGGGTGCTCGCGGCGACGGTCCCGAACGCCATCCGCACGTAGTCCGGCGGGGTCGGCGGATCCCAGCTATTGGTGAGAAGCACGATGGCCATCGGCACGATCAGGATTCCGAACAGCCCCACGAGCGAAACCGGGGCAATCCGGCGAGGCTCTTCGATGGAACGCGTCTCAGGCATACGCTCAGTGTCACAGCGATGGGAGTTCTGAGCAATAGCCAACTCCGGGTCAGGGCGGCGGCGCCGGTCAAGCAGCGAGGTCGCGCGCCGCGCAGGCCGCGAGGTCGCGCGCCGGTCAGGCAGCGAGTTCCCGCGCCGCGCAGGCTACGCCGTGACGCTCGGCAGCTCGCGCGTCTCGGACAGCTCGGGCCGGTCGAGCACGTCGGTTCCTACTCCGCGCCGGATCGTATGGCGGGTGACGTCTCCGTCGAGAATGTGGCCGTGGAATTCGATCAGGTCGCTGTTGCGCAGGTTATCCGGCGACGGGGCGAGCACGACGGCGTAATTGGGCACGACTCGCGTCTGCACGACCTGGCACCAGCGGTAGACCTTCTTGCCCCTGGCCCACTCGAGCTCGGTCGCGGGCGCGTGCCCGATGAGGATGCTGTACGTGCCGACGGGGTCGACCTCGTGGGCCTGATCGATCATCCGATCAATCAAGAGTTGCAGTTGCATGTCGCTCCTATCGGGTCGCCCCTCAGTGGGCGAAGTTGCCGCGGAAGTACTCGAACTGCCATCCAATGATCGTGATGAGGAGCAGCGGGAGGGAGAACATGGCGATCCACGGGCTGATCGCGAGGCCGAGCACGACGGCCGAGATCGCGCCGCCGAGCAGCACCGGCCACCAGCTCCACGGGCTAAAGAAGCCCGCCTCGGCATCGCCGTCGTCGATCTCAGCGTCGAGACGATCCTCGGCGAGGTTGGCGCCGTCACCTCGGAGCACCTGACCGAAGTAAAACGCCAGCATCACGCACATGACACCCGAGAGCCCGATCGTCAGCAGACCGACGAGTTCGAAGTTGTCGACCGCCAGGCTCCAGATCAGGTAGGCAGCGTCGACGATGAGAAAGCAGGTGCCGACAACATAAAGGACTGTTCTCATGCTCTTCATTGGGTAACCGTACCAATCATTGATGAGTTCATAAATTCATCATATCGCTAGTACAGGGTAACGGGGCACTCAGACGGGCAACTCCGGCGCGCGACGGGGTACGCGGCGGGCAACTCTGCTGCTCAGCCGACCGCCGACCGCCGACGGTAAAACCTCTCTGCGCCATCCCGCCAATCCCCGCGCCACATGCCCGCGCCACATGCCCGCGCCAAACGAAGAACGAATCGGTGTGTGCCGCCCCGCTGCCCAACGAGCGGGTTCGTTCAGGCCGACCTTGGCTTCGTTTGGAGAGCTGATGGGGCAGCGCTCAACCGGAGATTCTCAGATCTCCGCAGTCGACGCCCGGGCATCTTGAGAGACGGTCAGGCAGTGGGGCCCCGGAGCCGATGTCGTTCGACTCCGGGCCACGGGTTAAACGGGGACGGCATCTTCTCTAGCCGGTGCCTCATGATCGTCTTGAGTGATTTCGACGGCGGCTTTGTGCGCGGCGACCTGCTTGACGCTGGGGAGCACGAGGCTTGCGAGTGCGGCCAGTGCGAGGGCAGAGATGGGAACCCACATTCCGGCGAGGAAGGCGTCACGAAGAACGTTTGGCGTGAACGCGCCCCCCACGATCCCGAAGAACACAACGCCAACCACGGCTACTCCGATAGCGGAACCAACCTGCTGGAAGGTGCCGAATACCCCGGATGCTGCTCCGGCGTTGGCGATAGCTGTCTGGGCGAGGGCAACGTCCGTCAGGGGTACGACAAGGAGGGTGAGACCGAGACCGGCCAGGGCCATCGGCGCGATCAGGTCGGTGCCGACGAGATCATTGGCTTGGGCTTCGACGATACGCGCGATCCACCAGTAGCCGCTGATCTGGGCGAGAGCACCCAGAAGGATCAAACCCTTCCCTAGGCGTGGGCCGAGAGGAACGGCGATGCCGCTTCCGAGAAGAGCACCGAGGCTAAATGGCAAAGTGGTCAGCCCCGCCTCGATTGCGGAGAAGCCGAGCCCGATCTGCAGGTAGAGCACGAGGATCAGAAAGAACCCGCCGATGGACGCGCTGAACGAGAACTGGGTGAGCACCCCGGCCGAGTAGCCGCGGCTGTGGAACAGCGAGGGCGGCACGAGAGCGGAGCCGGATTTTTTGTCGCGCAGGTTCTGATACCAGACGAACACGGCCAACAGCACGGGGCTGGCTCCCATCATGATCCAGATGCCAGCCGGCCAGTCGAGCGCGCGACCCTCGATCAGCCCGTAGACAAGCAGGAATAGTGCTGCTGAGATGAGGACGACCCCCGGCACGTCCAGGCGGACGCGCTTCGCGGCGCGCGACTCGGGAATGCAGAGCGCTGCAGTGATGAACAACGCAATGCCGACGGGGACGTTGATGATGAACACACTCCGCCAGCCGAGTTCGAATGCGTTTTGTGTCACGAGGATGCCGCCAACGAGGGGACCCGCGACCGCCGCGAGTCCTGAAATCGCGCCGAGTGCCCCGAATACCCCGGCGCGTTCTTTCGGCGCAAACAGTACTTGGATGATTGACAGCACCTGAGGGATCATGATCGCGCCAAAGACTCCCTGAACGAGGCGCGAGACGACGAGCATTTCACCGCTGGTTGCGGCAGCGCAGGACGCCGACGCGAGGGTGAACCCGGCGACGCCGATCAGGAATACTCGCTTCCGGCCGTAGATGTCTCCGAGCCGGCCGCCGGTGATGATGAGCACGGCGAACGAGAGAATATAGCCGGACACGATCCACTCGAGCTGAGCCGAGGTGGCGCTCAGGTCTTCTTCGATCGAGGGGAGGGCGACGTTGACGATTGTCGTGTCGAGTAAGTCCATGAAGGACGCGAACAGGAGCACCACTACCGCGAGCGTGCGAAAGCGCATCAAAGTTCTTTTCTGTGGGTGGCTGGCAGTGCGAGCAATGAGCCGATAGTTGCCGCAGTCGGCCCGAGTATTTACTTTCTCGGCTGCGACAACAGGACTGTGTGGGGCGTTGCGACGCGACGAAATGTACCACGTGTTCTTTAGTGAACACTCTGTCGGTCGCGTCGAAAAGAATCGCTCACGACAGCTCCCGACCGGGAATCCCGGCGCTTCTCAGGGTGTCTGCTACAGACTGACCGCATGATGCTCGATGCCACTCGCGCCGCGGGCCTCGTGCGACTCGCCGACTTTGTTCCCCGTGCCGGTCGGACTTACGCCGCGGAGCGCAATCGTGACCGAGGCCCGGAGGATCGCACGAACGTGTCGACCCTTTCTCCATGGGTGCGGCACCGGCTCGTGACCGAGGCAGACGTAGTGGAGGCTGTACTGCAGCCGCACTCGCTTGATGCGGCCTCGAAGTTCGTGCAAGAGGTCTACTGGCGCACCTATTGGAAAGGCTGGCTCGAGCTGCGGCCGAGCGTCTGGGCGCGGTACGCCGCGGCCGTCAGGCCCGCGCTGGTCGGGCTGAGTGCCGCGCAGCGTGCAAGCTACGACGCGGCTGTGACCGGCCGCACGGGAATTGAGGGCTTCGACGAGTGGGCACGCGACCTGGTCGACACCGGCTACCTGCACAACCACGCACGCATGTGGTTCGCGAGCATCTGGATCTTCACACTGCATCTGCCCTGGCAGCTCGGAGCCGACTTCTTCATGCGGCACCTGCTCGACGGAGATCCCGCCTCGAATACGCTCTCGTGGCGCTGGGTGGGCGGCCTGCAGACTGTCGGCAAGACCTACCTTGCGACGACTCAGAACATCGCGTTCGCCACCGAGGGCCGGTTTCACCCGCGCGGGCTGGCCACCCACGCGATCGCACTTGAGGACGACGCACCTCTGCCCACGCCTCTGGCGGCGCCGCAGCCCGAACCGCTACCCGCCGGCCGGGTGGCGTTATTGCTTCACGAGGACGACCTTCACGCCGAGAGCCTCGCCCCGGCCCTCGAGGCGGCCGGAGCACAGGTCGTCGCGGTAGCGGCTCCGAGCGCCGGAGAGGCGCGGTCGCCGCTGTCGGCCGATGACTTGACAGCGGCATCCGTGCCTGCGCCGTCATCACCGCTCGTGGTCGCATTCACGGCCGGCGCGCTCACGGACGGCCTCGACCGGGCCGGCACGCACTTCGCGACCGGCACTGCCGCACTTGACACCCTCACGGCATCCGCAGTTCTGCCGTGGCTGCAAGCTCACAACGTGACGGTGCTCGTCACCCCATACGCGCCCGTCGGCGCGGTGCGCAATCGCCTTGATCGACTCGCCACCGACCTCGCCGCTGAGGGGGTCACTCTTACCCGCGTGCTGCGCGCGTGGGATGCCCAGGCTTGGCCGCACGCCACACGAGGGTTCTTCTCTTTCCGCGAGCGAATTCCTGCACTTGTGCGTGAACAACAGATCCGCGTGAACCCGTGACGATGGGTATGCTCCCGTGTGCCCGCCCACCGGTAACCAAAGAAAAAACCCCGCAATCACCGGGATTACGGGGTTGTTCACTGGCGGAACCGGTGGGATTTGAACCCACGGTGGGCTCTCACCCACACAACTTTTCGAGAGTTGCACCTTCGGCCGCTCGGACACGGTTCCGTCGACGATCTTAGTACAGACTCGGGCGCGCCTCGGCTACGCCCCGGATCCGGGCGCGACGTGCCGCAGGATCCGGTCCCACCTCGGCACAATCACGAGGTGCCCGGCGCCCGGAAAGAACTCGAGCTCCGAGTGCGGCACCTTCGCCAAGTGCCAGCGCCCATGCTCCGCCCCGACGACCGAATCGGCGAGCCCGTAGACGAGGAGCGTCCGGGCGCGCACATCCCCCTCATCAAAGTCGAGGTCGCCCACCGAGTAGCTCACAATGTCGGCCGCAATGCCCCGCACCGAGTGCAGCACGGCACGATCGAGCATCGCGACGATGCGGTCACGGATCTGCTCGAGCAGCGCAGCATCCGCCTCATCGGCCGAAAGCATGCCCACGATGTCGGCGCCGCGCGGGTACTCCCCCACGAGGTTCGCGAACTGCGCCCTGAGCGCCGCGGTCGCCTCGCCCGGCGGCAGCGCCGCGAGCTGCGCGTTCATCGCCCGGTTCTCCTCGCCGACCCAGGGCACCTCGGCATCCGGCGCCGGGGTCGCGACGACCGCGACCCGGTCGACGAGCTGCGGATGCCTGGCCGCGAGCGCGAGTGCGACCCGGCCGCCTGCCGACCAGCCGACCGCGCCCGCCGTGCCGATCCCGTGCGCCCCGAGGTACTCCGCGATGTCATCGGCGGCATCCGAAACGGTGCCGGCGGAGCCGTCCTCGTGCAGGCCCGAGGTGCCGTAGCCGGGCCGGTCGAGGGCGATCAGGCGGATGCCGTGCGCGTCAGTCACCGCGGGATCCGGGTCGAACTGCGCCGACCCGGGGGCCGGATGCGACAGGACCACGGTGCGGGCGGCATCCGGATCCCCGAACTCGACCACACCGATCAGCCGGCCGGAACTGTGCGCGAACTCCGTCGTTCTCATGCGGCCACGATAGCCACTGGCGGGGCAACGGAAAACGGGTGGCGCTCGCGGGTGCCGGCGTGGTGCCCCAGGGGGGACAACTGACCGCACCCGCGGGCATCGGGCCGGAGCCCATCCCCCGCGACTACAGTTCTCGCATGCCCTCAGCACGTGCGATCGCCGTTGCCATAGCCGGCTCGGTCGTACTACTCCTCGGGACCGCCGCGGCCGGACGCTACCTCGTGATCCGCCGCCGCACCGCGGGAATGGTGCGGCTCGCCGACATGATCCCCGTGCACTCGGCGCACTGGCGCGAGCAGCAGCGGGCGAAAGGCGAGCTAATCTACGTGGCGATCGGCGACTCGGCGGCGCAGGGAATCGGCGCGAGCACACCGGGCCGCTCCTATGTGGGGCTGCTCGCGCGCAGCATCCGCCGGGAGACCGGGCGCACCGTGCGGGTGGTCAACCTCAGCCAGTCCGGCGCGCGGCTGCGGGAGGCGCTCGAGCACCTGATGCCCCGCCTGGCGAAGCTGCAGCCCGATGTGGTCACGGTCTCGATCGGCGCGAATGACATCGCCAACTTCGATCCGGAACGGTTCGAACGGGAGCTGCGCGAGCTGTACTCCGCGCTCCCGCCCGGCGCGATCGTGGCAGACCTGCCGTCGTTCTACTTCGGCGAGTCCGAGCGGCGGGTGCGCGTCGCAAACAAGATCGTGCGCCGGATCGCCGCCGAGCTGTCGTTCGAGGTCGCCCCGCTGCACCGGACGACGTGGGCGCGCACCGCCGCGCGCACCGCGCTGCGCGACGTCGCGTCGGATTTCTTCCATCCGAACGACCGCGGCTATGCCGTGTGGGCGTCGGCGTTCGAGCCGATCGTACTGAGGGCGGTGCGGGCGCTCGAGGCAGGGACGCCCTCGACACGCTCCTGACGAGCGCCCCCGGATGCCCTGTGCGCCGGCCACACGCACCCCCGCACCCACCCCTACTGTGGAGCGCCGCATCCGGATGTCGCCCGCGGTCCCTAGGCTGGGGGGATGGCCAAAACCCAATCGAACTTCACCTGCACCGAGTGCGGTTGGGCGACCCTCAAGTGGGCCGGACGCTGCGGCGAATGCCAAGCCTGGGGCACGGTCGTCGAGGCCAGCCAGGGCACAGGCAGCTTGCGCGCGGTCAAGCCCGTACGGGTGAGCGAGGCGCGCATCGCCCGTTCGATCATCGATATCGAGTCGGACTCGGTCGCCCACTGGCCCAGCGGCATTAACGAGTTCGACCGGGTGCTCGGCGGCGGCATCGTGCCCGGCGCAACGATCCTGTTGAGCGGCGAGCCCGGCGTGGGCAAGTCGACGCTGCTGCTCGAGGTCGCCTCCCGTGCGGCGGCGGGCGGCGCGAAGGTGCTCTACGTGACTGCCGAGGAGTCGGTGAACCAGGTGCGCCTGCGAGCGCAGCGCACGAACGCGCTGCAGCCGTCGCTGTTCCTCGCCGCCGAGACCGACCTTGCCACCATTCTCGGACAGATCGACCAGGTGAAGCCGCATTTGCTCATCGTCGACTCGGTGCAGACGGTGTCGTCGTCGCTGTCCGACGGACTCGCGGGCGGGCCGTCGCAGGTGCGGGAGGTTGCGGCTACGCTCATCCGCGTCTCCAAGGATCGCAACCTGCCGATCCTCCTCGTCGGCCACGTCACCAAGGACGGCACGATTGCCGGTCCGCGCCTGCTCGAGCACCTCGTCGATGTGGTGCTGCAGTTCGAGGGCGACCGGCAGACGTCGCTGCGGTTCGTGCGCTCGCACAAGAACCGGTTCGGCTCCACGGACGAGGTCGGATGCTTCGAGATGACCGGCGACGGCATCGCCGAGGTCGCCGACCCGAGCGGACTCTTCCTCTCTCGCGGCAAAGTTGCCGTGTCGGGCACCTGTGTGACGATCGCCGTCGAGGGGCGTCGTGCCCTCCCGGTCGAGGTTCAGGCGCTGATCGTCAAGTCGTCCGCGCCGCAGCCTCGCCGGGTCGTGAACGGTGTTGACGCGTCCCGGGTGGCGATGCTGCTCGCCGTGCTCGAGCGCCGCGCGGGCCTCGCGCTGAGCGGCTACGACGTCTACGTGTCGACGGTTGGCGGCATCCGCGTGACGGAGCCGGGAGCCGACCTCGCCATCGCCCTCGCGATCGCGAGCGCCTACAAGGACAAGCCCTTCGCCGGCAGCCTCGCCGCGGTCGGCGAGATCAGCCTCGCCGGGGAGGTGCGCCAGGCGTCGTCGTCGAAGCAGCGGTCCGCCGAGGCCGCGCGGCTGGGCTTCTCGACCGTGGTGGATGCCTCGGCCGGGCACCTCGGCGAGGCGGTGCGGCTGGCCTTCGCGACGGCGAGCGCCGCGGTCGAGAGGGTGGCGATCCCCGAGTTCTAGGCCGCTGGCGGGCCCCATGGTCAATCGCGCGAACCGCCCACATCTGCTGCCTCCAGCGCCAGCAACCCGACACGAGCGGGCAACTCGCGGATGACGGTGCAGGCCAGTTCGCACTTTCGCGACGCCGTCGCTGACCCGAGGGACAGCGGCACTCGACAGCGGCGGGGTAGCGGCGGGGCGTCAGTCGCTCGGCTCGATTGTCAGCGAGCTCGACATCGGCCCGCCGTACCCCCCCGAGTAATGCACCCCATCACCGCCGGACCCGTGCCCCGGCCCCGGCCCGCCCAGCATGCTCCGGGTCAGCGTCTCGCGCGCCGAGAGCAGATCCTCGAGAGACGCCTGCAGGTCAGCATCCGTCACCTCGCGCGACTGCTCCGCGGCCGTGAGCACCGCCCGGCGCATCAGCTCCTTAGCGAAGGATCCCGTCACCCCGTCGGCCTGATCCGCAGCGGCCTCGACCACCTCCGCCGACAGAGGCAGGGCGCGTGCGTAGAGTGCGAACAGTCGGCGGCGCTCGGCGGCACCCGGCAGCCCGATCTCGACGGCGAGGTCGACTCGCCCCGGACGCTCCGCCAGCGCCCGCTCGAGCAGCTCCACCCGGTTGGTCGTGAGCAGAAAGGTGACGTCAGCATCGCCGTCGAGCCCATCGAGCGCGTCGAGCACCGCGAACAGCAGCGGTTGCGGTCCGCCGTGCATGGAGCGATCGCCGGCGACGAGGTCCACATCTTCAAGCACCACAATGGCAGGCTGCATCGCGCGGGCCAGCTCCGCCGCCTCGGTGATGAACCGGATGCTCGCACCGGTGAGCAGCACCGCGGTCGTCCCCGGGGTGCTCGCGAGGAGGTGCCGCACGGTGAGGGTCTTGCCGGTTCCGGGCGGCCCGTAAAGCAGCACTCCGCGCTTGAGGTGCTGGCCTGCCGCCGTGAGCCGCGCGCGCTGCTCGCCGATTCCCACCACATGCCGTCGAACCTGCTCGAGCACCCCCTCGGCGAGCACGATCTCCTCCGCCGTCACGGTGGGCCGCGCGAGGAACGTCGCGCCGGCCGCACCCTGCCCGTACTCGTTGCCGATGAGCGAGAGCACCTGGCCTCGCAGCACGCTCAGCCGGATCATCAGCTCGCGGATCTCGTGGATCACGGCGCTGGCGATGTCCGGGCTGGCCGCGAGCACCTCGATGCGAGCGTGTTCCTGGCCGAAGTCGGGCCGTGCCGAACGCTGCAGCAGGGCGACCCGGTTGCCGTCGACCTCCAGCATCCGGAGTCCCACCGTCACCACCTGCCGCTCGCTGTCCGGGCCCGACGCGACCGAGGCGTAATCCACTGGACCCGGGGCGAACGGCACTCGACTCGTGAGCAGTCCCGGCAGATCCTCCTGCCAGCGCATCTGCCCGTGGGTCACGCCAACAAGGCGAGAGTCCCCGCGCGCGGCCAGATGCTCCAGTGCGATGTGCGCATCGATGAGGCGATGCCCGGCAATAGTCTCGGTAACTGCGGGCAATGTCGCGATGTCGACGCCGAGGTACTCCTGCACGAGCCCGCCGAGCGGCGTGAGACCGCTCTCCTGCACGGTCACGTAGACGACCTCCTCGAGGAAGGTGCGAAATGTTTCGACGAATGAGCGTTGCTCGGAGTCCATGGCACCATCTTGGCCGTCGCGTGAGAAAAATGCGACTATCGGCCGACTGAAGCAGCAGGCGGGTTCGCGCGGGCGCTGGTCACGAGCGCGGCGGTAATCGCACGCGCGCGCGCGAACAACGACCGCGCGCGGCCCGGCGGCTACAGCGTCAGCGCCGCCAGCAGCTCCACCGGGTCGGCCTGCATCGGGTACGGCCCGGCCACATCGAACCAGACGGTGCCGAGGGTGTCGAGGTGCTTCTCCATGAACTCGACGAGCTGCGCACGTGCGTATCTCAGCACCCGCAGGTCGGTCTCCTCCGGCAGCATCCGAACATAATTCTCAGCCGACGAGAACAGGAGC
>Ga0105048_10013111_pt1 | contig 12963 bp, 12 predicted proteins | sample MAT05_FD_78382 | JGI IMG/M metagenome (GOLD analysis project Ga0105048, IMG submission 78382) | Freshwater microbial communities from Lake Fryxell liftoff mats and glacier meltwater in Antarctica - MAT-05 | ecosystem: Environmental > Aquatic > Freshwater > Ice > Liftoff microbial mat | place...
AATTCCATCCCTCACTGACGTTTCGGGTTCTGAAAACCCATTGAATCAACAAGCCGCTTGCTGCCGAGCTCGGGTGAGAGACTTGGTGTCGCAATTTGCGGAACGATCTTTTGAACTCTCGGGATTTTTAGCGGTAGTCTGTATTCGTTAAGAATTCCTTCACAATTCTCCGGGATCCTACTTGGCGTCGATCAATGTCGAGAAGGATCAATAATAGTGGGGAGTGAATCGGATGAATCGCGACGACATACTCAGCCTCATCGGTGGTGGAACATCTCCGGACGATGACGATATGCGGGTGGCCTGTCTGCTGAAAAGCGGCTACGGCTGCGTTGGGTATTTCAAAAGATCCGTGAACGACAGTCTCTCGGCTGCCATCGTACTGCTGAATATGCGGCTCGTGGATCTTCGTGCAGACGAAAGGCATTCCCGACGCGGGCGTGTCGCGGATTTTAATGACTTCCAGTGGGAACATCGGTTTGCCGGACGAACGGAGGAAACGGTCAATGACAATCGACGTTCCATTCCTTGACATTCGCACCCAAAATTCGGCGATCTGGGCAGACTTGAAGGATTCGTTTGAAGCCGCGATCGCCGGGGCTCATTTTATCCTTGGTCCAAACGTACAATTGTTTGAAGAGAATTTCGCAAAATTTTGCGGCGTGAAGCATTGTGTTGGAGTCAATAACGGCACCAGCGCACTGCACATGTCGCTGCTTGCCTTGAATATCGGTCCGGGGGACGAAGTGATTACGACCCCGCACAGCTGGATCAGCACGAGTTGGGCGATCAGCTATGTCGGAGCCACTCCGGTGTATGCGGATATTGATGATCGTTCGTTTAATTTAGATCCTTCACGCATTGAGGCCGCAATCACCTCACGAACCAGGGCGATTCTTCCGGTCCACCTGTATGGCGCAGCTGCGGACCTGACTGCGTTCCGGGACATCTGCCATCGACACAATCTCGTATTGATCGAAGATGCCGCCCAGGCGCATGGTGCGCAACATGCGGGAAGGACTGTGGGTTCCATTGGCGATGCAGGATGTTTCAGCTTTTATCCGGGCAAGAATCTTGGAGCGTTTGGTGAAGCTGGCGCGGTGACCACAAACTCCGATCGTATTGCAGAGCGGATTCGCCGTCTCCGTGATCACGCTCAGAGTGGTCGGCACCACCATGAAGAGATTGGATTCAACACGAGAATGGAAGGACTGCAGGGAGCTGTTCTCAATGAAAAGCTAAAACATCTCCCCGAATGGACAATGCAGCGGCGTCAGCATGCGGCAGCTTACCTCCGGCATTTGCAGAACATTCCGGGACTAGCTTTACCGTTTGCTCCGGATCCGAACGAGCATGTCTGGCACCTGTTCGTGGTGCTGGTGGAAGATCGTGAAAATTTCCGTGCTTACCTTGCACGCAATGGAGTCTCGACCAGCGTTCATTACCCCACGCCAATTCCCTTTCAGCCCGCATATCGTCACCTGGGGTATCAACGCGGACAGTTTCCCGTCGCCGAGGGCGTAATGGAGAAATGCGTGTCGCTTCCTATGTTTCCCGAGATGACTGAAGAGCAGCGCACAGTCGTCATTGATGCCGTGCGGCGCTATTACGAAAAGGACGACAAGGCATGAAACTATGCGGAAAGAGAATCTTAGTCACTGGCGGCGCCGGCCTCATTGGATCTACGATCGTTGACGCGCTTCTGGCAAGTTGCGATCCGGCCGAGGTCATCGTTCTCGACGATCTTTCACGCGGCACTCGGCATAACCTCGCGGAAGGAATGAAAACGGGACTGGTTCGGCTGGCGACAAGTGACATTCGCGACTACGATGCGATTCGCGATCTTTTCGACGGCGTAGATGCAGTGTTTCATCAGGCAGCGATTCGGATTACAAGGTGCGCTCTCGAACCTCGCGCATGCCTTGATGTGCTTGTGGCCGGAACCTTTAACGTGCTGGAAGCCTGCGTAAATGCGGGGGTAAAGAAAATAGTCGCTGCCTCCTCCGCCTCCATTTACGGAATGGCTGATAGTTTTCCGACAGATGAATCACATCATCCATACAACAATCGAACACTCTACGGAGCGGCTAAGATTGCCAATGAAGGATTTTTGCGAAGCTTTCACGATATGTACGGACTTGATTATGTCGCTCTGAGATACTTCAATGTTTATGGTCCGAGAATGGACATCTTTGGGAAATACACGGAGGTGTTGATTCGCTGGCTCGACTGCCTCGACCAGGGGATTCCGCCTAAGATTTTCGGGGACGGGAATCAGACTATGGATTTTATTTTCAGTGATGACATTGCCAAAGCCAACATTCTGGCGATGGAGTCAGATGTAACCGACGAAGTGTTTAACATAGGGTCTGAAACAGAAACAAGTCTGAATGAACTGCTCTCTGCTTTATTAAAAGCAACCGGCTCCTTGACGGTGAAGCCAGAGTACCTGCCTGAGCGAACGGTGAATCCAGTGCCTCGGCGCCTTGCTTCTGTCAGAAAGGCAGAATCGCTGCTTGGGTTTCGGGCAGAAACGGATTTGATCGAAGGATTGCAGAGACTTGTCGAGTGGAGAACGAACGCAATTTCGAGCGGTGTCTTCAGTGACTATCTGACGGATTCGGCAAGATGATAAAGATTCGAGGAGCGGTCAGGTGAGAAGAACATGATTCCAATTTCGAGGCCGTTTGTGGGAGTTGAAGAAGCGAACGCGGCTGCGGCAGTAGTCGCGTCCGGCTGGCTCACGCAAGGCCCGAAAGTTGCCGAATTCGAAGAGGCGATTGCCAGTTATTGCGGAACAAAGTTTGCGGTCGCTGTTTCAAGCTGTACTGCGGCTCTTCATCTGGCGATGATCACCCTGCAAATTGGAAAGGGCGATGAGGTAATTTGCCCGTCCATGTCATTTATTGCCACTGCGAATGCCATCAAACATGCCGGAGCAACTCCGGTATTCGCCGATGTGGATCCGACGACGTACAACCTTGATCCGGACGCCGCAGAAGCGGCCATCACTCTGCGGACGAAAGCGATAATGCCCGTGCATCAAATCGGGATGCCTGCGGACATGGATCGATTTCTTGAGATCGGCGAAAAATATGGAATCATGATTTTTGAGGATGCCGCCTGTGCTATTGGAAGTCAATACAAAGGACGTCTGATCGGCGGACACAGCGAAATGGCGTGTTTCAGCCTGCATCCAAGGAAGATTATTACGACCGGTGATGGCGGCATGATTACCACCGACAATGCTGCATACGCGAGTCGGCTCCGACAGTTACGCCAGCACGGGATGAGCGTGCCCGACACCGTACGGCATGGAGCGAAGAAAGTCATCATCGAAAGCTACGACGAAGTCGGATACAACTATCGATTGACCGACGTTCAGGCGGCAATCGGAACTCAACAAGTCAAACGTTTAAACTGGATCGTCAGCCGTCGTCGGGAGATCGCTGCTCGTTATACTCATGCGTTAACGGGGCATTCGTGGCTCATCCCTCCCTTTGAGCCGGACTATGCCACAAGTAATTTCCAGAGCTACGCGGTGAAGCTCACTGCTGACGCCCCCCTGAATCGCAATGCTTTGATGCAGCTGATGTTGGATCAGGGAATTGCCACCCGCCGAGGTGTGATGTTGTCACATCAGGAACCTGCCTACGCTGACTACTCAGTCCCGCACGATCTCTTGCAGAGCGAAGTTGCCAGTGCGGAATCAATGCTGCTGCCTCTGTATCCGCAAATGACCAATGAAGAACAGGATCAGGTAATCCGTGTACTTATGTCAGTCTCCTTTCGTCACCTAAGTGACAGTGTGATCGCGGGGAGTCAGAATTGAACACGATACTCCAGCATCCTCGCCTGCTTCGAATGGTCAAAATTTTTCTGTCTGGAACACTGCTCGGATGGCTGATCGTTAGCGGTCGATTGCAACTGGATCGACTTGCTGCGGTGCCGCTGAACTGGCAGTTACTGCCGTTGCTGCTGCTGGTTATGGGGTCGATGTTGCTCCCGGCCGTTCGCTGGTGGTGGTTGCTAAAAATTCAGGGACTACCGGAGCCACTAACAAAAATTATTCGTTTAACCTGGATAGGCTACCTCACAGCTTTGGTTCTGCCCGGTGCTGCAAGTGGCGATCTGGCGAAAGGTATATTGATTCTGCGGCACCACCATCAGGCGCGGGCACGAGCGCTCTCCACGGTGCTGGCCGATCGATTTCTGGGACTGCACAGCCTTCTTTGTCTGGGGTCTTTTTCTCTGCTGTGGACGGCGGTCAAAGGGGAACCCCAGTCAGCCATAATCGCAATCATTTTGGCGAATACTGTTCTGCTGGCGGGAATGACAATGGGACTGATCGCTCTACTGGAAAAGCGGTCGCGCAGCCTTCTCTTGTGGATGATGCCCATTCGCTGGCGGAGCGCCTGGGACGAGTCCTTCGTACTTTATCGAGCGGGCATGCCCCAATTATTGGGCTGCTTTGGCTTGTCCTGCATCAGCAGTACGATGACTGTCGCCTCGTTCTCGGCAGCCGCGATACTCCTGGGGCAAGATCTGACATGGCAGGCTGCATTCGCTGCCGGGCCGTTAATCGTCATTGCCAACTGTCTCCCGTTTACTCCCGGTGGAATCGGACTGGCCGAAGCTGTTTCCAGCGAGTTATTTGCGCAACTTGGTTCGGGCGCTGGCGCTGAGATTATGGCCCTTACGCGACTTTGCGGGGTATTGCTGACCGTCCTGACAGCACTTCCGGTCGTTGCGATTGCCACGAGTCGCCAGGAAAAAGTCGTTTCACGGACGAACAATCTCATTGGCATGCCAGGTCGTCCGTTGCTGCGCTTTGTGATGGGACCTGGCGGGGAAATGGAGCAAGACGATGAAGCTTCTGGCTGAGCGTATGGTCATGTTGATAGCGGATCGGATTGCTGCACTGAAACTTGATCTGACCGGGTTGCACGTGCTCACCGAGGCTGCGACCGGAGCTTACGCTGTCACCCCGGTCATCGCGGCAATGGCAGGTGCCAACGTCGTTGCGATGGCAAAAGCAACGCAATTTGGAGATGTTGCTCAAGTGGCGCGAGAGGTTCTCAGTCTGGCGGAGGCAGCAAACGTTCGTGACCAAATTCGAATCGTTGAATCGATTGCTGGTGCTGAAATAAGACGCGCAGATATCGTGACAAATTCTGGACACCTCCGGCCCCTTGATGCAATCTTTGTCAGCCAAATGAAGCCAGACGCTGTGATTCCCCTGATGTATGAGAGTTGGGAGTTGCGGCCGGGCGAAGTCGATCTTGATCTGTGCCGGCAGCGAGGAATTCGTGTGGCGGGAACCAACGAGTGCCATCCTGATGTTGGCGTCTTCCAGTACCTCGGGATTCTTGCACTCCAGGGATTGCTCCATTGTCGCATTCCCGTTTGTTTTTCCCGAATCCTGCTAATCTGCGATAATCCGTTTGCGAGACATATTGCGAAGACACTCGTGGATTGCGGCGTTGAGTTGGAAGTATTTGAAGGAACGCCCTTGCCGGAAGATATCAAAGCGGCCCGCAGACGCATTACCGAAAGCAGGGATTACGATGCTGTCGTCGTCGCTTCGACTCCGTGTCTGGAGCCGATAATTGGCCGAGCTGGAGAATCTCAATACTCGCCCAGGCAGATCGGCACGTTTGAGGCCATCGTACAAATATGGGGTGACCTCGATCGCAGTTGCATGCCACATGTACTCTGTTATCCCCCGCGCGAACCGCGAAGGGCACACATGGGTATTTTGTTAAGTGAACTCGGCCCTGAGCCCATTGTGCGGCTCCAGGCTGCTGGACTCAAGGTCGGCGAAGTTCTCCACCGTAACAACGCTTCCAGTCCGCGCGATTCCCTGTATTGCCAGGTAATGTCTTAAATCAGTGGGAGGGGTGATGCAGCTTTCTGACGTAGGCGCGATTTGCAATGTTGAGGTGAGACGCGACGGTTCATTTCGTTCGTTGGGGCTGCTCTCACATGATCTAAACGAGCTATTGGTTGTACTTTATGATCAAGATTATTTGCCAAAACTTTTGAGTAACTCGAGTGTTTCGTGTGTGATCACGAAGCCCCAATTCGCAGATGCCGTCCCTCCCTCTGTCGGAGTGGCAGTGGCCGATGATCCATTAGCAGTTTTCCATCGTATCCACGCCTATCTCCTTTCGGAGACTGAATTCTACGGTGGATCATTCGAGTCACGAGTTTCTCCAGACGCTGTAATTCATGAAACTGCCTGGATCGCTCCGTTGAATGTCCAAATCGGTTCGAACGCAAGAATTGGGCCCCGCGCCATAATTCACGAGAGGACCACAGTCTACGACAACGTAGTGATTGGAGCTGGCGCGGTGATCGGAGGCGAGGGTTTCGAACCAAAGAAAGTGAACGGATCGCACATTCTCGTACGTCACGCCGGAGGTGTCGTTTTGAGGAGCGGTGTTGAAATCCTATGCAACAGCCATGTCGCAAAAGCGGTTTACAACGGAAATACCGAAATAGGGGAGGACACAAAAATCGACGCGCTGGTTCATATTGCCCATAATGTTCGTATCGGTCGCCGCTGCGAAATTGCAGCTGGCGCTGTACTGGCTGGCAGTTCTGCGATTGGAGACGATGTTTGGATCGGCCCGCGTGTCGTTGTGTCGTCTGAAGTGAAGGTGGGCGATCGCGCGTTCGTTGCCATCGGCTCCGTTGCAATCAAAGATGTGTCGGAAGATGACAAAGTGTTTGGTGTTCCTGCAAAATCCATCAAACGCTAGTCAACAGGCAAACGCAATTATGTTTATTCGACCGCAAATACAAAAGATCCATGCGTATGCCGAACGATAAGTCTGCGTCAGAAACCGTTAGTCTTGTTGTCCCTGCGTTTAATGAGGGAAACAATCTCTCCGAATTTATCCGGCGCGCAGAGGCACTGGGAGGCACCCTTGCAGAGGTGGGCATCGTCACTGAAATCGTCATCGTGGATGATCACTCAGGCGACGATACACGACAAATCATGCACGAACTGCTGCGCACCCGCACACATCTGAAGTATATTCGGCTTTCACGTAACAGCGGATCGCATAGTGCCGTCGCTGCGGGCCTGTTGTACTGCACGGGAGACTGCGCAGTCATTATGGCGGCCGACCTGCAGGACCCGCCCGAAGCAATCCCTGGTTTACTGGAATGCTGGCACGCTGGGCACGATGTTGTCTGGGCCTGTCGATCCACTCGTCTAGGTGAATCTCTCGCCACAAAGCTGTCATCGATCTTGTTTCATAAAACGATGCAGCTCTTCGCGATGCCACAAATGCCGTCGAAGGGGGCCGACTTTCTGCTGATCAGCCGTAATGTCGTTGACGCATTCAATGCGATTCCTGAGAAACACACCAATTGCCTGGCATTGATTCTGTGGATGGGATTTCGACAAACCTCCGTCGAGTACGTCAAGCACGCCAGGAACGAAGGAAAAAGCAAATGGACGCTGCGAAAAAAAATCAAGCTGTTCGTCGATTCCGTCGTGTCTTTCAGCTACGTGCCAATCCGGTTCATGTCGTTCTTCGGTATGCTCATGGCATTTAGCGGATTTTTATACGGAGCAGTGGTTATTTTTGGGCGATTGGCGGGCTTTGTCCGCGCCGGTACGGGGTTCGCAGCGTTAATGACCGTATTGCTCGTCGGACAGGGGTGCATTTTGTTAATGCTGGGAGTCCTTGGCGAATACCTGTGGCGAACATTTGATGAAGCCCGAGGAAGGCCGCGTTTTATCGTCGAAGAAGTGATTGCATCCAGAGTTGAAGCAGGTCCGGCTCGTGTGAAAGAGGAGAAGCAATGATTCGTGTTGCGGTTATTGGTGCAGGGTATTGGGGACCAAATCTCATACGAAATTTCGCAGCGTGTTCCGATGTGACGCTGGTCGCTGTCTGTGACAGGGATCGCAGACGGCTTGACAAAATACTGGCGGGTTATCCGGGCGTTGCAGCTGTTGTGAGTTTTAACGAACTGCTGGATCGCGACGATGTCGATGCCGTCGCCATCGCAACTCCGGTGGCGACTCACGCACCACTCGGTATTGCGGCTCTGCAGGCTGGCAAACATGTGCTGGTGGAAAAGCCATTGGCTGCCTCCGTACATGATGCCGAAGCGATGGTGTCGGCCGCACGCGACGCTGACCGCATCCTGATGGTCGATCATACATTCATTTATTCCAATCCAGTTCAAAAAATGAAGCAACTGTTGGATTCCGGAGAACTCGGCGACCTCTACTTTATTGACAGCGTCCGCATCAATCTTGGCCTGTTTCAGCATGATGTGAATGTGGTCTGGGATCTCGCGCCGCATGACCTGTCGATTCTGGATTATCTGGTGGGGCGGCTGCCGAAGAGTCTTTCCGCGTTCGGAACATGTCACGCAGACAACCGCGGTGGTATTGAGGATGTGGCCTACCTGAACCTCGATTTCGGCGGCGGCCTGCTGGCCTCGTTTCATGTCAACTGGCTGAGCCCGGTAAAAGTGCGACACTTTATTGTAGGCGGTAGTCGAAAGAGCATAGTCTACAACGATTTGGATCCGTCTGAGAAAATCCGTGTCTATGATCGCGGTATCTCCGTGGAGGAGACTCCTGAGGCCCGTCGAGGCGTGTTGATCAGCTATCGCACTGGTGACATATGGTGCCCACACATTAGTCCATCAGAGCCGTTGCAGACAATGGTGAGTCACTTTGTGGAATGCATTCAGCAGAACAAGACACCGATCACAGACGGAGAAGCGGGACTGCGTGTGGTTCGCATTCTCGAAGCAGCCCAGCACAGCATTAAGGCCCAGGGCGGCCGAATTACACTCTGATACTCCGTGCAATTGTATTTTTAATCGCAATCTGTATCTGTCGATATCAATGAATTGCAGTTTTCCGCGATCAGTCTTTGGGAGTTGCCATTGAGTCAGCACACGGGTCATTTGCCAAAGTGTCACGTTGTCACCATCCGCGAAGTTCAATTTGGTGAGAATGTTACATTGATCGAGCCGGTAAACCTGTATGAATGCCTGATCGGCGACTCGGCGTTCATCGGTCCGTTCGTGGAGATTCAACGTGGTGTTGTGATTGGCAAACGGACACGAATTCAGTCGCATAGCTTCATATGTGAATTGGTGACGATTGGTGATGATTGTTTTATCGGGCATGGAGCAATGTTTATCAACGACTTGTTTTCTGAGGGTCATCCGGCAGCGAATCGGTCAGGTTGGAAGTCAACGGAGATTGGAAACCGCGTGTCAATTGGTTCCAACGCCACCATCCTTCCTGTCAACATATGCGATGATGTTGTGATCGGTGCAGGTGCTGTCGTCACCAAAGACATATGCACTTCAGGCATTTATGCTGGAAATCCAGCACGCAGACTTCGGTCCATTGCTGGTGACGTCACCGAAGAGATTTCCAAAACACAAACAGAGCAAGACAGATCCCGCCCACAATGACAAGACGGAAGCCTAGACGCACGCTTTCTGGCTCATAACGAAGCACAACACTGTGTTGGCCCGCTGGAACTCCCACGCCGCGCAGTGCGACGTTCGCGCGCCAAAGTGGAACGGGTAAATGATCGACATAGGCTTTCCAGCCACGATCCCAGCGATCACTGATAATCACGATGCCATCGGATGTCATTTCGGCCCGAAGTTCAATTTCGCAGGGACTCTCCCGTTTCACTGAGACAGTCCCACGGCCCTGACTGCGCGGCGGAACTGGATCGTGGAGGTAAGCCACATTCCGAGGGTCGAACGACAGGTCCGACATCTTTTTCAGTGCCGATTCCGTGTCGGGAACATATTCCACAGCCTCAGGCACAAATACTCTCGGCAATGCTTCGACATTCTCCAGCACCCAATAATCATCATGATGCGCGACGACAGGCCAGTCTATCGCAGGTTGAGATCGCATGATCACATATCTGGTATTAAGCAGATTCAGGATTTGCGGAACTTGAAACTTTGAGTGTTTGAGAATAATGAGCGGAACATACATCTGTGTCATCGCATAACCAGGAGAAACGAACGCTGGGTCTCCCACGGAATTCAACAGACGAATATACGAATCGGGATCCACTCCATCATATCCTCGAATATCCCACAGTCCGTGCGACACATTCAAGCTTGGTGGCAGACAATTAATACCGAGTACTCTTGCTCGTGGCAGTTCCGCAAGCCGTTCCAGCGCCGCGATGCGTGAATAGCACAGGTTCGGTTGGGACTGTCTTGTCTGCAGATACGCAAAGAAATACACATCTCCCATCAGCAAAATAGCTATCAAGGTTCGCGATAACCGTGTGCTCTGCTGACGCTGGAAGGTGAAACTCCACGCGACAAGAGCAATTCCACTCAGCGCGGCACCTGTCCAAAAGCAAAGACGAAAACTCTCCTGAATCGATGCCACGTCGGAGATTGCGACTCCTGGAACCCGTCCAGTTCGAACGAGATCGCCCAGGTTGGCGATCAGTTCAGGAAAGGCGGTCGTCCTCCAGAGACAGTAAGCAGTGAGGGCTGCGCACAGGGAGATCGGAACGGCAAACCACCACGAAAACCTCGATTTATCGCTAAACAGGTGCTCAAGGCCGAATGCCGTTACGATGAAAATTGAGACGCCAGCGGCAAACACCCAGCGGTTGTAAGACAGCATATTCAGGTAAGGAAGTCTTTGGATGTTAACAATGCCGGGCACATTCAGTACCCAGCCGAGAGACACAAACGCCAGCGCGGACCAGAAAAGTATCTCTTTACGTCGAGGGCGGTTTTGTATCGCCAAAGGCACAAGCCAAAGAACTGCGATCAACCCTGCATAAGCTCCTGCGGAACTCTCCAGGATGTTTCCCGATGCCCCAATGTAAATCGATCCTGCGCGGCAACCTCCCTCAGATTCTGGCAGAAATAATCCCCAGAGCGCGTTGATTCCGACGGGCGGTCGCTCTTCAATACCAGACGCCCTAGCAGCAACGCGACTACCTTCCCCCATATAGTCTACAAGTGGTAGCAGATACGCTCCTGCCAGCAGAAATCCGATGCTCCATCCGCCGCACAATCCGACAATTTGCTGAATGCATCTGCTCCACTTCCGGCTTTCTTTCAGGCCGATCGAAATCTGCCAAACGACCCGAAGTCCGCACGTAAGCAAGACGAGTCCGCCGATATCCGGCTGGCCTGAATTCAGGATGATTCCCGTGAAAAGTGCTACACCCGAAAGTCCCCAGCCGGACGGTCGTTTCACGGTCGCATCGGCCGCAAGCAAGAGCCAGGGGAGATGAATCACAGGTGGTGCGACAGGATAGCCCTGCCACAACGCGAGAAACGCCATGGATGGCGCGCACCAGCTCACGATCGCGGCCGGCCAAAACGATATTGAGAGGCTCCGTGTCAGAAAAAACCAGAAACCCAATCCAAATCCAATATTCTGGAAGAGCTGAATCCATGCGAGAGTTTCTGGAACTGGAAAAGCGGCATAAACCAACTCATAGGGCGAGTATTTTGGCCATCCGGCAAATGGCGCGCCGCAGTAATTCGCAGGCTGCCACAGCGGAATTCGGCCTTCCCGATATTCGTTAGTGGCGAATTTTCTGGCCATTGGAAAACTTAGAACCAAATCGGTAAGGCCTGCATGACCGGGGGTAATACCCGCTTGTTCGTCGGTTTCGGGAAGATAAAAGCCCGGTAGCGCCAATAATTCACAAGGGATCAAAACACGCGATCCCAGGAGACAGGGGCCAAGCAACAGCAGTTGAGGCACCAGCCAACCCATCCACAAGAATGCGTATCTGAAACGATGACTTCGAGTGATTCCTATCGCAGATTCGTTCATTGATCTCTGTCTTTAAACACGACTTACACTTATAAATTTGTCAGGATTCACGGATTCATTGGGACCACACTCTGCGACGAGATCGGGCGAACTATACCTACTCTTTCAGCAGAATCGACTTCTGGCAAACTCAGGATGTACTCCAGATTCTGCTTTGCTTCTGCAAGGCTGCCGGTCTGATCGCGGCTCGGTAACTATCGAAACCGCTGGAAGGTCGCTTCGAGGTGACCACTACCTGAAGACTTCACATTGCGGCAATTTCCTTTGCAGTTTCTCAACATCCGCTCTGGTAACCGGCGTCCCGTACAGGACGAGTGTGCTGAGATTCTCCAGCGAAGAAAGATATTCAAGCATGGTGCAGTCGAGCGTTGCTGAGTACGGGGAGGCTTTTATCCGTCAGGTCAAGTTCCAGCGATCGAAGATGGTTGTGATCTGCAAATTCCGTCAGACCTGGTCCGGCGACCTGCGTCTTTCGTAAATCCAGCGTCTGGAGTCGCGGAAGCCGGGCGATCTGTTGCAGGCCGATATCCGTAACCGGCGAACCAAAGACGCTGAGTTCTTTCAGATTGTGCATCTGTTTAAAGCCACAATCCGACTCACATGTCACTCTCGTGGAAGTCAGATCCAGTACGGAAAGATTGCGGAGCTGTGAAATCGTCCTGACACCTTCGTTCGTCACACCATTCCCGCTGATGTGAAGCGCGAATGGAAACGGCGCGTTCGGAATGCGTTCCAGATCACAGTCTGTGAATGACGCAGGACAGACAAACATCGTTTCATTTTCTCGTGATTGTTGCAATCCCACTGCAGCAAATGCCTGTACGGTATCCGCGACATGCGAACCAGATTCGCTCACTTGAACGGGATCGCTCGGTTGTGCCAACGCAGTCCAGCTGAAGAGGACCGCGAGAGAAGCAGGAAGGATATTAAGTGTCATCAGGGAACTCAGTTTGTGAGGTGCGTCCGATTACATCAGATCCCCAGGTTGGATCTGTTGAATCAGGCTGGACTCACTGGAGAGCGTCGTCTGATGTGCACGCTGGTATTCAATCCACCGTAATCGCTGAAGTTCCCAGTAGTATTGAAGGATCTTCGCAGCCGGTTCGGCGAATTCCAGTTCGCCGGTCAGTTTC
>Ga0105048_10013112_pt1 | contig 12963 bp, 9 predicted proteins | sample MAT05_FD_78382 | JGI IMG/M metagenome (GOLD analysis project Ga0105048, IMG submission 78382) | Freshwater microbial communities from Lake Fryxell liftoff mats and glacier meltwater in Antarctica - MAT-05 | ecosystem: Environmental > Aquatic > Freshwater > Ice > Liftoff microbial mat | place...
CTGTAGCTGAAGTGCTCCATGCCCGGGCCGAAGAGCTGCTTGTAGCAGGACCAGCAGGTCTCGACCGGGTCGCGTTTGCAGTCGATGATGCGTGCGCCCGGCAGCATGCGCAGGGCAGCACCTGCCCACAACCAGTTGTCGGGCAGCTTGTCGGTGGCCACCGGCTTGTCGGCCCGCCAGCGCGCGCTCTGGTCCAGATAGTCCTGGCCCATGCGGGCCCAGTCCTGCTCGGTCGCCACGGCGGCCCATTGCCCCAGCGGCTTGCCCAGACGCTCCGATTCCTGGTTCAGGATGCGGCCCAGGTACGGGAGCTCGCTGGCGCCTTCAACCTGGGAATGGCTGGCCAGCACCTGTTCCACGAGGGTCGTGCCCGAACGCGGCAGGCCGACGAGAAAGATGACCTCGCGGCCCTGCGTGCCTGCAGCCGGCGGCGGCGCGGCATCGAAGGTCTGGCGCAACGCATCGACTTCACGCTGGAACGCGGCCGGGTCCCAGGGCCGGCTGGCGCTGGCCTCACGGTTGGCGTGCTGCAGCGCTGCGAAGGCAGCGTCGACACGACCGGCGTCTTCCAGCGACTTGCCCAGGGCGAAGTGCAGCATCACCTTGTCTTCGGCCGTCATCGCGGCCGGTGGCGCCGCAGCGGTGCGTTCGAGCTGGGCAAGTTCTTCGGCGCTGAGCTTCACGATCTTCAGGTCGGCCAGCAAGAACCAGGCGCGCGACAGCAGCTGCCGGGCAGCGATGAGCGCGCGGCAGTCGGCAGCGGCCAGCTCGGCCTGGCCGAGCGCGGTGGCACAGCGTGCCCGCTGCAGCAGCGCAACGGGCAGGCCCGGCTGGCGCACCAGCACCTGCTGCACCGCGGTCATTGCGGCTTCGACATAACCCTGGCGGTCGAATTCGAGGCTCAGCGCCAGCCATTCTTCTGCGCTGTTGGCCAGGCCGGCGGCCGCCTGCAGGCTGCGCGGCGCTGCAGCAAAGTCGCTCGCGCGGTCTTGCGCGGTGCCCAGTTGCAGCAACAGGACAAAGTCGCCCGGGCGCTGGGCATGCGAACGCTCGAGACAGGCTGCGGCACGCGGCCAGTCGCCTTCGGTGCCGTACCAGTGGCCCTGACAGCGCAAGAGTTCGGGGTGGTCGGGCGCACTGCGCGCAAGGTTCAGCAAGAGCTGACCGGCCAGCAGCCTTTCGCCGCTGGACAGCAAACCCACGGCGCGCCGCAACTGTTCAGCCTGCGCCGGCCTCAGCCCGCGCAGCCGCTCGCGCATGGCAGCCGCGGCCTGCTTCTGTTGCCTGGCGAGCGTCATGCGAGCCTGGCGAGCAGCCGCTCGGCCGCCACCTCGACCGATGTCGACAGCGTCTGGATGTGGACTTCCGCATCCAGCGGCGGCTCATAAGGCGAGCCGATGCCGGTGAACGCCGGCAGCAGCCCTTGGCGGGCCCGCTTGTACAGCCCCTTGGGGTCGCGCGCTTCGGCGACGTCGAGCGCCGTGTCGATGAAGACCTCGATGAAGCGCCCTGGCTCGAACAGCGCTCGCGCCAAAGCGCGGTCGGCGCGGAAAGGCGAGATCAAGGCGACGATGACGACCAGCCCGGCATCCGCCATCAAGCGGGCCACTTCAGCGGTGCGGCGCACGTTCTCAGCCCGGTCGGCTGCGGAAAACCCCAAGTCACGCGTCAGGCCGCGGCGCAACTCGTCACCGTCCAGCACCACGGCATGGCGGCTCTGGGCGTGCAAGCGCCGGCAGGTGGCTTGGGCAATCGTCGACTTGCCGGCACCTGACAAGCCAGTGAGCCAGAGCACGGGGGCCGGCGCCGCCAACGTGGAGCCATGCGAGGTTGGGATGGAGGCGGCGTTCACGGCAGGCGTGGCGATCGAAGGGTTCTTCATGCTGGGCGATGCAGGTCATCTCAGGAAAGACAGAAGAATCTTGCCGCGCACGTGCCGGCCGCCATATCGCAAGCGCAGATCGCACACGGAGTCCCTGCGCGCAGCCGATTGTGGCGACGGAGTGCGATGCTTTTCGTGAGCAATCCCCCCGGATCGGGGGGCAATGAATCAGCGTGCTTCATGCTTAACTAAGTTGCCGTTGGAAAGCCATCGTTCGCAACGAGTTCAGGTTCGGCAGCGAGCAATCGGATTCAACGGTAATTTCAGAAGTCACAACCAACAGGATGGAGTTCACCCTATGAAACTTTCCCACCTTGCAGACCGCATTGGCGACGCTTTCCAGGCAAGCACCGGCGTCAAGTCGCTGGCTCGCGGCTCGGCGATGGCCACGGCCGCCGCCTTGTTGGCCTTCGCGCCGGCGGCTCACGCCGTGCCAACGCAGAGCACGGCTTCGAACATCGTCGTGCCGGCAACCACTGCAGGCGTGTACATCAACCTGCTCACCGGCGCCTTTGGCACAGCGGGGGCCACGCCGGGCTGGGACATCAACCCCTGGAGTTCGACCGGTCTCAGCTTCTTCAACCCGGGTGCCCCAGCCGGTGGTGTCTACGCGCTTTCCAGCGCTGGCCAGGTCGCAAGCCTCTCACTCGGCAGCGTCATCAGCGCCGCCACGACCTTTGGCAGCGGCGCTGCAACCACCACGGCGGCGAGCTCGCCCTGGAGCTTGAATGCAGTGAATTACTTCGGCTTCCGCCTGAACAACGAAGGCAACGGGCAGATTCACTACGGCTACGGCGTCATGACCATCGGCGCTGCGCTGACCAGCCGGACTGTCGACCAGCTGTGGTTCGAGAGCGTTCCCGGTGCGTCGATTACCGTTGTTCCCGAGCCTTCGAGCGTCGCCCTGATGCTGTTGGGTGGTCTCGGCCTGGCCGGTGTGTTGCATCGCCGCCGCCGGCAGTCCGCTGCCTGATGCACTGACCCATCGGCGGTCTCTTGCCCCCTGCCGCGGCCGGGGTGCAAGGCGACGAGGCCCGTGACCGTGAAGGTCCGGGCCTTTTTTCCGTCTGCGGCGGGCTAGCGCTTGGGGGGAAAGCCCGGCATGCCCGGGAACAGGTTGCCCGCTTTTTGCATCTGTTCGAAGAGGCTGCGGCTCTGCTCCACATAGCTGTCCATCAGGCCATGCAAGGCGGCCGGCTGGCCGCTGAGGAACTGGGTCCAGAGCTCGGGCGAAAGCTGCTTCGGGTCGTACAGCCCTTTGCTGCCTTGCAGAACCTGCGCCTGCATTTCGGTGAACGCCTGCAGGTTCTTCTCGAGCATCGTGCCCATCACGCCCTGCATGGCGTGGCCGTAGAAGCGGATGATCTGCGCGAGTGCCGGCGTCGTGAACATCGGCACACCGCCGGATTCTTCTTCCAGGATGATCTGCAGCAGGATGCCGCGCGTCAGGTCTTCGCCGGTCTTGGCGTCGCGCACCTCGAAGTCTTCGCCGGAAAGCACCATCTGCTTCACGTCGGCCAGCGTGATGTAGCTGCTGCTCTGGGTGTCGTAGAGCCGCCGGTTGGGGTACTTTTTCAGCGTTCGCACCGTTGCCACGGCCGAGCCAGCTTCTTCGGGGGCGGTGGCCTGAGGTCGGCGGCTGGACGGCATGCGGGCGTTCCTTGGTGCGGCGAGTGCCGAAGACTGCAGTCGATTCTAGGAGTCGCGCCCTGGCCCAAGGCCCGGGGCTTACCCAGGCGAAAGCGCAGGCAGGCGCAGGCAGGCGCAGGTGCAGATTCACGCCTGCTTGGCGCCGCGCGCCACGAAGTGCGGGTTCTCGTAACCCGGCTTGCCATAACGCAGCGGCAGGCCGTCGGGCGTGCAGACGCTGCCGCCGGCCGCTGCCAGCACCGCATGACCGGCGGCGGTGTCCCATTCCATGGTGCGGCCGAAACGCGCATAGACATCGGCTTCACCGGCGGCCAGCAGGCCGAACTTCAGCGACGAGCCCGCGGTGATGCGAGAGGCCACGGTCTGCCCCTTCAGCGACCCCTGCAGGAAGGCTTGCAGCGCCGCCTCGTCGCCATGTGAACGGCTGCCCGCCACGCACAGCCCGGCCGCAGGCACGCTGCGCACGCGCAGCGCGCGGCGGGCTTCCTGGCCGGCTGCTTCCGGCCGACCCACGCCATCCTCCCGCGCGCCAGCGTTCCAAGCGCCTTGTGTCCAGGCGCTCTGCTCCCACGCGCCCTGCCCGACCACGCCGCTGAACTGGCGCCCGCTCACTGGCAGCAGCACCACGCCCAGCACGGGCGCACCGTCGTGCACCAGAGCGATGTTCACGGTGAACTCGCCGTTGCGCGCCACGAACTCGCGCGTGCCGTCCAGCGGGTCGACGAGCCAGAAAGTTCGCGCAGCCGCCGGCGCCTGACCCCGCGAGGCCGCCTCTTCGGCCACCACGGGCCAAGCCGGGTGCAGCCTCTGCAACGCGGGGGTGATGAGCGCTTCGGCACGCTCGTCAGCCAGCGTCACGGGGGAATGGTCGGCCTTGTCCAGGACCTCGAAGTCGCTGGCGTAGACCTCGAGGATCAGCCGGGCAGCAGCACGGGCCAGCCGCTCGACGGCCGGCAGCAATTGCAGGCCCTGCTCTGGCGCCCACTCAGTCAGGGGGGAAGTCATGCCCGCATCGTAAATCGAGGGGAATTCATCACGGCTGGCCAAGCGCCATGTCACCGCAAAGACACGCGTCTGTGTCCCAATCGCTACATCTTGTTTCGAGCGCTGAACGTGAATACATGCTCTGCCCTTCATGGCTCGTCCGGCTCTTCGGGTTCGTCCGGCTCTTCCGGTTCGTCCGGTTCGACGGCAGCGCCCGCCCTGCCCGCCCGGCCCGCCCCTCAGCCATCACGCCGCCGCCGCCCGCTGCGCGCCGAACCCCTCGTCTTCGCCGTGCTGCTGACCATGCTCACGCTGGGCATCAACCTTTCAAGCGCGCCCGGCCAGATTGACCACGTCGAAACCGCGCCGGTGGCTTCGCAACTCGCAGCGGCACACTGAAATTTCCGGCAGCGCCTGCTGCTGAGCCCTACGAAACGAAGCCGGCTGGGTTGGTCCACAGCCGGCTTTGCTTTTTGGGGCGCGCTGCGCGCCCGGCTTCACACCGGTTGTGGCGGCGCGCGGCGCCCACCGCGCCGCACCAGGCCTGCCAGGCTCGCCAGCAGGCGCCATAGCGCTCGCAGCATCACCAGCGTCGCCACGGCTTCCAGGAAGGTGACGATGAAAGCCGCGAAGCTGTTCCAGCGCTCGTCTCGCCGCTTGAACTTGGCCACCATGCGGTCACGCGAGACCTCGATGCTGTCGTAGAAGCTCGGCACGACGAGCAGCGTGAGGAAGGTGCTCGTGATGACGCCGCCGATGATGGCCACGGCCATGGGCCGGTAAAACTCACCGCCCTCGCCGATGCCCACCGCCACCGGTACCATGCCGGCCACCAGCGCGAAGGTCGTCATCAGGATGGGCCTGAAGCGCATGCGCCCGGCGGCCATCAGCGCATCTTCGCGCGGCATGCCCTCGGCTTCCTTCACGCGCGCGGCGTCCAGCAGCAAGATGGCATTCTTCGCCACCAGGCCCATCAGCATGATGACCCCGATCAGGCTCATCAGGTTCAGCCCGCTGCCCACGGCCAGCAAAGCCAGCACGACGCCGATCAGCGACAGCGGCAGCGACAGCATCACTGCCAGTGGCGCCGTGAAGCTGCCGAACTGCACCACCAGGATGAGATACATCAGCCCCACCCCCATCACGAGGGCGGTGCCCATGGCGCTGAAGACCTCTTGCTGGTCGCGGCTGGCTCCGGCCAATTGCAGGCCGTAGCCGGGCGGGAACTGCATTTCGTTGGCGATGCGGCGGGCATCGGCCGTCACCTCACCGGCGCTGCGGCCCTGCACGTTGGCGGCCACGGTGATGGTGCGCTTGGTGTCTTCGTGCTGGATCTGGCTCGGGCCCTTGCCCATGCTGACCCTGGCAATCTGCTCCAGCGGCACGACCATGTTGCTGCCGCTGATGGCAATCGGCAGACGCTCGATGTTGGACGCGTCCACGCGGTCGTCGGGATGCAGGCGCACGGCGACGTCGCGTGATTCACCGCTGGGGTCGACCCAGTCGCCCACTTCCACGCCGGCAAAGGCCACGCGCAACGCCTGCGCCGCGTCGTTGGCGCTGATGCCCAGATTGTTGGCCAGCGCGCGGTCGAGTTCGATCTTCAACTCGTTCTGTGGGTCCTGCTCGGACAGCCCCACATCCACCGCGCCGGGCACCGTGCGCAGGCGGGCCATGAACTCGTTGGTCAGCTCCAGCAGGCGGCGGGAGTCTTCACCCGTGAAGCGAATCTGCACGGGCTTCTGCGCACCCATGTTCAGGTCTTCCAGCACCACATACTCGGCACCCACCAACTGCGCCATCTTCTTGCGCAGGTCGACGGCGATCTCGGGCGCACCGCGAGCACGCTCGGTGCTTTTGCCGATGTCCACGTAGATACGGCCGCCGCCCACGCGCACCTGGCTGTTGGTGGCCTGGGTCTCGGGCATGCTGCGGGCCAGCGTGGCGGCCGCCTCGACCTTCAGCCGTGAATACTCGAGGCTGGCGCTCGAGGGTGTGCGGACTTCGATGGCCAGGGTGCCGGCGTCGGATGTCGGCAGGAAACTGCTGCCGCCGAACTTCCACTGCAAGCCGACTGCAGCCACCAGGCTGAGCACTGCAAACGCGGCCATCCAGCGCCGGTGGTGCAGCGCCCAGGCGATGACGTTTCCGTAGCGGTCGGCCTGATGGTCGAACCATTCATTGAAGCGCTTCAGCAGCAGCGAAATGCCCTTCTTCGGCACCAGGTGGTGCCCGGGCGGGTCGCCCCAGTAGGCAGACAACATGGGGTCGAGCGTGAAGCTGATGAACAAGCTGACCAACACCGAGGCCACCACCGTCAGCGCAAACGGTGCGAACCACTGGCCCGACACACCCGGCATGAAAGCCACCGGGATGAACACGGCGACGATGGAGAAGGTGGTGGCGGCCACCGCCAAACCGATCTCGGAGGTTCCCTTCAAGGCAGCCGTCACTCGGTCGGCGCCCATCTCCATGTGACGCACGATGTTCTCGCGCACCACGATGGCGTCGTCGATCAGCACGCCGATGGCCAGGCTGAGGCCCAGCAGACTCATGAAGTTCAGCGAAAAGCCGCACAGCCAGACTGCGATGAAAGAGGCCAGCACGCTGGTGGGCAGGCTCAGCGCGGTGATGAGCGTGCTGCGCCAGGAGTTCAAGAAGATATAGACCACGAAGACCGTCAGCCCCGCACCGAAGACCAGCGCATGGATGACGTTGTTGAGGCTGTTCTGCGCGCTCTCGCCGCCGTCCTGCACCACTTCCAGCCGGGTGCCGGCGGGCAGCTCCTTGGTGATCTTGGCCACCTCGGCGCGCACCACATCGGCCACCGCCACGGTGCTGGCGTCGCGCGCCCGCGTCACGCCCAGGCCGACGTTGGGGTTGCCGCTGCGGATGGAGCGGCTGGTGATCTCGGCGTAGCCGTCCTGCACGGTGGCCACGTCGGACAGGCGCACCACGCTGTCGCCGCGGCGCTTGATGACGATGCGCCCGAACTCCGCCGGGCTTTCAATGCGGCCGACGAGTCGGATGCTCTGATCTTCCAGCGTGCCACGCACCTTGCCCACCGGGGCGCTGGCATTCTGCGTGCGCAACGCATTCACCACTTCGGTCACGGAGACCGAGAATTCACGCAGCCGCTCGGCGTGCAGCAGCACGCTCAGCTCTCGCCGCAGCGCACCGTTGACGTTGACCACAGCCACGCCCGGCAGCCCGCGCAGGCGGTCGGCGAGCTGGTCTTCGGCCATGCGCGAGATGTCGGCATGGCTCAGCGTGCTGGAAGACAGCGCCAGTTGCATCACCGGCTGCGCCGCCGGGTCGACACGCACCAGCGTGGGTTCGCGCATCTCGGCAGGCAGCTTGTAGCGCACCGAGCCGATGGCGTTGCGCACCTCGTCGGCGGCCTCGATCAGGTTCTTGTCGAAATCGAAAAACAGCACGAACTGGGCGCTGCCCTCGCGCGAGGTGGAACTCAAGCGGTCCACACCCGAGATGCTCTGCATCGATTTCTCGATGCGGTTGACGATCTCGCGTTCCACCGTTTCCGGGCTGGCACCCGGGTAGACCACGCTGACCACCAGCACGGGGGGCTCGACATCGGGCATCTGGTTGACGCGCAGCTTGCTCAGGGCCAGCAGGCCCAGGGCCATCAGACCGATGATGATGACCACCATCGCGGTGGGCCGCTTGACGCTGAAATCGCTGAGGAACATGGTGGCTTACTTTCCTGCTGCCGCTGTTTCTGAACCCGTGGCTGAAGCCGCGGCCGCGCCGTTGACTGGCGTGCCCTGCGCCGGTGCCGTGGCATCCGCGAGCCTGGCGGACTGCCCGTCGACCAGGCCGCTGCTCGGGCTGCGCAAGATGCGGTCACCCGCAGCCAGCCCGCTTTGCACCGGAAACTGACCGCGGCGGCTGTCGCGGTCGCCCAGCTTGACTGCCACGCGCTGAATCTGTGCGCCCTGCAGGCGCCAGACCTGCGTCTCTTCACCGGTGCGCAGCAGCGCGGCCTCGGGCAGCATCAGCGTGGTTTCTGTGCCGGTGTCGATGCGGCCTTCGGCAAAGAGGCCGGCCACCTGCGGCGCGGCGGTGGCCGCGCTGAAGTCGACCAGCACTTCGACCTGGCGCGTCACGGCATTGGCCGTGGCGTCGACGCGGCGAACCTTGCCCGCGTACTCGGCCTGCGGAAAGCCGTTGATGCGAAAAATCACCGCCATGCCCGGCTTCACCTCGCTCATGCGTTCGGCCGACACCAGGCCCTCCAGGCGCATGCTGCGCGGGTCGATGACCTTCACCAACTCGCGCCCGATCTGCACCGTGTCGCCGGCCGAGACACGACGTTCGCTGAGCACGCCGTCGAAGGGCGCCCGCACCTCGGTGCGACGCAACTGCTGCTGCGCTGTGACCACGCGCGACCGCGCCGCCACGAGATCGCTTTGCGCGTTGTTGCGGCGCACCTGCGCGTCTTCCAGTCCTTGCATCGAGATCATGCCCTGGGCTTGAAGTGTCTTCAGGCGCTCGACCTGACGCTCGGCCTGCTCGAAAGCCTGCGAAGAAGCGCGCGCGGCCTCTTGCGCCGAGTTGAGGCTGTCGCGAATCGAGGTGTCGTCCAGGCGCACCAGCAGGTCGCCACGGTTCACGGCCTGGCCGTTTTCCTTCAACACCTGCAGCACCACGGCGCCCAGCTCGGCACGCAGATCGGCACGCTTCTCTGGTTGGATAGAGCCGGTGATGACGGGCCCGCTGGCCATTCTGCTGGGCGTCAGCGTCAGCAGGTCTTCCGGCGCCAGCAGCAGCGTGGTGGCTGCGGCCTTGGCCGCCGCGGCGCTGGCAGCAGCGGCAGCACTGGCGGGCCCGCCACTGCCGGGCTTGTTGCAGGCCGCCAGGCTCAAGGCCAGGCCGAGAACGGCGGCTGACGTGGCAATGCGAGAGGAACGAATTGGGCGCATGTTCTGAATAGGCGCGCGCTTGCGGCGGCTTTGGGGAAGATCGAAGGCCGAGAGAGTAACGCCCTCAGGGGACGGCCCGGCAGCGCGCTGCGACGAAACGCGGCTGGAATGTCGCCAACGGCGGCCCCGCGGGATGGCGGGCCTGGCGAAGCTGCCCGAACGGCCGCCCGGGCAGAAAAGTCAGGGCTTGCCGGGCTGACGCCGCTTCAGCCAGGCCAGCAGTTCGCCGACGAAGCCACGGCGGAAGCCGACCACGCAGACCACAAAAATGACGCCGATGATGACGGTGACCCATGAACCCACGCGGTCGGCCAGGAAGTTCTGCAACCCGATGATGGTGAAGGCACCCACCACCGGCCCGGCGAAGGTGCCCATGCCGCCCAGCAGCGTCATCAAGACGACCTCGCCAGAAAGCGACCAGTGCGCATCGGACAGCGTGGCAAAACCCAAGGCCACCGTCTTCAGCGCGCCGGCCAGGCCCGCCAGCGTGGTGCTCAGCACGAAGGCCAGCAGCTTGTACTTGTCGACGTCGTAGCCCAGCGAAATGGCCCGCGGCTCGTTTTCGCGGATGGCCTTCAGCACTTGCCCGTACGGAGAATGTACGATGCGGATGACCGCGAGAAACACCGCCACGAAGGCCGCCAGCACCACGAAGTACATCACGAGGTCGTTCTGCAGCGGAATCAACCCGAAGAGCTTGCCGCGCGGCACGCCCTGCAGGCCGTCTTCACCGCCCGTGAACGGCGCCTGCAGCCAGACGAAGTAGATCATCTGGGCCATGGCCAGCGTGATCATGGCGAAGTAGATGCCCTGGCGGCGAATGGCGATGAAGCCGACGATGGCCCCCAGCACCGTGCCCGACAGCGCGCCCGCGAGGATGCCGAGTTCGGGCGAAAACCCTGCCGAACGCACCAGCCAGCCGGTGACATAAGCCGCCGCGCCCAGGTAGGCGGCATGGCCGAAAGACAGCAGCCCGGTGTAGCCCAGCAGCAGGTTGAAGGCGCAGGCGAAGATGGCGAAACACAGCGCCTTGATCATGAAGATCGGGTAGACGCCGATGAAGGGTGCCGCCACCAGCAGCGCCAGGCCCACGCCCCAGGTGATCCTGGACCAGCGGTTGATCTTGTCGTCGGCCAGCGAAGTGCTCAAGTCACTTCTCCTTGCCGAACAGACCCGCCGGCCGGATCATCAGCACGATGGCCATGATGACGAAAACCACGATGCTCGACGCCTCGGGGTAGAACACCTTCGTCAGGCCTTCCACGAGCCCCAGCGCCAGCCCGGTGACGATGGAGCCCAGGATCGAGCCCATGCCGCCGATGACCACCACCGCGAAGACCACGATGATGAGGTTGCTGCCCATCAGAGGCGTGATCTGGATGATGGGCGCAGCCAGCACGCCGGCCAATGCCGCCAGGCCTGCGCCAGCGCCGTAGGTCAGCATCACCATCATCGGCACGTTGACGCCGAAGGCCTGCACCAGCGACGGGTTCTCCGTGCCCGCGCGCAGGTAGCTGCCCAGCCGCGTGCGTTCGATCGTGTACCACGTGACCAGGCACACCAGCAGCGACGCGAACACCACGAAGCCGCGGTAGTTGGGCAGGATCATGAAGCCCAGGTTGGTGGCGCCCTGCAGCAATTCAGGCACTTCGTACTGCTGACCAGAAACGCCGAACTGCTCGCGAAACAGGCCCTCGGCGATGAGCGCCAGACCGAAGGTGAGCAAGAGGCCGTAGATGGGGTCGATCTTGTACAGGTGCTTGAGCAACGTGCGCTCGATGACCACGCCCAGCGCCCCCACCACCAGCGGCGCCAGCAACAGGCTCCACCAGAAGCCGATGCCGGCATATTCGGCGCCCAGCCAGGCGACATAGGCGCCCATCATGTACAGCGCCCCGTGCGCGAAGTTGACGATGCCCAGCAGCCCGAAGATCACTGCCAGGCCCAGGCTGAGCATGGCGTAGAACGAGCCGTTCACCAGGCCCAGCAGCAGCTGGCCCATGAAGGCCTGGATCGGGATGCCGAAGATTTCCATCGCGCGCGGGGTTCAGTTCAGCAGGTCACTTCCAGAGGGCGCACTTGCTCTCGGCCTTGGTCGTCCAGGCCTCTTCGCCCTTGAAGGTCTGCACCACGTTGTAGTAGTCCCAAGGCTCGGTGCTCTTGTCCGGGCTCTTCACCTGCATCAGGTACATGTCGTGCACCATGCGGCCGTCGCCACGGATGAAGCCGCCCTTGGCGAACATGTCGTTGATCTTGGTGGCCTTCATCTTCGTCAGCACCTTGTCCGCATCGTCGGTGCCGGTGCCTTTCACGGCCTGCAGGTAGTTGAGCGTGGCCGAATAGTCACCCGCCTGGATGCTGGACGGCATGCGCTTCATCTTCTCGAAGAACTTGCGGCTCCAGGCGCGGCTTTCGGCGTCGCGGTTCCAGTACCAGCTGTCGGTGAGGTACAGGCCCTGCGTCGTCTTCAGGCCCAGGCTGTGGATGTCGTTGATGAAGACCAGCAGACCGGCCAGCTTCATGGTCTTGGTGATGCCGAACTCGTTGGCCGCCTTGATGGCGTTGATGGTGTCGCCACCGGCGTTGGCCAAGCCCAGGATCTGTGCCTTGCTGCTCTGCGCCTGCAGCAGGAAGCTGCTGAAGTCGCTGGCGGAAAGCGGGTGTTTCACCGACCCGACGATGGTGCCGCCAGCCGCCTTCACGACGTTGGTGGTGTCGTTCTGCAGTTGCGCGCCGAAGGCGTAGTCGGCGGTCAGAAAGTACCAGCTCTTGCCGCCGGCCTTGACCACCGCATTGCCTGTGCCCTTGGCCAGCGCGACGGTGTCGTAGGCCCAGTGCACGGTGTAGGCGTTGCACTGTTCGTTGGTCAGCGCGGCAGTGGCCGCGCCGATGGCGATGAACACCTTCTTCTTCTCGGCCGCCACCCGGGCCATGGCCAGCGCGGTGCCCGAGTTGGTGCCGCCGATGAGCATGTCCACGCCCTGCGTGTCGAACCACTCGCGCGCCTTGGCCGCAGCCACGTCGGCCTTGTTCTGGTGGTCGGCGTAGACGACCTCGATCTTCTTGCCGTTGATCGCGCCGCCCATGTCGGCCACGGCCATGCGGATGGCTTCGAGGCCGCCCTGGCCGTCGATGTCGGAATACAGGCCCGACATGTCGGTGATGATGCCGATCTTGATGGTGTCGCCCGAGATCTGCGCTTGAGCGGGGGCCACGGCCCCCAGCATCGCGGCGCAGGCCAGTGTGCAGGCAGCGGTGAGTTTTTTCAATTTCATGTCGGTCTCCTCGGCGGGTCGTTAGGAACAGTGAAAAACACAGGGGCGCCGCTACGGCTAGACGCCCAGGTACTCGTGCAGGCGCTCCATGCGCGACGGCAGTTCGGCCTGCGTGAAACTCTGGATCACCTCGCCGTGCTCGACGACGAGAAAGCGGTCGGCCAGCGGCGCCGCAAAACGAAAGTTCTGCTCCACCATCAGGATGGTGTAGCCCTGCTGGCGCAGCATC
>Ga0105048_10013113_pt1 | contig 12963 bp, 9 predicted proteins | sample MAT05_FD_78382 | JGI IMG/M metagenome (GOLD analysis project Ga0105048, IMG submission 78382) | Freshwater microbial communities from Lake Fryxell liftoff mats and glacier meltwater in Antarctica - MAT-05 | ecosystem: Environmental > Aquatic > Freshwater > Ice > Liftoff microbial mat | place...
ATCCCTCCTGACAGCGTGCTGTCAGGAGATGTCAGCAGCAATCAGTTGCCGCAGGCGTTGCTGACGTCGTTGCGGCCGCTGCGGTTCATCCCGGATTCGCCACTCAGCTCGGCGGGGCAAGCGACTTCTTTGTACTTTACGGCCGGATTGTCGGCTGCCTCGAACCAGTCGGCGAACCAATGGCAACCGGAAGCCAGGTCGTTCAGGCCGCGCGACTTGAACAGGCTGTCGCACTTGTTCGAAACGCAGCTCTTGTAGGCGCCGCCGCTGGCGTTGTAGCCAAGCTGACTCTTGCATGCAGAGAGCAGACCACCGTACTGCGCGCCCATTTCCGAGTTCGATACGCCCCACTGCGCGGAGCACGCGTTGAACGCGCCCACGCCGCCGCCCGGAATGAGCAGATCGAACTGCCCGCCGCCCACGTCGTAACCGATGTTGATGGCCTGTACGATCATGGTCTTGCCGGCCAGTGCGCTCGAGCCCGGATCGCTGCCTGCATTGTGCGATGCGCCCGTGAACTGCAGTTGGTAGCAGCGGCCGCAGACGTCGCCGCTCGACGTCGCCGCGTAGCCGTACGACAGCTTGTCGTTGATCTTCGTCGGTGTCAGGCCGTAGCAGGTGTGCGCGCTCCCGCCAGTGCAGCTGCTCTGCGTGTCGTAGCTGGCGATTTCTTGATTCGACGCCGTGCAGCTGTTCATGGGCGAGACACCACTAGGCACGTTGTTGGGCCAACCGCAGTGCGGCTTGCAGCAGTCCCAAAAGCGAGTGGCGTAGCCACTGCAGCCTTGCGTGATGGGCGGATAGCCGCTGTTACCGCCGGTACCCGTCGAGCCGCCAGTGCTGGTTGTTCCGCCGCTGCCGGACGTGCCGCCGGTGCTCGTCGAGCCGCCGGTGCTGGTTGTTCCGCCCGTCGAAGTGCCGCCGCCAGTACCCGAGCTGCTGCCGCTGACCGTCGCGCGGTAGTTCGTCGTAGCGAGAGCGCGCGCGCAGAAGCCAAAGTTGGCCGCGGTGCCGCTGACCGTCAGCGTTTTGCCCGAAGTGGTGCCCGTTCCGTTCCAAAGGTTGTTCAACTCCGAGTTGTTCATGTTGACGACGACGCGCCAAGGACCGCTGGTTCCCGGTGTGACCGTTGCGCAGTAGCCCGAGCCCCAGTCGCTATCGAACTTGATCGTGGCGGAACCGGTGGAGCTGGTGCCGCCGGAGCTCGTCGTGCCACCGGTCGCTGTCGTGCCGCCGGAGCTCGTCGTGCCACCGGTCGCTGTCGTGCCGCCGGAGTTCGTCGAGCCGCCGGTGCTCCTGGTCCCGCCGGTCGAAGCGGCGCCACCGGACGAAGTGGTTCCGCCCGTGCTGGGGCGGCCACCGGTCGCCGTCGAGCCACCCGAAGAGGTGGTCCCACCGGTGCTCGTGGTCCCACCGGTGCTCGTGGTCCCGCCGGTGCTCGTGGTCCCGCCGGTTCCGGTCGAACCACCGGTTCCCGTCGAACCGCCGGGCTGGAAAGTGAGTCCCGAGACCGAGGGCAAGTAGTCGGTGCCGGTCGCGTTGGCGCAGAAACCGAAGTTCACGCTCTGGCCGGGGTTCACAGTCGCGTTGTGAGCCGCGGGCGTCACCTTGTTACCAACGGCCGTGCCGCCCCAAACGTTGTTGATGGTGGACTGCCGCAAGTTCAACATCACCTGCCAGTTCCTGATCGCGACCGCCCCGTTGTTCTTGATGACGACGTCCGCGCAATAGCCGCTCTTCCAATCGCTTTGCAGCGCGACGTTGGCGTCGACACCCAAGACGGTCAGTGACGACCACCTCTCGGCCAAGATCTCGTCTTCGCGGTACTCTGAGCTACACGCCAATAGAAGCAGTGTCGAAGCGACGAGTGCGCGGTTGCGGTTGGTTTTCATTGCGGTCTTCCCCCAAAAAATTTGCGATGACAGCGGATCGTGGCATCGCTGCCACGGCTGAAACTGGCTGGATGGTGGAATTGCGACAAGGGGTAAAGTGCCCCGGTCGTAGAAAACGCACTGCGACGCTGCGCTAGGCCTTCAACCGTCCAGAGTGCGCGGAAATCTGCGTGGGTTTGGAAAACCAGCTTTGCCGAAGAATCCGCGACACTGACCGCGATGTCGCGTGGCCGTAGATCACGACTGTGGCGTCTGCCCACAGCACAGGTGCGCCAACACGGCGGTACGGCGACGCGACGATGACGAGTTCATTCGAGCAAAGCGCGTGTGGCATGGCGTGTGCTCATGTCGTCCGATGCGGCGCGAGGCTTGGTCTCGGGTCGACTTTACGGATCGAAGCAGAGGGCTTCCTTCCATTGGGGAGAGAACAAAGACTATGAAGACATTCAAAAGCGTCACCATCCTATCGGCTGCATTGGTACTGGGTCTCGGAGCCGTTGCTTGCAGCAACGACGATACGAGCGACGTCGACGGCGCGGGCGGAGACAATACGGGTGGAACGGCCTCGGGGAGCGGCGGAGCGACGAACGGCACTGGTGGGCTCGCCAACTTGGGTGGCAACGGCGGTGAGGGCGGAGCCGACTCCGGCGCGACCATCTTGCAGCTTCTTTCGGCTGACTCCGACTACTCGCTGTTGGTCGAGGCGGTCACGGCGGCAGGCCTCGTCGAGGCGCTTTCTGGCAACGACCTGACCGTGTTCGCACCAAACAACGCCGCGATGGAGGAGCTGCTCGACGACCTCGATCTCGACTCCGTGTCCGACCTCACCGCGGCCCAACTGCGCCCCATTTTGCTCTACCACGTGCTCGACCACGTCGTGAGCTCGACCGAGGCCAAAGCACTGGCTCCCGGTGACGGCAAGGGCACGTCGCTTGGCGGCAAGTACGAGCTGGCGCTGGATGGCAGCGACCTGCTGATCGACGAGGCCACCGTGACGATGGCCGATATCCAAGCGACCAACGGCGTCATTCATCACATCGACTCGGTGCTCTTGCCTAGCATCACGGATATCGTGACCACCGATCCGTCGCTGAGTGGGCTCAAGGGCTGGATCGTCGATGCCGACGGCGCCACCGGCTCGACACCCAAGCTCGGTCTGGTGTTGGACGCCAACGCCGACATCGATGGGCCGATCGACGGCAAGTGGACGGTATTTGCTCCCAACAACCTGGCAGTTTCGGGCCTGTCCACGCCGCCCAGTGGCCAGGATCTGACCAACGTGCTCGCCTACCACACGGTGACCAGTCTCTTTGCAGTCACGTTCATGGAGGCGCTCGACTTCACGAACGATTCGTTCGAGACGTCTTTCGCAACGCACACGGTGGTCGTGGATGGCGACGGCGCCGATACGGTGACGGTGAGTGACGAGAACACGACCAGCGATGACGCTACGGTCAAGGTGGCGGACATCTACGCTGCCAACGGCATCATTCACATCATCGACGAAGTGCTGTTGCCGGTCATCGGCGACTGAATGCGTTGGTGATCATGCGCGCGAGGCTCGTCCCTTCTGGACGGGCCTTGTGCGTTTCTGGACGGGCCTCGTACGTTTCTGGACGGGCCTTGTGCGTTTCTGGACGGGCCTCGTACTTTCACGATGTGGCAGCGATCAGGAGTCGCGCGTAGCGCTCGGCCCACTCGGCTTGCCCGCCCTCGCTGGCGAGCAGATCTTGTCTGATTTCGAGCTCGACGTAGCGCCTGCCCGCCTTTTCGCCATAGACATTGGCGGCGTAGTCGCTCGTATCCGAGATGAAATACGGCTGATTGTCGCCCACGACGAGTCCAGGCTCGCGGCTCAGCAAGCCAAGCAAGGGCTCGGCGACACGTCGATCGCGATTGTACAGCAGGCCGGTGTGCCAGACGCGCGCATTCCCCGAGAGCTCGGGAGTGAAACTGTGAGCCAAGACGAGAATCGTGTCTCGATTCGCGGCCTGACGCCGCTTGAGCTCCTCTTCGATCGCACCGTGGTAGGGCCTGAAGATCTCGTCGGCGCGGGTCTTGCGATCCTCTTCGTTCAGAGCTCGATTCGCTGGAATGGCTACACCGCCGCTCGTCTCGGGGATGGAGTCGCCGGCCGTGAGCGGTCGATTGCAGTCGATGACCAGGCGCGAGTAGCGTTGGAGAAAGACCGTGGCGCCCAGCCGTGACGCCAGCTTCTTGGCGAAGCCCGCCGCCCCGATGTCCCAGGCGATGTGCGTCTCCAGTTCGCGACCGCTGATGCCAAGCGACCCGAGCGCGCGCGGGATGGCGCGTCCGGCATGGTCGCAAAGCACCAGGAAAGGCGAGGTGGCGCTTGGCTGAAAAACCTCGAATGGGGTCGGATCGTCGTAAGACAACAGGGCTGCCGGAGCGGTCATGACCGGTCTACCCTATCGCGTCCGCTCGTGACCGCCACCGCACCCACGCTCCGCCCCTACCAGCGCGAGGCCATCGAGGCCGTGCTGACTGCCCGCCAGCAGGGCCTGCGGCGCATGTTGATTAGCCTGCCGACGGGAGCCGGCAAGACAGTCATCTTTGCGCACCTCGCCCGACTGGCGAAGCGCCAGGTGCTGGTGCTTGCGCACCGCGAAGAACTGCTCGGTCAGGCGCGCGAGAAGCTGCAGCGTGCGCTCGGTCAAAGCTCGGTGGTAGCGCTCGAGCGCGGAGCGCAGCGAGCGCCAGCCGACGCTCGCGTGCTTGTGTGCTCGATTCGTTCACTCCACGAAGAGCGCTTGTCCAAAATACTTCGCGGGCGCGACATCGGTCTGATTGTCTACGACGAGTGCCACCACGCGGCCGCGGAGGACAACCTGCGAGTGCTGCGCCAGATGGGCGTTTTCGACGATGCTTTCAGCGGTACGTTGTTGGGTTTCACTGCGACGACCGAGCGGGGCGACGGCAGAGGGCTCGACGACGTGTTCGAGCGAATCGTCTACGCCCGCAGCCTGCCCGAGATGATCACCGACGGTTTCTTGGCGCCGCTCGTCGGCTATCGCGTCACGACTCACGCCGATCTGAGGAACTTGTCGGCGGGGGGGCGCGACTTCTCGGAGGATGAGCTCGCCGAAGCGGTCGACATCGAGGATCGCAACGCCCTGGTTGCGCGGGCCATCCAGGAGTTGGCGCGTGATCGTCGGACGATCGCCTTTTGCGTCACGGTCGAGCATGCACGACGTTTGGCGAATGCATTGCGCGTCCTCGGCGTGCCGGCAGCAGTGGTGCATGGCGGAATGCCAAGCGGCGAGCGCGCTCGGGTACTCGCTGATTTTCGTGCCGGCCGTTTCGCGGTGCTGAGCAACGTCGGTGTGCTGACAGAGGGCTTCGACGATCCGGAGGTTTCTTGCATCGCGCTGGCGCGCCCCACGCGTTCGGCTGGGCTCTACGCGCAATGCGTGGGGCGAGGTACGCGGCTCCATGCGGGCAAGCAGAACTGCCTGATCTTGGACTTCGTCGACCTCTCGAATTTGAGCTTGTGCACGCTGCCGTCGCTGTTCGGTTTGCCGCGGGACCTCGATCTCGAAGGCCGCGACGTGGTTGCAGCGCGACGGGTCTGGGAACGGATCCAGTTCGACCGACCGGGTTTCGAGCTGGAAGCTGGCGCCGTCACGCTCGACGAAATCAAAGCCCGCGCCGAGCATTTCGATCCGCTCACTCTCGAAGCGGACGCCGAGATCCGCGCGATCTCTGCGTACGCTTGGTTTTCCTTCGGTTCGCGCGGCTTGGGTCTGCACTTCGAACGCCAACCGGGGGAGGTCAGCGAAGTTCTGGTCCTGGCCGCTGCCGCGCGCGGCAAGCGCTGGCAGGTGACCATCGACGGCCGACCCATGGCACGCTTCTCCAAGATCGAAGAAGCCGTCGAGGCGGTGGACTACGAACTCGGCGAACGCGGAGCACTCGTTCTCGCCTCAGCCAGCGCCGACGCGGCCTGGCGCGCCGCGGGGCGAGCCGACGAGCTGCGCGCACTCGCACATGGTCGCGTCCACGCCAAGCCCAACCGGTCGTGAACCGGCTCGCTCAGGGAGCTGGCCCGAAGATCAACGCAGCGTTGGTTCCGCCAAAGCCGAACGAGTTGCTGAGGGCGTAGCGGATCTTGCGTGGGCGCGTCTCATGGGGCGTCAGATCCAAGTCGGTGCCGACGTCGGACTCGTGCAGGTTCAGGGTGGGAGGCACGGCTCCTTGCTGGAGTGCCAAGATGCTGAAAATGGCCTCCAAAGCGCCTGCTGCGCCCAGCAAATGGCCGGTCGCTGATTTGGTCGAAGAGATCGAAAGCGCGCGAGCGTGCGCTCCGAACAGGTTGCGAATAGCAACCAGCTCCACTGGATCTCCGACCGGCGTCGAGGTCGCATGCGCGTTGACGTAGTCGATGCTGTCGGGCGCGAGTGAAGCGTTCTTGAGTGCCGCACGCATGGCGCGCCGCGCGCCGTCGCCGCTGGGTTCGGGCGAACTCAGATGGTGAGCGTCACCCGACAAGCCGTAGCCGACCAATTCGGCGTGAATGTGAGCTCCACGCCTTTTGGCGTGCTCGAGTTCTTCCAAGATGACCATGCCTGCTCCCTCGCCGATCACGAAACCGTCTCGCAGTCGATCGAACGGACGTGAGGCTTCTAGTGGGGTGTCGTTGTACGAGGTCGAGATGGCTCGCATAATCGAAAAGCCAGCCAAAGTGAGTCGACAGGTCGCCGCTTCGGAGCCGCCCGCCAACATGACGTTGGCGTCGCCCAGGGCGATTAAGCGCGCGGCGTCGCCGAGCGCATGCGCGCCCGTGGCACAGGCCGTGACTACCGCGTGGTTAGGACCTTTGTAGCCAAAGCGAATCGATACGACGCCGGCTGCCTCGTTGATCAGGCTGCCAGGAATGAAATAGGGCGAGATGCGTCGCGGTCCTTGTTCGTGCAGCTTGATTGCGTTCTCGGCGATGCTGGGCAATCCGCCGATGCCCGAACCGATCAGGACGCCCGTCTGTTCGAAGTCTTCTTCGCTCTGGGGCGCCCAACCCGAGTCACGTACGGCTTCTTCGGCGGCGGCCAAGGCGTAGACGATGAACTCGTCGTAGCGCCGCTGCTCTTTGGGCGACACGTAGCGCAGCGCGTCGAATTGCCCGGGCGACGTTCCGCGAGGCACCTGCCCCGCGATCTTGGTGGGCATGTCCGAAACGTCGAAATGCTCGATGCGAGCGATGCCCGATTTGCCTTCGAGCAGCTCAGAAAAGCTGGCTCGTGCGCCGATACCCAAGGGCGAGACGGCGCCCATGCCAGTGACGACCACGCGCCTCACGACGTGCACTCCAGTCCGCTCTGGGCTCCCAGCACGACGTGTTCACGGAGAGCACGTTGCAGCTCGGGGCTGGCACCCGGGCCCGCACGGAGTGCGACATCGCCAGGCCCGAGTTCGCGACCAGAGGCTCGATCAATCACCATGGGCTCGAGCCTACGACCAGTTTTCGGGTCGACGCAGTCCATCGGTGCCCCATCGGGTGCTAGCCAAGCGTGCTGGGCGCGACCGTGAGACGCCTTTCGAAATCCTGGAAGCGGCGCACGCCGAGGAACGCGTCGCGCAGGACCATCAGGCTCCAGGCATCGCCCAATTGGTCGAGCGAGCGGGCAATCGAACATTCGACCTGAGCCGGGCTTTTTCGCTGCATGGGGGGCCACTAACTCAGCGACTTGCATGATGCAAGTTACCATTGCGGGCCCGGCCTCCGTAAGCTTCGGGCGGCTGATTCAGCCGACCAACCAGGCGAGGGCGTAGAGCCCGCCTGCCAAGATCAGCAACGCAGCCAAGCCGATGACCAAGTCGGTCGAGCGCGGATGTTCGTCTCGCTCATCGATGACAGGCGCCGCCAGGGGTAGCTCGGGCGGCGCTTCTGCGTGCAGGTTCTCGTCGGCCGCGCTCTCGAGCTCGCGCAGTGCTCGGTCGAGCTCCTCGTCACCTGGGTCGTGCCCTCGTTCCCGCAGAGCCACTTGCACCAAGCGTCGCGGCAGCTCGGCCGGGTCGGCGACCAGGCTCAGCTCCACGGGGGGGTTATCGAAGAAAATTTGGAGTTCGACGTGACCCAAGCTCACGTGATCGCCGTCCTGGACCACGCGCGGCGAGCCAGGAGCCAAGTAGACGGGCGTCGGCGCGGCGGCCGAGAAGACGGCAGTGCCATTCTGGCTACCTTCATCGCTGAGCAGGTAGTTCTTGCCGCGCTTCTTGAGGCAGGCGTGGCGGGCGCTGACGCTGGGATCCGGCAAGCGCACGTCGGCAGTCGGACCCCGGCCCAAAACCACCACGCGCGCGTCGGTCTGCACGGCCAGCGGGGAGGGGCCGCCAGGGGTGACGAGCACGAGGGTCAAGGGCACGTCTCGCTCTTGCCACATTGTTGGCCCACCGGGAAATTCCCAAGTAGTTCCGTCGGTAGGCTTGCCCGTTTTCGCGGTGAGCGCGGAGACCGTCATGAGCGAAATCGGCGAACGTCGTAACCTGAGTGTTGAGCGTGTGGATCTGACGACCTTGGTCGACATCTGTGTTCAGGACGGCGCGTTGTCGCCCTTCCAAGCGGAGAGCGCCAACGTCAGCGGTCGTGGCATGCACGTGCGCACCAGCTACTTGCCTGATATCGGCGAGGACCTGGTCTGCCGCTTCGAACACGACGGCACCGAGATCCTGGTCGAGGGCCGCGTGGCTTGGCGCGCGGAAGGCCAGGAGAGCGGCGAATTCGGCATCCAGTTCACCGCGCTCGACGCTTCTAGTGCCGAGATTCTGCGGGGGCTCGGAGAAGCCCATCGTCCGCTCACCGCCCAGAGTGCTCAGAAGCGCCTGCTCGTGCCTCGTCTGTTTTCGCTCGAAGAGGATGAGCCGAACGACGAGGAGTGGGTCAGTTCGGGCGACAAGGTGCGCCTGCACATCGACGGCCTCGCCGGACCCATGAAGGCCTGCGTTCAGAACGGCACCGAACGCAAAGTGCGAGTCGGTTCGAGTCTCGAATTCTTGAAGGTCGGTCGCACTCTCAAGATTGAGGATGTCGATGGCGGCCAGAGCCGCGGCGCACACGTCGACTCGGTCAACGTCGTGCTCAACCCCTCGACTTCGGTTCCGGAGTTGGTCGTCATGTTGCGCTATGAAGGTTTCTCGCCGACACCGCCGCCGGCCGTGGCGAGTCACAAGACTCGCTCCGCGCCCGCTGCGCCAAAGGCCGATGCGCCCGACTACGAGGACGGCCACGACGACGAGGACGACGATCAGCACGGCGCGCTTGCCGAGCGCTTCAAGCCAGCGGCCGAGGCGATCCGCGCTCGCTTGGATGGCGTGCTCGGTTCCGTGGGGCGCGTAGCTGGACAGGCCGGAGGCCTGCTCAGCCGCGCAGCAACGGGCGCCCAGGCCCAGCTGGCACGCATGAGCAGGCCAGCCGCTGTCCCTCGAACGACCAAGCACACGACGCCCGGCGAGCGCCGTCCTACGGCGGCGCCGCGTCGCACGACCGCGCCGCCCGCGCACCGCCGTTCGAGTCTCGCCAACGCCGGGGTCGTGCAGCGCGATCCGCAGCAAGCGCGCGATTCACGCGCATCGATGCGACCACAGACAAAGACGGTTCGGCCGCCGGCATTGCCTGATTCGAAGAAGAGCCGACTCCTCGTGCTCGGCGCGTTTTCGCTGGTTGCGCTCGGCGGCTCCGCTCTGCTGCTTCGCGGTTTGTCCTCGGGCGGCGATACGCCGGCCCCCAGCGTGGCGGCAGTCGCTCCGAACGCGGCGCAAGCGCCGGCTGCAGCGGCCGCAGCCGAATCCGCCGCCAAACCGGCGCCGCCCGGCGGTATCGTTGCCGACGTACCGCTCTTTGGTCCCAAGGCCATGGCGACGTCCGAGACGGCCACGGCTTCCGCTCCCGAGCTGAGCGACGCACAGGCGGAAAAGCTCGCGGCTGCCGCAGCCGTGGACGACGAATCGTGGAGCGAAGACGCGCCCGAGAGCGCGCCCGAGAAAGCGGTCGAAGTCGCGCCGTGGGGACGCGGCAAGCTGCACTTGCCCACCATCCACCGCGTGCGCTTGGATGGCGTCGGCACCGAGATTGCCGGAGCCGTCGAATCGAACGGCTTCACCGTTGTCATTCCAGGACGCAAAGCCATGGAATCGGGGCGCGCCATCGAGAAACGCGATCGCCGCATTGCACAGGCCAAGGCCAGCAACACTGCGCGCGGCGCCAGCATTCACTTCGAATTTCGCGGTGGCGTGCCGGGCTACCGCGTACGCATTCGCAAGGACTTCGTCGAGTTCTTGATCAGCGCGCCCGAAGAGGGCGTGGCGACGCGCTGACCCGAGCTCCGCCGCCTTTTTGGGTCAGGCGGGGCAGAATCGTCTTGGGCGAGATGGTGAGCCGTCCGCGATCGTCGCCGCCGGCCTGCACGAGGGCCGCGCCAGCGTAGGCAATCATGGCCGCGTTGTCGGTGCAGGCGGCGAATGGCGGGACGACGAGTCTCACTTTGCGCGCCCGACAGAGTTCGACTCCGCGGAGTCGCAATTCGCTGTTGGCCGCTACGCCGCCGCCAAGCACGATCGTATCGATGCTCTGCCTTTCGGCGGCTACCAACGCCTTGCCAATCAGCGTGTCCACGACGCGACGCTGAAAGGCGGCACAAAGATCGCGGAGATTCTTGTCGTTGTCCGGTTTGCCGTGCTCGTGCACCCAGCGCATGACGTTGGTTTTCAGACCCGAGAAACTGAACTCGAGCGAATCCTTCTGCGCCATTGGTATCGACAGCTCGACGCCATCCGGGTCGCCCTCCTGTGCGAGCTTGTCGACGATGGGTCCACCCGGGTAGCCGAGCCCGAGTAGCTTCGCGACCTTGTCGTAGGCCTCGCCCGCCGCATCGTCGCGCGTGCCACCGAGCTCGGCAATGTCGCTCGGCAGCGGACCGTCGACGCGATAGAGCGCCGTGTGGCCCCCGCTGGCCAGCAAGCCGACGTAGGGGAACGGCACGGCCGGCGACGGCTCTCGCCCTGGAAACTCGAGCTGAACCGCCAACAAGTGCCCGACGAGGTGGTCGACACCGACCAGAGGTTTGTCCTGGGACCAGGCCAGGGCCTGCGCGAGCTGGGTGCCGACCAACAAGGCGCCGGACAGACCTGGTCGGCAAGTGACGGCGATGGCGTCGATGTCGGTGAGTCCAACTTCCGCTCGGGCCAAGGCGGCCCGAATGACCGGCTCGGCATTCTTGAGGTGGTCACGGGACGCCAGTTCGGGCACCACGCCGCCGAACTCGGCGTGCAGCTCGATTTGGCTGTGGACGACGTCCGACAGCACATGTCGACCGCTCACGACGGCCGCTGCCGTCTCGTCGCACGAGGTTTCGATTCCCAGAACGAGCATTGAACCCGGGCGTGTGTAGCTCAGCTGGTCAAAGGGCGCACCCCTAGGCTGCCGCCCAATTGGGCTTGGACCAGACCCGCTGTAGCCTGCGCCTCCATGTCTCCCAAGTTCCAGCTGCAAACCACTTCGGCCGCGCCGTCCGCCGACGTCCTCGTTCTGACCTTGGGCCCCGAAGATCTCGAGGCCGAGGAACTCGTCGAGGACAAGAAGCTTTCGTCGGATTTGAAGAAGCACCTTTCCCAGATTGAGTTCAAGGCCGATCGCGGCAGCGTGCTCGTCATTCCGACGTTGGGTCGTGGTCCCACACGCCACTTGGTGGTGGCCGGAATCGGCAAGCGTGGCAACTCTCCGGTCCTGCCGATCGTGGTCGCCGAGGCGCTCGCCGTCGGCATGCGCGCGGCCCTCGGTTTGCGCCCGGCACAGGTGAGTGTCCGTGCCCTGGGAGCGACGGACTTCGAAGCCGTTGCGCTCGGTGTGGCACTGGGCGCCTACAAGTTCGACAAATATTTTCACAAGACGCCGCGCGAGAAAGCCACGCTGACTCAGGTGAATGTGCTCGGGCCGAGTGACGCCGACAAGCGCGCTTTTGCGCGCGGTCTGCGCATTGCGGAAGGCGTGTGCCTGGCGCGCGATCTCGTCAACGAGCCGCCAAACGTCCTCTACCCGGAAGTGTTCGCGGAGCGCGCGCGCGAGGTCGCCAAAAAACGCGGACTTGCGATCAAAGTGCTCGATCCGAAGGGCATCTTGAAGGCCGGCATGTTTCTGCACAGTGCGGTCGGTCAAGGCAGCGCGCGTGGTCCGTACTTCATGCATCTCACCTACGCGCCCAAGAACCCCAAGGGTCGAGTGGCTTTCGTGGGTAAGGGTCTGACGTTCGATTCCGGTGGTCTGTGCATCAAGCCGATGCAGGGCATGGCCGACATGAAGAGCGACATGGCAGGCGGCGCGGCCGTACTCGGCTTGATGGACGCCATCAGCGCGATTGCTCCCGACATCGAGGTGCACGGCATCATCGGTGCCGCCGAGAACATGCCCGACGGCATGGCGTACCGTCCGGCAGACGTGATCGATTCGCTCGCTGGCAAAGGCGTCGAGATCATCAATACCGATGCAGAAGGTCGCTTGGTGCTGGCCGATGCCCTCACCTACACCGCGCGCCTCGAGCCCGATTTCATGGTCGACGCGGCCACGCTCACCGGCGCCACGATGATCGCTTTAGGCACGCCTTACTCGGCGTTCTTCACGGGTGTCGAACCGCTCGCTACCGCGATGCAGGAAGCGGCGACGCGCGCCGGCGAAAGCTTCTGGCGCATGCCGCTGATCGAGGAGCTGGCCCAACAGCTCAAGAGCGACGTTACCGATCTGAAGCACACGGGCGATCGCTATGGCGGAGCCATCACCGCAGCGTTGTTCCTGCGTGAGTTCACCGAGGGCGTGCCGTGGATGCACTGCGACGTGCCCGGTCCGACCTATCGGGAGCGCGCTTCGGGGTTGCATCCCAAGGGCGGGACCGGTCACGCGGTGCTCACGTTCTTGGAGCTCGTGCGTCAGCACGAGAAGACGAGCATCGTCACACGCACCAAGAAGGCGAGCGCCGCGAGTTCGACCACGCGCGCTGCCAAGAAGACGGCGCCGGCCAAGAAGACGGCGCCGGCCAAGAAGACGGCGCCGGCCAAGAAGACGGCGCCG
>Ga0105048_10013114_pt1 | contig 12963 bp, 9 predicted proteins | sample MAT05_FD_78382 | JGI IMG/M metagenome (GOLD analysis project Ga0105048, IMG submission 78382) | Freshwater microbial communities from Lake Fryxell liftoff mats and glacier meltwater in Antarctica - MAT-05 | ecosystem: Environmental > Aquatic > Freshwater > Ice > Liftoff microbial mat | place...
ACATGCGCATGGATCCGAGCTCGCCAATCAGCGCGGCGGATCTGGTGAACACGATGGCTGGCGATCAACTCGAACGCATCTTCCGCAATTTCGGTGAAGAGCCTGCGGCGCGAAAGATCGCCGCGCGGCTGGTGCGCGACCGGATGGTGAAGCCGTTCACGACGACGAAACAACTCGCGGATGCTGTAGAGACGGTCGTTCCGCGCCGGGGTCGCACGCACCCGGCGACGCGCGTGTTCCAGGCGCTGCGCATCGCCGTGAATCGCGAACTCGACGTTCTGGCCGAGGGATTGGCGCAGTTTTCGGCTCGGCTCGCGCCCGGCGGGCGCTTTGCAGTGATCACCTTCCATAGCCTGGAAGACCGGATCGTGAAGCAGTTTTTCAAAGCGCGGACCGTCCAGTTTCTTGATCGCCCGGAATGGCCCGCGCCGCGGGCGAATCCTGATTTCATTTTCAAAGCCGTGACCGGCAAGCCTGTGGTGGCCAGCGATGCCGAGCAGCGAGCCAACCCGCGCTCCCGGAGCGCGAAGCTCCGTGTCGTCGAAAGGATTTCCGATGCCCGATAACCGCCGCCGTCACGCCAATACCGTTCCCATCGCGAAGTTTGCGACCTGCGTGGTGGTCGGAATTTTCGCCTGCGGTGCCGGGCTCGGTTACGTGTGGTGCAAGAACGACCTTTACGCCACTGGCACCCAGATCAAAAAGGTTGAGGGGGAACTCGTGCAACTGCGCAGCCGCAACGAAGCGGCACGGACCAACATCGCCAAACTGACGTCCACTGCGGAACTCGATAAGCGCCACGCCCTCGGCTGGATCAAACTCGTGCCCATCACCCCTGACCGAATTGTCGTCGTGGGCAGTGTTGCGAAACCCACGGGATCGGGTGAACTGCGCGCCGTCGCCAACGAAAGGAAACAGGAGTGAATCGCACCGCCAGAACCAGGGCGTTCATCACCTGCTTCTTGCTGGCTGGCTGCTTCACGGCGTTTTCAGCCCGCCTCGTGCATCTGCAGGTCACGCAACATGACGAGTACCTCGCTCTCGCGCGAAAGACCCACGGCGAACGCCAGAAAATCCATGGCCGCCGAGGGACAATTACCGACATCCGGGGCGAACCTCTGGCGCAGAACGACCCGGTAAAAACGGTGGTTGTGGACGCTACCCTGGTCAAAGATCCGCGCTCCCTGGCGCGCGTGCTGGCCAGTTCGCTGAAGCTGCCGGAGGCTGCCATATTCGAAAGGATCACGCGTGAGGTTTTCTCCGAGACACAGAAAAAGGAGGTCGTCTCGCCATACATCGTCGTGAAGCGGGAGGTCGCCCAAGGGATCGCCGACGATCTCGCCTCGCAGTTGGCGAAGCGAAAGATGCGCGGCGTTTCCTTTGAGCAATCCGCCAATCGCATCTACCCGAATGGGCACATGCTTTGCCACGTCGTCGGGTACGTGAACGGCGCGGGCCAGGGCGTCGATGGCGTCGAGCGGACCATGGATTCGTATCTCCGCAGCTACGAAGGATTTCGCAACATCGTGATCGATCGGAAAGGGAACGAAATCGTCCCGTATCGCGGTGAGGAACATGAGGCCCGCCACGGCTCCAATGTGCGGCTGACCATCGACATGGGCTTGCAGAACATCGTCGAGCAGGAACTCGACGCTGCGATCAAACAGTTCCGCCCGAAAGGCGCGACGGTCATTTTGATGAACCCGAAAACCGGGGGAATTCTCGCGCTGGCGAACCGGCCGAACTTCAACCTGAATGTCCAGGATGGAGTGAAGTCGGAGGCGCGTTTGAACCTCGCGATCTCCGCGCAGGTCGAGCCGGGATCGACCTTTAAACCGGTAACTGTGGCGGCAGTCCTGAACGAGAAACTGGTGACGCCGGACACGGTTTTTGACGTGGACAACGGTTTTTACGAGTGGTGCAAGCTCAAGGACGATCATCCTTCCATCGAACTGACCGTGAACGACATTCTCGTGCGTTCGAGTAACATCGGCGCGGCGAAACTGGCCATGCGGTTGGGCGATCAGAAATTCTTCGAATACATCCATCGGTTCGGGTTTGGGGAGCAGACAGGTGTGGCACTGCCCGGGGAGATCAAAGGCGTGATCCACCCGCCGCATCAGTGGAGCAAAATCTCGATCACCCGCATGCCGATGGGTCACGAGGTGGCTGCGACTCCGCTACAGATCGTCACCGCGATGTGTGTGATCGCCAATGGCGGGTCGCTGATGATGCCCCAGATTGTCCACGACATCACCGACGATGGCGGCACGGTGGTGTCGGCTTTTCCTCCGCGCGAAGTGCGCCGCGTCGTCTCGAAAAGGACGACCGAGCAAGTCCGCAAGGCGCTGATCGAGGTAGTCAGCAAGAAAGGCACGGCGCGTCTCGCACAAGTCCTCGGATTCCAAGTCGCAGGGAAGACTGGCACCGCGCAGAAACGCGAGGAAAACGGCCGCTATTCGCACGACAAGCACGTCTGCTCGTTCGTTGGTTTCCTGCCGGCGGAGGATCCAGCGTTCGTGGCGCTCGTCCTGATCGATGAAGCGCAGACCAAGCGCGGCCAGGATGTCGGGGGCTTGGTGGCGGCACCGGTTTTTTCCCGGATCGGCGAGCGGGCTGCGCGTTATCTCGGGCTCACGCCGTCATTCGAGGAGCCGGAGGGCAGCGTCGTCGCCAAGGAAGGCAAGAATGGCGGAACTCTTCGCGACCGATGAAACTTTCTGCCCTCCTCTCCAGCATCGCGGCGATCAAAGTCGATGGGCCTGTCGATCGCGAAATCACGGCGATCGCCTACGACTCGCGCCGGGTGAAACCGGGCACGCTTTTCGTGGCCTTGCGCGGGGAGAAGGTGGACGGCGCGCAGTTTGTGGAGCAGGCGATTTCCGCCGGCGCGGAGGCTGTCGTGAGCGAAGTCACCGAGTTTCGCACCAAGGCGACGAATGTCGTTGTCGCGGACGCGCGGATCGCCCTCGCCGACCTCGCGGCGGCATTCTACCAGCACCCCGCTCGCGCTTTGAAAATCGCCGGCATCACGGGGACGAATGGAAAGACCACCACGGCGTTTCTGCTCAAACATATCTGCGAGGCCACGATGCGCCGGTGCGGGCTGATCGGCACGGTGCGCTATGAAGTCGGCGACCGCGTGCTGCCCGCGGCGCGCACGACGCCGGAGTCGCTCGATCTCCACGACCTCCTGTGGCAGATGCGCTCCGCGGGGTGCAAGGCTGTGGCCATGGAGGTCTCCTCGCACGCTCTGATGCAGGCGCGGGTGCGTGGCGTGGAGTTCGACGCCGCGCTCTTCACGAATCTGACGCAGGATCATCTCGACAATCACAAGACGATGGACGCGTATTTCGAGGCGAAGGCCCGGCTTTTCAGCGGACTCGCAGAGCAGACGAGAAAGAAGGGAAAAGCCGTGATCAACGTGGACGACCGCTACGGCGCGCTGCTCGCGAACCGCTTTGGCAAAGAGCTGCCGGTCACCACGTACGGCCTGGGCGCGCTGGCGGATTTCCGCGCGAGCAATGTGCGGATCGATTTCAACGGGACGAGCTACCAATTGGACGCGCGCGGCAAAAGCTATCTCGTGCGGCTGCCGCAGATCGGGCAGTTCAATGTCTATAACTCGCTCGCCGCGCTGGCCGGCGCGCACGCGCTCGGCGTGGACGTGCGCAGCGGCGTGCTCGCGCTGGCCAATGCGAGCGCCGTGCCCGGCCGGTTGGAGGCCGTTCCGGCGCAGCGTCAGTTCCGCGTTTTCGTGGATTACGCGCACACCGACGACGCGCTGCAAAACGTCATCAAAACATGCCGCGAACTCAATCCGGCGCGGCTCATCGTGGTCTTCGGATGCGGCGGAAACCGGGATAAAACCAAGCGTCCGCGGATGGGCGCGGTCGTCGATCAATTCGCGGATTTTTCCATCGTCACTTCCGACAATCCGAGAAAGGAACAGCCGCTCGACATCATCGAAGACATCAAGCTGGGAATGAAGCGTGGGAATTTCAAAGTGATCGTTGATCGCAAGGACGCCATCTTCGAGGCCATCGCCATGGCGCAGGCGAAAGACATCATCCTCATCGCGGGAAAAGGGCACGAGACTTACCAGGAATTTGCGGACCACACCGCGCCTTTCGACGACGTTGCCGTCGCGCGGCAGGCGCTGGAGGCCCGGCGGACGGAACCCAACGACTGACATGGACGCAACGAGCTTCGAGACGATCGCGCGATGGACCGAAGGACGGCTCATCGCGGGCGAGCCTGTGGGCACGGTGACCGTGGTCTGCTCCGACACTCGTGCGCTCAAGGCGGGTGATTTCTTTGTGGCGTTGCGCGGCGAGAATTTCGACGCGCATAGTTTCGTCGCTGAGGCGGCCAAGCGCGGCGCAGCGGGTGCAATGGTGGAGAAAATTCCGGCGGAGTTGCCGCCGGGATTCGCCGTGATTCAGGTCGCCGACACGTTGCGCGGTCTGCAGAAGCTCGCGGAAAATTATCGGCGCACCCTTTCGCTCCAAGTCGTCGGCCTCACCGGCAGCAATGGGAAAACGAGCACGAAAGACCTCGCCGCTGCGGTGCTCGGCGTTCATTTTGCGGTGACGAAAACCGAGGGCAATTTGAACAATCATATCGGCGTCCCGCTCACGCTGCTGCGGGCGCGGGGCGGTGACCAGGTGGGCGTGTTTGAAATGGGCATGAACCATCCGGGCGAGATCGCGCCTCTCGCGGCGATGGCCGCGCCGGATGTCGCAATCATTACCAATATCGGCATGGCGCACATTGAATTCATGGGCAGCCGCGAAGCTGTGGCGCAGGAGAAGGGGATGCTCGCTGAGGCGCTCCAGCCAAGTGGGACGCTGATTCTGAGCGCACATGATGAGTTTTCCCCGTCGATCGCCGCGCGCACGAAAGCGGACGTGGTCATGGCGGGTATCGGCATCGGGGAAGTTTTTGCGAGCGAACTGCGGCCCCACTTTTCCGGGACGCGATTTCGGCTGCACGCGGACGGGCACAGCGTCGAGGCGGAGTTGTCCGTCCCCGGCGAGCATATGGTGCGCAATGCGGTCCTCGCTGCGGCTGCGGGCCGTGTCTTTGGCCTCTCGCTCGAGGAGTGTGCGGAAGGGATGACGAAGCTGACGCTCACCAAGGGCCGGCTCGAGCAGAAGCTCATCCGGGGAATTCAGATTCTCGACGACACCTACAATGCCAATCCCGATTCCGTCGGTGCGGCGCTGCGCACGCTCGCCTCGATGCCCGCGGCGGGTCGGAGGATCGCCGTCCTGGGTCGCATGGGTGAACTGGGCGTGGAGGCGGAGCGAGGGCACCGTCAGGTTGGCGAAGTGGCGGCGCGGGAGCACATCGACTGTGTCATCGGCGTCGGCGAAGAGGCGCAGTGGATCACCGACGCGGCGTGGCGCGGGGGCGTGGAGAAAGTGGTGCATGTCGGGTCCACGGATGAGGCCACCAGGACCGTGCATGAACTGGTCAAGCCGGGCGATGTGGTGCTGATCAAAGGGAGTCGTTCGGCGAAAATGGAACGCATCGTGGAGGGTTTGCAGGCACCATGATGTACTTTCTCCATCAACTGCCGTTGCGCTTTCCAGATCACGATTTCCTGCGCGCGCTGAACGTCTTTCAATACATCACTTTTCGCGCGATCGCCGCGGCAGTGACCGCCTTCCTCCTCTCGCTGATGTGCGGGAATTGGGTCATCCGCCGCCTCATCTCGCTCAAGGTCGGCCAGCCGATCCGGACAAAAGAGGAAGTGAATAAACTCTTTGAGCTGCACGGCCAGAAAGCCGGCACGCCGACGATGGGTGGCATCCTCATTCTCGGCACGGTCTTCGTATCCGCGCTCGTCTGGGCCCGGCCTGACAACAGCGCCGTGTGGCTCGTGTTGTTCACGCTGCTCTTTTGCGGCGGGCTCGGTTTTTGGGATGACTATTTGAAAGTCGCGAAGAAGAATTCCGCCGGTGTCAGCGAGGGCACAAAGCTCATCGCCCAGGGAATCCTCGCGGCCATCGTCACCGCATACTTCCTCCTCAATCCGGCCTATGAAGTGCAGGCGCGGGAACTTTTTGTCCCGTTCTACAAAGACCCGGTGATCCTCAATCTCGGGGCGTTCACCTTCGTCTTCTTCGCCATCGTCATCATGGGCGCGTCGAATGCGGTGAACCTGACCGACGGCCTCGATGGCCTCGCCGCGGGTTGCACCTGCACAGCCGCTTTCACCTACGGCATCCTCGCCTACGTCGCGGGCAACTGGAAACTCGCGAACTATCTCGACATCCCGTTCTACCCATTCGCTGGCGAACTCGCGATCATTTGCATGGCCATGGTCGGCGCGTCGTTCGGCTTCCTGTGGTTCAACTGTCACCCGGCGAAAGTCTTCATGGGCGACACTGGCTCGCTCGCCATCGGGGGCATGCTCGGCGTCGTGGCGATCTGCACGAAGCAGGAAATGCTGCTCGTCGTCGTGGGGGGCGTTTTCGTGATCGAGGCGGTCTCCGTGCTCATCCAGCGCTCATGGTTCAAGATCACCAAAAAGCGCTATGGCGAAGGCCGGCGCGTCTTCCTGATGTCGCCGCTGCACCATCATTTCGAACTCAAAGGCTGGAAGGAAAACACCGTCATCGTCCGCTTTTGGATTCTCTCCATGATGTTCGCCCTGCTCGGCCTTGCGACCCTCAAACTTCGTTGAATGTGCGTTACAAAAACAAATCGATCGCAGTGCTCGGCGCGGGTGAAAGTGGTGAATCCGCCGCCGTCCTGCTGCGCCAGGAGGAAGCTATGGTCACCGTCCTAGACACCGCCGAAGAAAACAAACTGCGGAAGAAAATCGACGCGCTCGGCACGCAGGGCATCCGCGTGATCGCGGGGCTCGCCGCCGATCACGAAAGCATGAACGGACACTACGATTTCGCGATCCTCAGTCCCGGCATTGATCCTGCCGTGCCGCTCGTGCAGAACTTTATCCGACGCCGCATTGAGATGATCGGCGAACTCGAACTCGCCTACGAGATGTGCGCGTGTCCAATTGTTGGCATCACCGGCACCAATGGAAAAACCACGACGACTCAGCTCGTGGAGAAAATGTTTAACGCGTGCGGCGTGAAGACGGTCGCGTGTGGCAACATCGGTCCGGCGTTTTCGGCGAAAGTCCGCGAGAGCAAAGGTCTCGACATCATCACGCTTGAAGTCAGCTCGTTTCAGCTCGAAACCATCACGCGCTTCCGCTGCGGCATCGCCGTGTGGCTCGGCTTTGCAGCCGACCACCTCGATCGCTACCCGTCGATGGACGAGTATTACAAAGCGAAAATCCGCATCTTTGAAAACCAGACGGAAGACGACTGGGCTGTGGTCAATTTTCGCGACAAACTGCCGGACTTGAAGGCGAAGAGGATCACCTTCAGCGCCTACGTGGCCGGCGCGGATTTCGAGTTGCGTGATGGCGTGATCTGGTTTCGCGGCGAGCGAGTTCTCGCCATGGCGGACACGCAACTGCGCGGTTCGCACAATGCAGAAAATCTCATGGCGACGCTCGGCGTCGGCTTCGTCCGCGGGCTGAGCTTCGCGGAGATGGTGCCACCGCTCCGCGACTACAAGGCGCTGCCGCACCGCTGCGAACTCATCCGCACGCTCGACGGCGTGGAATACGTGAACGACTCGAAAGGCACGAATCCCGACTCGGTCGAGAAAGCGCTGCATTCCGAAACGCGACCCGTGGTGCTGATCGCGGGCGGCAAAGATAAAGGCTTTGAATACGACGTGCTGACTGACCTCGTCGCGCAGCGCTGCCGGGCCGCGGTGGTGCTGGGCGAAATGGCCGATCGTATCGAGACCATGTGGAAAGACCGGTTGCGCGTCGGCAACGCCGGTTGGTCGCTGGAACGTGCGGTCGAGCTCGCGCACGAGATTGCGCGGCCCGGTGACGTCGTCCTGCTCAGCCCTGGCACTTCTTCCTTCGACATGTTCAAAAACTACGCCGACCGCGGCAACCAGTTCCGCACCCTGGTCAACGCTCTCCAACCAAAATGAAAACGCCCAAATTCCTCAGCAAACTCTCCGCCGTTCTTTCCCCGCGGCCTCGGAAAAAACTGCAAGCCACCGCGCGCGCCGTTCCTCGCGCGGCGATGGACGACTATGACGCCGAAGAGCCGACCACGAAGCTATCGAGCGCGTTCGTCGTCGTGCTGACCCTGCACGTCGTCGCGGTCGGCGGGATCTACGCATTTAATAGCATCAAGGCGTCGCGCCGCGGACATGAGCAACCGCCTGCACCGGTGGTGCAAAACGCGAAACCATCCGCGACCACTGTCGCGAAAGCGCCGTCGCCTGCGAGCATGACACCGGGTGCAGGGGTCCCGCGGGTCGCGAACCAAGCCGCCGCTTTCGCGCCAGTCCCAGCGGTCGCGAGCCCCAAAACGGCCTCCCCGAAAACGTATCAAGTGAAGGCGAACGACACGCTCACTAGAATCGCCGGCGCCACTGGTTTGAAGACAGAAGAACTTCTCGCCGCGAATGGGCTCAAGGAGGGCGCGGTCTTGCAGATCGGGCAGACGCTGATCATTCCCGCTCCGAAGGCCGTGACCAAACCCGCGGTCGTCGAAACGGCGAGAAGCGAAACTCCGACCAAACAGGTGGACGTCCAGCCGACGCGGACAACGCCGGGAAAGCACATCGTAAAAAAGGGCGATACCGCCACTTCCATCGCAAAAATCTACAGCCTCACCGCGGACGAATTGCTCAAGCTCAACAAGGTCACCGACGCCAAAAAGCTCCAACCTGGCCAGACGCTGACCATTCCGAAAAAGAAAGGCTGACCGCCCCTCATTGAACGCGCATCGCACCAGCGTTTACCTCCTCGTCGCCGCCGTCATCGGGCTGATCGTGCTGGGACTCGTCATGATGTCGAGCACCTCCGCATATGCGCCGGAAAGCCACGGCAATCCCATGTTCCTGCTCAGGAAGCAGGCTGGTTGGCTGGGGATCGGCGTCGTGCTGTGCGCACTTGCCGCATGTTTCGACCATCATCTTCTGCAAAAAACGTGGTGGCTTTGGTTCGGCGTCGCCGTGGTCCTGCTGGCGCTTTGCTTCGTGCCGAATATCGGGCATCGCATCAATGGCTCGCGGCGCTGGATCACGGTGGGCCTGACTTTCCAGCCCTCGGAATTTGCCAAGCTCGCGGCGGTCGTGACGATCGCCTGGTGGTTTTCGCGGGAGGAAAGTTATGAGCGTGAATTCGTCCGCGGCTTTCTTGCCCCGCTCGGACTGTCCGGGGTGCTGATGGCGCTGATCGCGCCGGAGGTGGATGTGGGAACCACGGCCCTGATCGGCGGCACCACGTTTGTGCTGATGTTTATTGCGGGCACTCGAATCAGCTTTCTCGGGCCAACGGTGCTCGCCGGCATTGGCGCGCTCGCGCTGGTGATTCACAAAATGCCCGAGCGCACTGGGCGCTTCCTCGCGTTCATGTATCCCGAGAAATATCCGGCGGATGCGTATCAGACCGTGCAGGGCTTGGTCGCGCTGGGCTCAGGCGGGGTCGAGGGGCTTGGGCTTGGAAATGGGCGGCAGAAAATGATGTATCTGCCGTTCGCGCACACCGACTTTATTTTCCCGGTCATCGGCGAGGAACTTGGCCTCCGCTGGACGCTCGCGGTCGTGGCGACCTACCTCGTTTTCATCCTCTGCGGCGCGGCCATCGCCATGCGTGCGCGGGATCGCTTTGGGATGCTGCTCGGCTTCGGCGTGACCATCCTCATCGCGCTCCAGGCCGCAGTGAATATCGGCGTCACCACGGCGCTTCTGCCCAACAAAGGTCTGCCGCTTCCCTTCGTCAGCTACGGCGGCACAAACCTCGTCTTCTGCCTCATCGGCGTCGGCATCCTGATCAATATCTACCGCCAGGGCGTGAACGAAAAAGAGGGTAAACGCGCGGGCGTGCTGCTCAGTGCGCGGACGCGAAATGCGAAACGCGTCGTGCGTTTGTAGCGTATGAATTTCGTCATCGCGGCCGGCGGCACCGGCGGGCACTTGTTTCCGGGCTTGGCCGTGGGCGAGGTGCTCCTCGCGCGCGGGCACCGCGTGATGCTCATCATTTCGGAAAAGGAGATCGACGCGCTGGCGACGCGGGGTCGCGACGAGTTTCGAGTCGAGCGAGTCCCGGGCGTCGGCATCCAGAGCAAATCGCCGGTCGCGCTGGTGAAGTTCGCGCTGAAATTTCTGGCGGGTTTGAACCAGGTAAAAGCGCTCTATCGCGAATTCAAACCCGCCGCTGTGCTCGGCATGGGCGGCTTCACTTCGACCGCGCCGATCCTCGCCGGGCGGTCGCGCAAGATCCCGACGTTCGTCCACGAGTCGAATGCGATCCCCGGGAAAGCGAACAAGCTGAACGGGAGGCTCGTCACCCGTGTGCTGATTGGCTTCGAGGAGTGCTCGCGATTTTTTCCGGCGGGAAAATGCGAAGTCACAGGCACTCCGGTCCGCAGTTCGCTCACGACGCGCATCGGCAAAGCGGAGGCGCTTTCCGCCTTCAACCTTTTGCCAGGCATGCCGACGCTGCTCGTCATGGGCGGCAGCCAGGGCGCGCATGGTATCAATCAGGCGCTCATCAATGCGCTGCCACAGCTCGCCTCAACCCCCCTGCAAGTCATCCATCTCACCGGCAAGCAAGACGAGGAACTCATGCGCGAGAGCTATGCAAAAGCGGGCATTCCGGCCTTCGTCGCGGCCTTTCATCACCGGATGGAGGCCGCCTACGCTGCGGCGGATTTTTCCGTCGCGCGCAGCGGTGCGGCGAGCCTCACCGAGCTTTCGCATTTCGCGCTGCCGAGCATTCTCATTCCCTATCCGTTCGCCGCGGAAGATCACCAAACTTTCAACGCGAAAATCTTTGAACTCGCGGGCGCGGCGACGCTATTACCTGAGCGCGAAACCACCGGCGAAAATCTCGCGAAAAAGCTGCTCTGGTTTCTCGACGATCCCGCCCGCCTTTCCGAAGCCTCCGCTCGCTGCGCTGGTCTCGCGCCGCGCCAGGCCGCCGAGCGGGTTGCCGATACCATCCTCAAATATTGCTCCTAATGGACACAGGTCAGATCCTTGCAGACATCCTCGTTGGCGGTGAATTGAAGATTCACCTGATCGGCGTCGCCGGCTCCGGCATGAGCGGCATCGCCGGCCTGCTTATTTCGCTCGGCCACACCGTCAGCGGCTCGGATAGGGCGCGGACCGTCGAGATCGACCGGCTGGAAAAACTCGGCCTGCGATTTCATGTCGGCCAGGCCGCGGCGAACGTCGCCGACGCGGACCTGATCATCTTTTCGTCAGCCATCCGTCCGGGTAATGCGGAGTACGACGAAGCGCTGCGCACGGGTCGCAATATGGTGCGCCGTGCGGACGCGCTCGCGGCGATCATGAATTGCAAAAAGGGCATCGTCATCTGCGGCATGCACGGCAAGACGACGACTTCGTCCATGGCCGCGCATGTGCTGAAGGTCGGTGGACTCCATCCGTCGCATTATGTCGGCGCGGAGATCCCGATCCTCGGGACGAATGCGAACTGGGATGCGCAGGGCGAATACTTCGTGGCGGAGGGCGATGAGAGCGACGGCACGCTCGCCTTTTACCACCCGGAGCACGCGATCGTTCTGAACATCGAGGAAGAGCATCTCGACTACTACGCCGACCTCGCGGCGATCGAGGTGGTCTTCAATCAGCTCCTCAGCCAGACGCGAGGGAAGGTCATCTATTCCGCCGATGACGCGCACGCGCCGCGCGTCTGCAGCGGGCATCCCGGCGCGATTTCCTACGGCGAATCACGCACCGCATTCTACCGTTTTGACGACATCCACGCGAAGGACTTCCAGTCGCACTTCCGCGTCCTGCGCGGCGGCGAACCGCTCGGCGCGATCACGCTGAACGTCCCTGGACGGCACAACGTGAGCAACGCGGTGAGCGTCATCGCGCTGGCCACGGAACTCGGCGTGCCGTTCGCGAAAATCGCCGAGGCGCTGGAATCCTTTCGCGGCGCGCGGCGGCGTTTCGAAATCAAGTATCGCAGCGACCGCTATATGATTGTGGACGACTACGGGCACCATCCGAGCGAGGTGAAAGCGACGCTCGCGACGGCCAAGAACACGGGCCGCAAGCGCGTGCTTTGCATGTTCCAGCCGCACCGCTATTCGCGGACACAGAAGCTGAAGGCGGAGTTTGGGCGCGCGTTTCACCACGCGGATGTCGCGGTGATTGCCGACGTTTATCCCGCGAGCGAGGAGCCGATTCCCGGCGTCAGCGGGCAGACCATCGTCGATGAAATGATCCGCGAAGGCCACGACGGCGCGACCTTTCAACCCGACCGGAAAAAACTCGCGCTCGAAATTGGCCGGCTGCTTGAACCCGGCGATTGCGTGCTCAGCCTCGGTGCGGGAAACATCCACGAAGCCGGTTCGATCCTCGCCGCCGACGTGAAGCAACTCGACGAGCTCCAGACCGTGATGGGCGCGGGGACGATCAAGCTCTACGAACCGCTCTCGAAGCACACCACCCTCCGCGTCGGCGGACCGGCGCAATTTTGGGCGGAGCCCGAAACGGAGGAGGGGTTCGCGCGGCTGGTGCGCTTTTGCACGCTGAATGAAATCCCGCTTTTCGTCATCGGCCGGGGCTCGAATCTGCTCGTGCGCGACGGCGGCATCCGGGGTGTGGTCGTGCATCTCTCGAAGGGCGACTTCAAAAAGATCGAAGTCCGCGAGGGCCAGATTCACGCGGGCGTGGGGGTGAAGCAGAAGGAACTCGCCTATGCCGCGCGCGACGCTGAGATCGGCGGGTTCGAGTGGTTCGAGGGCATTCCCGGCGATGTCGGCGGTGCTTTGCGCATGAACGCCGGGGCGATGGGCGGCGAGACGTTTCGCCAGGTCGTGAGCGTCCGCTTCATTGACCCGCACGGCAATTTCCACATGAAGACGCCGCCGG
>Ga0105048_10013116_pt1 | contig 12962 bp, 11 predicted proteins | sample MAT05_FD_78382 | JGI IMG/M metagenome (GOLD analysis project Ga0105048, IMG submission 78382) | Freshwater microbial communities from Lake Fryxell liftoff mats and glacier meltwater in Antarctica - MAT-05 | ecosystem: Environmental > Aquatic > Freshwater > Ice > Liftoff microbial mat | place...
AAGACTTCGCGGACATGCTGGGCATCAGCGTCATCCACGTGAACAGGACATTCCGCAAACTGTTCGAGGAAGGAATTGCGAGCTATCGCAAGGGCTCTATCGAAATCCGCGACCACGAGCGGCTCAAGCAGATCGGCTCGTTCGATCCAGCTTATCTTCATCTCAGCTAGAGCGGTTGCCTAGTGCGCGTCTGGCGGCGGGCCGGCAAGCGTTGGCTTTCGCAATACCGGCACGACAAACAGCATCAGCGCGAAGCAGATCGCCATCACGAGAAACAGGTTGTTGAACGTCATGACGTTCGACTCCAGCTGCATGCGGCGGACGAGCTGACCTATCGCAGCGCCGGATGGGTCCGCATTGCCGGCCGCGCGCAGGCTGGATTCCGTCCGTAACAGGAAATCCTGAACCTCTGGCCTTGATGGATCGAGCCCGGCGGAGATCTCCTGATTGTGCAGGTTGTTGTAGTTGAGCCGCATCGTGTTCAGCGCGGCTAGACCAATCGCGCCGCCGAGGTTGCGGCAAACGGTGAACAAGCCGGTGGCGTTGGGCAGTTTGTGCGGCGGCAACGTGCCGAGCGCCATGAAATTGCACGGCACCATCGCCATGATGAGGCCCGCGCCACGCAGCGCCTGTGGCCAGAACAGTTCCTCGAACGAGGAGTCCGCCGTCAGGAAGCTGTTCCAGTAAAGGCCGATGGCGGCCAGAGACAGGCCGATCGCCAGAATGATGCGCGGATCAATCCGCCGGACCAGCGCGCCCGAGATCGGGCCGGCAATGAACATCGCTATGCCGCCGATGCTCATGATCTGGCCGATTTGCAGCGCATTGTAGCTGCGCACGCCGCCCAGGAAGAGCGGGGTGAGATACACTGACCCGAACAGGCCGAAGCCGACAATTGTCGCAACGACGCAACCGGCCGCGAAGTTTCGGTCCTTGAAGACGTTGAGATCGACCACGGGGTTGGCGCGTGTGAATGCCCGCCAGAAGAATACGATGCCCGCCAGCGTGCAGAGCGCCATCCACATCACGAGATGTTCGTCCTCGAACCAGCCGGCGGCAGGGCCTTCCTCGAAGACGTATTCGAACGCGCCGAGGAACAGCGCCATCGCGGCCAGACCCATCACATCGATGTTCTTGATGAGGCTGAGCTGAGCCGGCTGTTTCGGCGTCAGGTTCCAGACGAGGATCGACGCGATGATGCCGGGGATGACGTTGACGAGGAACAGCCAGTGCCAGCTCATGTTCTCGGTCAGCCAGCCGCCGAGCGTCGGGCCGATCGAGGGCGCCAGTGTCGCGACCATGCCGATGGCGACCTGCTGGAACATCGACCGGTTGGGGCCGAAGAGCGTGAACGCGGCCGCCATCGTGGTCGGAATCATCGCGGCGCCGAGGAAGCCCTGGATGCAGCGGAAGACGATGAGGCTGTTGAGGTCCCACGCGAAGGCGCACAGCACGCTCGCCATGGTGAAGCCAGCGCAGGAATAGACGAACAGGCGCCGCATCGACAGCGCGCGGTTGAGCAGGCCGGACAATGGGATGCCGATGACTTCGGCGATCAGGTAGCTGGTCTGGATCCACGCGATCTCTTCGGCTGAGGCCGAGATGCCTGCCTGGATCTGCGCGATGGAGGAGGCGACGATCTGGATGTCCAGGATCGCCATGAACATGCCGACGACCATGGCGAAGAAGCCGATGTTGAGCAGCAGGCTCTCACGGGTTCCCTTTGCCGGCGGCGTGTAAGCTCCCGGCGGCGCGGCGGCGATCGCGCTCATGCTGCGTTACTCGCAGTCAGGCTTGGTCGAGACGGTGGCGGTGACCTGGAGGCCGGAGCGCAGCAGGCCGGATTCAAGCGCCTGCTTGTCGAGCACGATCTTGACCGGCACGCGCTGCACGATCTTGGTGAAGTTGCCCGTCGCCGTGTCCTGCGGGACGAGGCTGAACGTGGCGCCCGTTGACGGGGACAGGCTCTGCACCTTGCCGGTCACGTGCAGGCTCGGCAGCGCATCGACGTGGACGTTCACGCACTGGCCCTCGCGCATGTCGGTGATCTGCGTCTCCTTGAAGTTCGCGATCACCCAGACATCGTCGGACGAGACGATCGACAGCGCCACGCGGCCGGGGGAGAGGATCTGGCCTTCGACCACGTCCTTCTTGGTGACAACGCCATTCATCGGCGCGCGGATCTGCGTGCGATCAAGTTCGAGTTGAGCTCCGACGACTTTCGCGCGGGCGGCCTCGACTTTCGCTTCGGCCGAAAGGGCGGCGGCCTGTGTGCTGGAAAGCTGGCTGCGCTGGGCGGTGATGGTGGCGTCGGCTTCGGTCAGCTGGGCGTCGGCCATGCGGCGGGCGGCCTCGAGCTGGTCGAGCTTGGCCTTGGGATACCAGCCCTTCGCGGCGAGATCGGCGAGGCGCTTGGCTTCGGATGTGGACAGGTCTGCGTTGGCGTTGGCGGCCTCGCGCGCGGCGCGCGCTTCGGCGATCTGGTCGCGCTGTGCAGAGATGCGGGCGCCGGCCTGGACAGCGTCAGCTTCAGCCTGCGCCAGCTCTGCCTTGGCGAAGGCGAGGCGCGTTTCGAATTCGTCGGCTTCCAGTTCGATCAGCAGGTCGCCACGCTTGACCACCTGGTTCTCGGCGACGTGGACCGTCTTCACATAGCCTTCGACCTTCGGCGTCACGCGCGCGATGTCGGAGCGGAGCTGGGCGTTGTCGGTCGAGATGTTGTAGCGGCCGTTGAAAAACCAGTCCGCGCCCATCCAGACGACGGCCAGGGCGGCCACGGCGGCGACGCCGAGCAGGATTTTCTTGCGCAGGCCGGATTTGCCGGGGCCAGCGCTCACGGGCTGGGGTGGCGTGGCATCGGGAGATGTGGCCGCAGGCGCGCTTGAAGGCGCTGCGCCCGGCTCGATCTTGACCGTTTTGAGGGCCATTGGCTTGTCCTGTCGGCACCGGGAAGCTTCGCGCCCGCCAGATGCTTATGTATGTAACAGCGGTTACGTTTGGGTTGAAATGTAGACGCGCCGTCCCGAGTATCAAGATGGCCCAACTAGGAGTATCTCTAAACGGATGTCAGATTCCGCCGAAGCCCCTCCCCAGCAGGAACCCGAAGCAGGCCGCGCCGAGTTGCGCCGGGTCGCCTTTCTCAAGGCCGCGCGCGATGTGTTCCTCGAGTTCGGGTACGAGCAGGCCAACATGGCCGAGATCGTGCGCCGCGCCGGCGGTTCACTTTCAACGCTTTACGCCCAGTTTGGCGGCAAGAAGGGCCTGTTCGAGGCCATGATCGACGCCCGCGTTGAGGCCGTGACCCAGCAGATGCATATCGAGCTCGCCAAGCACGCGCCCCTGCATCAGGGCCTGCGGCGAATTGGCGAGCATTTCCTCTCCCTGCACGCGAGCCCGCAGTCGATCGACGTGATGCGGCTCATGGTGTCGCAGGTCAAAAAATTCCCGGACATGGCCGAGGTCTGGAACAAGCGCGCCACCGAAGGCGTGCGCAAGGCGCTGGCGATCTACCTGGAAGACCGGGCGAGCGCGGGCGAGATCACGATCAAGGACTATGAGATCGCGGCGTCCGTGTTCCTCGATCTCGTGCGTTCCCGCATTCAGTTCCGCGCCCTCAGCGTGCCGTCCTACACGGCCAGCGAGCAGGACATCCGCGAGGCGGTCGATCGCGCCGTGAAGGTTTTCACGGGTGGGATACAGGCGTTGAACTAGCGGCCCTTGAAGTCGCCCGGCCTGCGCTCGCTTACCGCTTTCACGCCTTCCTTGAAGTCGTCGGTCTTCATCAGCCATTGCTGTTCGGTGAACTCATGGTCCGTCTGCGCGCGCACTGCGGCGGCAAGATCGCCGCGCAGCGTCTTGCGGGTTGAGCGCACGGCCAGCGGCGCGTTCTCGGCGATCGACGCTGCGAGCGAGTGTGCGCGGAGCAGCAGCTGATCCAGCGGGGCGATCTCGTCCACCAGTCCCATGTCCATCGCATCATCCGCATCGAAGCGCTCGCTGGTGAGGAACATGCACGCCGCATTCTGCCGGCCGATGAGGCGGGGCAGGGTGTAGGTGAGGCCGAAGCCCGGATGAAATCCCAGCTTGGTGAAGTTCGCCGCAAACCGCGCCTCTGGCGCCGCGACGCGAAAGTCCGCGATCAGCGCGAGACCCAGCCCTGCGCCAATGGCAGCGCCCTGCACAGCGGCAACGATCGGAAGCTCCGTTGAGAACAGGCGCACGGCTTGATCGTACAGGGGATTGATCGAACGCTCCGGAATCGGTCCCTCGCCCGTGCGGTTGGACAGGTCCGCCCCCGAGCAGAACACCTTGCCCGCCGTCGCCAGCACGACCGCCCGAGTGACGCCATCCTTGTCGAGCCCCTCCAGCGCATCCGCCAGATCGCGCATCAGATCGACGCTCACCGCATTGATCGGTGGCTTGTCGATAGTGACGCGCGCGACGAAGCCGTCGTGCGTGATGTGGATGTTGGGGGCGGTCATGGCGTTCCCCGGAGTTGACGCCTAATCTTGTCTTGATGGTCCAGCGTCAACGCGCTGATGCAGCTTAGCCTTTCGTAAATTCGCTCATGAAGTCCCTTCCCTTCGGCTTCGTCGCGATGCTTGTCCATCCAGCTGTATTCTGCGTCAGTAAGTCGATGACCGCATTGAGCTGTGAAGTATTCCTCTAGCCAGGGGATGCCGTCACCCAACTGTCGCGATTCTCCAAAGACACGATAGTATTCTGTCGCTCCCAAAAGAAGCAGCTCATCAGATCGAGTCCGAGAAACGAACTCGACAAACGCTTGAGGCGCTCCGAATTCGGCGAGCGCAGCGAGGTAAGACTCGTTCGCGCGCGCAAATTCTCGCTCTGAGGAGCTTGGATCTAAGGCGACATTGACGTCGGGATTCAGAAAAGCGCGATGAAATCCCAATCCGGGCCTTCCATTGACTTCGTCATCGATCATGTAGATTCGCGCTGCGCCAGTAATAAAGATTAGAGCGCACGCGCTGTCACAGCGGACCGGTGTGGGAAGCCCTTTCCATTCCTGCTGTTCAAACATCCCGCCCGGCAACTCCGTCACCATCCATGCGGACCGCACGAGTCGTGCAATTCTCAGCGCTTCAAGCAGATTGCCTCCGGGCGAGTTTAGCCGCACCGAGACAGGACCTTCGGTTTGGGCAAATGCTCGTTGAAACTGATCGAAGTCGCCGCTCTCAATCGGCCCCTCAACGTAGATGTCGCCATCGACAATACTGATTGTCGCGGCATGCGCGCTCGAAGCAGCCAAAATTGAGATCGCAACAGAAAGTAGCGCTCCAAAGACGGAGTTCATCATCATCGCGCCTGTCATCGTTTCAACCCCAACAAATTTCGCGCCACCACCCACTTATGCACCTCGGTCGGGCCGTCGTAGATGCGCATGGTGCGGAGGTGGCCGGACATGAGGGAGAGGGGGAGTTCCTTCGTGACGCCCATCGCGCCGTGGAGCTGCATGGCGTGGTCGAGCACTTCGTAGGCCATCTCGGTGGCGTAGGCTTTGACGGCGGAAATCTCGGTGCGCATGTCGGCCCCCTTGTCGAGCTTCCAGGCCGTCTCATAGGTCATCAGCGTCGCGGCTTTAATGCGGGTGTAGGCGTCGGCGATCCACCACTGCACTGACTGGCGGTTCGCCAGGGGCTCCCCGAAAACCACGCGCTGCGGCGCATAGTCCAGCATCATCTCCAGCGCGCGCTGCGCCATGCCGATGGACCAGCTGGCCATCTGCAGACGGCGCGTGGAAAGGCGCACCTGCATCGGCGCGAAGCCCTGTCCCTCTGTGCCCAGCAGGTTCGCCGCCGGCACGCGACAGTTTTCCAGCGCGACTTCGTACGTGAACTGTCCGCCGAGCATGGGGATGCGCCGCAGGACGTTGAACCCCGGCGTTCCGCGATCCACCAGGAATGCGCTGATGCCGCCACGCGCGCCCTTCTGCTTGTCGGTGACGGCCATCAGGATGGTGAAGTCTGCCTCCTGCGCGCGGCTGATCCAGATCTTGCGACCGTTGATCACCCACTCGTCGCCCTCGCGCACCGCGCGCGTGATCATGGCGGCGGGGTCTGCGCCCGCGCCCGGCTCCGAAATGCCGATCGCCGAAACTGTTCCCTTCTGCACGTATGGCGTCAGATAGCGTTCGCGCTGATCCTCGTTCACCGTCGCCATCAGCATGCGCAGGTCGGGCGAATCGGGCGGCAGATAATAGGGAACGCACGTCTTCCCGATCTCGATATTGACGCCGATCATCGCGACAGCGGGCAGGTCCGCCCCGCCGACATCCTCCGGCGCATCGAGGCCCCACAGCCCCATCTCGCGCGAGACGGAATCGATCCTGTCACGCTCCTCGTGGGAGAGATACGCGCCCTGTCCGTTGGCGTCGCGCTCCAGAACCTTCTGTTCAAGCGGCATCAGGTTCTCGCGCACAAACCGCGCGACCAGGTCCTGCAGCAGCCGGTGCTCTTCCGCGAGCTCGAAGTTCATGCCGCGCATCTCCCACCGGTCTTGCGCCGATACTTGGGAGGATGGACCCGCAAGCGCGGCGTGGGAAGGTGCTGTTGCACGGACCGCCGGGCTCCCGCCCGGCAGTCGGCGCGTAGCGCCGATCTCGCCCTGCAATGAAAGCTCTGCACCGGCCTCTGGCCGGGCTGCCGGGCGGGAGCCCGGCGGTCCCTACAAGCCCAATCTGTAGAACCTGTTCGCCGCGCCGAAGAACAGTTGGTGCCTCTCGTCTGCACTTGCGCCTTTTGCGATCAGCTTCAGCGCATTCCATAGCGTGGGGTAATCGCAGCTCACCTCGTCGACAGGGAAGTTGCTTTCGAACATGGCGCGCTTCGGGCCGAACGCTTCGATACAGGTTTCGATGTACGGCCCCCACTCCTTCGCCAGCTGTTCGGAGGGGGCGCGCTTCTCGGACAGCATGGACGGGAAGTTGCAGAACGGCATGGCGAGGCCGCCCAGCTTCACATGGACGTTGGCGTTCTTCGCCAGCGCGCGGATGTTCTCGCGCCAGATGCCGAAGCGTTCGGGCAGTTTTCCGGCATAGCTGGCAAGGCCCAGCGGCGTGCCGACATGGTCGAGCACGATGGGCGTTTCGGGAAACTGTCGGGCGAGGTCGATCAGTTCAGGCAGCTGCGGCTCCAGGAACCACGCGTCGAACGACAGCCCACGTTTGCCCAGCTCGGCAAAGCCCTCGCGGAATTTCGGCTCCATCATCACACCGGCCGGATTGCGGTTCAGCGGCCCCAGAACGTTGGGATCCGGGTCATAGGAGGTTGAGCGGCGAATGCCTTTGAAGCGCGCGCCGCCTGCCTGCATGTGCGCATCCAGCACCCGCCCGACATCCGCGCCCATCAGCAACTCCGCCGTGCCGACAATACCCGCGCAGGCCAGCGTCTTTCCGTAAAGCCCGCTCGCGGCCATCGCCGCGACGCCGTTGACGAACCCGGTCTCGCCCACGGGCTTCATCTCGTTCGGTCCATCGGCGCGATACATGGAGCGGCATTCCAGATAGACCGTCGCCGCGATGTTGTGGCCGCTGCCGGTGTCTTCCAGCAGCTGGTCGAGCAGGTAGTGCCCCTTGCGATAGCTGATGTGCTCGAACGGATGCGTCGGCGGATTGGGCAACAGATGCATCACCGGCCGCCGGTCCCACAGATGGTGGTGCGGGTCGATAATCGGCAACTCAGGATCGATGATCGCTTCAGGCATGGATGTGTGGCTCTCCGGGCGTGGAGCAACCATCCGCCAATTTCAGGAGAAGGAAAAGCCTACTGCGTTCCCAGCCGGTCACGATACCAGGTCACGAACTCCTTCGCGCGCGCGCTCGCCTCCGCCTCGACATCGTTCCAGCCGAAGGCATAACGCGCGGCAAAGCCCGAAAGGCCCCAGTCGCGATATTGCTGCACGTGGTGCATCTCGTGCGCCCACAGGGCGAGGCTGTTCACGAAGGCCTCGTCCTTGAAGACGACCGTATCGATCAGCGTCACTGCGGCGGCATTTCCATTGCGGATCGCGAAGCCGGCCAGTCCTGTCTGGCTCGGATCGCCGATTGCGTAGCGAACCTCGCGCAGCAGTTCCTCGGGGTAGAACGGGATCAAGCCTTTGATCACCGCCTCGGGGATCGGCTTGGACTCTTCGCGCACCGTATTGCGCGAACGCTGAAGCGCGGCGGCGAACGTTTCAGAAATCACGTTGGCGCTGTACTGCGTCTGCACCACGACGAAGCTGCTCGAAAAATCAGCCAGCATGCCGTAGGCGCCCGGGCGCCGGGCCGGTTCAGGCGATTGTTGCGGCGGGATGATGCGCGTTGTGCTGGCGCTGGCCGCATTCGATCCGGCCTGCGCGAACGCAGGCGCAGCTTGAGCCAGCACGAGCGTGGCAAGCAGGGATACAAGAGAAGCAGGAGCGGCGCGGCGCATATTTCCCCCGACCTCGGAGCGGACGCTATCTACACTGGATTGCTGATGAATCGGACGTGAATGTGGCAGGGTCTGAAGGCCGCTGAAATCGGGGAAAAGCAGTGGCTAGACGCTGGCCGCCCAGGCTTCCGCCCGCTCCAGACAGGCCTTGATCCATCCCGATTTGTGGTCGGTGTAGGCTAGGGAATTATACGGGTGCGCTGCGGCCGCTGCGGATTTTGTGGCTTCGTAGGCCAGCGCTTCATTGCGATGCGCCCGCAAATAGTCACGGAAAGCCAGGTGCCGCGCGGCGTTCGCGTTGCCCTCGGCGAAGATGTGGACATGGAACAGGCGTTTTCCGTTCCGCTCCAGAACGCTGTAGCGCCGGCCTGCGACGCCGTACTCCCCGCGCCACAGGTAGCCGAGCGATTCCATCGGGCCGCGACATGAATCCAGATCGCCCTCGGCGCGGACCAGTGGCATCAAGTTGATCGTCGGCTTGGCGGCGATGCCGGGGATCGCGGTCGAGCCGATGTGCTCGCTGCGCAGCAAGTCCGGGCCAATCGCTGCGCAGATGCGGCCGATTTCTGCCGCAGCAACCTGCGCCCACGCGGGATCATGTAGCGCGAGAGTGACTGGCGTCGCGTCGGCCTTCCTGCGCTCTATCTCATCCCTCACGACGATCACCCACCCCGGAAGTGGTCGTAGATGCGCTGAGCCAGTGCTTCGTTGACGCCTTCCACCGTTTGCAGGTCTGCGATCGTCGCGTTGCTCACGCCCTTGGCGGATCCGAAGCGGTGGAGCAGGGCCTTCTTTCGACGCACGCCGACGCCCGTGATCTCGTCCAGCGGATTCTGTCCAACCAGAGCGGCGGAACGCTTCGCCCTGTGTGCGCCGATCGCCCAGCGGTGCGCCTCGTCGCGCAGGCGCTGGAGGTAGTAGAGGGCAGGATCGTTCGGCGGCAGCTGGAAGGGCGCGCGGCCGGGGCGGAAGAACTGTTCGCGCCCCGCATTGCGATCGGGTCCCTTTGCGATCGCGACAAGATTCAGCTCGCCCGGCCTGAAGCCCACCGCCTCGATTGCATCTTTCGCGGCGGAGAGCTGGCCAAGCCCGCCATCAATCAGCACGAGGTCGGGCCAGGCGTCGGGCTTCTTTTGTAAAGATGAAAGAGGCAATGATCCGGCTTTCATGGATGCAATTGCTGGTTCGCTGATGCCAGCTGGCAGGTCGCCGTGGATTGCCTGGATAGCTTCGGTCGCGTGGCTCAGGGCGCGGCCCGCATCTTCAGTAGCGGCCATGGACACGGTTGTGATGGACCTTCCCGCCATGATGGTGGACGTCATCTTTGCAATACCGTCGATCTGCGCCAACGCGTTCTCGATAGGCTGGGTGACCGTCCGTTCCATCTCGGTTGCCGCCAAACCCGACTGCTTCACCTCTACGGTAAAGCCATCGCTTTCACTTGCGAGCGACAGAAGCGGAGCGTTCAGCTCCTCCCACTCCTTCTTCAGGCGCCCGAACCTGCGGCGCATGACTTCGCGCATCATGCCGTAGTCGTCGCCGGGTTCGATCTCCTGATCCTTGATGTTGAACTTGCGATAGCTGTTCTTTTCGAAGCCTTCAGGGCCCGCCACCACCATGCCGCCGACCATGTTCGTGCCCATGATGTGCGAGTTGTCGTAGATCTCGATGCGCTTGGGCGCTTCGGGCAGGTCGAACACTTTCTGCACGGCGGCGAATATCTTCTGCTGGCTTTGTGTTTCGGCCAGCTTGCGGCCCAGCGCTTCTCGCGCGTTCAGCGTGGCCTGTCCGACGATCTCGCGCTTCTCGCCACGTTGCGGCGTGCGGATTTCCACCTTGTGCTCGGCTTTGAGTTCAAGCGCCTCGGTCATCAACTCGGCCTCCTCGATCTCGCGGTTGAGGAGGATGAGCTTGGGCACGGGCTTGTCGTCATAGAACTGTGCGAGGAAAGCGGTCAGCACCTGTTCGGTCGTGTCGTCGCGATCGTGCTTGGGATACCATACGGTCGCGCCCCAGTTCTGGCCGGCGCGGAAGAAGAAAGCCTGGACGGCGGATGCGCCTGCTTCAGAGTGGATGGCGAAAACGTCCGCTTCGACCAGACCATCCGGATTGACGCTCTGGCTCTGGCGCACGGATGAAAGCGCGCGGATACGGTCGCGCAGGCCGGCGGCCCGCTCGTAGTCCATGCTTGCCGCCGCGCGCTCCATCTGCGCCGACAGTTGTTCCTGCAAAGTTTCGGCATCGCCATCGAGGAAGCGCTCGGCTTCGCGCACCAGGTCGCGATACTCGTCCAGCGGGATCAGCCCCGTACAGGGCGCCGAGCACCGGCCCATCTGATGCAGCATGCAGGGTCGCGAGCGCGTGGCGTAGATGTTGTCCGTGCAGGTGCGCAGCAGGAACGCCTTCTGAAGCGTGTCGAGGGTGTGATCGACGGCGCCTGCCGATGCGAAGGGTCCGAAGTACCGGCCCTTGATGCGTTTCGCCCCGCGATGCTTCAGAGCCTGGGGCGCTTCGTGGTCCTCGCGGATGAGAATGTGCGGGAAGCTCTTGTCATCGCGGAGGATGATATTGAAGCGCGGCTTCAGCTTCTTGATCAGGTTGGCTTCGAGCAGCAGCGCTTCCGTCTCGCTCGCCGTGACCACAAACTCCATCGAGCGCGTCAACGAGATCATGCGGGCGATGCGCTGTGTCTGCCCGCCGATCTTGCCGTAGCTGCCAACCCGCGCCTTCAGGTTGCGCGCCTTGCCGACATAGAGAAGCTCGCCCGTCTCGCCATACATGCGGTAGACGCCCGGCCGGCCGGGCAGGCGAGTTACCTGGTCGCGGATCACGTCCGGCCCGTAGGTGCGACGCTTCTTCGTGGCGTCAGGCGCACTGAGATCGACCCCGGAGGAGATTTCCTCGGGCTCCATCTCGATCTCCGGCGGCAGCTCGTCCTCGGCCTCGACCTCAAGGTCCTCGGCGGGCGGCTCCGGCAGATCGTCTGGCTCTGGGGGATCAGGCGATTCCATGGCGGCATAGGTAGGGCAGGCAGGCCCGGGGTTCAAACGCCATTGCCGGGGGATGCTGATAATGGTCTGTCAGCAGTGTTCGACCGGGATATAGATGAAACGGGCCAGGCTTGTGGTGGCGGCACTCGTGCTCGCCGCCTGCAGCGAAGCAACGCCGCCCGCCGCGCCTCCGGCGCCGCCCAAGCCCGCTTACGTCAGCGCGTGGTTCTCCGGCCCCGACACTGTCTTGAACATCCACCAGACCGCCGGCGGTCATGGCGGCGTGATCCGCGAAGCCGGCGGTGACTTCGTGCCTGTCCGCGCCATCCACATGGATGCCACCAGCCTGTCGTTCTTCGTCCCGAAGCTCAACGCCGGCTTCCGGGGCGCCAAGGCGGAGGATCGTTCCTGGACAGGTGAGTGGACAGCGCGCGGCAAGACCACGGAGCGCGCCCTTGTCCCCGCCGACGCGCCCGAGATGTCCGAGACCTTCGTTACCCTCGATGACGGCCGCTGGACGCAGTACCGTTGCGCTGGAACCGGCTCACCGGTCATCCTGCTCGACTACGGCGCCGGGGCTTCGATGGCGTCGTGGAAAGACGTCTTCGATCCGCTGTCGCAGGTCACGCAGACCTGCATGTTCGAACGCGCCGCGAGTGGCCTCAGCGATCCCGGCCGCCTGCCGCGCGACGTGAACCACGCCGTCGCAGACATGGTCGCTTTCCTCGGCGCGGCGAAGATCGACGGGCCGGTTGTTCTAGTCGGCTACTCCCTGGCCAGCTACCACATCCGCCAGTTCGCCAACCTCCACCCCGAGCAGACCGCCGGCCTGGTCCTCGTCGATCCCTCGGGCGATGGCCAGGACGGACGTTTCGCTGCCGTGATCCCCAACATGAGGGAGCTGATGCCTGACAGCGTCGACGAGGCGACCGTTACGGCCTGTTCGCAGGGCCTCCGCGCCATCGTGTCCTCCATCCCGTTTTGGCCCACGCCGGATGATCTCGATCCCATCATCGGCAAGTGCGGCGGCAACGACCCAGACCGCGCCGAAGCCGTGCTGTCCTAAATCGCAGCGATGGAAGTCGTCAGCACCGGCCAGATCCGTGCCGCTCAGCGTCCCTATGGCGACCTGCCACTGATCGTCCTCACGCGTGGCGACTACAAGAAAGGCATGCCGCCCGGCTTCACCGACGATGCGACCGCAGCGCTCGCGAAAATCTGGATCGCCATGCATGCCGAGATGGCCGCCCAGTCCAGCATCGGGCAGACCCGGACTATCCCCGGCGCCGGTCACCGTATCCAGAGCGACGCTCCGCAGGCCGTGATTGACGCCGTCAAGGAGGTCGTCGCCGCGGCGCGGAGCAAGTCGTAGCTTCGATCGCGCTTCGCAACGTGACTGAAATTTATGCGAAGGGCCTGACCGGAATATCCGCGCATTCACGTTCAACCATGTGTGCAGGGCTGTTCGGAAGGTTCGCCCCGGGGCCGGATCATGTTATATGGTTCGCCAAACAGGTTCCGGCGGCAGGTCGGACGAGGT
>Ga0105048_10013118_pt1 | contig 12961 bp, 6 predicted proteins | sample MAT05_FD_78382 | JGI IMG/M metagenome (GOLD analysis project Ga0105048, IMG submission 78382) | Freshwater microbial communities from Lake Fryxell liftoff mats and glacier meltwater in Antarctica - MAT-05 | ecosystem: Environmental > Aquatic > Freshwater > Ice > Liftoff microbial mat | place...
AAGTTGGATTGCACGGTGTACGACAAACCATCTTTCTGACGAACACGATCCGCAAGGCGCGACGACAGTCCACCCGAACCCAGTATAAAATTTCCGATGGCCAATGCAGGATAGTCGGGATGACTGTCCTTCATCGGCAACGTCATGGCAGCAAAGTACGCAGCATTGGCCTTATCCGGCGTGTTGATCTGCTCGAAGTCCCCGGTCAGATTGTTGACGGAAATTCGAGGAATGCGTTCAAACTCTGAGTTCGAGGTCCAGCCCTTCGTAAACTCATCCACCACCGGAACCACAAGATCTTTGTCAAAGTCACCGATGATCGTCAATTCGCCCACGGACGCCCCGACCAATCGCTTAAACACATCCTGGATCTGTTCGATCGTGACGCCCTTGGTACGCACCATGTCTTCTTTGAGTTCTGCGATATAGCGAGGATCATCGACACCATAAGGTGCCATTTTTCGGGTCACGGTATTCATGGCAATGGCGACTGGATCGTTGATGCGTTCTGCCGCATTTGACAACATCTCTTCGCGAATCAGTTCCAGCTCCTCCGCCGGCAGTTTTGGTCGTCTGAGGACCTCTTCAATGATGCGCAGCACGGGCACGAGATTTTCACGATTTGTCTGCACGGTGACAGACAGATTGCCAGCGTCGCCCGATACGTTCATTTCAGCTCGGTAGTTGTTGAGTTCGTCGCTGATCTGCTGGCGAGTCAGATTTTCTGTGCCGCGATCCAGCAGTCCTGGAAGCAATTTTGCGGCGACGGCCAGCCCCTTCAGGTCGTTAAGGTTTGCGTAACGCAGATTGAGCTTTAGCGTGACAGAAGCACCCCTTGTCTTCCGGGGTAGCAGCGTGACTTTGATTCCGGATGAGAGCTGAGTTCGTTCCAGTCGCGATTCAATTCCTGCCGGAGACGCATCAAATTCTTCGCCTTGAGCGACATCTGAGCGACCCGCGTAGTCGCCGATCATCTCGGCGAGGTCCGGCGTCGAAGGCACGGAAGCACGTTCTGATTCCTTTGTTGGTTCAAACAATCCCGCTGTGCGATTGCTGCGAACCAGGTAAGTTGCTGCGACGCGGTTCACCTCTTCGGGTGTGACTTTTTCCAGTTGGTCGCGATAGATAAAAAACAGCCGCCAGTCGCCCTGCGCCGCCCAGTCGCTCAGTTGAATGGCAAGTCCCTGAGAGTCAGCAACCTGAATTTCCCGCTGCCGCAGCATTTCCTGCCGTGCCCGTTCGACTTCTTCGGCAGTGAACGGCTTTTCGACGGAACTTTCAACCGTTTCGATCAGGTTCTGCAGCATGGTCGTGCCTTCTGTTCCGGGAGCAGCCTGGGCACCAAACATGATGATGCCTGGATCGTGCAGAGCGAAGCTGCTTCCGAAAACTCCCGCAGCCAGGCGACGTTTGACCAACGAATCGTAGAGTCGACCAGACGGCTCGCTGGCCATAATGGTGGTCATCACGTCGATCGTGGCATAGTCCGGATGGCCTCCGGCGGGAATATGGTATGCCAGGGCCGCGACAGCGACCTCACCGACTCGTCGCACGGTAACCATGCGGTCACCGTCCTGCGCTGGTTCTTCGGTGTATGTCCTGTCCAGTTCTCGTTCGGGTTTCGGAATCGCACCGAAGTACTGCTGAATGAGTTGCACCGCCTTTTTCGGATCAAACTTTCCAGCCACGATCAGCATCGCGTTGTCGGGCTGATAAAATCGTTTGTAAAAACGACGAAGGTTTTCTACGGGAACTCGTTCGATGTCGGCACGATTGCCGATCGTGGACTTGCCGTAGTTATGCCATTCATAGGCCGTTGAAAAGACGCGCTGCATCAGGACACGTTGCGGACTGTTTTCTCCGCGTTCAAATTCATTTCGTACAACCGTCATTTCTGATGCCAGATCCTCTGCTTTGATCAAACTGTTGATCATGCGATCCGCTTCCATCGAGATCGCGAATTCCAGATTTTCATCGCTCGCAGAGAGAGTTTCATAGTAGTTGGTGCGATCCAGCCAGGTCGTCCCGTTAAACTGTGCGCCGCGTTTCGTGAGTTCCGCCGGGATCGTTGGACGTGACGGCGTGCCTTTGAAGACCATATGTTCGAGCAGATGTGCCATACCCGCCTCGCCGTAACCTTCATGCCTTGACCCGACGAAAAGTGTCAGATTCACGGTCACGGTTGGCCGCGAGACGTCAGGAAACAACAAGACCTGCATCCCGTTCGCAAGTTTCAATTCCACAATCCCTTCAACGGCGCGAACAAACGCCGGACCTTCATCCGCACGGGCCGTATTGGCGACAACGGACATCAGAACTGCAACGACTAAACATCGGGCCATCGAAAATATCCTCATCATATGGCTGTTTACAGACCAGCCGTTTGGTGTACAAGATCTGCCGCATTTTCGCGGAGAGACCGTATGCTATCGAGACGTGAGCCATGCAGAAAGGAACCACAAGGCATTTCTTAAATGGGGTCTGACGCTCCAGGCTTCAGTCGCGGCGTTTTGCCTGCATTGCACATCGCTTGAACTGGGATTTCGAGCCTGCCTCAGGAAATGCGGCATGTGGTCCAAAAGAATCACAGTCGGCGGAGCGACTGAGCTACGTAGGCGACGTCGCTCCGCGACTCGCATTCTTGTCAACGTACGCACCGAAAACAACGCTGTGTGATTCGCAGTGCAATCTCTCGTCACAGAAAACGTCACCAGCGCCGACACGTGCTGGTACGTATTCGAGACTCTGTGTGTTCGTCTTCGTTTACTTTGCCAAGTTATAACTTCACGCAGTCAGGGATGAGGCTGCAAGTGTCTTGCGATTGTCCCCTCTCCCCCCGCAATCGATTTTCAAACTGGACAATTTTTCCACGGGAGGAGAGGGCTGGGGTGAGGGGCAACGCCGTTAAGGATTCATTATCATGTTTTCAGCGGCATTGTCGAAGTCCCTTCTCCCCCTGGAAGGGGGAGAAGGGACATGTGAACGATTGCCGTTGATGGCGTCAATCCTGAACGCGCACGGTATAAATTCAACTCGCAGAGGCTAAACATTTGACATGCATTGCAGTATAAACCGCTGCTCTGAACCAATGTTTCAGATTCCAGTTTTTGTCGATGAATCTGTTTTCGGACGACACGTTATGAAGATCCGTGAAATTCGCTGTGCCGGCCTGCGCGGGGCGACTCCGGAAGGTGGCTGGAGTAACGAGCTGCGTCCCGACGACTGCGTGCATACTCTCATCGCCGTCCATACGGACGAAGGTGCCGTGGGACTAGGCAGCGTCTTTACCAACGACGCGCTCGTCCGCGCTTCGCTGGCGATGCTTGAACCTCTGTATCGCGGTGAGAATGCACTTGAGCCGGAACGCGTGAGCGAAAAACTGCATCAGAACATGTTCTGGCTCGGACGTGGCGGTTCCATTACGCACACCATCAGTGGCATCGACATCGCGTTGTGGGATCTGCTTGGAAAAGCAACCGGGCAGCCGGTCGGGCGACTTTTGGGCGGTCGATATCGGGAACGCGTCCAGCCATATGCGTCGTTGCTGATGGATGAACCGAACAAACTGCGAGATCATCTGCTGGCTGTGAAGGCCCAGGGATTTCGAGCGTTCAAGATTGGCTGGGGACCGTTTGGTCGGCGAAATTCCGCGACCGATGAAGCCATTGTCAAGGCGGCTCGCGAGGCCGTTGGCTCAGAATCTCGATTGATGGTCGATGCCGGTGGCAGTGATGCGCATTGGACCAACGGTTACAAGTGGGCGTTGAACACGTCAAAGATGCTGGCAGACTATGATGTTCATTGGTTTGAGGAAGCACTGAATCCGGATGCCCTGGAAGACTACGTCAAACTTCGCGAACATTCGCCCGTACTGATCGCCGGGGGCGAAGTGCTCACGCGGCGTCAGGCGTTCCAGCCGTGGCTCCAGGCCCGGGCGTTTGACATCGTGCAGCCGGACGTCACGAAAGTCGGGGGCATCAGCGAAGAACGTCGCATCGGCTGGATGGCTCAGGAACACGGCGTACGATTCATCCCTCACGGCTGGAACACAGCGGTGGGACTGGCCGCCGACCTGCAACTCGCATCTGCGTTTCCGGGCACCGATCTGGTAGAATACCTCACTGGTTCACCTTTCATCGACGAAATCACTATCGGCGGCTGGAAACTGGATGCGGACGGAATGTTGTCCATCCCCGATGAACCCGGCCTCGGCCTGAAGCTCGATCCCGATGTCGTGAAGAAATACACGGGGATCGACAACCTGCTGTCGTGAGATCGGCATGCGAATGCCTGCCGAGACTCCAGCCCGATCGATTTTCAAAACCGACGGGGACGATTTCTAAACCTACCGCCTTGCGAGCCGCCGATGCCCAAAGGTCTTTCCGAGAAATCCAAACAACTCCGACGCCATCTGCTCAACCACAACGCTCCGGATGTGATACACCGGATGCAGGAATCCGGCATGTCAGATCCGGTGGGGCTCATTATTGAGATGACCGACGAAATCGGTAAACAGCTGACCTACGCGGCCCTTGAGAAACAGGGCATGCCGAAACACGAGATTCCGGAGCTCATTGCGTGTTACTGCAAGAACGCGATCCCGACTTTCAAAGCCGTCGTCACTTACGAGACGGCCAAAAAGATTCTTCACATCACTTCCGAAACCGCGATCCAAAACCTCGCCGCTCCACGCAGACCGGGCGTCCACTGGATCGTCGTCGTGGGAGGCGGTGGGAACAGCTATGCACAGGTTCCAGTGACGAAGCCTTAAACGAATCACTTCAACACGCGATACTGGCCAACCGTTCCAACGGCCCCGGTGGTGAAGATCGGACTTTTGTTTTTCCGACTTCACGCCGCACAATGACCGATTGTCGAGATGGGTATGAACAAATGTTCTCATTTGAGCCAGTCGATCATTGTTGCTTGCAGTACGCGAATGACCAGTCCACGCGGCAAACAAAATTTAACGCTATACATGCTCGAATCATGTGGACAGGCACTCTGACTTTTCCTCGCCGGAAAAATCCTGATATGTCTCATCGCCCGGGAGCCAAATTGATCGCGACATCGCTTTGCTATACCTGAACAAACGTCTCTAATTAATCCCGAATCCGGAGTCCTCTCTGCGGGTCGATATCTTTGTTTCAGAAAAATTCAACAATCCGCTCCGATTCGCGCCCGATCCCGCAGCAGGCCGCGATTCCTATATCAGAAGGATCATTCCATGGCTTCCCCCGATGATCATCGAGACCAATTGTTGCACGCTGCTCGCGACGGCGACGATGATGCGCTGGGGGGACTGATTGAAAACTTTCGGCCAATGTTGCGGGCTGACGCTGCGCGATCTCTGACCGAAGTCCAGGGGCGCGTTGATGCGTCCGATGTTGTGCAGTTGACTTGGTGGTCGGCGTTTCGTGGGTTTCCTCGCTTCGAAGGTGATGTGACGGCGTTCGTTGGCTGGCTGAAGAATATTCATGAACGAAATCTTTGCGATGCGGTCCGAGACCAGCGGGCTGACAAACGAAACATTGGAAAAGAAGTCACGCCGTCGGCGGTCGTTCCGATCGCTCGAGCGAAACTGACTTCACCGAGCCAAAAGTTGATGCGGAAGGAACAACAGGAGCAGATCGATCGGTGTCTGTTGCAACTGCCCGCTTCACAGAGAGAGGCGCTTCGGTTGCGGTTTCAGGAAGAACTATCGATCGCCGAAATCGTCCAGCAAATGGGACGGAGCGAAACGGTCGTGGCGGGCTTACTGAAACGAGGTCTGAGTGGACTTCGGGCATTGATGATTGATGAACAAGGATAGCATCGAGCGGTTTATGATTATCTGATCAGTCGCCACGCGCTAGCGTCCGGTTGCGTGAAAACCAGGAGCTAACGCTTGGCGGCTGATACACTCACCACACGTATTTTCCGCCCGATACTTTACATATTCCAGAATCGTTCAATTTTCTTCTGAAGGAGATCGAAATGCTGATAAACCAAAAACTGACAACCCGTGACTTCATGTGTTTTGCCATTGCTACGCTCGCACTGATTCTTTTGCACCGCGAATGCGGATCGAAAGTCTTCGCTCAGGCAGGCGACACTGTTGATGGTGCAGTTTGGCGTTTCAAAATCACACCAAAATTTCCGCGACAGGAGCCAGTCTTTGGTCAATACAGGATCTCGAATTACCGAATCTTCATCAAAGACGACCCTAAGGACAAAGAATTCACCAGAGAGGTCGGTGAAGCGACTCCGCACCCTCGCACAAAAGTCACAACAGTTGTTTTTAAAGAACTGCGTGTCTTTGAAAAAAGCGAGGCCGGAAGCAGGCCGCGAGTTTCGAAAGCGGTTACTGCTGGCGGTGCAAAACTGAAGATGGACGAACCTTTCGAATGGTCCGGCTTGTTCATTGATTCCGAAGGACGTCATTGGGATTTCAAATGCTCCCGAGTTAAGGAGTAGCCTGAAAAGTACGTCAGGCTTTCCAGCCTGACATGAAGAAACGCGAGTTAGCCTGGAAAGGCTGACGTACTTTGTTTCCGGAGTGCGCCGAAGTCAAGGGAGTAGGTTGACCTTGCTCTCAGTGCCGAATATCGATTTCAAACGAGCAAAAGAATGTCAAAAAAGGATTCGCTATGAACCAGCCTTTGCCCTCTGCAGATCCCGAAAAAGACCAGCGCCTGAACGCAGTGCTCGCGGAATACATGAAACGCAAAGACGCAGGGCGGCCCGTAAACCAGAAGACGTTGCTCGCAGCGTATCCAGACCTGGCAGACGCCTTGCAATCCTGGTTTGAAGGTGAAGCCCTGATAGAGGGAGGTGTTCTGGCAGCGACGAAACTTGGCAAAGTGCCACCTCGCTCCAATGTCCGCGAGACGATCCGGCCGAGTGCTGTGGAATCGGATACGGCCTCTGAGTTTACGCCCCGTATGTTTGGTCGGTACCAATTGCTCAGACCGCTTGGCGAAGGCGCGATGGGAAGCGTGTTTCTGTCAAAGGACACGACGCTTGATCGCCAGGTTGCGTTGAAAGTTCCAAAGTCCGAAGCCACGGGCAATGCCGAGTTCATGCATCGATTTACGCGTGAAGCCAAAGCTGCCGCAGCATTAAAACACCCGAATATTTGCAGCGTCTATGACGCAGGTGAACACGAAGGAACTGCATATATCACGATGGATTTTATTGACGGCGTTCCATTGTCTCGCTTCATAGGCTCGAGCAAGCTTCAGTCGCTCGAGAGCATTCTGCGTATGTTGAAGACAATCGCGCAGGCCATTGAACATGCTCACAGCAAAGGCGTGATTCATCGAGACCTGAAGCCCGGCAATATCCTGGTGGACGAAGATTTCAAACCAGTCGTCACAGACTTCGGTCTGGCGCGTCGCGTGGAGTCCTCTGATGAATCCCGAATCACGCAGGAAGGTCTGCTCATCGGAACCCCCGCCTACATGGCTCCTGAACAAGTGAAGGGCGAGCAAGCCAAAGTCGGAACGGGAAGCGACATTTATTCTCTAGGCGTGATCTTCTTCGAAATGCTGACCTGTCGACTGCCGTTTGAAGGCAAAATTTCAGAGGTACTGGCGAAAGTCCTCCGCGACGCTCCGCCGATACCCAGCAAGATCAGAGCAGATCTTCCCGAGGACGTTGATGATCTCTGCCTGAAGATGTTGCAGAAACTTCCCGAGCATCGATACGGTTCGATTGCAGACGTGATCAAGGCGATCACTCTGCTGGAAAATAAGATCAAAGCTGCTCCCGTGGCACCGGGGCCGAATGCTCAGCAACAGTCGCCGTTTGAAATTCAAAAAGCTCATATTGAGCTGATGCTGAAAAAAGGACAATACGCCGCCGCGATTCAGGATCTGGAAAAGCTGGCTGCAGAGAAATCCCCCGGAGCAAGAGTCGTCGGAGAATGGGCTCGCAAGACGCTGACCACCGCTCGTGCGGAATCAAAAGCTCTAAGTCCCGCCGGACTGGCGGCGATGCTGCAAACGGCTGAGCAGATGTTTCAGAAGTCTGACTACCTTGGTTGTATTCAATTGCTGGAAGACGTACCCGCTTTGAGGCGTACCGAAGGCATGGAGGACCTGGTAAAGAAAGCCCGCAAACGCGAAGCCGATGCGGAGCAACTGCTGGCAAACATCAAAGACCTTGAGCATCGACAGCAGGTCGATGGCCTTGAGCCGCTGGTGAAGCGATTTCTGAAACTCAAACCGGGGAGCGCCTATGGAAAACGCCTTTTTGTGGCGTTGCAGACCTACAACAAGACGCCTGCATCACGGCGACGCTATCGCTATGAAAAAGGCCGCTTGCAGCCGATGCCGGAGCCCGGATTTCTGCGGCAGTGGGCGGTGCTGGGTTCTCTGGTGTTCATTCTCGTGTTTCTGTCGGTGTACTCGTACGTCATTTTCTATCTCAAAAGTGGCAACCAAACACTCGCAGTGCAGGTGGACGACGAATGGCTGCGCGTACAGGGCGGCGAAGTGACTCTGCTGGTTGACGGCAACAGCCATACGATCTCAACGACGTCGGCCACAGGAGAAGATCTCTCCGTGGTTGTCACGCTGGGTGAGCACACGTTCTCGGTGAACCATGGAGACACCGTCGTTCATGATCCGCGAATATTTCAGATTGAGAAAGACGGTCGTCGAATCCTGCGAATCACGGCGACGGATATGCAGCTGACAAACGTTGTGGAGAAGCCCTCGGTGAGTGTTGAAACGCTTGCGAAAGATGTTCCTGCATCGACAAAGCCTCCGATCGCCTCTGGAGTTAGTGAATGGATTTCATTGTTCGATGGTGCAGATGTCAGTCGTTGGTCCAGCCTAGGGCCTTATCAGTTGCAGAACGGTCTGTTGATCGCAAAGGAAGGACAGTCGAGATCCGCAGCCGTCTCAAGCGAAGAGTATGGGGACTTTGAACTTGAAGCGGAATGGCGCATAGGTCCCATGGCGAATGGTGGAATCTACTACCGCGAACTTGCGACGACGACCGGTGCCGGCAATGAATATCAGCTTATTGACCCGGCACATCCCCAACTGACAAATGCGGCTCAAAGAACCGGAGCCTTGTACGGTATTGTTGCGCCATCGGAAGTTGTTGATCGCCCCATTGGCGAATGGAACTCGACAAAGATAATCTGCCGGGGCTCAATCGCTGAGCACTGGGTGAACGGTAAGAAGGTGGTTCAATACGACACATTTGATCCGGCATGGACAGATCTAAAGAACAGTGCTGCACTGAATACTGCTAAGGAACGAGTTGGAACACAAAGTCGAGGGCATATCCTGCTGAACTGGCAATCGGGGGAAATTGCATTTCGGTCAATTAGAATTCGGCCTCTTCGTTCAGACAACACAGCCGCAATGGCACAGGCACAAGGAAATCAACCCCCTTTGGCTATCGCTCCATTTGATGCGGCGCAAGCGAAGGCATCTCAGGAAGCATGGGCGAAACACCTTGGGGTTCCCGTGGAAGTCAAAAACAGCATCGGCATGAAGTTAAAGCTGATCCCTGCGGGCGAGTTTCTGATGGGTTCGTTGCCGGATGAGGCAGCACGCGTGGGTTCGTCCCCGAATGAGGCGGAACGCAGCAAGGACGAAGCACCACAGCATCGGGTTTGGATCACGAAGCCATTTTACATGAGTGTGACGGAAGTCACACAGGGTGAGTGGTATTCGGTTTTAGGCACGAAGCCGTGGGATCAGGAAAGACAAGTGAAGGAAGGCGACAATTATCCAGCGGTTTATGTGAGCTGGGATGATGCGGTGGAGTACTGCAAGAAGCTGAGCACAAAAGACGGCGAGACGTATCGCTTGCCGACAGAAGCGGAATGGGAAAATGCATGTCGCGCAGGTAAGACCACTGAGTATAGCTTTGATGCCTCCGACGGTTCAATAATGGACTATGCATGGGTCCTTGAAAATGCGTTCGAGATTGGAGAACAGTATGCACACGTGGTGGGAACCAAAAAGGCGAATCAGTTTGGTCTGTACGACATGCATGGCAATGTATATGAGTGGTGTGAGGACGTTGTGGACGTAACAGCGTATGGATCGCGTAGCGGGACCACATCCGATCCGTTCGTATCATCGGGATCAGAGGACCGTGTGTTGCGTGGCGGTTCGTGGCACGACTTTTTCTGGAACGCTCGCTCGGCCAATCGCGGCGGGTATCAGCCCGTCGTCCGTATGAGCAGCGTCGGCTTTCGAGTGGTTCGCAATATCAGCGAGACACCTGCGAAGACCGCTGCGATAGGAGCCACTGAAATGGGCGACTCCGGTCAACCGCAGACGAACATTGAGGTTCCAGACCCAAATGCGTCCCTGAAGTATTCATCTCAGGTGCACGGTGCCACCAAGCAGCAACTGATCACTTGGGCAGACGGACTGCCGGAAGGAATGACGCCTCATTGGATCTCTGTCCGAGCAACAGAGAAACAGCCGCTGTTCGATGCCATCGCGATTGAATCAGCAGACCGAGGTGATTGGAATCTGGAGTTTCTGAACAACGAAAACAAGGAGGCACGCGCGTCGTTTGAAAAACAACGAGGCGCACGCCGCATTGAGGTTTACAACGTTTTCAAGAACTCAATGGAATTTGAAAGGCTGGTCGTCTGGTCAAACGGTGAACACACCGCATGGTGGAATGGCGGCAGTGGCTTTATCGCCAACAGGGCTCAGGCGGACTCGAAGACATCCGACGGCTCCAGGCGGCAACGAATGTCGAACGGCGTCACGGAAACTTGGTTGCCCAGCGGCCTATGCAGCCACGACTTACATTATTCCCTCCTGACGACATGGCAGCCCTATGGTGAGTCTCAGGCAGAGATGAGTCTCAGCGATGACGAGTTGCTGACCAAAGTCGATGAGTACCGCAAGAAAGGCTGGCGGCCACATATCGTGGATTCCATTCTTTACAGCTCGCCGCAAAGGTATCTCGCGGTCTTTGTCGACAATCCACGAGCAGAGAAATGGGACTTCTCGGCACGATTGACGACAAAGGAATATCGTCAGCAACTTTCGTCGGTCGACTCCAGAGGTGGTCGTCCACGCTGTGTCTGCTCACGGGAAGAAAATGGCGAGATCTATTACAGCGTGGTCTGGGACTACCCGGTCAATCCGAAGGCAAAGGCTCCGCCAATTGCAGACAATGATTTTCAGGCGATTGCTCCCTTTATCACGGCCCGTGCGAAAAAGTATCAGAACGCCTGCGCGGCTCATCTCAAACTGCCTGTTGAGTACACAAACTCGATCGGGATGAAATTTCGATTGATTCCACCGGGGACGTTTACGATCGGAAGTTCTCCGGAGCAAATCGCAACTGCCAAGCCGCATCTGCACACGTCATACGAATCCAATCGTCCCGAGCGGGCCGATTCTGAAGGACCGCAGCGAGTGGTCACACTCACCAAGCCGTTCTATCTGGGAACCACCGAGGTCACGCAGAGCCAGTTTCTCCAGGTGGTCGGGGCAAATCCGTCCGTTTATTCGCCCACTGGAGAAGCCAGCGAAAAAGTGGGTCAAACGGACCGATCAAATTCACCGGCGGAGAACATGAGCTGGCTTGCGACGGGCGAGTTTTGTAATCGCCTGAGTGAGCACGAAAAGCTGGAGTGGGCTTACAGAATAACGCCCCAGCTGATCACACAGACTGGAACTGGCGGATATCGTCTTCCGACAGAAGCCGAATGGGAGTTCGCATGTCGCGCGGGTACGACAATGCAATACTGGTGTGGACACAGTGACGCCCTGCTCTTGGAAGTTGCGTGGTTCCGCGGAAACAATCCAAACGGGTTTCCTTCCGACGTTGCAAAGCTGCGACCTAATCCGTTCGGCCTGTACGACATGCACGGCAACGTGTGGGAATGGGTTCATGATTGCTGGCGAGCCGACACGTATGAGAACTGGACCGGGGCAGCCGCGGTGGACCCTCGCGCAGACACCGCTCCAGAAGATCGAAGGGTGATGCGAGGTGGAGACTTCTTTCTGTCAGCCGAGGAAGCTCGGTCGGCCTGTCGCGATGGTTATCCACATGATGCTGCGTTCCACGATGCTGGCTTTCGTGTCGCACTGTCCATCGATGCCGTCCGTCAGATGCTGACTGCGAAATAGTCACAGGTGAATTTTTGAAGAAAGCAGGAGCCAATATGTTTCGACTCTGCGTTGAGCATGAATCCGTTGCATCGATTGCACTTCCAACTGACATCGCCGTCCTGATTGGACGATCGGACTCGTGTCATGTTCGAGTAAATGATCTTTCGGCTTCAAGGGTTCACTGTCGCGTCATTTCTCACGATGGGCGTGTTACACTCTACGACGCCGGAAGTCGCTGGGGTACGTTTGTCAACGAGAAGCGAGTCTTCGCCGAATGTGACCTCCTTCCAGGCGATCAAGTTCAAATCGGTTCCACGAGTCTCCAGTTGATTGAGGCCCAGCAATGAACCCGCCAGCGCCGACCGAAAACAGAAACCTGCCCGACGTTCTGGGTGTATCGCTGGACCCAGGCGAGATTTTTCTGTCCGTCAAGGCACCCATCTCAGATCAGCAGGACGCGAAGAAAGGTGAACGAAGCAAACGAACCAAAACAGAACAGCCGAAAGCTTCGCCAAGACCAGTCGCTTCAAAACGACGATTGCTGATCGGTGGCATAGCGGCGCTGGTTTCATTGATTGCGATTTCTTCTTTTATCATCATCCTGCTGAAGAACGGATACCAAACGCTCGCCGTGCATGTCGATGACGACTGGCTTCGCGAACATTCGCCCGTGCCGATCGCCGGAGGAGAAGTGCTGACGCGGCGTCAGGCGTTCCAGCCGTGGCTGGAGGCCCGAGCATTTGACATTGTGCAGCCCGACGTCACAAAGGTCGGGGGCATCAGCGAAGAACGTCGCATCGGCTGGATGGCTCAGGAACACGGCGTACGATTCATCCCTCACGGCTGGAACACAGCGGTGGGACTGGCCGCCG
>Ga0105048_10013119_pt1 | contig 12961 bp, 11 predicted proteins | sample MAT05_FD_78382 | JGI IMG/M metagenome (GOLD analysis project Ga0105048, IMG submission 78382) | Freshwater microbial communities from Lake Fryxell liftoff mats and glacier meltwater in Antarctica - MAT-05 | ecosystem: Environmental > Aquatic > Freshwater > Ice > Liftoff microbial mat | place...
AATTCCCCCCTCCCACGACGATCCCGAGCTGGAGGCCCTCGGAGACCGCCTCACGGATTTCAAGGGCGATGCGATCAACGATCTCCGGAGAAATATTGTCGCGCGAACCCGGGCCACGGAGCGCTTCTCCGCTGAGTTTGAGAATGGCACGTTTGAAAGGACGGGGATCTTTGGGGCGGTTCGGCATATCGGATTGGAGCTGCGCGATGAAAGCGGAATCACCCCATCATTGAAAAGGGAAAACTGGGAACCATTTCAAGAGTCCTCGTCGCACGGCCTGGGATCCCCCTGTCAATGCATGCCGACAGCCGCAACATTGGTCCGACTTCAAATCTACGCGTTGACTCTTGTTGGTTCGGAAACTGCTAGTCTGTAGGGGATTTCCTTGGTGGCTGCCTTTAAAAAATGAAGGTGCATGGAGATCATTCATTATCAATCCCCACGAAACGATGAAACCAGGTAACGCAGAGAGCAACGCGCAGGATGAAACGGTGGATGCCTTGGTCGATCAAGGAGGCAACACCGCCGTTGCCGTCGGAAATCCCCCGAAAGTTAAAAAAAAGCAGCTTGAGAATGAGGCTGTAAAACATACGAAAAAGACCTCGAAGCAAATTTGGAGCGCCACCTTGGCGACAGCCAGTTCATTTCCGATGGTGGCGTTGATCGACGAACAGGTCCGCACCAGCATCCCGCAGGAACTGTTGAACAAGGTCGAACAGGCCAAAAACAAGAAGGAGATCATCAGTTCGGTCTATCCCTACAAGACGTGCATGAAGACCTCGGAATACGAGGAGGAAATGGCTCTCCTGCAGATCGAACTCGTCAAGATGCAGGCATGGGTGAAGGAAACCGGCGACCGCATCATCATGATTTTTGAAGGCCGCGATGCTGCGGGTAAGGGTGGGACGATCAAGACTTTCACCGAAAATCTCAACCCGCGCGGAGCCCGCGTCGTAGCGCTATCGAAACCATCCGAGACCGAGCGGGGAGAATGGTATTTCCAGCGGTATATTGAAAACCTGCCGACCAAAGGTGAACTCGTGTTTTTTGATCGCTCCTGGTACAACCGCGCGGGGGTCGAGCATGTGATGGGATTTTGCACGCCCCATGAATATCTGGAATTCATGAGACAGGCACCTGAGTTCGAGCGGATGTTGGTGAGGAGCGGGATCCGTGTTTTCAAGTTCTGGTTCTCGGTCAGCCGGGAGGAACAATTGCGCAGATTTCTCGGGCGGGCGCGTGATCCACTCAAACAATGGAAGCTCAGCCCCATGGATGTCGAATCGCTCGGCCGCTGGGAGGCGTACACCAAAGCGAAGCAAGCCATGCTTTTCTATACCGATACCGCCGACGCACCGTGGACCATCATCCGTTCTTGTGACAAGAAAAGAGCCCGCCTCAACGCGGTCCGCCATCTGCTCCACACCATCCCCTATGCCGGCAAGGAGAATGTCCTACCGCCTAACAGCAAGGTGCTCGGAAGCGCCAGGGACATTTACGAACAGGAAGAGGCAACGAGACCGCAGGGTTAATTCCGGCAAGGATATCTTTCTGTAAACCGTTAGGAAAGAGAACTGACCAAGGAGCTGATGAGGAAGGCCCCGCTCAAATTTCGTAAACGGCGAGCTGGCTGACTTCTTCGCGGACTTTCTCGGCGAGAGGCGTGGAAAGGTAGCGTTCGGTGGAGGAACAACCGATGGTGACGATACGCTTGCCTTTTGATTCCGGGCGCCTGGCAACCTGGATGGCGGACCAGACGTTAGCCCCGGTGGAAATACCTGCGGGCAATCCTTCCTGTTGGGCGAGGGCTTGGGCGGTGGCGAAAGCATCGTCATTTGAAACCTGGATGATCTCATCAATGATGGAAACGTTGAGGTTCTTGGGGATGAAGCCGGCCCCGATCCCCTGGATCATGTGAGGGCCGGGCGCACCGCCGGAAATGACCGGACTAGTGCTGGGTTCGACGGCGATGACTTTGACATCGCGGCGGGATTTGAGGACTTCCCCCACGCCTGTCAGAGTGCCGCCGGTGCCGACTCCGGCAATGAAGATGTCCACTTCGCCATCGGTATCACGCCAGATTTCCTCGGCAGTGGTCTCACGATGGACCTGGGGGTTGGCCGGATTGTCGAATTGGCCGGGGCCGAATGAGCCGGGGTTTTCTTCGAGAAGTTTCCTGGCCGTGGCGATGGCTCCGTTCATGCCACGGGCGCGCGGGGTGAGGACGATTTCCGCGCCCAGCAAGCGGAGGAGCACGCGGCGCTCGATGGACATGCTTTCAGGCATGGTGAGGATGATGCGGTAGCCCTTGGAGCGGGCGATGAAGGCAAGGGCGATGCCGGTGTTTCCGGAGGTCGGCTCGATGATGAGTCCACCCGGCTTGAGCGAGCCATCGCGCTCGGCCGTCTCGATCATTGCTTTGCCGATGCGGTCCTTGACGCTGAAGAGGGGGTTGAAAAATTCCGCTTTGACGCAAATTTCAGCCTCAAGGCCTGCGGTGATGTGATTGAGGCGGATGAGCGGGGTATTGCCAACGGTGGCAACCATGTTTTCGGCGATGTTCATAAAGGACAGAGGAATGGAGTGGAGAACCTGGACCAAGGTGGATTTCGGCCTTCCAGATGGCATAACCTAGCGGCGGGGAACGGAAGCGTGCAAGGGATTTATCTGTGCTTCACAGGAGAATCGTCAAAGTCCTGAGACTTCCCAGAGGCGCGAAAAAACCGAAAAAATCATTCAAACCGCAGAGCGTCGTGAAGATCATGAGCAAGGAGGAGATTTTCAGAAATGATTTTACCAAGCAAGTCGATTGGGTAGATTGCGTTTTTGACCATCCCTTCTTTTCCCCAAATCGAAAGCCAAAAATCAACAATGTCAGTCCCTGGCAATGAGACAACCTAAACCACAGTAGCTTTAGAATGAAACGGATCCACTACCTTGCAGCTGAGATTTTCTTCTACAGCTATGACAATTACGATGGTCATCTCGGCCTCAACGAGCGATTTGATCGGCTGATGCCCGAGGATGCCAAACTGCTTGATGCGGCCTTGAACGGCCCGATAGATATCGACGATCTGGCGCTAAAGCTCGAGGTGGATGAAGACGCATTGATTGAGTTCCTGGAGAGAACCAAGAGAGCCCGGAGGATTGTGGATGCACCTTCTCCAGCCGCAGCGTTTCGCGAGGCGGTAAAACAATCCATTGAGAATGCGGTGAAGACGGGAATGAATGATACCAAAGCTATCGAAACGCTGACCGCCCAGATCTGCTACCGGGCGGCGGACCTGAGTTTTGTCCTCAAGCAGAGGAATGACAATCTTGCGCAATACGCCAAGGAGCTGCGAGACGAAGCCGATGATTTCCAGTAGCTTCGAACTCAGCCCCGGGTTCAGCGCTCGCCCCAGCTGGTGGTGGTGCCTGCGCTTGGCGATGCGAGTGAGGGACGCGAAGTTTTGTGACTGAAAATTTGGCGCTTTTTCGGCATCGGCGGCTATAGAGACGACGGTCATGGACATGCCGCTCCAGATGCGGTTTACTTGAGCAGCGCTTGAAGCTCCCAGGTTTTCTTGTCTTCCGGGGTGCCGGGGCCGTTGTAGCCGAGGAGGCGGAAGCCGGTGGAGGTGAGCTTGCGCTGGGTGAGGGCCGCCAGCAGTGCCTCGCGGGCGGTGGCGATGTTTGCCTTGCTGTCTTTTCCTTGCCAAGTGTAACTGAGAACTTTGGCACTTGGAACATCGCGCACTTCGATTTCGGTGCCAGCGCCACCGGGTTTGCCGACGGTCTGATCCTGATAGAGGAAGGCCATTTCGGCTTTCATAAGGCCCTTTTCACCTTCGTTCATCGCCATCTCGACGGGGGCGGTCATCGGGATATCCGCTGCTTTGATGTGGTTGAAAAGTTTCCAGAAAGCGAAGGTTTGCAGGCCTTTGGTGGCAAATGCGGCGCGGTAGGCAGGATAGGTTTTTTCCACGACCTGATCGTAGGGGCCGGGCTGGGGCCAACCTTTGGGCAGCGGAGCTTCATCGACGTAGGTTTTCGCAGCTCCCGCCGGGGGTTGTTGCTGGGCGGTGCATGAGCCGAGACAAAAGAGAGGTAGTAGTGAGAGCCATTTCATCGCAGGTAACATGGTGGCTTTTGAAACTTGTGCAAACGATTAGGGTTCTTCGGTGGGATCATCAATGACTTCATCGTCGCCGACGGGGATGGCACGTGAGACGGGAGGAGTTCGCGGCGATTCAATTGCTTCGGGGAGAGTCTCATCGGTGGTGACTTCCTCTTCTGGAGCGGAATCGGAATCGAATGGCTCGACAGGCAGTGCTTTGAGCGTGCCGACACCGCCGGGAGGCCTGATGGGGTCATTTCCGGTGGCTTCATCATCGCTCTCGGTGCCATTTGGGGAAATGGCGGGAACCTCTTCGGTTTCGTCCACGACGACGAGGGCTTTCTTCGGTGGGGCGATTGTTTCCTTGATGTCGTCTTTGATACCTTCGAAAAATTTCCTGACCATGGGAGCGGCCATTTTACCACCGGAAACGGTTTCGCCGGGGCGGCCTTCGTAGAGGACGGCGAAGGCATAGCGGGGATTGTCTTCAGGGAGAAATCCAGCGAACCATGCGAGGCGTTGGTTCTTGGCCTTAGGTCCCCATTGGGCGGTGCCGGTCTTGCCGCAGAGGGTGGTGTAGCTGAGGCCGGCGCTCCTGCCGGTGCCACCGCCGGAGCTTACGACATCGCTCATGCCTTTTTGAACAATTTTCACGGCCTTCTCATCCACGCCAAGCCAGGTCTTGCGCTCGGGAAGGGCGGCTTGAACGACGCGACCGCGGGTGTCCTGCACCTGGCGGATGAGCTGGAGCTTGGGGAGGGCGCCGCCATTGGCGATGCCGGCCATGGCCTGGGCGACCTGGAGGGGCGAGGCGAGGAGACTGCCTTGGCCGATGGAGAGGTTCGCGGTATCGCCATTGAGGATGCGGCGTTTTTCGTTTTTGAGCATCCATTCATCGCTGGGGACGAGGCCGGGGGTTTCCCCCATGAGAGGAAGGCCGGAGCGCTCGCCGAAACCAAGGCGGCGGGAAAGATTGAGAAATGAGGAAGGGCCGATATCGATCCCGACCTGATAGAACCAAGTGTTGCAAGAGCGGGCGAGTGCTCTCCTGACGTTGATGGAGCCTTCGGGAGTTTTGGACCAGTTCTTAAACTCGGTGCGACCGATCGTGATGGCCGCCGGGCAGTAGATGGTGGAATTCTCAGTGACAGCACCACTGTTTAGGGCGGCGAGGGCGACCACGGGCTTGAAGGCGGAGGCGGGTGGATAGGCGGATTGAAAAGCACGGCCGAAGAGTGGCTGCGAGGGATCATTTTTGAGTTCCTCGAAGTCCTTGTCATTGATGCCGGGGACGAAGGAGTTCAAATCAAAGGAAGGTCTGGAGGCCATGACGAGCACCTCGCCGGTGTTCACATCAATGACGACGAAGGCTCCGCGGCGGCAACCGTTTTTCAAAGTGGATTCGGCGAGTTTCTGCCACTTCATATCAAGCGTGGTGACGATGGTGCCTCCGGGGCGCGGGCGCTTGATTTGTTCCTCTAACAACTTGTTGCCATTTTCATCGAAGAGCAGGCGCTTCATGCCCGGATCGCCTACGAGCTGGGCATCGAAGAGTTTTTCCAAGCCCGAGCGGCCTTCGCTTTCTTCCCAGAGCGGGTCATTGAAATTGATGGGGCCAGTGGGCAGCTTACCAACGCTGCCGGCGTAGCCAATGATGTGGGCGGCGGCATCGCCCTCGGGATAGGTGCGCCGATAGACCGGCTGGAGAATGAGGCCGGAGGTGAGCTTGGATTCGAGACCGGTGGCCTCGCTGGCACCGATCTGGCCGCTTATCAACAGGGGCAGCCAGCGACGGTGGCGGTAGTGATCGTAGAGTTCCTCATCGGTCTTGGGGGTGAGATTTTTGACCAAGGCTTGGAGGGAATCGATCCGGGTGCGAGCCCAGTTGACGACGAAATCCCGGTCGTCATTTTCGAATTGGCGGAATTGCAGGGCGACCTGATAGGCGACGCGGTTTTGGGCGAATGGCTCCCCTTCCCGATCCACGATTTGGCCGCGAGGTGCGGGGATTTTCAAAGTGATGGTGCGGGCATCCTTGCGCGTCATGATGTTCCCATCCGCAGCGCTGCCGATACTCGCCGGAGGAGCGGGGGCATCGATTTTCGCGAGTGCGGGGCTGTGGAACTCTTGCGCGCTGAGAGAAGCGGTTGCACAAATGCAGCCGAAGGAAATCCGGCGGAATGTCGGGAGAAGCACCATGGAGTTTCGGGAGGTTAAGCACGGATCCGGCCCAAGGCAACGCTCAATCCCATCCTTGATCTTGCCAATCTTCGGTGGATTTCCCGATGCTTTGGACGATCTCAGTGGGGATAAAAATGAATTCGTCTTGGCGGGATTGGGAAGGATCCATGCGGAAGCGGATGATTTTGCGCTCGGATCCGGGTTTTGCAACGATGGTGAGATCCACCATCACATCAAGGGCGCCGTCTTCCTTGGGTTTCACCTGAAGGAGGCCGGGCACGGGATAGACGGCGCGGGAGGTTTGGAGTTCGCCTTTTGGAAGTCTGAAATCAGAGCGTCTGCCGAGGTGGGCGGCGGGATACCATTCATCGCGCTTGCTGAGCGAGGTGCGGGTGCGGATGCGGTGGACGATGAGAGATTTGTGCTTCCCTGGTTGCCCCAGTGCTTCGAGCCGCCAGCTGAACGGCCCATCAAAGGTGGCGACGGCAGCGGAAACAATCATGGCGCTGACGGCGTAGCTGCCGCCCGATGTGCCTTGAGGCTTCACTTGCATGCGGATTTCCGCGCCATTCACGCGCACGAGCGGCGAGGAGGAGTAGGAATTTTTCTTCGCCATCAGGCTGACGCAGGAACTGAGCGAGAGGCATGCGCCGCTGATGAGGCTGGCACTTGCGGTGAGGCGGATGCCGTGCATGATGGGCGCGATGAGCGAGTGGAACTTCATAACGGTAATTATTCTGGTAGGGCTTTCACTGATTTGGAAGTTGGAATTTGCGGCGACTTTGCTCAACCTCAAGGCGTTTCCCGCGGCGGTTCCCAAGGCCTTCGCAGGGATGATGGATCAGGAGAAATTCGACAAGGCCCGCAGATATCTCATTGCGAACGGGAAATTCGGCATTGTTCACTCGATCGCGTCGTTGGCATTGCTGGTGGTGTTTTGGGCGTTGGGGGGCTTTGGCTGGCTGGATGGGTGGACTCGCTCACTCGGTTTTGGTGAGGTGGTGACGGGGTTGATTTTTCTGACCGCCCTGCTGCTGGGGCAGAGTTTATTCGGCCTGCCATTTTCCATTTATGACACTTTTGTGATCGAGGCGAAATTCGGCTTCAATCGTGCGACGGTGAAAACCTTCATCATGGATCGGCTGAAAGGCATGCTGTTAGGCGCGGTGATCGGCCTGCCGTTGGGTGCGGCGGTGTTGTGGATTTTCGGCAATGTGACCCATGCGTGGCTGTGGGCGTGGTTGGTGGTGACGGCGTTTCAATTGATACTCACCTATCTGGCGCCGACCTGGATCATGCCGCTTTTCAATAAGTTCACACCGATGCCTGAGGGAGAATTGAAACAAGACATTGAGGCACTGGGAGTGAAGTGCGGTTTCCCGCTCACGGGGGTTTTTGTGATGGATGGCTCGAAGCGCTCCACCAAGGCGAACGCATTTTTCACGGGCTTGGGAAAACAGAAGAAGATCGCGCTGTTTGATACTCTGGTAGATAAAAGCAGCAAGGCGGAGTTGTTAGGCGTGCTGGCTCATGAGATTGGCCATTTCCGCTGCGGCCATATTAAGCAACGGCTGGTGGTGGGTGTCTTGCAGATGGCGGTGATCTTCTTTCTGCTCGGTCTTGCCACGGATCCAGGCGGCAGGTTTTCCAGGCTCCTCTTCGATGCCTTCGGAGTGAAGCAAATTTCCGCCCACGCCGGATTGGTGTTTTTCAGTATTCTGCTGGATCCTGTGAGCAAGCTGCTGACGGTGCTGGCGAATGCATGGTCCCGCAAACATGAATTCGAGGCAGATGCCTATGCCGCCAAGGTCACGGGCGATGCAGATGCGTTGGGAGAAGCGCTTAAGAAACTCTCGGTGGATCACCTTTCCCACCCCTCCCCTGCTGCCTTGAGGGTTTGGCTGGATTACTCGCATCCGCCGCTGTTGGAGCGGCTGGAAGCTTTGCAGGCGGCGAAGTGAATCACCGCTCTTCCCAAAGTTCCTCATGGTGCTCCGCGGACTTTGGCTCAAGGTGCGAAATCACCCGCCCCACCGGATGGAAGAGCGCTGCCACGCGGGCTTCGATTTCGGTGGCTACCTGGTGGGCCCTGCCGACTGTTAGAGAGTCATCAAACACCAGATGGAACTCCACCCAATGAGTGCGCCCTGAATAGCGGTAACGGAGATTGTGATAAGAAAGTCCGCGCGTTTTCACCTCGGCATCCAGCAGCTCACAGATTTGTTTTTGCGCTTCCGAATTACTCTCATCCAGCAGCCCGGCGAGGCTCTCGCGGATCAGGCGGAAGCCAACCCGCAGGATGTTGAGCGCAGCAAGGATCGCGGCGAGAGGATCCCAATAACTCCAACCAGTGAATTTATAAAGACCGAGGGCCACGAGGACTGCCACACTGGACCACACATCTGTTAGGACATGATGGCCATTCGCGCGCAGCAAGGGCGAGTCGTTGCGTTTGCCGACGGCGAGCAGCGAGAGGCCCAGTGCCAGATTGATCCCTGCGGCGGCGGCGGTGACAATGATGCCGAAGCCGAGATTCTCGATGCTCACTCCGAAGATGATCTGGCGGATCGCCTCGTAGAATATCAAGAGGGCGGCGGCAGAGATCATCGCGCCCTCAAACCCAGCGGAGACGAAGGAAACTTTATCATGCCCGAAATGGTGGGTCTCGTCCGCGGGTTTGTGGGACAAGCGCAAGGCCCACGCGGCGAACATCACGGCGAGCAGATGCACCACGGATTCCGCCGCATCCGCATAAATCGCAGAGGATCCCGTGACGATCGCCGCCGTCACCTTGGCCCCGAGCAGGACAAAAGCCACCGCAAGTGACCAATTCATCACGGTTTTCTGTTCCTGATAAGCGCTCACGTCCCAAGTCTGCATGGCCCGAGATGGATGGCAACTCCACGAAATTAGGATCCAATCGCGATGAAACTTTAAATGCGTGCTTGTTTTCCCTCAAAAACCAGCCATAGCCTCGCCGCCCGGCAAGCCAGATGAACTGCGAGTCCGGAATATTTGACTCACATTTGACCATGGACACGCCTCCTTTTTCTGAACTCGGTCTCCCCGATGCTCTGCTCGCCGCCATTGAAACACTGGGCTACGAGCGCCCTTCCCCCATCCAATTCATGAGCATCCCGCCCGCGCTGCTGGGCAAGGATCTCGTCGGACTTTCCGCCACCGGCTCGGGGAAAACCGCGGCTTTTACGCTGCCTGCCCTCGCAAAACTCGATGTGAAACTCGCCTACCCGCAAGTGCTCATCCTTTGCCCCACCCGCGAGCTGGCCATCCAGGTCTGCGAAGAAGTCCACCGCCTCGGCGCGAAAATGCACGGCCTTCACGCCACGCCGGTCTATGGAGGTGCGCCTATTGATCGCCAATTGCGCGCTCTCCGGGGCGGTGCCCAGCTCGTCGTCGGCACGCCGGGGCGTTTGTTGGACCACCTTCGCCGTGGCAGCTTCGATGCCTCGCGCATCAAGATGGCCATCCTCGATGAGGCGGACCGCATGCTGGATATGGGCTTTAAGGATGAAATGGATGAGCTGCTCGCCGCGCTACCTGCCGATCGCCAGACATTGTTTTTCTCCGCGACGATGAATCCCGGTGTTTCGCGGTTGATCCAGAAATTTGGCAACAGCCCGCAAGTCGTCGAGATCGAGCAAAAAGCCCGCACGGTTTCCACCGTGGAGCAATCGTATTTCGAAGTCCGCCAGCGCTCCAAGGTGGAAGTGCTTTCCCGCATCCTCGATATGAACCCACCGCGGCTCGGCATCATTTTCTGCAACACCAAGCGCTCCGTGGATGAATGCACCGAAGATCTTGTGAATCGTGGCTACGCCGCCGACCGGCTCCACGGGGACATCACCCAACAAATGCGCGAACGCGTGCTCAAGCGCTTCCGCGATGGCGCGGTGGAAATCCTCGTCGCTACCGATGTCGCGGCCCGCGGGCTGGACATCGATGAAATCGATATCGTCTTCAATTACGATCTCCCTACCGATCCCGAGGACTACGTTCACCGCATCGGCCGCACCGGGCGGGCCGGGCGCTCGGGCCGGGCCGTGAGTTTTGTCTATGGTCGGGAAATTTACCGGATGCAGGCCATCGAGCGCTACACCCGCTCGATCGTGAAGCGTGAGAAAATCCCCTCCGTCGAGCAAGTGGAAGGACGCCGCGCGGATCTCGTTTTCGATGATCTCAAGGAACGCCTCGAGTCGGGAAAATTCGATGCCTACCAGGAAAATATCGACCGCCTGCTAGACCAAGGCCACACCCCTACCGATATTGCCGGTGCCCTCGTAACCATGATCCGCGAGGCCAGTGGCCGCGAAGGCTCGGCGATCGAAGAAGACCGCGAACCTATCCGCCGCGAAGCGCCGCGCCGGGATGACCGCCCCGTCCGCAACGACGACCGTGGCCCGCGCCCTGATCGCCAGGACCGCCAGGACCGCCCTGATCGCCCGCCCGGTGGCCAACGCGAATTGATCCCTACCGACGCCGGGATGACCCGCCTGTTCCTTTCCCTCGGCAAAACCCACGGCGTGATGGCCAAGGAAATCGTCGGCATGCTCTACCGCGAAGCCGGCTTGCCCGATGGCTGCCTGGGCCGCATCACCTTGTTTCCAAAACATTCGCTCGTCGATGTCCCTGAAAAATTTGTCGGCCAGGTGATCGACCGCACCAAGAGCGCCCGTTTACGCGGTCGCCCCTTCCGGATGGACGTGGACCGCGGGCCGCAGTGAAGAATTTCCAACCGTAAAAGGATTTGGGAAAATTAGGGACTATTGGTTGCATCGCCTCCACTGCCACCCTGTAGGCAAAAGGATCATGACCGTCCTGTTCCTGGCTCAATTTCCACACACCCCACCCTTCGAAATTCCATCTTCCTGCTCCAAGGGGTTGACGCATGGCCATCTGCGTTTACACCTATCGGCCATGCAAGCCGACAACGACTCGATCCCAGCGCAGGAATCACCGTCCGAAAACGCCGATCAGGCCCCAGAAGACGAGGTTCCCGCCCTTGATCCTTGGGAACAACTTGAAGCCGAAGCGGCCAAATGGAAGGAAATCTCCCTGCGCACCGCCGCCGAGATGGACAATCTCCGCAAACGCGCCGCCCGCGAACGCGAGGAATCCATCCGCTACGCCAATCAGCGGCTGCTCGAAGACCTGCTTCCCGTCATCGATAACTTCGAAATGGGCATGCAAGCCGCCTCGCAGGACACCAAATCCATGATCTACATCGGCATGGACATGGTCCGCCGCCAGCTCAACGAGTTCCTCACCGCGCAAGGCGTGGAAGAGATCCCGACCGCCGATGCCTTTGACCCGAATCTCCACGACGCCGTCTCGCAAGAAGAATGTGCGGCTGGCGAAGAAGGCCGCATCCTCCGCGTCCACCGCCGTGGTTTCCGCCTGCGGGATCGCTTGCTGCGGCCTGCCAGCGTCGTCGTTTCCAAAGTCCCAACCCCTGCCGCATAAGGAAAAATGGCTGAACCACGCGACTACTACGAAATTCTTGGTGTTTCAAAAAATGCCGGTGCCGAGGAGATTAAAAAATCCTACCGCAAGCTGGCCGTGAAGTTTCACCCGGATAAAAACCCTGGCGACCCCACCGCTGAGGATAAATTCAAAGAACTCGGCGAAGCTTACGAAGCCCTCAGCGATCCCGACAAACGCGCTGCTTACGATCGCTATGGCCACGCGGCCTTTTCCGGCGGTGGCGGCGGACGTTCCGCAGGCGGTTTCCACGATCCGATGGACCTGTTCTCCCAAGTCTTCGGTGGGGCCTTCGGCGGCGGCTTCGAGGAATTCTTCGGCGGCGGCGGTTCGCGGAAGAGTTCGGGTAAACAACGCGGCAGCGATCTCCGCTACGATCTTGAAATTTCCCTCGAAGAAGCTGCCCGCGGCGTGGAAAAGGAGCTTGAAATCGAGCGCAATATCCCTTGCGAACCCTGTGGCTCAAAAGGCAGCAAGGGCGCAGGCGGGGTGAAAGTCTGCCCAAGCTGCGGCGGTCGCGGTGTCGTCGCCCGCCAAGCGGGCATCTTCATCCAGCAAACCACCTGCCCGGAATGCCGTGGCACCGGAGAAATCATTTCCGACCCCTGCTCCGATTGCCGGGGCGAGGGCCGCGTCCAACGCGAAAGCCGGATCAAACTACGCATCCCCGCCGGCGTCGATACAGGCACCCGCCTCCGCTCTTCAGGCAATGGTGATGCCGGTGTGCGCGGTGGCGCGGCGGGCGATCTCTACGTTTTCCTCCACGTTCGCGATCACGATATCTTCGAGCGCGACGATGCGGACCTCTTTTGCGATGTGCCCCTTCCATTCACCATGGCCGCCCTCGGTGGCGAGCTCAAGGTGCCCTCGCTCGATGGCCAATCCGCCATTAAAATCCCGGTCGGCACGCAGGGTGGCACCGTTTTCCGACTTCGTGAAAAAGGCATGCCCTCGCTCTCGAATGGCCGTCGCGGCGATTTGAATGTGCGGGTGCAAGTGGAGGTTCCCACCAAGCTCAATGGCGATCAGCAGGAAAAACTTCGTGCCTTCTCCGAGTCCATCGGTGATCACAATTCCCCGATGCAGGAAGGCTTTTTCCAAAAGGCCAAGCGCTTCTTCGATCTCTAACAGACACCCGAAAAGGTAAGGCTGAACACTTCCCGTATGGCCCGCTTTTACCTC
>Ga0105048_10013121_pt1 | contig 12960 bp, 12 predicted proteins | sample MAT05_FD_78382 | JGI IMG/M metagenome (GOLD analysis project Ga0105048, IMG submission 78382) | Freshwater microbial communities from Lake Fryxell liftoff mats and glacier meltwater in Antarctica - MAT-05 | ecosystem: Environmental > Aquatic > Freshwater > Ice > Liftoff microbial mat | place...
ACGACGAGGTCGTCCTTGCGGGTCATCAGGCCCTGGAGGATGTCGAACATGCCGTCGGCGAGGTGATCGTTGAGGTCGGTCGCGCTGCCGAGATCGAGGACGACGATCCGGACCTGACCCTGCGGACCCTTCTGCACGAAGAAGTTTCCGGGGTGCGGATCGGCGTGGAAGAACCGATCGATGAACAGCTGCTTGTAGAAGACCTTGGTCAGCTTGGTCGCGACGTCGTAGGGATCGATGTCGAGCTTGCGGAGCGCGTCCTTCTTGGTGATCTTGACGCCGTCCATGAACGTCATCGTCATCACCGTCGATGACGACCACTGCGGATAGACCGTCGGGAACAGCACGTCGGGATCGGTCGCGAAGTTCGCGGTCATCCGCGCGATCATCAGCGCCTCGTTCGCGAGGTCGGACTCGCGCGACAGCATGTCGGCGAGCTGCTCGTGCACGCGCGAGATCTGCTGGATCGGGACGAAGTTCTTGTAGACCGCGAGCGCCCAGCCGAGAACCTTGAGGTCGACCGCGATGATCGTGCGGACGTTCGGATAGAGGATCTTCACCGCGAGGCGATCGCCCGCCGCGTTGCGCGCCTCGTGAACCTGACCGAGCGAGGCCGCCGCGATCGGCTCCTCGTTGAACGACGTGAACACCTCGTGCGGCTGCTTGCCGAACGACTTCACGAACGTCGCCTTGATCTTCTTGTACGCCTGCGGGGGGACGTCGTCCTGCAGACCTTCGAGCTCTTCGGTGTACTCGCGCGGCAAGAAGGTCCCCATCACGGAGAGGATCTGGCCGAGCTTGATGTACACGCCGCGCAGCTTCACGAAGCCGCTGTACATGCGACGCGCGTTGCGCCGGTTGACCTTCTTCCACACCTCGCTCTTGCCGTAGCGGCTGGGCCACAGTCGGGCCCACGACATCTGCCACAGGTAACTGAGGAAGATGACGGAAAACACGCGGAGCGCGCGGAGTAGTCGAATCGCAGCGGTCATCAGTCTAGGGCTTCTTGCGATGGTAGCATTTGGTCCGTGTCGGACCTCTTTGATCGCGCGTCGAAGTTCTTCAGCGACCTGCAGACCGACATCTGTGCGGCGCTCGCCGATGCCGACGGTGGCAAGGAGTTCTCGGCCGACGCCTGGCAACGGCCGGGCGGTGGTGGCGGTGTCGCCCGGGTCCTCGAGAACGGCGCGGTGTTCGAGAAGGCGGGCGTCAACTGGTCGAGCGTGGATGGCGAGCTGCCGGCCGAGCTCGCGGACCACATGCCCGGGGCGGGCAAGGCGTTCAAGGCGAGCGGAATCAGCCTGGTGTTGCACCCGCGCTCACCTCTCGTGCCGACGACCCATGCGAATTTTAGGTGTTTAACCAAGGGGGAGGCTCTCTGGTTCGGCGGAGGTGCAGACCTCACGCCGTATTACTTGTTCCGCGAGGACGCGGTGCACTTCCACCAGACCCTGGCCGACGCGTGCGATCGGCACCGGCCGATCGCCGACTACGATCGGTTCAAGACGTGGTGTGACGAGTACTTCTTCCTGCCGCACCGCAACGAGACGCGCGGGGTCGGTGGCGTGTTCTTCGACTACCTTGGGGCCAAGGGCGATCCTCATCCCCCGGAGGCGATGTTCGACTTCGTGCGCGACATCGCGAAGTCGTTCCTCACGGCGTACCTGCCGATCGTCCAGCGCCGGCAGACCGAGCCCTACGGCGACCTCGAGCGGGCGTGGCAGCTCCAGCGGCGCGGCCGCTACGTCGAGTTCAACCTGATCTTCGACCGTGGGACGCTGTTCGGCCTCAAGACGAACGGCCGCGTCGAGTCGATCCTGATGTCGATGCCGCCACTCGTGCGCTGGGACTACGACGCAACAGCGACTCCCGGTTCTCCGGAGGCCGAGCTCGTATCGCACCTGCGCCCGATCGAGTGGCTTTCGCGCACACGCTGATCATTTCGGATCGATGAGTGATCTCGTGCGCTTCGTCGATCGAAGCGCCCGAAATCGTGGGCTGAATGTCAGGGCCCCTTGGTATTTCTTTGCGCGTCAAACGGGAGTCCAGGGCTAGTAGGAACGCCTTGACGATGCGCTACCCGTAGCGTAAGGAAAGATAATGGCCAAGAAGCAAACTCGACGGAGCATCTCTGTGAGCCGCACGACTTATGAGCGGCTGAAAGCTTTCTGCGAGTCGAACAACATCTCGATGAGCCAGCTCGTCGAGACTCGCGTGAACGACTTCCTCGGCGAGGGCGGCACCACCGTGGTGCCCGCTCAGACGCCGAACCGGCCGACGATGCCGGCGCCCGTGCGCCCGATGCCGTCGCCGCAGCCGACACCGGTGAAGTCGAACACGGACGCCGCGGCCGCGCCGGTGCGTCCCTCGAGCCCGGTAATCCCGATGACGTCGGCCGCCGCGCGGTTCGCGGTCGACCCGCCGCCGCCGATCATCAAGCCCAAGCAGGAGACTGCGGCGCCCAAGCCGGCCGAGAAGACTGCGAACCAGATCTTCACGTTCTAGCTTCTCTCTCGCGGCTCAAACCGCAGTTCGGCCATACGACGCTGCCACTCCGCTCGCACGGACTGGCAGCGTTCGTCGTTTCGGGCGATCGGCGATCAGATCCCGGCGGGCGCGGCGGATCGTCGCGATCACCGCGCCGCCGAAGAAATGGGGTCAGGCCCGTGTCCGGCGGCGGACAGGAAAAGGGGTCGCACCCAATGCTTTGTCCGGCGGCGGACAGGAAAAGGGGTCGCACCCAATTCTTTGTCCGGCGTCCGAAAATAGAACGGGCCCGGTAAGCCGGGCCCGTTTGCTCATCACAGTTCCCGCACCCGGCTCACGAAGCGACGTCCGCCACGCAGCAAATGGGTACGAGGTCTACCGACGGGTTTGCACCCGACGGTCGCGTAGGGAAGGGCTAAGAACGCCCCCCCATCGAGCTGGTACGTTTACTTGGCATGTTCTTCAGTCCTCCCCTGGCATATAGCCAGAGCCCTAACCTCGCGGCCCGCCAGCCCCAGCCGTCTGCAGAATTGCAAACGACCCGAATAGGCAGCGGCTCCCTGGGTTGGGCCTTCGTAATGGGCGCATCGGCCCGTTTCGAAGTCCACGGTGCAGATGATCGGATGGTCACCTCGTCGTGTTCTCGGCGACGCGAGTCGCAAGACCATTGTAGTGGAAGTCGATAGGATGCGCCAGTGACGACGCGCCCGACGAAGCAACTTGAGACGTTCCCGAACCCCAAGACGAGTCGCGATTATCACATCGCGTTCGAGTGCCCGGAGTTCACCTGCTTGTGCCCGATGACGGGGCAACCGGACTTCGCAACGATCTCGATCGATTACGTCCCTGACGCTCTGTGCGTCGAGCTCAAGAGCTTGAAGCTCTACCTGTGGAGCTTCCGCAACGAGGGAGCGTTCCACGAGGCCGTCACCAACCAGATCTGCGATGACATCGTGGCGGCGATCGCCCCGAGATCCGTCACGGTGGTTGGCAAATTCTGGGTGCGCGGCGGGATCGCGACCAACGTGACCGTCACGCACGCGAAGTAGCGCGCGCGAAGCAGCTCGCGATCACGACGCGAGGCGACGAAGCGCAGCGGCTGCGATCGATCCGCGCGAGGCCGCGCGGCGACGCAGTGCGGACGCCGATGCCTCGACCGCAGCGCGCGTGGTGACGCCACGGCGAAGTGCCTCGGCGGCGATCGATGCGCGCGATGGCCGAACGGGCGGCGAGCTCGCGGTGGACTCGGTCGGCGCCTGTTGGGTTGTGGTGGCGTGGCGCGGGTCGGTGGCGTGGCGCGGGTCGGTGGCGTGGCGCGGGTCGGTCGAGCGCAATGCACCGAGCCCGCGCGCGGCGATCGCGTGGCTGCTCCCGGTCAGGGGATTGCGTCGACTCATTGCTGCCTCCGTCGATGAAGCGAATCGAACATGGCAGGACGTAGTGCAGCGGCCGTGCCGTGAATCGCGCAAGGAGTTGCGCGAGGTTGGTCGCGACCGCCGTGTCTATCCCGGATGGCAGACGTCGACCGACGGAGGCAGGGCAGCGTCGAGCGGCTCAGCGAGTGAGCAGCAGCTGGTGATCGCCGAGCGTGCGCTCGACGAAGGCCGCCTCGCTGAATGCGAGGTACATGAGCCAGGTGCGGATGAACGGCTCGTCGAAGCCGAGCGCTCGGACCGCGGGAATCTCGGCGAGGAACCGATCCCGCCACGCGCGCAGGGTGGGCGCGTAGCTCGGTCCGATGTCGAGCGAGTCGGTGATCTCGAGGCCTGCGCTCGCGGCGGCGCGCCGGATCGCGGCGATTGATGGGATGCACGAGCCGGGGAAGATGTACGTCTGCATCCAGTCGACGCGCTGCCGGTAGGACTCGAAGCGCGAGTCGGGCATCGTGATTGACTGCAGCGCGAGCCGACTACCGGGGCGCAGCACGCGAGCGCAAGTCGCAAAGAAGCCGGGCAGGTAGTCGTAGCCGACGGCCTCGATCATCTCGATCGAGACGATCTTGTCGAACGTGCCGTCGAGCTCGCGGTAGTCGCGGTAGAGGATCGCGACGCGATCGGCGAGGCCCGCGGCGGCGACGCGCTCGGTCGCGAGCTGGTGCTGCTCGCGCGAGACGGTGATCGCGGTGACGCGGCAGCCTCGTGTGCGTGCCGCGTGGATCGCCATGCCGCCCCAGCCGCATCCGATCTCGAGGAGGTGATCGCTCGCGGAAAGCGCGAGCTGATCGCAGAGGCGATCGAGCTTTGCGGCCTGCGCCTCGGCGAGCGTCATCGTCGCGTCGGGCCAGTGCGCGCACGAGTACGCGAGGGTCTCGGGATCGAGGAACAGGCGGTAGAACGCGTTGCCGAGATCGTAGTGCGCGTGGATGTTGCGCTTGCTGCCGCTCGGCGTGTTCGCGGCGCGGCGATGACGAAGCAGTGCGGGCAGCTGCGCGAGCCGGCTCAGCGGTGACTCGACGCCGCGGGCAGCCGTGCCGCGAAGGAAGACGCGGAGCACGCCGACGAGATCATCGCTCGACCATTCGCCCGCGACGAACGACTCGCCGCCACCCATTTCGCCGCGCAGCAGGAGGCGGAGGAACAGGCGGTCGTCGTGGACGCGCGCGCACGCATCGGACGGACCGGGACCGCCGAGGCGCAGGCACTCGCCGGACGGCATCACGAGATCGAGGCGACCACCGGACCACGTTGCCCGCAGCTGCGAGAGCAGCGCCCAGCGCACGGCAGACCCCGCTGGCGGCACCAGGCGCGGCAGCGGAACGATCAGAGGATGAGCGACGGCACCCGGCACGGGATTCACACGTTACTGCAAGTCGTCACGGTAGTGGACGCTCGCGCCCGAGCCGCGGTTACAGGCGATACTCTGGAGGCGCGTGAGTCAGCGGTCGGCGAGCTCGATCGGACGCTGCGCCGGGCGCGCGTCGTCGAGCGGGCGGTGATCAACACCGGGGCGGCGGTACGGAACACCGGCGAGGCGGAGGCGCAGGGCCTGAAGGTGGATGAGGCCGATCACCTGCGCCGTCATCAGCGGATAGCGGATCGCAGCGGCGGCGAGCGCGCGATCGGTGAGCGGCTTGCGTGTGCCGGCGAGGTGCGCGACGAAGATCCGATCGCCGGCCGGCGTGTCGACGTGCATCGTGATCGCGAGCGAGTCGCCGTCGAGCGGCGTCTCGAACCAGAACTCGTACGTGCGCGGGCCGTGGAGAAACGGTGACACGTAGAGCTCGCGCTCGTGGCGAAATCCGATGCGTGCGCGCGCGGTGCCCTCGGAGCGCGCCGGGAGGCGATTCGCGGGGCCGAGGACGTAGCGCAGGCGGCCGCCGAACGTGTTGTTGACCTCGGCGATCACGGAGACGAGTGCGCCGGCGGCGTCGTAGTTGAGGAAGAAGCTGACCGGATTGAACACGTAGCCGGCGACGCGCAGGTTCGTGACGAGGCGGGTCGTCGCGGGCGCGGGCAGATCGTGCTCGGCGAGTAGCGCGGTGGCAGCGGCGCGGAGACCACCTGCGCCGGGGTGGCCGGCTGCGCCGTTCGTGTAGTCGGCGTCGTGGAGCGCGAACAGGTTGCGGCGGTTGTGCGAGAACAGCCGCCGCTCGCGATCAAGCGTGGGCAGCTCGTCGAGATCGATCGCCGCCATGAACACCGGGTAGCGGAATTTGCGGTGCGCTAGCTCGTCGCGGCGCGTGTGGACGAGCGAGCCGAGGTAGAGCGCCGAGTGCGTCACGGCTGCGCGCTCCGGTGCTCGCTCGCGGCGATGCTCGCGGCGGCGGCGAGGCCGGAACGCAGGCCGTCCTCGTGGAAGCCGAAACCGAAATGCGCGCCGGCGTACGTGGTGTGGAGCTCGCGCCCGATCCGCGACAGCTCGGTCTGCGCGGCGAGCGCGGCGCGATCGAACTGCGGGTGCTCGAACGTGACCTCGTGGAGCACGTGGTCGGGATCGCGGCGTGGGTTCAGCGTCACGAGGTACGGCGGATCATCGGGCAGGCCCTGGAGGCGCGTCATCGAGTAGGTGACGGCGACCTGTGCGGTGTCGGGATCGGCGACGTAGTTCCACGAGGCATGGGCCGCGGCGCGCTGCGGGAGGAATCGGCGGTCGCGGTGGAGCACGGTGCGGTTCGTGCTGTAACGGAACGCACCGAGGACGCGGCGCTCGTCGGCGGTCGGCGCGGCGAGGAGTGCGAGCGCGGTATCGGCGTGGGTCGCGAGGATGAGGCGATCGTGGCGATGGTCGCTGCCGCCCGCGGTCACGGTGACCCCGCTCGCATCGCGCGCGATCCGGGCGACGGGTGTCGAGAGCCGCAGCGTGAAACGATCGCGGGGGAGCGCGGCGAGCAGCGCGTCGACGTAACGCCGGCTTCCACCGACGACCGTTCGCCACGCGAGCGGGCGGACCGGGCGGAGCATGCCGTGCTGATCGAGGAAGCGGAGAAACGTCTCGGCCGGGAACTCGCCGCAGCGATCCGGCGCGAGCGACCACAGCGCCGCCGCGAGCGGCACGAGGAACTGATCGCGCAGCTCCGGGCCGAGGCCGCGCAGCGCGATGTAGTCGTCGAGCGAGAGCCTGGCGGCGACGCCGCGGTCGAGGTCGAGACGCGCGCGCCGGACGAACGCGAGCACGCCCGCGAGGAACCGCCAGTGCCGAGGCGAAGCGATCCGCCGGCGATCCGCGAACATCGCGGTCAGGCTCGCGCTTCCCCACTCGAGGCCCGTGTGCGGTAGCGCGACCGAGAACGACATCGTCGTCGGGCGCGTCGCGATCCCGAGCTCCGCGAGCATGCGGAAGAACAGCGGGTAGCGCTCGCGATTGCAGACGATGAAGCCCATGTCGACGGCGATTCCGTCGAGCTCGACGGTGTGGACGTGACCGCCTGGCTGCGCCGCGGCCTCGTACAGCGTGACATCGTGCGAGCCGGCAAGCGCGCGGGCGGCACCGAGTCCCGCGACTCCCGAGCCAACGATCGCGATGTTCATCGGGGCGCGTCGCCGAGCACGCTGCCGTGAAATCGCACGGGCGTCTGTGGCGCGGTGCCGTGGGCATCGCGCAGCTCGATCGACAGATCGATCGTCGAGCCCTTGATCGAGTCTGCGGCGGTCGCGGTGAGCGGGATGAGCAGCTCGCGTGCGATCGCCGCGCCCTTCGCGACGTGGCCGATGTACATCACGCGGCCGTCGACGGCCTTGGTGGTCGAGGTGATCTGCCCGCGCAGACCCCAGGTCTCGCCCGGTCCGTCGTTCTTCACCGGCAGCACGACGCGCAGCGCGGGGCCATCACTGGTCGTGGTGAGCGCGACGCGCGGCGTGCCGGCGACGACGTTCGGGACAAGCCGCATGGGCTCGACCTTGGCATCGAAGGTCGCGGAGGCAAGGAACGCCTGTGCGTGCTTCGTGAGTGCGCCGCCTTCGAGCACCACCGCGATCTTCTGCGGTCCGCTCCTGGTGTCGACGATGGCGGCGATGTCCCACGCGGGAACCTGCCGGGTGTCGTACGCGTCGACGAGCTGGTACGGCGAGACGGAGAACACGCCGTCGCGATCGATGGTGCCGTGGACCTCGACGCCGCGGACAGCGAGCGTCGCGGACGTCGCGACGAGCGCGCGCGATCCGCACTCCACGTTCGGGCCCGGCTGGAGGACGGGCGGTGCGTCGGGACCTGCACGCAGCTCCTTGCTGGTTCCGACCCACGGGCCGATCGCGAGCGGGAGCCCGACGCCGAGGCTGATCAGACCCGTGTAGAAGAACGCGTTGTCGGTCTCGCCGGCGACGCCATAACGTGCCGTGAGAATCGCGCCGGCCGAGGTCGCGATCACTCCGATCACGAACGTCGCGAGGTTGGGTCGCGTCTCGATCTCGATCCCAGTGACGACGTTCATGATCTCGTCGGTCGGGCAGTCGAGCGGCTCGACGAACCGCAGCGTACCCAGGTCGGTGAGCACGATCGTCGGGGGCCGCGGCATCGCGCGCTCCGGGCGAGGAATCCGCTCGATCACACCGGGACGCCGCGTGTCGGTCGTCACCGTCACATGACAGGCGCTCGCGACGAGTACCAGCGCGATCCCCCGATGCATCGGTCGCGACGATATCATGTGCGCGTGGAGGTCGACCTCGACGGACACCCCGGCCTCTTGCTTCGCCCCGACAAGGCGCGCTGCCTCTACGTGCTCGCGCACGGTGCCGGCGCCGGAATGCGCCATGCGTTCATGACCGACATCGCCGCCGCCCTCGCCGAGCATGGCGTCGCGACGCTGCGCTGGGAGTTCCCGTTCATGGCCGCCGGCAAGCCGCGCCCCGATCCCGCGCCCGTCGCCGAGGCCGCGGTTCGCGCGGTGTGGACCGCGGCGCGTGCGCGGTTCGCCGACCTGCCGATGTTCGCGGGCGGCAAATCGTTCGGCGGGCGGATGACGTCGCGAGCGCATGCGGCGGCGACGCTGAAGGACGTGCGCGGGCTCGTGTTCCTCGGATTTCCGCTGCATCCCCCCGAGAAGCCGGGCACCAGGACGGAGCGGGGCGGATTCACTCCGCCCCGCGGGCCCAGGACGGAGCGGGGCGGATTCACTCCGCCCCGCAAGATCGAGCGCGCAGAGCACCTCGCGACCGCCGCGGGACCGCTCCTGTTCGTGCAGGGCACGCGCGATGATCTGGCTCGACTCGAGCTGCTCAAGCCTGTCGTCAAGAAGCTCGGTGCGCGCGCGACGCTGCATATCGTCGATCACGCGGACCATGGTTTCGACGTGCTCGTGCGCTCGGGTCGCACGGAGGCCGAGGTCTTCGCCGAGATCGCCACGACGGTCGCCGCGTGGATGGACGGTGTTATCGTCGCCTCGTGTGGACGAGCTACTCGGCGCGGCACGCGGCGCAGCTGATCGGATTGCCCGAGTCGGCGGTCCGTAGCTGCATCCGCGACGGCCTGGTCGGCACCCCGGGCGCCGTGCCGGCACAGCTCTCGTTCCGCGATCTCTCGGCGCTGCGCACGGTCAAGGCGCTCGTCGATGCGGGCATGCCGCTGCCGCGCGTGCGCAAGGAGCTGACGAAGCTGCAGCAGACGCTGCCCGCGGGAACCTCGATCGCAGAGCTGACCGTCGAGGCACGCGGTGGCGACGTCTACCTCCGCGGCGAGAAGATCGGTCCGGACCTCGTCGGTCAGCTGTCCCTGCCGCTCGAGCGCCCACCCGATCCGCCGGCGCCGCCGCCAGGCGAGCTCCGCGAGCTGCCGCGATCGACCGACGCTCCGATTCCGGCCGCCGTCGCGCCGGCGACCGCCGATCAGTGGATCGCGCGCGCGATGGAGCTCGAGGAGCGCGATCCGGTTGCTGCGATCGATGCGTACCGCCGCGCGCTCCGCCTGCGGCCCGAGCTCACCGAGGCGTGGATCAACCTCGGCCGCCTGTTCGCCGAGAGCGGCGATCCGACCGCGGCGCACGATTGCTTCCGCAGCGCGCTCGATCTCGATCCTGCAGACGCGACCGCGTACTACAACCTCGGCGTGCTCGCGCAGGACGCCGGGACCGAGGGAGACGCGATCTCACTGTATCGGCGCGCACTGGAGCTGGACCCCCAGCTCGCCGAAGCTCACTACAATCTCGCGACGTTGTTCGATCAGAGTGGCGACTCACGGTCGGCCATTCGACATATCAACGAGTATCGAAAGCTGACGCGGTAAGCTCTGGGGATGGACACCACGGCCTGGCTCGCGGAGCAGATCGAGGCACACACCCCGGAGCGGGAGTCCGATCCACAAGCAGCGCACCGGATCGCCGAAGCATACGCTGCGCTCGCCGGTGCACCCGCACCGGTGTTCGGGATGCAGACGCTGCCGGCGGACATCACGAATCGCGACGCGCTGCGTGCGCGCGCGCTCGAGGTGATGAAGCAGTGGCTCGCGAAGGTGGAGCCGGAGGAAAAAGACAAGATCCGCCTCCTGCTCGCGGGCTACGGCATCGGCTCCGCGCCCGCACCGACGCCGGTCGCACCCGACGCGACCTGAGCGGCCGTCCGCGGGCGGGACGCGGCGTCCGTGGTCCAGCGGACATCTGACAGACGTACGAATGTGATCTCGCGTGGTTGGCGGCGGCACGAAGACCCCCTGGGCTTGCGACGAACCAACCGCATACTGGAGACAGTCATGGAGACAACGGACTTGACCACCCGTGTATTGATCGAGATCCGGGCCGAAGCCAAGCGCACGAACGAGCATGTCGATCACCTCGAGACCCGTTTCGATCAACTCGAGGAACGCCTCGATTGGCGTATCGTCTAATCCGAGGTCCGGACCGCGACCGCGGTCAGGCGAAGCCGAGGAGTCGACCTCCCTGGTACACGAGAAAGCTCACGATCCAGGCCAGCGCCGTCATGTAGCCGAACAGGAACAGCGGCCAGCGCAAGCTCTGCGTCTCGCGGCGAACCACCGCCAGCGTGCTCATGCACTGGCACGCGAGCGCGAAGAAGATCATCAGCGATAGACCGACGAGTGGCGTGTAGGCACGCGTGCCGTCGGGCTTCGTCGCGGAGCGCAGCTTGTCGCGCAGTGGCTCGGAGCCCTCGTCCGCATCCGTGCCGACCGAGTACACGATGCCGAGCGTCGACACGAACACCTCGCGCGCGGCGAACGCGCCGACGATGCCGACGCCGATCTTCCAGTCGAAGCCGAGCGGCGCGATCACCGGCTCGATCGCATGACCGAGGCGACCGCCGTAGCTGTTCTGGAGCTGCAGCGCCGCACGCTCGGACTCGAGCTCGTGCTTCGCTTCGTCGCTCGGAGCCCGCTCGATCAGCGCGGGATAGTCGGGCGAGCCCGCGGGAAGCTGACGCGGGAAGTAGAGCAGGGCCCACAGCGCGATCGAGCACACGAGGATCACCGTGCCGGCATCGCGGAGGAACATCGCCGACTTCGTCCACATCGAGCGCAGCACGGCGTACCCGCGCGGCCAGCGATACGGTGGCAGCTCGATCAGGAACGGCAGCCGCTTCGCCTTCAGCGGCTTGACGGTCTTGGACATGATCCACGCGGCAGCGAGCGACATCACGACGCTGAACAGGTACATCCCGACCATGATCAACGCCTGTTTGAGCGCGGAGCCCGGGATCAGCGCCGCGATCACGAGCGTGTAGACCGGGAGTCGCGCCGAGCACGTCATCAGCGGCACGACCATCATCGTCAGGATGCGATCGCGGCGGCGCTCCATCGTGCGCGTCGCGAGGATCGCGGGAATCGCACACGCGAACCCCGACATCATCGGCACGAACGCACGACCGTGCAGGTTCATCGACCGCATGATCCGGTCCATCAGGTACGCGATGCGCGCGAGGTAGCCGCAGTCCTCGAGGAAGCCGAGGAACAGGAACAGCAACAAGATCTGCGGCAGGAACACGAGCACACCGCCGACGCCTGCGATCAGACCTTCGCAGATGAAGTCGGCGAAGATGCCCTCGCCGAGCCGTCCTCGCAGCCCGTCGGCGATTGCCTTGAACGCGGTCTCGATCCAGGCGATCAGCGGATCGGCGCCCCAGAACAGCGCCATGAACACGACGGCCATCACGCCGAGGAACGCGACGAAGCCGATGCCGCGATGGAGCAGGAACCGATCGATCCGCTCGGTGCGGCTGCGATCGGGCTTTCGCTTCACGAGCTTGGGGATCTCGGCGTCGAGCCAGGTCCACCGCGCGAGCACGGGCTCGTCGTCGACGGCGCGATCGACGGTTCGCGCGCCGACCGCGGTGCGCAGCTCGTCGGGGACGTCGAGCTCGTCATCGTCGCTTCCATCGGTGCGCGGCTCGATGCTGAGCAGGCTCCATAGCGCGAGCGCGTCATCGGCGACGCCGCGCCAGGTCGCAGGCAGCGCCTCGCGGACCGCATCGAGGTGACCGCGCAGCGCGGGAGACGGCGTCCACCGCCAGACCGGCGTGGCCTCGATCCGCAGCGTGCGATCGATCGCGGCGACGAGGTCCGGCAGGCCGTGCTTCGTGCGCGCGGTGATGGCGACGACCTCGCAGCCGAGCAGCGCCGCGAACGCACGCGAATCAGGCGTCGCGAGCTTCGCTTCGTCGATCATCGTCAGCGCGACGACGCAGCGGACGCCCAGCTCCTGGATCTGGAGGAGCAAGTAGGCCGAGCGTGCGACCTGCGTCGCGTCGACACAGACGACGACGACATCGGGGACAGCGGCACCGTGCAGACCGACCAGCGCATCGAGCGCGATCTGCTCCTCGGCGCTGCGCGCGTTGAGGCTGTAGGTGCCGGGGACGTCGAACACCTCGGCGACGTGACCGCCGGGTAGCGTGAGAGTGCCGCTCAGTCGATCGACCGTGATGCCCGGGTAGTTCGAGACCTTCGCCGACGAGCCGGTCAGCGCGTTGAACAGGGTCGTCTTGCCGACGTTCGGATTTCCGGCGAGCACGATCGTCGGCTGCGCGGGAACCTTGCGCGGCTCACTTGGCGTCGCGGATGTGTGGCAGTTGGTCATCGCGACGCCTTGGTGTCGTC
>Ga0105048_10013122_pt1 | contig 12959 bp, 12 predicted proteins | sample MAT05_FD_78382 | JGI IMG/M metagenome (GOLD analysis project Ga0105048, IMG submission 78382) | Freshwater microbial communities from Lake Fryxell liftoff mats and glacier meltwater in Antarctica - MAT-05 | ecosystem: Environmental > Aquatic > Freshwater > Ice > Liftoff microbial mat | place...
AGTTCGAACGGACGGATACGAAAGATCGCTAAAACAATATTAAAAAATCTCGGGGGGTAACTTCAAGCCACATGCAACTCAGTTTCAAGTGAAAGACACAATCCTAACACAGTGCAGGCGGGGCGAGGAACCGATGGCCACACGAACGCCGTTCGGCTCGGGATCCTCCCGGACAGAACACCCGGGAAACGGGCCCAAGCTTGCAATCGGTACGCTGAAACGGGCGACCGGTTCGATCAATGCGGCAAGCTCGACCATCGACCGGCTCTTTGGGACAAATTCCAGCCGACTAATTCGACGAGATGCCGGGCAACGCTTGCCAGTTGCCCGCTGATTGACGCTCAATGAAGTTTTTGAAGTTCGACACCGGAGGGGCAAACCTCTACCCTCGCACGCTCGTAGCCCAAGCGTGAGCGGCTGCTACCTTTGCGTTCTCGCGTCCGCCGTTCTGGTGCGCGATGCTCCGTTCACCCGGCAGTCATTTTTTAGGCCGTCGGTCATTTCGTCAGACATCGAATCGCTCTGCCAACCCGCAATCCTGCACCGCTCCCACACCCTCTCGCGTCCCTCTAGTTTTAACCGGTGACGGGAACTCGTACCTGCTGATCCACCATGCTGCTGACCATTGCCCGAATCACATTCCTGGAAGCCGTCCGGCAACCCATTTACTTCATCATCACCGCCCTGACCGGCGTGGCGATGTTCTTTACCACTTGGGGCACCGGTTTTTCCATGGGATACACAGAAGTGGGGGAGGTCTCGGGCGACAACAAACTCCTGCTTGACCTTGGCCTTGCAACAATTTTCCTCGCCGGCACACTCTTGGCGGCTTTCCTGGCCACATCGGCGATGAGCCGCGAGATCGAAAACAAAACGGTGCTCACCGTCGTCAGCAAGCCCGTTCCCAGGGCCGCAGTCGTCACCGGAAAGTACATCGGTGTGACGGTCGCGGTCTTGGTCGCCACGCTCACCATGGTCGCGTACCTCATGCTGGCAATCCGGCACGGCGTGCTCAGCAACGCGTCGCAGGATATCGATGGGCCTGTAATCTGGCTCGGGCTCGGCGGCGCAGTATTCGCGATCGGACTGGGAATCTGGGGCAATTTTTTCTACGGCTGGTCTTTCGCCCAGACCGCAACACTCACGCTGTTTCCGGTCATGGTTCTCGCCGCGATTATCGCCACCAGCGTTGGTCCACAGTGGAACCTGTCGAGTATCCCAAAGATGGGCGACTCATCTCCGACCGTTCCCATGCTCGCGATCCAGTTTAAGCCCGGCGTGCTCGTGGCCGCCTTGTCGCTGACAACGGCCATCGCCGTGCTCTGCGCCATCGCCGTGGCCGCCTCAACTCGCCTTGGCCAAGTCATGACGCTCGTGCTCTGTTTCAGCGTGCTGGTCTTGGGCATGCTCACCGGGCCGCTTGTCGGACGCTTCGCTTACGAAAACACTCCGGTGGCAACAGTGCTGAGCACCTCCGCATTCCGTGAGCGCATGATCAACTTTGAAGCCGTCGGCGACCGCTACATCGTGAATCTTCGCTCCGCGCCGGGCAAGGTCGTCAGAGTCGGTGACCCAGTCTGGTATGGTGCGTTCCCCAGCGGCTTCGACATGGCCAGCGGCCAGTTCACACCACCCCCAGTCGAACCTCGCATCAACCCCGAAGAGCCCCCCCTGGGAATGGCCCCCGCCATTTTGGTAATGGCTTCAGATCCCAAACTCGGGCAGCTCACCATCGGCCAGGTCAGCGGCACAACCACCCCCGTTCGCATCCAGCGCCCGCCACGCGAAGGTGATCACCTGTTCCTGAGCCCAACCAACGTGCACCCGGTGGCCATGGTCGTTGCCTCCGTCCTGCCTAATTTTCAGCATTTCTGGCTTCTGGACGCCGTGGCACAGAATCAGGCCATCCCGCTCGGGCATTTCCTGCTGATCATCGGCTACGGCATCTGTCTGGTGCTAGTCTTCCTTGCCGCCGCGATCATGCTCTTCCAAGGCCGTGACGTTGGCTAATTTCACCGAAGCTTAACTCGGGCTCCGGCCCGATCTATACTCAATTGACCTTTCTCTCATTGGCAAGGGGTTTTTGGCCGCCCCCAGGCACCTAGGCATCGTGCCAGTGACCTTCTTGTCCGTGAAACTCCACTCTTTGGGACAATATCTCATGGCATACGACATCTCCGGAAAAGCCTCAGCAAAGGAAACCTCCTCAAAGCCCGCAGCCCCCAAGAACTCGGCAGATATGGTCAAGATTGGTGTGGCCGTGGTGCTGTTGGCCGCGGGCGGCTATCTGGGCCTCGCGGGCAACCAAGGCTGGGCACCGTTCGGCACATCGGTCAAGCCGCCCGATCCCATCAGCGATTCCGAGCGGCAGCTTATGGACACGGCACCAAAAAAGGCATCCGAAATCCCGAACATCCAGAAGTTTGAGGCCATGCCTGAAAACCTGCGGCCGGTCAAGGCCGGTTCCTGAACTGATTATCACCGCATTGCCAGGCGCCAGCCGCGAATTACAGCAACGTTTGTGCCTCTCGGCGGCACCACCCAATTTCCGCTGAATTCTCGCCCAAGTGAGAACTCAAAAACGAAAACAACCGTGACGCAAGCCACGGTTGTTTTTATTTTCGGCTTCAACCAATGTCTCGCAACGCGTTCACTCAGCGTTTGCGAGCGGGCTGTTTGGCCGAATCGGCCTTCGGCTTCGGCCTTGGCTTCACACCGTTAGAGTGTGCCCGTGCCGCACCCCGACTGGCAGTGCCCGCCCCTGCCGCCCCGCCCGCCCCAACAACTGCGTCCGTCTTGCTGTCGGCCTTGGCCGGGTTCAGGAAGTGCGCGTTCTGCACCGGAACCACGATGTGCAGCACCTTTTCCAAAACCTCCGCCGGGCTGCCCATCGCATCAATCTCCGAGACCAGACTGCTCGGGTAATAGTCCAGCACCGGGAAGGTCTCTTCCTCATACACCGACCAGCGCTGACGGATCACTTCCTCCTTCGCATCGTCGGCCCGGTTCTCTTTAATGGCTCGCCGGCGCAGACGCTCCATCATCTTCTCTTTGTCCGGGCACATCAGGTGCACAATCTGCAGCACATCCAAATGCTTGGAAAGCAGCTTGGCCTGCGACACGTTGCGCGGAATGCCGTCGAGCACCAGCAAATCAACGTGAGGCTTGTAAATCGCCAGCACCGTTCGCGCGTGCATGTTCTGGTGCCACATCTGAATCGTCGCATCATCCGGCACCAGCAGGCCCTTTGATGAAAACTCCATGAACGTGCGCCCAAGCTTCGTTCCCATGTCAAGCGAGCGGAAGACCTCGCCGCACGACAGGTGATAAAACCCCGGCACAATGCCAAGAATTTTGCCCTGTGTTCCCTTGCCGGCGCCCGGGGCTCCGAAAAGCAGAATTGTCTTGTAACGGGACATCAGTGGTCTCCAGTTGTTCAAAGAGCGTTCAGAATCAACCAATGTAAGCGGTTTCGAGAGGCCGGTTTGCTTAAACCGGAGCAAAACAGCGCTCCATAGAAACCCAAGATACGTTCCGTTTCGAACTTCCGCCGGTACTTCGCCAAACTTCCTGCCCGACTTTTACGAATTCAGGCACGCCAAATCGGTCCATTTCGTCCCCCGTGATCGGCCGCCGCGCCGCCCGGACTCATCCCTTAATCACCCCAGACTCAGGGCAGGTTCAACGGCCCATCGGTGTGCATGATGTTGCCCAGAAACCATTCAAACAACGGTTTGGCAAGCACAACAATCAAACACCCGATCGCCAGCGACGGCCCAAACGGCAGTGTACGGCTCGGCCCACTTCGGGATGCTACAGCCGCAATCAGTGTCCACGCCAGCCCCACAAACGCGGCAGTAAAAAACGTCAAAATCGCATCAATCCACCCCATCGTCGCCCCCACGGCAGCGAGTAGATGAACATCGCCCAGCCCCATCGCCTCCTTGTTAAACCCGATGGACCCCAGAATTCGAACCAGCCAAACCAGTCCGCCGCCAACTAAATACCCCAGCAACACGCCGCCCAGCACGTTCAGCCAAAGCGGTGGCATTGTCGCCGTCGGAATCACCCCGCCGGACATCGTCAGTATCTCACCAACTCGGGGCGCCATCCCCGCCGCGATGGTTCCTCCCAACCACGCCAGCAGCCCGCAAGGTGCTAAAAACGCCAACTCCTTCACCATCTCGCGACGGGCATGCGGGTACGCCGTCCAAAGCATGGTCGGATCAACCTCGCTCTGGGTAGTTTCGAGGCCAGCAGCCTCCGGCAACGATTCCTTGGCCGCCATCTCCGCCTCAAATCGAACAGTCTCGACTTTCTCCCACTCCTCATAATCTGAAAATGAACGTCCTATAACGTTAAGCTTCAGCAGCACCAGCGCTACCCCAATACCGATGCTCCCTCCAATCGCCGCTCCCAGCCACCACCATGAACCCACCGCCGTCTGGCCAGCCCCCGTCTGATCTCCAAGCACAGTCGCCGGCGTCGCAATCGCCCACACCCAGTCCGTGCCCCGCAGTGTGAACAAGTCACGCGATGTCAATTGGATGTACAAGGCCCACAGCGGGTGCACTACCAGCGCAAACGCGGTTGCAAACCACGGCAGCACCAGCGGAATCGTAAAGCTCTTCAGGTCCGTCAACGTCATCGCCACCAGGCATGAAAACAGGCTCAGCACCGTCAGAAATATCGGCCAAGTCGCGCCGAAGCCGCTCATCGCCCATTCAGGCTTGAAGCTCGCCCACGGCAGGCCAAACGAAGATTGCCCGTAATTCGGCAAGGCATACCACAGACCGGCAGTCGTCGCCCAAAGCAGCGCAACAAACGCCTCAATAATCGGGTACTGCGGGCTGATCTTGCTCCGACAAAAGCGGCACTTGCCGCGCAGCAGAATCCATCCCAGAATCGGAATGTTCTCGCGCCACGTCAGTTTGGTGTCGCACACCGGGCACCGTGATGATGGGCTCACACAATCCATGCCCAGCGGCAGCCGGTACGCCAGCACATTAATCAGCGAGCCTACACACGCCCCGAACATGAACGTCCAGAACACCGGCATCCAATCGCCAAGCCAGATGATGTAGCGGGTAGTGTCCAGAACGAGCGTCCTTGCTCAAAGTGTTGCGGCAATTCGGAAAAGCGGTGAGGTCTGAGGGTGGGGAGGGGGGGCGAAAGAAACAAGCACCAATGCGTTCATCAAAGCACTACTTCTGGTCTCGCATCTCGGCAGACAGATCGGAAAACCGCTGCTCCGTCGCCAGAAGTATCTGCCGGCAATGCTTCACCAACCGCACGCCATGCTCGTAAGACTTCACCGCGTCCTCCAGCCCAATCTCGCCAGACTCGATCCTATCGATCAGCCCCTCCAGTTCCGATTGCGCCTGATCGAACGAGATTGTCAGCGGCGCGGCGTTCTCGGTCTCCGTCCGCTTGCTGGTGTTGCCGGCCTTTGGTTCTGGTGCACCGTCGCTCATGGCTCATCGTTCGCACGCCATTCCCTCGGGGCGCGTCAAAGCCACCTCTAGCGGCAAGGTTTCATGCGCAGACCCGGTTCCACCACCTGCCCCAGCTGCCGCCGGCACGCCCCCGCCGGAGAATCCAAGCGGTGGCAGCGGCCCGGTGATGCGCACACTCACGCCTGCTGCTGCCGCCGCCGCTCGAATCAGCCCAACCGCCTCGCTCGCGCACCCGCGGTCAACCAGCACACACGCACCGCCGCGGCGAATCGTCTCCGTCGGAGCCTCATGAACGATCGCAACCGCCCGTTCTCCCAGTGCATGCCTCACAATTCGCCCCGCGGTTTCCGCATCATCGCCGCCAGCGGCCGCGAAAAACTCTCGCTTGCGACTGAGCAGAAATCGGCGGCCAGCGGAGGTGTCCACCGCCGCCGCATCAGCCGTAGCTGCACCAATAATTTCTACAGCCCCCTCCTGCATCACCGGCGATGTCACCCGCACAACCAGTTCCACCCTGTGCCCCACCAGTTCCAGCACGCCAGCCAGATGTTCTCGGCGGCAGCTCAAAAACCGCTCAATCTCGCCTTGATCATCCGCCGCCTGCCCAAAGCGCATCGGCACAATCGCTCGGCCATGTCCCACGTGCTTCAGCACCTCAAGCCACGTCGCAAGGTTCGGCCGCGTCGGGTTCAGTTGTTCCGGCGTGAAATCCGCAACCACAGCCGCCAGTTCCGCAGCGCACACCAGCCGCCACATCGTGCCGCCCAGCACCTCGCGCAGGCACTCCCCGGTTGCATCCTTTCGGGCATCGGCCTCCCGCATGATGGCCACAACAGTTGGCGAGGTCATGCTGCCCCCGCCCCGGCAAATGAGTACGCGGGCATCGGGCCAAGCAGCTCAATATGGCATCCAAGCGGCTCGATATGGCTCGCCAGCGCATCAACGGCTTGATCAAACTCACCGATCGCCGATCGATCAACCAGCGCCGCAATCGCCAGCAGCGGCTCCATGCTCCCTTCAGCCTTTCTGGCCCGGCCCGGCACCATCCCACGCAGCCAGGGCGGTGCTTGCAGAAGCAACCCCGCGGCACCATCCTGCACCTGCTTGTTCAACCACGGCACCAGCTTCGCCGCGGCGTCCTGCTCGCGTTTTCGCCGCATCAGGTACGCAGCCCCGCTCCCACCTCCAGGGTTTGTCTCCTGCATGAACGCCTTCATCGCCGCCGGCCGATCAAACACGATCCGCACGCCATATTCATCCGCCCCCATCGTCAGTTCCGTAAAGGCCAGCAGTTCCGGCGCACGCTCGTTCGCCAGTCGCAGCACCGCCGCATCATCGGCCAGCAGCGTCCCAAACCGGCATGGCATCACAGGCCCGTGCTTCAAAGCTTCCCGCAGAATCCGCTCGTGAGCCGCCGCCCTTGGCCCAATCCACGACACATCGGCAAGGTTCGCCTCACCAGCCGGGCCAACAAACTCGCTCGAATTCACCGGAACTACAAGCACGGCCGCATCACCACCCACCTTGACGACAGGTTTTGCCCCGCCGGGCCATGCCAACTGGCCGAGACTGCCGCCTGTCGCAGCGCCGTACCCGCACGCCGACATCCCCACGATGTACCAAGCCTGGCCAGCGCGAAGCCCCGGTAACAGAGCGGCGGCTGTGCCAGCATCGGCCGCACCAGCGGGTTGGGCAAATTCCACGTTCACCGGTGCAGTATCGGCTCGCGGGTCAAATCCGCTTGTCCGGCAATCAGGTCGCCGCAAGGGGTATCTACCCCAGTCGCTGGCAGTGCGGGAACGAGAGCCAGCCCGCAACTTCGCCGCGTTCCGTCCGGGCGTTCTTCTTGTGCGCGCAACCGCATCCCGGCTCGCAACACGCCGTACCGTCGCCCAGCATGAACCTTGCCCCACACCTGAGCCCTGCCCACCCCGGCGTCCACGGTGGTCCGCACACCGCACCATCGGCCGGCACCTCCGCGATCAGCCAGCCGCCGCCGGGGCTGATGGTGGAGGTGGCCTGGGAAACGTGCAACCAAGTCGGTGGCATCTATCAAGTGCTCAAGAGCAAGGCCCCGCTCATGGTGCAGCGCTGGGGAGAGCGTTACTGCATGATCGGTCCGTACAACGCCCAGTCGGCTGCCTTGGAGTTTGAAGAAACCACGCCCACGGGCTGGATCGGCCGCGCTGTGCAGGCGCTCAAGGCCGAGGGTTTAAGTGTTCGCCACGGCCGGTGGATGATCAGCGGCAAGCCGCGCACGCTGCTCATTGAGCACTGGCAGGGCTCAGACAGTCTCAGTCAAACCAAGTTCCGACTGTGGAACGATCACAAAATCAGCTTCCCATCCGGCGACGGTCTCATCGATGGTGTGGTGAGTTTCTCCGATGCGGTCCGCCGCGTCTTTGAAAAACTTGTTGAGCATGCCACCAGCGGCCCAACCCACGCCGGCGTTCCCGCCGGTCAGCGCCCTCCGATCCTGGGCCATTTCCACGAGTGGATGGGCGGGCTGGCGATCCCCATGATCCGCCACCAGCAGTTGCCCGTCGGCATGATCTTCCAGACCCATGCCACACTGCTCGGCCGCTACATGGCCAGCGGCGATGAATGGTTCTACGACCGCCTCGCGTGGGGCACGATTGATCAGGAAGCGGAGGCAAAGCACTTCAACATCGAGTGCCAGCACAAGATCGAGCGAGCGTGCACGCACGCCGCCCACGTGATGACCACCGTCAGTTCCATCACCGGTGAGGAATGCTTCGGGCTCCTCGGCCGCGCTCCCGACGTCGTCCTGCCCAACGGGCTTGACATCCAGCGCTACAACGTGGGGCATGAGTTTCAAACCCTCCACGCCCAGTGCAAGGAAAAAATCCACCGCTTCACGATGGGGCACTTTTTCCCGTCATACAGCTTCGATCTGAATAAAACCATCTACATCTTCACCTCCGGCCGGTACGAGCCTCGAAACAAAGGCTTTGATCTCTGCCTGGAGTCCATGGCCAGGCTCAACGCCGAGCTTAAGGCCAGCAATCTTGGCATCACCGTCGTGTTCTTCATCATCACAAAGCGGCAGACGCGATCGCTGAACCCCGCCGCCCTGCAGACCCGCGGCGTCGTCAATGAGTTCCGCCGCGTCACCGATGAGATAATGTCCTCCGTCGGCGAAAAGCTCTTCAAGCTCGGCGCCACCGGTGCCCGTGTCAACCTCGATGACTTAGTCGAAGAGCACCAGATCCTCCGCTACCGCCGCGTGCAGCAGGCCATCAAGGTTGATCGCATGCCCCCCGTCACCACCCACATGATCGATGATGACGGTGACGATCCGGTCCTGCGCTCCATCCGCGACCTCTGGATGTTCAACCGTCAGGATGACCCGGTGAAAGTGGTTTATCACCCCGATTTCATCAACCCCACCAACCCACTCTGGGGCATGGAGTACGACGAGTTCGTCCGCGGCTGCCACATGGGTATTTTCCCCTCAGCCTACGAGCCTTGGGGCTACACACCACTCGAGTCAATCGCGATGGGTGTGCCGGCGATTTCCAGCGACCTGGCCGGCTTTGGTTCCTACGTCGCAGACATGAACCGCGGCAATGATCGCCCCGGAATGGCCGTCATCCGCCGCCGCGGCAAGCCCTTCCACGAATCCGCCGCGGAACTCACGCGGGTGATGATGGACTTCTGCCGGCTTGACCGCCGCGGCCGCATCGCGCTGCGAAATCAGGTTGAAGCACAGAGCTGGAACTTTGACTGGTCCGTCCTTGGCACCGAATACGTCAAGGCCCAGGATCTATGCCTCCAGCGTGCCTTCGGTATCAGCGTCTAACCGATCACGACCAGACACTGTCACTCAGTTGACATCTCGCCGCGGGCCCACCGCGAGCACTTGCTGATAAGCTCTTCCTTGTGTATCGGCTTGGTCGTGTAATCGTCGCACCCGGCCGCCATGCACTTCTCGCGTTCGCCGCTCATGGCGTGCGCCGTCAGTGCGATCACAGGCACCGTGCAGCCAGCAGATTTGATCGCCCTTGCCGCGGCGTAGCCGTCCATCACCGGCATCTGCATGTCCATGAGCACCACATCAAACGGTACGGGCACCATCGCAGCAGGATCCCCGTTCTCTCCTTGCGTGAGCGCTTCCAAGGCCAATTTCCCGTTGCCGACAACGGTGACCTCCGCTCCGCCGCGGCGAAGATGATGGCAAATCAGTCGCTGGTTGTCCGGGCCATCCTCCGCCAGCAGGATTCGCAGTCCAAGCAGCGGTGCCGCTGGCTGCTCGATCGACTGTGCGGCAGGCTCCGCAGCCGCACCCCGGCCCGCAAGCCGCTCCGAGCCTGAAAGTTCATCCTCACCGGGTGTGCGCACATTCGCGGCTGCCTCCCGGCTGATCGGCATGCTGAGCGTAAAGACGCTCCCGGCGCCAGGAGCGCTTGTCGCGGTGATGGTCGCATTCAGCGCCGTAGCCAGCCGTGCACTGATCTGCAGGCCAAGCCCGGTACCCCCGAACCGCCGCGTTGTGGAGGTATCGGCCTGCGTGAACGCCTCAAACAGCCTGCCGACGTGCTCTGCCTCGATGCCAATGCCGGTATCCACGATGGCTATCCGAAGGCTCGGCGTCTGCTCGGTGCCAGCGACCGATGCGACAATCTGGACCGTACCTGTCTCGGTGAATTTCACGGCATTGCCGGCAAGATTCATCAGGATCTGGCGCAGCCGGACCGGGTCGCTGGCAATTGAGAGCGGTATCGGCGTGTCGTAGCGGCTCGTCAGCAGCAGGTTTTTGCCCGCGGCCCTGACCCGAAGCAGCGAGACGACCTCCTCGATGATCTGCGCTGGGTCGACTGCGATGCTCTCGATGATCATTTTCCCGGCCTCGATCTTCGACAGATCGAGAATATCATTGATCAGCGTCAGCAAATGCTGACCGTTGCGCAGGATCGTCTCCAAAGCCTCGATGCGTGGCTGTGGAGCCCGGGTCAGATCGCCGTCTTCCATCAGCACATCCGCATACCCCATGATCGCCGTCAGCGGCGTGCGGATTTCGTGACTCATATTGGCCAGAAACTCGCTCTTTGACCGGCTGGCGGTCTGGGCCGCCGCCAGTGCTTCAATCAATCGCCTCTCGTTGAGCACCCGCTCGGTCACGTCCATCACCGTCCCAAACAGCCCGGTCACGGCGCCGAGCGGGTCGGTGCGTGGGTGGCCTGTCTCGTGCAGCCAGTGCTCGCCCGGCCCGCTTCGTCGCAGCGTGAGGTCGTAAGACTTCCTTTGCTTCAGCGCCTCATCGATGGCCTCCGACAGGCGGTGTGCGCTGTTCGCCTCGTACGTAGCAAGCATCCGCTGAAAGTCCGGTTCGCCCGCAACCGGGTCCATCTCAAACAGGCGAAAAACCTCACGCGACCAATCGACCCGTCCGCTGTGCACATCCCACGACCAGTGGCCCAGATGCGACAGTCGTTCAGATTCTTCAAGCCTTTCCAGCCGTTCTGCGGCCGCACGTGCGGCGGTGCGATGATCATCAATATCCATGCAGCTTCCGATGAAGCCCAAAAACAGACCCGATTCGCCGAACCGCGGTACGCCCCGGTCAATGATCCAGCGGTACTGCCCATCGTGCCTTTGCAGGCGATACTCCATCTCAAATGGCGTGCGAGCATCGAAAGATCGGGCATAGATAGCAAAGCAGCGTTGAACATCTTCCGGGTGCACGCCAGCAGCCCAGCCGTCGCCTTGTTCCTGCTCAAGAGTGCGACCCGTAAATTCCAGCCAGGTCTTGTTAAAGAAAAAACACCCCCTGTCCAGCCCCGCGGTCCACAGCAGCACCGGTGCGCTATCGGCCATCACCTCAAACCGTGACTCGCTTTCGGAAAGCCGCTCGGCCGCGGCGTGCTGCTCATCAACTTTCATCAGCACGCCTGAAATGCACAGCGGTTTTCCCGCCCCGTCCCACTGGGTAACCTGTCCCGAGCAGTTTAACCACATCCACGTCCTCGCGCCGGTCAGCGCGCGGAACTCTGAATGAAACGAAGCGGTGTGCTTCCCAAGATGCGCCTCAATACTCTGCCGCACCCGGGCAAGGTCATCAGGGTGCACGGTGTCAAACAGAGCATGCGAGGTAACATTGGTCGTCGCCGGACTTTGTTCGAGCAGTCGCCAAATGCTCTCAGCGCCCGCTACGTCGTTGGTCTCCAGGTTCCACTGCCAGATGCAGGCCCGCGCCGCCATCAGCGCAAGCGCTATTTCCTCTTCCCGCTGCCTCACCGTTTCACGCAGTTTGTGACCCTCGGCGTTGTCGGAGAGCACGATGATGAACCCGCTCAGCCTTCCGGCATCATCCACCTGTGGCTGCATGTCAAGCTCAAACCAGCGGGGCGCACTCGCCGCACCGCGGATCATCACATCGCATCGCACGCCCTCAGTTCGGCTCGCCGCCTGTTCCAAACGGTTGATCACTTCTTCATCAGCCCCACCCATCCGCAGCACGGCTCCAAGTGTGAGATTCTTTGCTCGCGTCGGCCCTGTCCCTGTAAGCTCGGCCACCCCAGCGCTCACCCAAGTCACGAGCAGCGATTGATCTAGTGTCAGAAAAACCCTCGTTGACGCGTCCTTGCCTTGCTCCGGTCGCTCCTGCCCCTGTTCATCATGCAGTTCCTTCGAATGTCCCATGGCAGGTTTCCCTTTTCAAGCACACTGCGCTTGACCGCGGTGTCGTCGCTAATGCTGGCACCCCACCGATGACCGGTCGCTGTGGAGTAACAGCCAAAGAGCAAACAGATCGAACGTCTCGATCAGCGAATGCTTAAAATGTTCATATTCTTCGCGAGTCTGAGAAGTGATCCAGAGCAATCGTGGCTCGATAACGAAGCCCGTGACAGCAGACTCAATGCAAATCAATGCTATATCACCGAAACCTCTCTCGCCAACCCTCCGACCCAACATTCCGTTGAGATCCATTTTCCTCCGCATTTACCTCTACACTGCAAGCCTCCCACGTCCGACGCTGCCCACCATCTTCGCTGCCTTGAGGTTTGGAGTGACAACGGTGCCGCCGCCCACGGTGTTTCCATGCCCGGGCTCGATGTCTCAGTCTTCGCCCGGCCCCACGGTGCCCCCGTCTCGCTCGCTTCGGAGACCACGAACTTAGCCGATCGCGTCGATGCCGAAGGCGGCGATGTCCACTACGGCTCCTCCTGCGGCACCGGCAGAATCAGCCGACTCCTGGTGGCCGATGTCGCTGGCCACGGACCCAAAGTCGCCAGCCTCGCCCGCGTCCTGCGTGATCTCATGCGCCGCCACGTACTGGGCACCCACATTCTATTTGGTCGCCTGCAACGCCGGTCACCTAAGGCCTGTGGCGTACAGCAAACGCAGGCGTAAATGGACCGTGCTCACCGGCACTCACCCGGTAACCATGGAAGCCGCCTTACCAAGTGATGCAAACGACCTCGACGGCGTCAGCAACCTGCCGCTGGGCATAATTGACGACACCATGTACACAGGGCTCGC
>Ga0105048_10013125_pt1 | contig 12958 bp, 13 predicted proteins | sample MAT05_FD_78382 | JGI IMG/M metagenome (GOLD analysis project Ga0105048, IMG submission 78382) | Freshwater microbial communities from Lake Fryxell liftoff mats and glacier meltwater in Antarctica - MAT-05 | ecosystem: Environmental > Aquatic > Freshwater > Ice > Liftoff microbial mat | place...
AGCTGTCGACGGATTGACGTGTCCTTCAGCATTTCTGAAAATGTGACCCAACACACTGCGCTCGGCGCCGACAACTATTTGTTCGCCGACTGCTGCGGCACCTCGCACCTCCAATCCGCCGAAGAAGAGAAACAGCGGGTCCATGGTTTCTTCGACCGCGCCGCTCGACTGCTGAACCCATGCCTTGAACCCAGCTGAACCGGCGGGGCAGTTGCCCAGTGATCCGTTCTTCCCATCTCCACCCATACTTTCTGGACACAGCCCAAACGGATCCGTGAAGTTGACCGGGTCCCCGCCGGCAAACCCGTAGAGGTTGAGCCCCCCCGCGAGGCCAATGGGGTCTTCCTGCGTAAACTGATCCCTTTCGCGATTTCGCTACGATTCTGCTTTGCTAAGTCGCTGTCATTGCGTTCTTTAGTCGCGCGTTGTCGCGGTTTTTCCATCATACTTTGCGATTTTTTGCGTACGGTGCACTTTTTGACGTGCACGTGCCGTACATCGCGTAACGCGATGGTCGCGCAGGCGCGCCGATCTCGACGCGCACACCCACCGGATTAGCAGCAGTTGCTGTTGGCTGTTGCTGTTGGCTGTTGCTGTTGTTGTGGTGGTGGCGGCGGTGGTGGTGGTGGTGGAGCGTGATTGACGGCCGAGGCTAGGCGGCCGCGATGTGCAGCCGCCCACGCTTGCGTGATTTCGGTGCGGCTCGCACGACGATCTCGACATCCCGACCGAGCGCGTTCAGAAATTCCAGGAGCCGGTGCGTCGAGAAGCCGTGAAATCGCCCCCGCAAGAGATGCGACACTTTCGGCTGATCGATGCCCATGAGGGCCGCCGCATTCTTTTGGGTGAGTCCACGATCCCGAATCACGTCATCGATCATCGAGACGAGTTGTGCCTTGGCCAGATGTTCTTCAGGATTCGGGAGTCCGATATCCGCAAAGACATTGCCGCTGCCGCGGGTGACGCTGCTGTGATCGACCGGAGGCGCGTCTGCTCGGCGCGCTTTGCGCTGGACGATTCGTGTCACTGCTCTCGTGGCCATCAGGGGCTCCTCGGGGGTCCGTAGTGCGCCGCGTAGTGCGCCTTCGCCTGCTGTAGTCGAGCGCGGAGCGTTGCGATCTCGTGCCGTGGCGCGCCGATGCCGTGCGTGGCCTTTTTCTGAAACACATGCAGCACATACACGACACCCGCCAGCTTCACCGTGTAGATCGTGCGATACGTGTCGCCGTCGAAGTCTTCGACGAGCTCGATCAAGCCACGAAATTCTCCTTTGAGCTGCTTGGCGCTGACATGATGCTTTCCTACCTGTGCCTGATAGAGGGCGTACCCAAACTCGTACTGGACCGCTTCCGGTAGGCGCTGGAGATCATCTCGGGTGGAGCTGATCCACTCGACCGGCTTGAGCCCAATGATCGGCGGCATTGTGAAATATGCCTGTTTAGACATGTTCGGTCAAGCGGATGCGCGTCAGGGACACCAGTCGGGAGCCCCCACGGAGGGCGGACGGGCACGGGCCCTCTGCATCGGACTCTGTTCGCGGGCCGTGGGCGGGCGGGGGGATCATACCAAGCGCGCAGCGCACACTGATTGGCAGTGTCTTCGCGCGCACATCCTGCATACGACTGCTGTTGTTGTTTTCTTTTTAGCAGCTACTAGCAGCTAAAGAAGAACGCGCGCGCGTGACGCGTGTGCGACGCATGTGCATGAGACAGAGCACCGGACACCCGCATCATTCCAGTTCGATCGAGACGTGCGTGTAAATCTCCGTCGTCGAGAGCTGCGCATGCCCGAGCATTGCTTGCAAATCCAGGATATTGGCGCCCGCATCATGCATCAGCGTCGCCATCGTCGAAGCTCAACTTCCCCAGCGTGTTCCACACCAACGACAGCGCCGTCGGCGGAAAGGCCACCACACTCGGGGCCGTGCCGAACCGGTCGACGTAATTATAGCGCGTCAGGCCAATGGGTTGGTCGGTGCCCAAGCCGTGCGTATACACCACGCGTCCAAAGAACGGGTTTTGATCGTTGCCCTGCGCCTGCGGCAGGTCGGGCACGTACCGGTCGTTCTCCAGCGTGCTCGCCGATTCTTCCGTGGTGCTCCCGGCCTGCTTCACGGGTACCTGCAGCTCCACCAGCTCGCGGTCGCCGTCCCACACGGTGCGCCTAACCGTGCTCAGATCGCACTCCATCCACTCGGCGGTGAAGCCGCCGCTGATCGCCGAACACTTCCGGTCTGAACGTACCCACACGCGCCGCCCGAACGCATCGTAGCGATACGTGTCGAACACCCACTTGGCGTTGTCGCCGAGTCCGCCGACGCGCGAGCGGAAGTCTGCGGCGCGCAGGTGCCCATCGGCATCGTAGTAACTGAATCGATCCTCGCGATACTGCGAACCACCGGGCGCAAACATTACGAACTCCAGATTGCCCGCCGGATCATAGCGGAACACCTTGGCGCCCAGGTTCTGTGAGTTGAACTGGCGCGTGACAGCCACCTTGTCCGTCCGCGACGTCATCAGGTTGCTCACACCGCCTGTATACGCAAAGGCGGTGGTCCCCCCATCGGGATCCGTGAGGCCGGTCGTTCAAGGGTGGCGCTTCCTGGTCCCGACAAGGGGGGAAAGTTGTCAAGAAGGAGGGAGCCGCGCTCTGTGGACAGTGGCGGTGGTGCGCCGGATCACATCGCCAAGTTGGCGTTTTCATTTCGCTCGCTGGGGCACCAGCAGATCACCCATCGATGCTACCCGCAAGCGCCACCTGGCTATCCGCCCAGTCCAATCGCCAACCCGAGGCGAATCACGAGGTTCCGGCCGTTGCTGCTCGATCCGTCGGCCGTGGCGCTACCCACGCTCTGAAGTCGACCTTGGCGTTGGTATGGCAGCCGCGTATCGTGACGATCCAAAGGGGCTGGAGCGTCAGATCGCGGCCGCGTAGAACCGCCTGCACTACGGCGTGAAGAGGTCGATGGTGGGCCACGAGGTAATCGACCCGAAGACTTGGCGGATAGCCGCTTCCGCAGTGCCGCCGCCGTTGCCCTGTCCGCGCGTCAGGTTGAACTGCACCGCGATGCCGGCGTTGCTTGGAAACAGCGACACCCACGCGTCGCCACCGTCTTGTCCCCCGGGATGTTCTCTCGCGAAGCCACCCGCGACCGCGGTGCTCTCCCAGCCGAGCGCGTAGTAGTAGCCGGTGCCGGGGAACGTCGTGGGGCGCGTCCACATGGTGGCGAGCGACGACGCTGACAGGATGTCCGCGCGCGTGGCGTTTCCGTCGACGGCGGCGAGCACGCGAGCGAGATCGACAGACGACCCGATCCATTGCCCAGACGCCTCGGCGTACTCCTGCGCCGCGCCGACGTTGGGCCACGTGCCCACACCGTAGAAGCCGGTGATCGACGCGCGCCGATCGTACGGCACGACCTCCAGCGGATCGCGTGATGCTATCGGCGTGCGACCAAAGCGCATGGTCCCCGCGCCGAGCGGTGTGAGAATGTTGGTCCGCATCCAGCTTTCGTACGTCTGTCCGGTGACCTGTTCAATAATGCGACCGAGGAGCAAGTAGGCGTAGTTGCTGTACGCGTATGTTGTGCCAGGCGCGGTTGCGAGCGGTACACCGCGCCCAACGCGCGAAAGTTGCAGGGCGTCTGTGGTGCGCGCCGAGTACACAAAGGCAAACACCGAGTCGTCCACGTTGCGACTGACGTTCCAGCCCGCCGCATGTTGCAGGAGATGTCGGATAGTGATGTTCGCGAACCGCGGATCCTGCGTCTTCCCTGGAAGAACGGGTACCGCGGCCAGTCGCGGCTCGGCGAGTTCGTCGAGCGTCAATCGACCGTCCTGTACAAGCTTCATGATACCGAGTGCGGTGAGCGGTTTGCTGACCGACCCGATCCGCCATTTGTCATTCTGCGTGGGGATGCGCTTCGCAGCGCTGTCGGCGTAGCCGTAGGTGCGTGAGAACACCAAGCGACCGTCTTTCACGACGGCTACCGCGCCACCGGGTTGCCCAAGACGCACCATCTCGCTGATCACGACGCTATCAAGACGCGAGAGCAGTGGCACGCGCACGCCGGACCCGGGAAAGACGGTGATGGTGGCGCTCGCGGTCAACGATCCTGAGGTTGCACGAATTGTGGCCTGCCCTGCTGCGAGTCCGGTCAGGACGGTGCCGGCAAGACCGGCGATTGCGGGCTGTTCAACCGTGAACACGACGGCAGCGCCGGGAATGTCTTGCCCCGTGGTCGCGATCACGCGTCCAGTCAATTGGAGTGTGTCGCCTGTCAAAATGAACGAGGTGCTGCGGCCAATGACGATTGAGGCGGGGATAAACGCGACCGTGACCTGGACCGACGCGCTCTGTCCTTCACTGCTGGCGCTGATGGTCGTCGAGCCAACAGTTACGGCGGTCACGACCCCGTTGTTGACGGTCGCGACGGCTGGTGCTGTGGAACTCCAGGTAATGGTGCGACCGCTCAGCGTGTTGCCTGCTGCATCGCGTAACACGACGGACAGGTTGACATTAGCTCCCGGTGAAATTGCGCCGGTTGGCGTGCCGGTGAGTACTACCGAGGCGACCGGCGGTGGCGGTGGCGGAGGTGTTGTTGGTGTTGTAGAGTCAGACCCGCCGCAGGCTGCGAGGAGGAGCAAGGCGAGAGCAACTGTTGGAACGCGCATAGGTGTGCCTCAAGGGAGAAGGTTCTTCTTAATAAGCGGCCTCTCGCACCAAAAGGGCTCAACGAGTTCGCGCGATCCGCGCTACGGCTTTACCGCACTCCAGGTCGGACACGGCGGAGCGGTCCCCGCACCGCGCGGGGCACCCTCGGGGCGCGGGACGGTGTCGGCCACTTGCATGACCTCGACGTCAAATATGAGGGTGGCGCTTGGCGGAATACGCGGTGGTCGGCCCTTCTCGCCGTAACCCAGTTGGTAGGGAATGATCAGTCGGCGTGAGCCGCCCACACGCATGCCCTCAAAGCCAAGATCCCAGCCAGCGATGACGCGCCGAAAGCTCTGCGGAAAGCTGATGGGGTTTTTGGGAACGCCCGCGTTCGTGGTATCGCGCGACGAGTCGAACTTTTTTCCGTCAGTGGTCCAGCCCGTGTAATGGGCGAACACACAGCTGCCCGGTCGCACAGGCGCGCCACCGCCAACCAGAAGATCAATGGCTTGAAGGGTGAATAGCGCGCGCGGCTTGGCTGCCACGTCGGGAATAGGCGCCGCGTATCGCGGCGCGCGGGCGCAGGCGGTGACAAGCGCGGTGATGGCGATCAGTGGGAGGGCAGCGAGGCGCACGGTGTCGTGGGGCCGATGACATGTGAGACGGGAGATCCAGCGGGAGACGCTCGCGCCCAACGTGCAGCCCGGACGCCCGGGTGTCTACCTGTCGCTGCCATGATACATACTCGGCGCTAGGGACTGCGCCTGCACAGCCTGCCCGCATCGTGAGCGCCGGCGCTACCTTCACAGTGCGTTCGCCGCCATCGCGCAGTTCCGACGCACACCCCGATTCCCCTCGCTTCAACTCCATGGACACCAGCGTTGCCGAACTGATTCGTGACGCCGAAGCGGGGCAGCCGAATGCGGCTGACCGACTGTTCACGGCGATGTACGCAGATCTCCACCGGCTCGCCGAACGACAGCTGGCGCAGCAAGGGGGCCAATTGACGCTCGGTGCGACGACGCTGCTCCACGAGGCGTACATGAGCATGGCCGCCCGGGAAAGCGTGTCGTACCCCGACCGAGCACGCTTCATGGCGTACGCGGCCCGGGCCATGCGCGGGCTGGTGATCGATTACGTCCGGAACAGACGGGCGCAAAAACGGGGCGGGGCGTTTCACATCACGGGCATCGATACCCTTACGCCGATTGCGAACGCCGACGCGAATGGCGGCGAGGACATCGAAGCACTCGGCGAGGCGTTGGAGGCCCTTTCCACGCTGGACCGGGCGTTGGCGGAGTTGGTTGATCTCCACTTCTTCTGCGGCTTTGGGTTTGGTGAGATCGCCGCGATGCGCGGCGTGTCTGAGCGCACGGTGCAGCGGGATTGGAAGAAGGCGCGCCTGCTTCTCCGACGTTCCCTGGACCAAGGCGTGGCGGATTCCGAGCCCGTCGACCCGAGTCGCTCCCCTTAGCTTAGCCGACCCGTTGCTGACGGTCGAACAGGGCATTTCAACGGACTGTGTCGGGTTTGGGGCGGGTTCCCCGATTGTCTTGGTACGTGACCGCATCACGCGGGCGCGACACCCGACTCGGAGACCCGCATGTTCCACATCACGCGCCACTTTCGGAAGGCTCTGCAACCGCTGGCGAACTCCGTGCTGGATCTCGCTGCACCGGAGCGCCACACCTGGCTTCAGGCACTTCGCGCAGACTGTCCGACTGTTGCGCGCGAGCTGGAGCGCGTACTCGGCGAGCCGCTCACTACGGCGCATCGTGACGCCGACGGACCCGGGTGCGGCGCTGAGTCGGGTTCTCCCGAATACCTTGGTCTGCACTACTAAGGGTCATGTCGAGCCTCGTCCTGTTGGCAGGCGTGGGCGTCTGTCTCGTCGTGCTCTATACGGCTCTCGCGGTGGCGGTCGCGCATCTGTTCACCACGCCGCGTCGAGTGCTGCCGGTCGCGCACCGTGGAGCCCCATGCGAACGCGTACAGTTTTGCGCTCGCGGCGAGTCGCTGCGACTCACGGCATCATATCTACGAGCGCCTGACGCGCTCGCCGTGGTGCTGCTCGTGCACGGACGCGATGCATGCCGCGGCGACGAACTCCGCGGTACGACGGAGTTGTTGGTGCTGGAGCTGATCAGGTGCGGCTTGAGCGTGATGATGGTTGACTTGCGTGGACACGGAGAAAGCGATCACGCGCGACTCACCTTTGGGCGGCGCGAGCGACACGACATTCTCGGTGCGGTCGACTTCTTGCTCGCGCGTGGCTATACCTCTGGCAGCATCGGCGTGCTGGGTGCCTCAATGGGAGGCGCCAGCGCGATCGCGGCCGCCGCCGAAGAGCCCGCGATTGGTGCCCTGATCACCGACAGCGCTTTTGCTTCACTCGACGAGGTGCTCGCGACGCAGTTTACTCGGCTCACCAAGCTTCCGTTATTCGTCCTGAATGGCGCATTGATCGCCGCGCGTGTGCTTACCGGCGTGAATCTTCTGCAGGATGCGCCCCGTCAAAACATGCGACGCCTGCGGGGTCGGCCCACGTTAGTCATCCACGCCGAGCACGACCCGTTCGTCCCGGTACATCATGCGCATACGCTCGCGGAGGCTGGAGAGGGTGCCATGTGGATTACCACGGGCACCAAACACCTCTCGTCGTTTGACGTGGCCGGCGCCGACTATCGGGAACGAGTCGGGGCATTCTTCGCGCAACACCTGGCCGTAACGCACCCGTCGTCTGCACACGGGGCTCAAAAGAGCGAAGCTCGGATTGCGATAGCAAAGACCGCGACGGCCGATATGGTTGGGGACGATCACACGAGGTACCCCAAACAGATCAACGCGAAATGTCGTGACGTGTGTTCTCTCGACGATGTAGATACGAGAGGCCGAGGCCCTGCCGGGCGCATTGCGCTGATGGGCGGGTGGGTTCGGGCCAGCCGACTTGCCGGAATCTTCAACGGAGATGAATATTTGTGCGTTCATGAATTATTCATGATCGAACAGCTACTCAAAGCTGCTGGTCTCTCCCCGTCATTCTTTGTCATTCATGCGCGAAGCGCCCCACGAAACCGCCCTGCTCTTCACGCTCCTCGCGTTCGGCCTTCCGGCGATGGTCGACGCGCAGGTCGCGCGCGATTCGGTTCGCCGGGATTCGACGGCGCAGGCGCTTGGCGCGGTGAGTGTCAGTTTGGCCCGTTCCGCTGGGATCGCCGGTGGTGCTGGCGCTGTGGTGGTGAAGCCGTCGGAACTGCGCTCATCGCCCGCGCCAACGCTTGATCAGGCGCTTCGTGAATCGCCATTCGTGCTGGTCCGGCAGAACTCGCGTGGTGAAATGGAGATTTCGGTGCGCGGATCGGATTCGCGCCAGGCTGCGGTGCTGATGGACGGCGTACCGCTGAGCCTCGGTTGGGATCATCGCACCGATCCGTCGCTGATTCCGATCACCGGCAGCGAACGTATTGTGATCGTGCGCGGTCTGGGCTCGCTGCTGAACGGACCGAACACGCTCGGTGGTTCGATCGAGATCAGTCACGATGCCTTCGGCCAACCCGCGGGCGGTCAGCTGACAGCGGGTGCGGGCGTGGATCAATTCGGATCGACCGTCGGCACACTCGGGTACGGTCGGCGTGTCGCCGAGTTTGGCGGGGGGGCGCTAGCGGTCCGCGCTGGTGTCGCGCATCGGCAGCGCGACGGCGTGGCTCTGCCGAACGATGCTATCGATCCAACGGAGAAGCATGGTTTGCGCACGGGCACCGACCTCAAGCAGATCGATGGCTTCGCGTCCGCGCGGTGGAACAATAAGCGCGGCAGCTCGATCGGTGTGATGTACTCAGCATACGATGCGGAACGCGGCGTGCCGCCCGAAGAGCACATTGCGGCGCCGCGACTCTGGCGCTATCCGTATGCGCGTCGCAGCATCGCCATGGTGTCCGCCAATACGGGTGCGTTTAAAACGCCGCTCGGCATGGCATCGCTGGAAGTGGGTGTCGGTATGAACACTGGTCGGTTCAAGATCGAAACGTACTCGAATCGCACGTACTCCACCGTGAACGGGTCCGAGCTCGGGGACGAGCGAACGATGACATCGCGCGCCTTGCTCACTCACACGCTGGGCATCGCGACGTTGCGGGCGAGCTATACCGGTGCCGACATCACGTACGCTGAAACGCTTACGCCTGCGGCCGCCGTCAACTATCGCCAAAAGCTCGCAAGCACCGGTGTCGAGCTCGCGCTGCCGGTCGGTGGTCGGACGCAGCTCGCTGGCGGCTTCGTGTTCGACCGGTCCACCACGCCCGAGACGGGTGGCCGCTTGCCGGCGCAGCAACCGTTCGACAACAGCGGGTGGCGGGTCGGTGCGTCGCACGACGTGAATTCGCGCGTCCGGTTGCACGCGAGCGTGAGCGAACGTTCGCGATTCCCGGCGTTGCGCGAACTCTACTCCGGCGCGCTTAACCGCTTCCGACCGAACCCGGACCTGAAACCGGAAACGTTGTTGGGTATCGAAGGTGGATTCACAGTGAATCGCGCGATCGCCTCGCTGGGCCAGTCGACGATACAGGTGATCGGGTTCCGTCACCGGCTCGACGATGCCGTGGTGCGCATTACGCTTTCCAGTCCCACGCGCTTCCAGCGCATCAACCGCGACCGCATTGAAAGCATGGGCGCCGAAATTCTCGGCGGCTTTGTGTTCGGAAACGATCCCGATCGCTCCGTCTCGGTGAACGGCGATGCCACGATCCAGAAGATCAGCATCTTCGACATCACGGCCAACGATCAGCAGCGTCGTGCCGAGAACAATCCCGAGCAGCGTGGACGGTTGGAACTGGGCGTGCCGTTGCCGTCCGGTATCAAGGCGTTTGCCGTGGCGCGTTACACGGGGTCCCAGTACTGCCTCAACACGGATACTTCGAAGCTCGATGCACTTCAGTCACGAACGGCCGCCGATGTCGCCGTGCAGCGGACTTTTGCTGTGGCCCGCAGCGGGCCGTTCCGGTTACTGCAAACGTTGTTGTCGTTCGACAACCTCGGCAATACGGCTGTGTATGACCAGTGCGGCTTGCCGCAGCCGGGTCGGACCCTGCGATTGACGATGTCGCTACGCTAAGACCCCACCTTCGCCTCTCGGTCGCGTTGCACCGCCGTGAACCACCACCCGGCCTTGTCTCCACCAGGTGAGTTTACGATTTCCGAACAAATTGTGCGTCGGTGAGGCGCTGTCACCGGACTGACACTATTCGCGAGTACCCTGAAGGAGGTGCCGTCGAACGTCTTAAACCCGGAATCCAGATGCTGCTCCCGCTGAAAGTCCGGTCGCGCCAGTATGTGCGACCCCTGCTGACGTTGCTAGCCGCCTTCTCCGCCACACTTCACACGGAGGCGGGTAGTGCGCAGACGGCGCCAGGAGCAGGCTACCACATCACGAAAACAATTCCTGTTGGCGCAGATGGGGGATGGGACTATGCCACCGTTGACGCGGTGGCGCGACGACTCTACGTGTCGCACGCCATGAAGATGGTCGTCATTGATATCGATCGTGACACGGTGGTGGGGGAACTGAAAGACACGCCAGGGATTCACGGTATCGCCATTGCGCCGGAACTGCAGCGCGGGTTTACCAGCAATGGGCGCGACAGCTCAGTCACCATCTTCGATCTCAAAAGTCTCAATGTGCTTGGGCGGGTAAAGGTCACGGGCACGAATCCCGACGCGATCCACTTTGACGCGGCGACCAAACGTGTGTTCACCTTCAACGGCCGGAGCGCCAATGCGACCGCGCTCGACGCTGCTACGGGCAACGTCGTTGGCACGATCGCGCTGGCCGGCAAGCCGGAGTTTGCGCAGACCGACGGCCGCGGCCGTTTGTTCGTCAACATTGAGACAGACCCAGGCCAGATTCAGGTCATCGATACACGCACGCTCAAGGTGACGTCAACGTTTACGCTCACCGGTTGTGATGGTCCATCGGGGCTCTCGTACGATCGCGCTAACGATCGTCTCTTCTCCGCGTGCGACAATCGCCTGCTTGCCGTCAGCAATCCGACCGCAGGCACGATGGTCACCACCGTCCCGATCGGCCCAGGCGTCGATGCGGTCTCCTATGACGAGTCCGCCAAGCTGCTCTTCGCCTCAAACGGTGGCGACGGCACGATGACGGTGATTCGCCAAGATAGTGCTGACCGCTACACGGCACTCGGCAGCGCAGCCACGCGTGTTGGATCACGCACCATGACGCTCGATCCCGTCACACATCGCGTCTACCTCGCGACGGTGCAGTACGGACCGACACCAGCTCCGACGGCAGAGCAGCCGCGTCCGCGCGCGCCCTTCATTCCGGGTTCGTTCGCCATTCTTGTGCTGGACCGCGAGTAGGTGATGCTTGGTGCCTGGAGCCGTGCGCGTTACATGCGGAGACCACTCCTCGCGATGTTTGCGTCGGCTCTCCCCGTCGCCGTGACCCGCGCGCAACCGGCCGCATCTGCAATACCGCACGCCCCAACGCGCTCTATCACCCGTGATGAGGCCATCGCCATCGCCGTCGCCACATCGACGCGACATACCATTGCTCGCAGCGATTCCGCCGCAGCGGCCGCGCAGCTTCGTGGTGCGCGACAGTACGAGAATCCAATGTTGAGTTCGTCGTATACGGGTGCGGCGCCGCAAGTACACGTGCTAGTCGATATCCCAGTCGACTGGCCCGGGCAACGCACGCCGCGTATCGATGCGGCGCGCGCACAACTTAAAGCGGCGGTGGTCCGGCTTGACCTCGCCGATGGGCTCGTGGCGTTTGACACGGATACCAGTTACACGCGCGCGCAGGTACTGCTCGCACAGTCCCGGCTGTACGCGACGACGGCACGCGACGCCGATACCTTGGTCACGCTCGCGCGTGTACGGCGTGACGCAGGTGACGCGAGCGACCTCGATGTAGAACTTGCCACGCTCGCCGCGGGACAGAGCGCCAATGGGGCAACGACCGCCATGGCAAGTGCTGCGACCGCGTTGCTCCGTGTACAGTTGCTGATGGGGCTTTCTGTGGATTCGCTCCAGATCACGCTCGCTGATACCATTGTGCTCACCGCGGAGCGAGTCTTGTCTGCGATGGCCGTGCCGAGAACCATCAGCAGCGGACAGCCGCTCCCAGTTGCGGCGGCGGTACTCGACGTGCGGGCGGCGCAGGAGCAAGCGGCGCTTGAACGTCGTCGGCGATTCGCTGCGCCCACGGTTACCCTGGGCGTCGAAGCCATCAATCCCGGCGGCCCCGGTGGGCCACTGCCTGTCGTTGGCGTCAACATCCCGCTGCCGTTGGTCAATCGGAATCGAGCGGTGACCGCGCGAGCCGATGCCGACCTCCAACGACTGAGAGCGGTGCTGGCGCAAGCCCTGCTTGAACAACAGATCAACGTGTCCATCGCTGAACGTGAGGCCGTCGCGGCGCGCACGCGCGCGGAACGCTCGTTGCAACTCGTGGCTTCGGCGGAGCGTATCAGCGCCCTCTCGCTCTTGGCCTATCGTGAAGGAGCCGCGACGCTGATGACCGCCCTTGAAGCGCAACGCGCGGCGCGCGACACGCGCGCGCAAGCACTTGAGGATCTTGCCACATTGCAGATCGCCGACCGACTGTGGCAATGGCTATTGCTTCGCACGCCAACTCAACGGTGACGCTATGGGCATGAATCTCACCATCGATTCGAGCAGCCGTTTATCGCGTCGCGGGCATGATCACCGCACGCGCGGTACCTTGCTGGGCGTCCTTGCAATGCTGCTCTGTGGTGCGATCGTAACCGGATGCGCCACAGAGCACGCAAAGAGCGATACACCACTCACCTCCGAAGTTGCCGCCACGACAGTCCGCGCCGACACGGGGAGTTTTGTCGACGTGATCGACGCGGGAGGCGTGGTGACGGCCCGTCCCGGAGCTGAGGTATCATTGTCGGCACCAGCCGCCACGCGCATCGAACAGGTTCGTGTCTCCGTTGGTGACAGGGTGATAGTCGGGGCGCCCTTGCTGGACTTCGAAGAGGTGCTCTTTGATGCCACGCTGACGGCTGCCGAGTCGGCGCTGCAGGCGGCGGAGCAGGCGAATGCGCGAGCGCAACGGTTGGTGAGTGCCGGTGTGTCACCGCGCCGCGAACTTGAGCAATCGAACGCCGATGTGGCCGTGGCGCGCGCGAACGCGGTGGCTGCCAGACGCGCGCGTCGGCTCACGACGCTGCGGGCGCCGATCTCCGGTGTCGTCACGCGCGTGTCGGCGATTCGCGGCGCGAACGTGAACGAGCAGCAATCGTTGATTGATCTC
>Ga0105048_10013126_pt1 | contig 12958 bp, 13 predicted proteins | sample MAT05_FD_78382 | JGI IMG/M metagenome (GOLD analysis project Ga0105048, IMG submission 78382) | Freshwater microbial communities from Lake Fryxell liftoff mats and glacier meltwater in Antarctica - MAT-05 | ecosystem: Environmental > Aquatic > Freshwater > Ice > Liftoff microbial mat | place...
ATGAGCCGGTTGTTTTTGGCCCTGTTCGGCGGTTTCGCCATGTTGGCGCTGTTGGCGTTCCGGTGGAACGCGGCGCCGATATTGGGTTGGTACCGGCAGCGGTTTGGCGTTGAGCGGTACCTCTGGATCGTGGGCACCGGCGATGGCGCGCGGCGGGTCGCGGGCTTGGTTGAGGACGCGGCGGCGTACGGGTTGCGGCTGTCGGGCTTTTTGGATGTGACTCCCGCGGTGACCGCCATCCAACTGCGGCGCGAGTATCCGGTCCACGCGCTGGCGGAGTTGCCCGAGTTGTTGCGCCGGCATGTGATCGACGAGGTGCTGTTCGCCGTCCCCTCGGAGCAATTGACGGAGCTGGAAGAGACGTTTCTCCTCTGTGACGAAGAGGGCGTCCGGAGCCGGGTGGCGGTGGACTTTTTCCCCCATATCCACAGCGAGGTCTATTTAGAGCGGCTGGGCGAGGCGCCGATGCTGACCTTTTCCGGGGCGCCGCACGATGAGGTCCGGCTGCTGATAAAGCGTGCGATCGATGTGACCCTGGCGGCTATTTCTCTGGTAGCGGTGAGCCCGATAATGGCGGCGGTGGCGCTTCTGGTCCGTATGACCACGCCCGGGCCGGTGCTCTTCCGGCAGGAGCGGTGCGGGCTCAACGGACGCCGCTTTGTGTTGTTCAAATTCCGGTCGATGGTGGCCGACGCCGAGTCGCGAAAAGCCGCCTTGGCGGCGTTAAACGAGCGGGAACTGGTATTCAAGATCAAAAACGACCCGCGGCTAACGCCGGTGGGCCGGTGGCTGCGGAAATTTTCGATCGACGAATGGCCTCAACTTTGGAATGTTCTGCGGGGCGATATGTCCCTGGTGGGTCCCCGGCCGGCCGTACCCGAAGAGGTGGAACAATATAAGCGATGGCAGCGGCGCCGGTTACGGATGCGCCCCGGGCTAACCTGCCTGTGGGTGGTTGAGGGCCGGGACGCCGTTGACTTCGAGCGTTGGATGGCTTTGGACATGCAGTACATCGATACGTGGTCGCTGGCGCTAGACTGGAAGATCATTTTGCGTACAATTCCGCAGGTAGTCAGCGGCAAAGGAGCTCACTAAGCCATGGAAATCATTCCGACACAGGAAGAAGTGTTGGCGTTGTTGCAGGAGACTGGCGCGCTGCGGGAAGGAAACTTCGTTTACCCGAACGGGCTGTATTCCGACCAGTATTTGCAGATTCCGCTGGCGTTCCGGTACTACCAGCATGCCAAGACGCTGGCCGTCGCGTTGAGCCGGAAAGTCCGTGCGAACCCGGAACTCCGGGCGATTATTCCGCAGCTTTCGGTTGTCGCTCCGGCGACGGGCGGACTGCCGGTGGCGTTCGGCGTCTGCGAAGCGCTTCGAGCGAAGCAGGTCTACTGGGCAGAGCGTCAGAACGATAGCGAACCGCTGCGTTTACGGCAGTTCTTGGAGATTCAGCCGGGCGAGAAGGTGCTTCTCGTTGACGATATTTTGCGCACGGGCGCGAAGCTCACGGAGATCAAAAATATGGTGGAGGCGGCCGGTGCTGAAGTCGTCGGGGTGGCGGTCATTGTTGCTCAGATGGCTCCGGGATGTCCGGATTTCGCCCCGTTGCCGGTGTATTGGCTCGCTGAGTTGGACCCCCTGAATTTGTTTGACGGCGCGGCCCACGATTTGAGCTACCCGGACCGGGCGGTCGAGAAGATCTGGATGTAGTAAGGCTGGCACATGCACGAGCATGACCAAATTTCCCTGCCGCAACCTTCCGTTCACGCGAGTACAGCTTAGCCCCGCCTGACAACCTGTGCCAAAATCAACTTCGATGGAATCCGTTCACCTGATCACTCTCGATCCCGCTCATTTTCATGCCGCGCTGGTACAGAAGGAAATGTATGCCGGCGTTTCTCCGGTCGTTACGGTCTATGCCCCGCTCGGCATGGATCTTACCGAACATCTGACGCGTGTCGCGCGCTTTAACCTGCGAGACCACGCCCCAACGGCTTGGGAGTTGGACATCCACGCCGGCCCCGATTCGCTCGAGCGCATGCTGCGAGAACAGCGGCCGGGAAGCGTCGTTGTCCTCTCAGGACGCAATAGCGCCAAGATCGAGCGCATCGAACGGTCAGTCTCAACTGGCTTTCATGTACTGGCGGACAAGCCCTGGATCCTGCGCTCTGAAGACCTGCCGCGTATGGCGGCGGCGCTGGACGCGGCCCAAGCGAAGGGAGTCATCGCTTACGACGTCATGACCGAACGCTATGAGGTCACCTCCATGCTCCATCGGGAACTGGTAAATGCCCCGGATATCTTCGGCGAAATTGTCCCCGGCAGTCCAGACGCCCCGGCCATCTACATGGACAGTATGCACCGCCTCCTGAAGTCCGTGGCCGGCGTACCGATGCTGCGGCCCGTGGAGTTCTTCGACATCAACGAACAAGGCGAGGCGCTCTCAGACGTCGGGACGCATCTGGTGGATCTGGCGCAGTGGATCGCCTTCCCGGATGAAGCCCTCGACTACCGCACCGACATCGCGATGCTCGATGCGCGGCGCTGGCCAACGACGCTCACGGCCGAACAATGGCAGCGGGTCACCGGCGGTGCGCAGATTCCCGCCTCGCTCGCCCGGTTTGTCCGGGACGGGAGCTTTGACTATTACGGCAACAACTTCGTCTCCTATTCGGTGCGCGGCGTGCACATCCAGATGAATGTACGGTGGGACCTGGAAGGCGTTAGCGATACCTATGCGGCCCGCTTCCACGGGACCAAATCGAGCATTGAAGTCCGGCAGGGGGAGCCGGAGAGCTTCCGTCCCGAAGTCTACATCGTGCCCAATTCGGCGACGCTGCACGGCGAAGTATTATCGGCTTTGCGAAGGAAGAGCGCCCAACTGCAAGCGGCCTTTGAAGGGGTAGACGTCGAAGATCGCGGTAGCGAGTTCCGGATGACGATTCCGGACAGCCATCGCGTAGGCCATGAGGCGCACTTCGCCGAAGTAACCCGGCAATTCTTCGGCTATCTCAAGAACCCGCAGGCGCTGCCCGCATGGGAGAAGCCGAACATGTTGGCGAAGTACTACGTTTCAACCAAAGGTGTCGAAATGGCGGCGTCCCGTTAAAGCGTCCGGAGAAAGGCGATCAGCGCCTTGCGGTCGTTCGGCGCTAGCCGCAAGCCAAACTCGTGGCCGCGGACAATGCGGTTCTGCCCGTCCGGTCCGGCATAGCCGGTTGGAGAATAACCCTGTCGCACCCGGCGCGGGTCGAACCAATCTTCCAGCGTGGCAACGGAGCCGTGATGTTCCAGCGGTCCGCGATACCAGACACCCTTGAGCGAGGGCACCTTGTAATAACCCGTCCCTTTGCGTGTCTGCAGAGCGTAGCGGGGATCGGTGCCGACGCGGACAGCGGAGATGTCGAAGCGGGTGCGATGGTCCGCCGGCGGTTCGAATCCATCGGCCGGAACCAGTTTGTTATTGGTGTAGAGCGGCGCCGTATGGCAGGTTCCGCAGCGCTCGCGCTCGAAAACTGTCTTGCCGCGGGCGGCCGTACGGTCGAAAGAATTTGGGTTCGCTGGCGGCTGCAGCGAGTAAATGTACAAGGAAAGCGCGTAGAGTTGCGCATCGCTGTAGCGGGACCCAGGGCGAGGCATGGCCGCGGCGGCGGTCTCGCCATAGCGCGCCAAGCCGATCATGTCCTGAACCAGGCTGGTGTAGCGCATCAGGTCGCCGATGCTGCGTTGGCGAACGAGCCCGGTATGATCCAGGAAATGGCGCTCTTGGACGCCGATGATGTCCGGAATCTGCGGCGGCAGCAGCATACTCGTGTGGCTACGCGCTGTGACGCCGGGTGGAATGGCCTCTCCCGCCGCGATGATTGCTTCGAGCGACATGTTTTGGGTGCTACGGTTCGGATCGTCCAGCAGTCCGGGCACTTCGAACTGCTTGGCGAAGGTGCGCACCCGTTTGAGCAGTTCCTCAGGAGGCGCAAACTTCGCGGCCCGGCGGAGCATCCACGCGCCCTGGCGGTCGCTCGGATTGTTACCCTGGGCGCCGGGCACCACGGCGCCATCCGCCATGACCCGCGTATGGCAGGTGTTGCAGCCCATGGAGCCGAGTTCCACCTCGCCTTTGCGACGGACCACCCAGCGGGCGAAAGGAATGGTCCCGTCCTTCGCCACCGGCATGCCGGTTTGTTCGTAGAAGGCCGGGTCCCGGACCTCGGCGGCCCCAAAGAAGACCGGACCGAAAGAAACCGGCGCATTGAATATCAGTTCGCCCGCCTGGATCCAGTCGCTTTGCGTTTGCAGGCGGCCGGCGTCGAAGGCGGTCTGCGGCTCCTGCTGTTTCAGCCATTCCATATAGCCGGCCGGCTCACGCTTCGGATGGTAGACCGGGTAGGTCTTGTAAATGGTCCGTTCCGGGATCTGATAGTAGGCTTTCTCCGAAATGTGAACCGGCGAATAGCTCGGCTTGGCAAGCGGTACTTCAAACGCCGCAACCGCTGCGTCTGTCCAGGTCCGGGGGATTTCCTCGCTCGCCGCGATGGCCGGCAGGAGCGCTAAAAACGCGCTCACATAAATGGGTCTTCTCATCGCAAGTCCAACTTGCATCATACAACCCGGCGGCCTCGCGGGAAGTCCGGGGTGTCGCGGCGGACCAGAGAATAGACGTCTCTCTGCGGAAGGCAGAGTCCGCCCGCGACGCCTTTGTTTCGGCGAATGACACGGCGATCGTCCTGCGGGAAACAGGCGGCGAACGCTCCATTGCGCGCGATGAAATTCGAAAGGTACGAGTATCGGATCCCTCGCGGCGCCTGCGGAACGGGCTGATCGGTCCCGCGATCACCGTGGGCGTACGGATTGTCATTGGTTGGGCCGGTTGCCCGCACTGCGCAAACGAAGGCGCGGGCGGAAAGTATGTCGGTCCCGGTGTCGCCGTGGGCGCCGGCGCCGGTGCCCATGCGGACGATCTACAACTCGAAATGAAACCTAGCGGAGGCTGAGCTTCTGGGTCTCGGCCGTGAGTGACAACGCCATCGAAGCCCACGCCGTCCCCGCCGCGGAGATCCATTGATCGTGCGCATAAGGGAAGCCGCCTTCGAAATAGGGCTGTATCCAAATGGACCGGGATTTGACATGCCACGAGCCATCGGCCGCCTGCGAGTTCAACAGGTAGTCGACGCCCTTCTTGTAAGCCGAAGCCGTGACGGGCGTTTTTCCACCGGTATGGAGCGCGAACAGCGATTGGCCGGTAGCGTAAGCATCCGTACCCATCGTGGGAAGTTGACTCCAACCGCCATCGGCGCCTTGCATCGCCGTGAGCGCGGCGGAGGCCTTGTTGATTGCCGCGCCTGATGCCTCGGACCATGCCAGCGCGAGCAGATGGAACGCGCGATCCTGCGTGGTCTCCGGCTTTGCGGTTTCCAGCCACGCGGCGGCACGGGCGAGCCGGGCGGCGGTATCGGCCTTGCCGGCGGCTGGCGTAAATGTCTTCAGCGTGTAGATGGCCAACGCTGTCGCCTGCATCGTTCCCGCGTTCATCGGCGGACGCCGTCCGTCCACGCCCTTCCAGTATCCGGCGGGATCCTGCATGAGCTTCATGTAATGCACGGTCGCGCTGGTATAGGCGTCGGCGGGCTGATGGTTCATGTTGCGATCCAACATCTCCCAACCCATGCTGGGGACGCCCACGGCGCCCAGGTCCATGATTCGTTCCGGGGTGATGCCGTTCATGGCGGCGGGAATCTGCGGAATCTCGCGAGGCGTCGGAATGCCGCGGTCGCGAGCGAGGCCGACGGCGGCGGAGGGAAGGTCCTGCGCATGGCAGGAGTTACAACCAGCGGTCCGGATGAAGACGTGGCTTTGCTTTTCGAGCAGCGCCAGAGCCTGCTGAACAGCCGCAGGTACGGCTCGCCGTGTGCCTTTCTCGGCGGTGACGTGGCTGCTCTGTCTGGCTTCGTCGGCGGAAACGCCGATCAACTTCGCCACCTCTGTATTGCCGCGTTTGGCCGCCAGGCTGCGCGCCGTCTCACCTTCGCCGGTACAGTTGACGTCGGCGCCCTTATCGAGCAGCATCTTAACCGCGGCTGCGTTTCTGGCCTCCGAAGCGGCGGCGTACATCAGTGCGGAGTACCCGCGATCGTCGGCGATGTTGACGTTGGCGCCCTTGGCGAGTAGAAGCTGAACCGATTCCTCAACGCCCGCCGTGGCCGCATTGTGAAGGGCAGTTTCATTCTTCTTCGTGACGGCGTTGGGATCGGCGCCGAGGTCCAGAAGGAGCGCGATGGCACGAGGATTGCGACTGTTGGCCGCGGCCATCAGGGCATTCCCGCCCGTGCCACTTTTGGCATTGACGGCGGCCTTGGCTGCAATAAGGAGCCGCATCGCCTCCACGTCGCCTCGTCCGGAGGCGTTCATCAGCGGCGTCTGGCCGTTGGCGGTAGCGAGATTGGGATCGGCCCCCTTGTCGAGAAGGATCCGCAGGATGCCCGTTGAGTGGGCAATGGACGCCGCCTGATACACGAGCGACCGGCCGTCGGCCTGTCGGGCGTTCTTGTCGGCTCCGGCGTCGAGCAGCAGCCGAACCTTAGCCTCATCAAGGACCGCCCAGTGCAGTGGCGTCGAGGCGCGGCGATTCTTCGCGTTGACAGTAGCGCCGCTCGCCAGCAGTGCCTTCATTGCAGCAAGATTGCCGAAGCCGGCGGCATAGTGGAGCGGTGTGGATCCGCCTTCGTCGGCGGCGTTGACGACCGCCGGACTCAGCGTTTTTTCAATCGGTGCGTTTGCCCGGATCGCCGCGATCAGTGCCGCGAGTTTAGGATCGATAGGCTTCGGCGGCGCTTCCTCTTTGATCTCCTGGCGGAAGTCGACACCCTGGTCGATCCAGGCGCGAAGAAGCCCGATCTCTTCCGCGCTTAACGGACCCGACGGAGGCATCTGCATCCCGCCGTCGCCGCTGACGACGCGCTTAATTAGCTTGCTGACGGCGCTGTTCCCGGCAATCATCACCGGACCGTAATCGCCGCCCCGCATGGCGTTTTGCCGCTTGTCGAGCCGCAGGCCCGCCTGCTGCACCTCCGCGCCATGGCAGGAGTGACACTTCTGCGACAGGATCGGCTGAACGTGCTTTTCGAAATCGATCTTGACGTTCGCTGCCGGCGGCAGGGTGCTTTGGGCGGCAAGCGGTAGACCGATTGCGAACGCAAACAAGGGGAAGCGCATTGTGGACTCCAGCGAAAGTGTAAGCCTCCATTAATTCGAGATTGCTCGTTGAAGTCAAGGGGGGTCGCCGCAAACATCGGGAAACCGTGAACTCGTACGTACGTGATGCGGCGGTGGTGACGTTAGCGGCGGGCTATGTAAAGCGGGCCTTTGCGGTGCCTCCGCTCCCACCGCGGTCAAACCCTATCTGAGACGGATGAACTCACGCGCCGCAATCGCGCCGATCTCCATTTGACCCTTGGCCGAGAGGTGCGTGCGATCCGGCTTCCCATCCGCCGTTCGCGCACCCAGGGCATCACTGGCTTCGCGGCCGTCATCACTGAACGCGACCAGCGCGCCGTTGCCGTAGTCGCCGCCGGTGGGGCCCGCCCGATAGACCGTGCATGGTATCCGGATGCCGGGCTGCGTTTCGAAAGTGACTTCCTGGCGGAGTGAGATGTTCAGGCCCATCGCGATACGCGCGGCCGGTAACGGGCCCCGGATGTCGCAGGAAGTTCGAGTTCCTGGGCAGGAGGAGTCGCTTCGGGCTGAACATTCGAGGCCAGCCATTGGAGGGGAGGGCTATCGAGGAAGAGTTTGGCGCCGGCTTCGTAGAGGCGGTAGTGATCGCGGACGGGATCGGAGAGCTAAGGTTGAGCGTCATTGAGTAGCATCGGGCGTGGCGTGGCGTGGGCCAGGAGGTCTTGGGTGTCGGCAAAGTTGGCCACGCCGTGAATGAGCTCGTCGCCGATGCCGGGCGAATCGATGACGACTTGGGTGAACTCCGGGAAGATGGCGGCGGCGAGCGTGGCGGCAGGGCCATGGCCGACGAGGACGATGCGGGTGCGGTCAATCTCGCGGATCGTGAGGACGCGGGCGATGTCGTGCTGGATGCGGCCTTGCGGCGTGATGCCGGCGAGGAGATCCGGGTCCTCATCCGGGGACGAGGAGAATGACCAGTGGGGGCGGATGGTTGGACGGCGGCGGTGGGAAGAGCGTGGCGCTATTCGATTGGCTGACGCGGTGGATTCCGATTGCGTGCCTCAGCTTCGCGCGAAAGGGCTCGCGGGCCTGTTCGGCCTGGGCGCGGGTGGCGGGATGGACGATGTGCTCGAACGCGGTCCGCAGCCGCAGGGCCAGATCGGCTTCAACCGCCGTGGTTTGAGCGTAGATGGACGCGGCGATAGCGGCCAGCGCGAAAGGCCTCATACTCCGCTTTGACGACGACGGCGGCGCTAGCGTTTAGCCGGTTTGAGGATTACCGCTTCGAGATTCATGGCGGCGGCGCCACTCGGGGCGGTTGACTGAATCTGGAGTGTCTGTTCGCCCGCCTTGAGCGGCATGGCGCCAACGGAGAACTCCTGGAAGACTTGGGGGTCGCCCGTGACGTCCGTCTTGCCGGCCAGGATCGAATCACCGGCCTTAATCAGGAAGGGCAGATCCTTACTGGATCGCGGGGCGGCGTAGCGGAGCGAGACCTGATAACGCCCTGCCTTCGGAATGGTGACCTTCCAGGTCGGAACGTCCTCGGGACGGGACCAGCGGGTGAAATAGACATGGCCGAAGATGTTCTCGGTCTTTAGGCGTTGCCCCAGGTTGGACTCGACTTCGGCGGCGGCCGCGGAGAGCGTCAGGACACCGTCTCCATCCGGCTTTTCGACGTAGGGTTTGACTTGCGGGGTACCGTCGAGTTGCAGGGCGATTACGGAAGCCGTGTCGTCGGGGGCCACTTCGGGCAGGGTGATCACGATGTCTTCGCCGTCGCGGGCCGTCGCTAAGCCTTTGGCCGGGTCCGCGAGCAGATGGGCTTTGTGAATGAGGTTGTTGAGGCCGGGGACGCGAAGCTTGCCGTCTTTGGGCCAGTTGAAGACATGGAGATAGAGAGTGGAGCCCTTGACGGTGGCGCGGCCGTAGAAGGGCAGCCGGGCGAATGGCGACGCGGTCGTTTCGTAGATCGCCTCGGAGTTTACGTCCATCCAGCGGCCGATGGCCTGGAGACGCTCGACGAACTCGGGCTGGATCGTGCCGTCAGGGCGAGGGCCAACGTTCAGGAGCAGGTTGCCGCCTTTGCTGACGACTTCTACGAGCATGCGGATGAGGTCGCGATCGGTCTTGAAGTCGGTCTCGTACTTGTTGTAGCCCCAACTGTCGGTGTTGATGGTGACGCAGCTTTCCCACAGGACCGGCTTGCCATCGGGACCGGTGACGCCGGTGGCGGGGACGAACTGTTCGGGGGTTCCGAAGTCGGCTTTGTTGCCGGCGCGGCGGTTGTAGAGGCGGTCGTTGATGAGGGTGTTGGGCTGGATACCGCGGATGAAGTCGTAGATGCCGTCGGCGTTGATCTCCTCGGGTTTGTGCTCCCATTCGCCGTCGAACCAGATCATGGAGACGTCGCCGTAGTTGGTGAGCAACTCGCGGAGCTGGGCCTTCATGAAGTCGAGGTAACGGGGCAGATCACCGCCCTGTTCAAACGTCTTGGGATGCTCCCAGGAGCGCAGGGGGCGGTAGCCGGGGTGCTTCCAGTCCATGATGGAGTGGTAGAAGCCGAGCCGAATTCCAGAGCGCTGCGCGGCGTCGGCGAGTTGCTTCAGCGGGTCACCGGCGTAGGGGGTGATCTCCATGTCATAGTCGCTGACGCCGCTGCGGTAGATGGAGAAGCCGTCATGGTGCTTCGACGTGATGACCATGTACTTGGCGCCGGCGGAGCGGAAGAGATTGGTCCATTCGGCGGCGTTGAACTTGACGGGGTTGAACTGGCGGACGTACTTGTCGTACTCGGCCTGGGGGATCTGGAGCTTATGGCGGGCCCATTCATGGCGGCCGATAACGGAGTAGGCGCCCCAATGAACGAAGATGCCGAACTTGGAATCGCGGAACCAGCGAGTCCGTTCGGAGTCCGGAATGGGAGCGGTCCGCGGCTGGCAGAACGCCGGGAAGGCCGCGAGGAAGAGGCAGAAGAGAGAAGCGGCGCGCATATGGTTATTAGAGAACAGATCGGGGCATCTGTATGACCTGGCCGGGACCAGATCCCTGGACGCTCGTGTGCATGGCCTGGAGCGAACGAAGCATGGAGGAGAGTTCCGGCCAGTCGGTATCGATGAGCGAGGCCGTCGATTCGAGCATGTTGCGGCTGAGCAGGCTGATGAAGAGGGACACGAGTTCGGGGTCACGCCAGCCGCGGGTGACTTCCTCTTCGAGGACAGCGGTGGCCTCCTCGACGGAGAAGGCCCGCTTGTAAGTGCGCTCGGTGATGAGGGCGTCAAAGATGTCGACGATCTGGAGGATGCGAGCGAGGAGGGGGATGTTCTCGCCGGCTAGGCCATCGGGGTAGCCGGAGCCGTCCCACTTTTCGTGATGGGAGCGGATGATGGGTAGCACGGGGGCCAGGCTCCTCATAGGACGGCAGATCTCTTCGCCGCGGGTGGTGTGCTGCTTCATGATCACCCACTCGTCCTCGCTGAGGCGCTTGCTGCCATGGAGGATGCTATCGGGGATGGATACTTTGCCGATGTCGTGCAGGAAGCCGCCGCGGTAGAGGGCGACCAGTTCCGGGCGGGAGAGGCCGAGGGCGACGCCGAGGGCGACGCTGTAGGTGGCCAGCCGCTGGCAGTGTTCAGCGGTATAGGAATCGCGGGCCTCGACGGCCTGGGCGAGGGCGAAGAGGATGGTCTCGGCTTCGTCGAGGGAGTCGATGGCGGATTTGTGCCGGAGCAGCGCGCGGACGCGGGCGCGGAGAACGGACGGGTGCAGCGGCTTGGTGAGGTACTCGTCGGCGCCGGCGTCGATGCCCAGGACTTCGTGTTCGGGGCCCTGCATGCTGGTGATCATCAGGATGGGAAGGAGGTGGGTTTTGCGGTTGCCCTTCAGGCGGCGGCAGAATTCGGGTCCGCTGATGTCGGGCATCATGAGGTCGAGGATGACGAGGTCAATGGGCTGACGTTCGAGGATGTCGAGCGCGGCGCGGCCGGTGGCGGCCTCGAAGAACTCGTACTGGCCCGCGGACCGGAGCATGCCCTTGGCGAGGCGGCGGTTGATTTCGAGGGAATCGACGAGGAGGAGCCGGCCGGAGCGGCCGCCGTCCTGGAGGGGTTCCGCGGCGAGGCCGGCGGGAATGGCGGGGATCGCGGAAAGGGGGGAAGGCGCGGATTGGATGCGGAAGTCGGGTAAGCTGCCGGCGTCAGACACAGTAGACAGAGCCTCTTTTGGTACTATCGGCCTGTGGGCCTTGAACGTTTAGGCCCGAAGTCTAGGAAATTCACCCTAGGAGGAGTCCATGCGGATCTGGATGGGTTTGGCACTGATGGCGCTGCCGTTGTGCGCGGAGCCGTTGAGCAAAGGCGAGCGGGATCAGGCGATGAGCCATCTGCACGGGACGCGGAAGATGGTGATGGACCTGATTGCGCCGCTGAGCGAGGCGCAGTGGACGTTTAAGGCGGCGCCGGACCGGTGGAGCATCGCCGAGTGCGCCGAACACATCACGGAGACGGAGAATCTGCTGCGCGGACTGATTCAGCAGAGCGCCAAGAAGTTGCCGGTGGACGAGGCGAGGCGGGCGGCGCAGGTCACGAAGAAGGACGCGAGCGCGAAGGCGGTGTTGAGTTCGATGACAGACCGGTCGAAGCCGGCGACAGCTCCGGGGGAGATCCGGCCGACTGGCCGGTATGCGACGAAGGCGGCGTTAGTGGCCGCGTTCAACACCCGGCGCGACGAGACGATCCGGTATGTCGAGACGACGGAAGACGACTTGCGGGGGCGCTTCATGAAGGCGGGTCCGGTGTCTGAACGGGACCTTTACGAGATGGTTCTGGTGATCAGCGGGCATTCGGAGCGGCACACGCTGCAGATGAAAGAGGTTATGGCGGCGCCGGGGTATCCGAAGCAGTAGGCAACTGGACGGAGATCGCATCCATGGGCGAGATGCGGGCGGCGCGATGGCACGGGAGCAGACAGGCGGCTAAGGCGGCGACGGCAAGGTCGGAAGCCGGGCGATTTGCGGAGCATGCGAGCGGCGTAGCGGAGCTCGCGGTTGAACTCTTCGACGAGGTGGAGCCCGCGGGATTGGCGGCATTCTTCCTGGACGTTGCCCAGTTCCATTTTGGCGCGGCGGGTGGCGTCTTCCGGCGATAGGCCGGTGCGGACGAGGCCGGCGGCGTACTGGTCGATGTGGAAACGCAGTTCTTCGGTCATCCCGGCCTCGAAGCCGTCGCGGCCGGTGACGACCCGGAATAGGTTGCGCAGGCGTTTCCACGTGTTGTCAGATCTCCTCCGGGGTGGCTTTTAGGGCGGCTCCGATGGCGGCCGACATGCGGTTCCAGCCATCTGTTTCTTCCCGCAGGCGGCGGCGGCCGGCGGTGGTGAGCGAGTAGAACTTGGCCTTGCGGTTGTTGTCGCTTTGGCCCCATTCGGCGGCGATCAGATCCTGGTGTTCCAGGCGGTGGAGCGCGGGGTAGAGCGACCCTTGCGGGATGGCTAGCGCGTCGCCGGAGATCTGTTGGATTCTTAGCAGGACGCCGTAGCCATGGAGGGGCTTTAACGAGACCGCTTTCAGGATCAGCATGTCGAGCGTGCCCGGGAGCAGGTCTGTTGTTTTGCGCATCGTTGCGGCGTCTCCTAGTTTGACAACGGAGCGGCTCAGACTGGTTAGATGTCTTTGGGCAGGACGCGGCTGTTGAGGGCCGGGTCGACGTTTTTGGCGATGCGATCGCGGGAGAGTAGCCGTCCCGGCGGTGGCACAAATTCGCAGTAGAAGTCCTGGCGGAACGAGCCA
>Ga0105048_10013129_pt1 | contig 12956 bp, 6 predicted proteins | sample MAT05_FD_78382 | JGI IMG/M metagenome (GOLD analysis project Ga0105048, IMG submission 78382) | Freshwater microbial communities from Lake Fryxell liftoff mats and glacier meltwater in Antarctica - MAT-05 | ecosystem: Environmental > Aquatic > Freshwater > Ice > Liftoff microbial mat | place...
ACGGTTCTGGCTGCGCATGGCTTCGTTGCAACTCGTTGGAATGGAACAACCATTCCGCCTCATCGCGCCTTGCCCTGCACACCCATAACCGCACACTCCGCCCCGTCCAACTGAGGTTTCTAGATTAAACTTCGGCACATTCAGACCGCATCGCGCATCCGCCCATGGTCCTCGCCGCACGCAAGCTTAAAACCTACCAAGATTACCTAGCGATTCCCAAGAGCGAGAGTGACGCGCGCTTCGAACTGATCGATGGCGACATTGTGGCGATGGCGGGTGCTGGACGGCGACATCAGAGAATTGTCGGTGAGCTCGCCACACAGTTGCGCACCCAATTGCGCGGGCGCCGATGTGAATCATTCATCGCCCCTTTCGACGTGCGTCTGCCGCGGCCGAATCAATCTGCCAATGACGCCACTAGCGCCGTGCAGCCGGATTTACTGGTGTATTGCGATCCCAGCCATCACGACGAGAGCGGCGGTTTGTGCGCGCCCGATTTTGTGATTGAGGTGCTATCGCCGGGCAGCGGTGGGCACGACCACGTGCGCAAGCTCGCGCTCTACGATTTAAGCGGCGTGGTCGAGTACTGGATTGTCGATCCGGCCAACCAGCTGGTGTTGAAATACCTGCGCGAGGATGGGCGCCTCATGCACCCGCAATCTTTCAATTTCGACTGCGTAGCCGCGGTTGAAGCCGTCCCTGAGCTCACCCTCGACCTCGCCGCGCTAATGCCGCTGGTAGTGGACTAACCGCGCATCAGCGTCGACTTACCAAACAGGCTTTCGACCAGATCAACCACCAGCAGGGCCGTTTGGTTGCGCACGTCGTAGGCCGGGTTGAGCTCGACGATATCTAGCGATGCCATCAATCCTGAGTCATAGATCATCTCCATCACCAGCTGCGCCTCGCGATAGTCAGGGCCGCCTTGCACGGTGGTGCCCACGCCGGGTGCGATTGCCGGATCAAGAAAATCCACGTCGAAACTAATGTGCAAATGGGTGTTGTCGTCCACTCCATCAAGCGCTTCCTCTAACGCGCGCTTGACGCCCACTTCGTCGATGTAGCGCATGTCGTAGATGTCCAAACCGTGGTCGTGGACCAGTTTTTTCTCGCCTGAATCCACCGAACGAATACCGATCTGCGCAATTTGATGCGATTTCAAGCGCGGTGACGGCCCGCCTAACTCGGTCAATGCGGCGGGGCCCATGCCAAACAGGCACGCAACCGGCATGCCGTGCACGTTGCCTGACGGTGTGATCGAGGACGTATTGAAATCCGCGTGCGCGTCCAGCCACAGCACCTTGAGCTTTTTGCCGCGCTCCTGCGCGTGGCGCGCCACCGCTGAGATAGAGCCAATCGCCAGGCAATGATCGCCACCTAGCAGGATCGGCAGGCGGTCGACATACAGCTCCGCGTAAACCGCTGCGTAAACCGCCTCATTCCAAGCTTTGACCTGTTGCAAATGCCGGTAGCCAAAATCCGGCGGCGTCCATGGGTTGACCGGGCCGCTCAGATTGCCGGTGTCCAGGACCGCAAAGCCGCGCTCAATAAGCGCCTCGCCAATGCCTGCCACCCGCAGCGCCTCTGGCCCCATTGAAGCACCACGGTGGCCCGCGCCAATATCGGTTGGCGCGCCAATTAGGGAAATCTCGCGGGTTTTCAGCTGCATGGGCGCACTCGATTCAAGGATTGAGGCCGCGCACGGTATGCGTGCGCGCGGCGGCGGTCAACGGGCAAGTGCGCCTCGCCCGATCGCACAAGTTGCCTGCTACGCGCAAAGCCAATACGCTAGCCGGACAGCTTTAAGCCGCGCCCGTAGCTCAGCTGGATAGAGTACTGCCCTCCGAAGGCAGGGGTCACAGGTTCGAATCCTGTCGGGCGCGCCACTGATGGGTAAAGCGCAGGCGCGCAACGGCTTCGTTCAAATGGGCCTCTGATTTCCGTCAACTCCTCTTAGCCAAGCAAAAAAATCCGGATGTGCTTGATTTATTGCAAGCCGTGCCCCAAGTTGTGCCGGTCGAGAAGTTTTGGCGGAATGCTGGTGGTTTCTAAGCTTTCACATATCGACTGCTAAAACCTCGATCACTTGCTTGTTGCAAGTGACCACCAACTTTTTTTGCGAATGAGATTTTCTAATGATTACGGGAACCGTAAAGTGGTTTAGCGCCCAGAAGGGTTTTGGTTTTATTGCGCCGCAAGACGGTGGCACTGACGCCTTTGTCCATATCAGCGCATTGGAGCGCTCGGGCCTCTCGGACCTGCGCGAAGGCCAGAAGGTAACTTTCGACCTCGTTGCTGACCGCAAGAGTGGCAAGATGTCGGCGGACAACCTCAAGACGCTCGATTAACGAGGTTGTATCAAGTGGCGCGTGCTAGTTCACGCGCGGCTTGAGTAGGATAGATCTAAACGAAACGCAGTGGCGCCTGGGGGCGCTGCGTTATTCGTGAGCATATTTTTTTGCAAGCAATTCTTTGTCTTTCGGCGCCCGGTGCCTGAGGACTTCGCAACTGCTGATCGGCTCCGATCAACTTGTTGCTGCCACCGGGCTGGCTTTAGGAGTCCCCGTGGGTAAATCACGTCGCAGCGGCAATCGAGCGAACCGATTGTCCAAGAAAAAGCCTGGTAGCGCGTCCGTTGTGGCGACACTCAAGGCCACTGCGCAAGCTAATGCGGTGCCCTTGCGGCGTATTACTCTGTCGACTGCGACTGCTGCTTGGCTACGCACCTTCAAGCGCGCGGCCACAAGCCCGTGGGCTGACAAGGCGCCTGTCCGCCAAGAGCTGTTTGGCGTTGAGCGGCTAGAACAGCACGCCGAGAGCCTGGCGCGGGCGCAGAAAGTATCCTTGAGCGCGCCGCGTGTGGCACCACTGCAACAGCGATTGAGCGACAACGCCGACGTGCTGTTGAGTGCGTATCGCGCGAGCGCGGCGGAGTTTGAAGGTGGGCACGGCGTGGTCCCGGCGGCGGAGTGGTTGCTCGATAACTACCATCTGGTTGAAGCGCAGATTCGCGAAGTGCGCGATGACCTTCCCGTGGGTTACTACCGCCAACTGCCCAAGCTCGACAACGGCCCGTTTGCTGGCTATCCGCGGGTTTTTGGCTTGGCATGGGCGTTTGTCGCGCATACCGATAGCCACGTTGATCCAGAAATCCTCAAGCGCTTTTTGCGCGCCTATCAGCGCATTCAGCCGCTCACGCTGGGTGAACTGTGGGCGGTGGCAATCACCTTGCGCATTGTGCTGATTGAAAATCTGCGCCGCTTGGGCGACCAGATTACCGAAGGCCACGCCGCGCGCGCAGCCGCCGATGCCTTGGCCGATCAGTGGTTGGCGCCACCAGAATCCGTTGACCTTACGCGCGGCCTGACCATGCCGGATAGCGCGCAACCGCTGTCTGAGCGATTCGCCGCCCAGTTGGCCAAGCGTCTGCGTGGCCACGATCCAACGACCACGCCCGCGCACGGCTGGTTAGAGATGCGTTTGCTCAAGCAAGAATCGAACATCGAGCTGGTGGTGCAGCATGCGCAGGCCCGCCAAGGGGCCTCGAACGTGAGCGTGCGCAATGTCATTACCAGCATGCGCTTGATGTCCGACATCGACTGGGCCGATCTGATTGAGGCGGTCAGTTTGGTGGATGCGGGGCTGCGCGTTTATCCGCCATTTGCCGACATGGACTTCAAGACGCGCAATCAATACCGCACCGCAGTCGAAGAACTTGCGCGTGGCTCCAAGCTCAGCGAGCTTGAGATCGCGGCGCGCGCGGTGGCCTTGGGCGAACGCGCCAGCGGCACGCGCGAGCGCGATCCGGGCTTCTATCTGATCAGCCAAGGACGACGCACCCTTGAACGCCAGATTGATTTCCGCGCGCCACTGTGGCTCAAGCTCAACCGCGCCAAGCTCGCGCTCGGTATTGGTGGTTACGTTTCAGTTTTGACGTTGATAACGTTTGGCGTGCTGGGTTTTGCAACGTGGGCGCTGGCGATCGAGGGCTTAAGCTTTGGGTGGCTGCTGGCGGTGGTGCTACTGGGATGGTTGCCTGCCAGTGAGGTGGCCTCAGCGCTGGTTAATCGCTCGATCACGCGCAGCTTTGGGCCGCAAACCTTGCCCGGGCTTGAGTTGCGCCACGGCATTCCAAGCGAACTGCGCACGCTGGTCGCGGTGCCGACTTTGCTCAGCAGTGAAGCCGATTTACGCGAGCAAATTGAGCGCTTGGAAGTGCACTTTCTAGCAGGTGCGGACGGTGACTTGAGCTTTGCGCTGCTCGCCGACGGCGTAGACGCCACACAAATGGAGATCCCGGCCGACGCCGTGCTGCTGACCATTGCCCAAGCAGCGATCGATGCGCTCAATCAGCGCCACCCGCCCGGCCCGGCGGGCCCGCGATTCTTGCTGCTCTACCGGCGGCGCCTGTTCAACGCCCAGCAGGAAAAGTGGATGGGCTGGGAGCGCAAGCGCGGCAAGCTCCACGAGCTCAATCGGCTGCTGCGCGGCGCTACAGATACCAGCTTTGTGGCCGTGCAAGGCCGCGAGATCGTCGTGCCCAAGCTCGTGCGCTATGTGATTACCCTGGACGCCGATACGCGGCTGCCACGTGAAGCAGCACGCCGGCTAATCGGCAAAATGGCGCATCCGCTAAACCAGCCGGTGTTCAACACGCTCGATAGGCGCATCAAAGCTGGCTACGCGATTTTGCAGCCTCGGGTCACGCCGTCGTTGCCAACCGGGGCCGATGGCTCGCTGTATCAGCGCATTTTTTCAGGCCCGGGCGGCATCGATCCGTACGCGGCGGCTGCATCTGACGCCTATCAAGATCTGTTTGGCGAGGGCTCATTCACCGGTAAAGGCATCTATGACGTGGATGCGTTTGAGGCGGCGATGCACGGTCGCGTGCCGGAGAACGCGCTGCTCAGTCACGATTTGTTCGAGGGCATTTTCGCGCGCGCGGGGCTGTCGTCTGATGTCGAGCTGATCGAGGAGTTTCCGGCGCGCTACGACGTGGTTGGCAAGCGTCAGCACCGCTGGACGCGCGGCGATTGGCAGCTGCTGCCGTGGATATTTGGGCGCCCGGTCGGCACGCACTCGGTGCCCTTAATCGGGCGCTGGAAAATGCTCGACAACCTGCGTCGATCACTCGTCGCACCGGGTACGCTGCTGGCGTTTGCACTGTGCTGGCTGATGCCGTTGCGCCAGGCCGTTGAAGGCAGTTTGTTGGTGTTTGCCGCACTCGCCATCCCGGCCTTTTTGCCGAGCCTGTTTGCGGTGCTGCCCGCACGCCGCGGCATTCGCCTGAGCAACCATTTCGGCACGCTGGCGGAAGATCTAAAAATTGCGCTGACCCAAGCGTTGCTGAGCCTGGCGTTTCTGCCCGATCAGGCGTGGCGCATGTTCGATGCGATTGCGCGCACTTGCGTGCGTTTGTTGATTACCCGGCGACACTTGCTCGAGTGGACCACCGCCGCACAATCCATGGCTAGTCCGCGGCTCGATTTGGTTGGCTTCTACTTAAAGATGGCGCCAGGCACTTTGTTGGCCGCGGCGCTGGCGCTGCTCGCGCTGTTCTTGGCACCAGGCAATTGGCTGTTGATTAGCGTGATGCTACTGCTGTGGCTACTCGCACCGGCGCTTGCCATGCTCGCCAGCCGTCCGCCGAAGCCGGCCAGGCAGCACGCCTTAAGCGACGCTGATCGCTTTACCTTGCGCCTTATTGCACGCCGCACTTGGCGCTATTTCGAGGAAAAAGTCAGCGCCGAAGACAGCCATTTACCACCGGATAATTTTCAGGAAGACCCGCAGCCGGTGCTCGCGCACCGCACCTCACCGACCAATATTGGCCTCTATTTGCTGTCCGCGATGGCCGCTCGCGATTTTGGCTGGGCTGGCTTTCGGCAAACCGTTGAGCGGCTCGAGGCGACGTTGGCCAGCATGCAGCGCATGCCGCGCTACCGCGGGCATTTTCTAAATTGGTACGACACCCGCGACCTGCGCGCGCTTGAACCGCAGTACGTGTCAGCGGTGGACAGCGGAAATTTTGCCGGACATTTAATCGCCTTGGCCAACGCCTGCGAGGAGCCATCGGTTTGCAACGCCGATCCGCGAGAGGGTTTGCGCGATTTGACCGCACTCGCCAGCCTCGAGTTGACAGCCAAAGATGCGGCCATAGCCGACATTCTCGCGTTGATCAACGCCAAGCTGGATGAACAATTAAGCGTCGATGCCTTGCTGCAAGCGCTGCTCGGCTTAAGTCAACAGGCCAATGCGGCGCTTATCGCACAAGCGCCGAACGTGGATTTGCGCTATTGGATTGCTCAAATCGACGAGCTGGTTGCGGCGCATCAGCGCGACCGCCAAGCCACCGACGACCCGACCTTAAACCGTCGCTTCAGCGCAATTGCCGTTCAAGCGCGGGCGTTTGCTTTAGGCATGGATTTCGCGTTTTTGGTAGATCCCGAACGCAAGCTGCTGTCGATCGGCTACGCGTTAGCCGATAACCGCCTCGACCCCAGCTGCTATGACTTGCTTGCCTCGGAAGCGCGCTTGGCCAGTCTGTTTGCGATTGCCAAGGATGACGTTGAAACCAAGCACTGGTTTAGGCTGGGGCGCACCGCCACGCCGATCGGCAACACCTCCGCGCTGATCTCCTGGTCGGGCTCGATGTTCGAATACCTGATGCCGTCTTTGGTAATGCGCGCGGCCGAAGGCAGTTTGCTGGCACAAACCAATCACGCAGTGGTCAAGCGCCAGCAAGAATATGGCGCGTCGTTGGGCATTCCGTGGGGCGTATCGGAATCGGCCTACAGCGCGCGCGATATTGAGTTTACGTATCAATATTCGAACTTTGGCGTGCCCGGCCTGGGCCTCAAACGCGGCTTGATCGACAACGTGGTGATCGCGCCTTACGCGACCGCATTGGCGGCCATGATCGATGCCGGCGAGTCGCTCAAAAACTTTGCGCGCCTGAGCGCTTTGGGCGCCTATGGCCGCTACGGTTTTTACGACGCGATCGATTTCACGCGCTCGCGCCTGCCGGAAGGCACCCCGTTTACGCTGGTGCGCAACTTTATGGCGCACCACCAGGGCATGACCATTTTGGCCATCGCCAACACGCTTAACCAGGGAATTATGCGCGCGCGTTTTCACCGCGAGCCAATGATCCAAGCCTGCGAGCTGCTGCTGCAAGAGCGCATGCCGCGCAACGTCGCGATCGCCCATCCGCGTGCTGAAGAAGCCAGCGCAGTGAGCCAGGCGTCTACCAACAACGCGATGTTTCGCTGCCTAAGCGCGCCACACGGCGGCGCGCCGGTCACGCATTTGTTGTCCAACGGGCGCTACGCGCTGATGTTGACGGACGCGGGCGGTGGCTACAGCCGTTGGCGCGATATCGCCATTACCCGTTGGGGTGAAGATCCCACTTGCGACGCGCTCGGCTCAGCGCTGTTTGTGCGCGACACCCACTCAGGGGTGCACCGGTCAGCCACCGCGCAGCCGCTCGGCGTGATAGACGCGCCCTGCGAGGTAGTGTTTGCCGAGGACCACGCCGCGTTTATTCGCCGCGACGGTGGCTTGACCACCACGCTTGAAGTGCTGGTGTCGGGCGATGTAGATGGCGAGGTGCGGCGCTTGTCGATCACCAATGCCGGGCGCCGCGCTAACACGCTGCAGCTGACCTCCTATGCCGAGCTGGTGTTGACCTACCCGGCGACTGATTCCGCCCACCCGGCGTTTGCCAAGCTGTTTGTGGTCACCGAATTTTTAGCCGAGTTTGGCGCGCTGATTGCAACCAGGCGACCGCGCGGACCACAGGACGCTCAGGTGTGGGCCGCGCACTTTGCGGTGGTCGAAGGCGTGACTCAAGGTGCGCTGCGTTACGAGACCGATCGCGCGCAGTTTTTAGGGCGTGGGCGCAGCATAAAAAATGCTCAAGCGTTCGACGGGCGCGCACTGAGCAACACCGTTGGCACCGTCCTCGACCCAATTTTCAGCTTGCGCATGCAGGTGCGGGTGGAGTCCGGCCAAGTCGCGCGCGTTGCGTTTTGGACGCTGGTGGCACCTAGCCGCGCGCTGCTCCTGGATTTGATCGATCAACACCATGACCGCAGCGCGTTTGACCGGGCACGCACGCTGGCCTGGACGCAAGCGCAAGTGCAGCTTCGCTACCTGGACGTCGATGCCGAGCAAGCCGCTGAATTTCAGCAGCTCGCCGCGCCGATCATTTATGCAGACCCGCGCTTTAAATCACGCCCCGAGGCGATCGTGCGCGGCGCGGCGCCGCAGTCGCATTTGTGGCCGCTGTCGATTTCAGGCGATCTGCCAATCGTGCTGCTAACCATCGATGACCTTGAAGATCTCGCCCAAGTTCGCCAGCTGCTGCGCGCTCACGAATACTGGCGCATGAAAGGCCTCGCGGTCGACTTGGTGATTCTCAACGAGCGCGCCGCGTCGTACGTGCAGGACCTGCAGATTGCCATCGATACCGCCGTGCGCAGCTCGCAATCGCGCCCGCAATTGGGCGATGGCCTAGCCCATGGTCGCGTGTTTGCACTGCGCGCAGAATTACTCGTGCCCGGATGCGTTGCGCTGCTGTTGGCGGTCGCCCGCGTGGTGTTGCACGCACGCCGTGGGCCGCTCAACAGGCAGTTGCAGCGCTTGCTCGTTGAGGGCCCACAGGCCGCACGGCCGCGCCAGAAAACGCCAGTTCCGCCGATGCAGCAAGCGCTCGCGCAACATGCTTTGGATCTCGAATTTTTCAACGGTCTTGGCGGCTTTACCAACGACGCCCGCGAATACGTCACCGTCTTAAACGGCGGCCACTGCACGCCAGCGCCGTGGCTCAACGTGATCGCTAACCAAGCGTTTGGTTTTCAGGTCTCAGCGGACGGCGCGGGCTTTAGCTGGGCGGCAAATAGCCGCGAGAATCAGCTCACGCCGTGGTCCAACGATCCGGTAGTTGATCCGTGCGGTGAGGCGATTTATGTGTGCGATCTGGACAGCCATGAGCTGTTCAGCCCGACCGCGCAGCCGATTCGTGACCATGGCAGCTACACCTGCCGCCACGGCTTTGGCTACAGTGTGTTCAGCCACGAGGCGCACGGTATCGCGCTTGAACTGACCCAATTTGTCGCGCTCAGCGACCCGCTCAAAATTTCACGACTGACCTTGCGAAACTTAAGCGCAAGACCGCGTCGGTTAAGCGTTACGGCATATTGTGAATGGACGCTGGGCGTGTCGCGCAACACGCGCAGCCCGCTGATCATTAGCGAGCGCGACTCAGCAACTGGCGCCCTGCATGTGCGCAATCGCTGGAGCCTCACTAGCAGTGAACGCGTCGCTTTTTTCGACCTGCGCGGTCAGCAAAGCGCATTCACCTGCGATCGTTTGGAGTTTATCGGGCGCCACGGCGCGCTCGACGCACCTGCTGCGCTGCTCGGGCCAAACCCGTTAAGCGGGCGCGTGGGCGCCGGCCTTGACCCGTGCGCTGCGCTGCAGCAGGTGATTGAGCTTAAAGCCCATGAAAGCCGTGAAGTGGTAGTGCTGCTGGGCCAAGCGGCGTCGACCGAACAGGCGCGTGAGTTGATCGAGCGCTATCGTCAAATCGATCTCGAGGGAGTGCTTGGCGCTGTGACCGCGCACTGGCAGCGCACGCTCGGTGCGCTGCAGGTGAAAACTCCGGATCGCGCCCTGGATATCTTGGTCAACGGCTGGCTGCTATATCAGACCATCGTTTGCCGCGTGTGGGCGCGCGCGGCGTTCTATCAGGCCAGCGGCGCGTACGGCTTTCGCGATCAACTACAAGACGGCATGGCATTGAGCTTTGCCGATCCCGCCGAGACGCGGCGCCATTTGCTGCGCGCAGCGGCGCGTCAATTTGTCGAAGGCGACGTGCAGCACTGGTGGCTGCCGGAATCTGGAAACGGCGTGCGCACGCATTTCTCAGACGACCGAGTGTGGCTGGCGTTCGCCACGATCAGCTACGTGGAAAGCTCCGGCGACAGCGGCGTGCTGCAAGAAATCGTGCCGTTTCTGGAAGGGCCGGCACTCGCTGTCGGTGCGCACGATGCGTTTTTTCAGCCCAGTATTTCCGATGAATCAGCCAGCTTGCTGGCACATTGCGCTCGAGGCTTGGAGCAGGCAATCGCCCTGACTGGCGTGCACGGGCTGCCCTTGATGGGCGGCGGCGATTGGAACGACGGCATGAATCGCGTCGGCGCAGATGGCCGTGGCGAATCGGTCTGGCTCGGCTGGTTTTTGCTGCGCACGCTAAATTCGTTTGTGCCGTATTTGCAGGCAAGCGAGCCCGAGCAAGCTTTGCGTTTTGGCGCCTACGCAGCCGCCCTGCGCGAGGCCTTGGAGCGTCATGCCTGGGATGGCGCGTGGTATCGCCGTGCAACGTTTGACGATGGGACGTGGCTGGGCTCCAGCGCAAGCGACGAGTGCCGGATCGACTCGATCGCACAATCCTGGGCGGTACTCTCCGGTGGCGCCGAGCGTACGCGCGCGGAAACGGCGATGGCCTCAATGGCGGCCCATTTGATCCGCCCTGACAACGATTTAGCGCTGCTGTTTACGCCGCCGTTTGAGCACACCGAGCGCGATCCCGGCTACATCAAAGGCTATCCGCCTGGCCTGCGTGAAAACGGAGGGCAATACAGCCACGCCGCAATGTGGGCGGTGCTGGCTTACACCGAGCTCGGCCACGGCGATGCGGCCGGCGCGCTATTGGCGCGGCTCAACCCGATCAACCACGCGCGCGACCAATTGAGCGTTCAGCGCTACAAGGTGGAGCCATATGTGGTCGCCGCCGACGTGTATTCCGTTGCCCCGCACAGCGGTCGCGGCGGATGGACGTGGTACACGGGCGCCGCCGGTTGGATGTATCAAGCCTCAGTGCACGGACTATTGGGGATCCGTCGCGAAGGCGCGTGGCTACGCATGGATCCGTGCATCCCAGCAAGCTGGCCGGGTTTCAGCGCGACTATTGAGGTGCAAGGCACGCAAATTGCCCTCGAAGTGGACAACCCACTGAAACGCCAACGCGGCATTGCGCAAGCCACGCTCAACGGCAAGCCCATCGAGGTAGTAGACGGCGCGGTGAAAATCGCGCTCGACTCAGGCTCCCACCAGCTCAAAATAAGCCTGTCTTAGATGCCAACAGCGCTTAACCCATGAGCGTCCACCCAAAGCCCACACCACCAACGCTCAACGCCGTTCAACGCTGGCACCGCGCGCTTGAAACATGCGAAGGGCTGCGCCTTGCTTGGCGCGAAACCCCAGCGCGGATGGGTTTGTATGCATGCCCTGAACCGAGTGACTTTCCAAAATTGTTTCAAGCCGCAGCCGACGACTGGCAGGCCATTCGCGACCCAATCGAGCGCGCGCTGTTCTGCGGCTTGGCAGTTCTACTGATTCACCCGCTGATCAACGGCAACGGGCGTTTGAGCCGCTTGATCTGGCGCGAGCAACTGAGCAGCGAAGGAGTCGATCCCGCAGCGATCGACGCAGCACTGCATCGGGCTTTCAGTTTCGAGCGCAACCGCTGGATCGCATCCGTCGCTCAGGCCCGCAGTGGCAATCCGACTGCCGTATACGCGCAGCTTCGCCAAGAATTTTGACCCCAACCCACTTGCAAGCCTTAAGCGTTCAGGCGCACGCTCTTCTAACCTAACTTCCTTGGTCGGCTGACTAACGGCACATAAGCAACGCGGCAAAGCCGCATGGAGAGAAGCATGGGTTTTTTCAAGCAATTTGCGCGGTCTACTTGTCTGAGTCGGACGCCGTTGGCGGTAGCGCTTGGCTTGATTTGTGCCGGTGCGCCGCCGCCCGCCGCCGCCCAACCGTTCAATACCGCCGATACTGCAAGCACGATGGGACGAGTGGTTTCCAACGGCCTCTACCGACCCGGGCCGGGTCCGTTTGTGATGAACCCGACGATGTTTTTCTCAAATGCCGATCCGTATTGGGACACCGATACGCCTGCTTATTTCGACTCAAACCCCGGCGACCAGACAACCGTCGCCGATGCCGCCGAAAAGAGATGCGATTCCGTCAGCGGCAATCCGGTCATGCTCACCACCGGCAACAAAATTGAAAGCCACATCGATTTTGTCAGCGGCGGCGAAATGCCGCTAACTTTGGAACGCAGCTACAACCGCTTTTGGAGTTACAAAGGCCTGTTCGGCATAAACTGGGTTTCAAGCTACGACTACTCGCTCAACCCGCCGAACGCCCAGAACCGCGTTTGGATCCAACGGCCAGACGGGCGCCGAATTCCCTTTATCGCCGACTTAAGCAATCGTTGGTACGAGGACAAGCCCGACCCGATAGCCTACGTCGAGGTGAACGGGGATTTTACGCAGTACACCCATGACACCGAAGCAGGCGGCATCGAGCGCTACAACCAGTACGGCTATCCGATTTCGGTGCATAACCGCCATGGCATTGGTTGGACGATCACATATGGCAACTTTATTGGGATTCCGTTTCAAGAAATCCGCCATACCTCCGGGCGCAAGGTCACGTTATTTTTTGATCCTTTAGATCGGCGCCTAACGTCTGTTAGCGCACCTAATGGACAAACGTGGAGTTTCAGCTACGACCTCGACGCGCTCGGCTCCGGCCGCCACCGTCTGCGTGAAGTCAGCGCACCCGGCAAGAATGCCACCATCACACGTTATCACTACGAAAAGGTAAGCTAGCCTGATGCGCTCACCGGCGTGTCCTACAACGGCGTGTCTATCCCGACGCGCGCTATCGACGGGTATTTATGGATCGAAATGGCCGCATTGCTTCGATTGATAGTGATCCAAAGCAAGGCATGGGTTATCAATTTGACGCCGACTCACGTATCGCAAGATTAGAGAATCTAGCCACCGGCGATATCCAAACCTTTGGCTACGACGGCATCAACCGCCTGACCCAAGCGAATGGCTCACAAACCGGGCCCGCCGGATTCCTATACGACG
>Ga0105048_10013130_pt1 | contig 12955 bp, 9 predicted proteins | sample MAT05_FD_78382 | JGI IMG/M metagenome (GOLD analysis project Ga0105048, IMG submission 78382) | Freshwater microbial communities from Lake Fryxell liftoff mats and glacier meltwater in Antarctica - MAT-05 | ecosystem: Environmental > Aquatic > Freshwater > Ice > Liftoff microbial mat | place...
AGTCGACACCGCCGACATCGACGACCTCATCCTCGCCGAGTGCCTGCAGGGCGGCGGGGTGATCGGCCGGTACGTGGCGATCGAGATGGGCCTCACCCACGTGCCGGGCGTGGCCAACAACCGCCACTGCGCCGGCGGGCTGACCGCGATCCAACTGGCGTCGGGGAGCATCAAGGCGGGGATGGACAAGGTCGTCGTGGCCGGGGGCACCGAGAGCCTCAGCTCCATGCCCCAGGTCCTCAAGTCCATCCCGGCATCGGCTGGTGACTTCAAGCCCTGGATGTCGCCGGGGCACCGCGAGACCCCTGACGCGCCGGCCTGGGACATGTCGATCACCGTCGGCGAGAACGCGTCCCGCGAGGCCGGCCTCACCCGGCTCGACCTCGACGAGTGGGCCGTCTACTCCCAGCAGCAGGCCTGCCTCTCCATCGAGAAGGGGTACTTCGAGAACGAGATCGTGCCGGTGGCGGTGCCCGACGGCGATGGGGGCACGTTCCTGTTCACCACCGACGAGCACCCTCGGCCCGGCACGACGCTCGAGAAGCTGTCGCAGCTGCCGCCCCTCCACCCCGAGCTCGAGAACCCCACCATCACCGCGGCCAACGCAGCGGGGCTGAACGACGCCGCCGCGGCCGTGGTGCTGACCAGCGACGACTACGCCGCAGCCAACGGCCTCACCCCGCTGGCCAAGGTCCGCTCGTGGGCATCCGCGGGCGTCGAGCCCGCTCGCACCGGGATGGGTCCGATCTACGCCATCCCGAAGGCGCTCGAACGGGCCGGGCTCACCCTCGACGACATCGACCTGTTCGAGATCAACGAGGCGTTCAACTCGGTGCCGGTGGCCGCCATCCGAACCCTCAAGATCGACCCCACGATCGTGAACGTCAACGGCAGCGGGTGCAGCCTCGGCCACCCCATCGCCGCGACGGGCGCCCGGATGGTGGCCACGATGATCAACGAGCTCCGCCGCCAGGACAAGACCCTGGGTCTGGTCGCGATGTGCGCGGCCGGCGGCATGGGTTCGGCCGCCGTCGTCGAGCTCCTCTGATCCACCCGTGATCCACCCCCGTCGGGCCACGCCCGCGGCCCGACGGCCGCCGCGGGTACCCAGGCGGTAGAACAGGTCGCCGACCACTGGACCCCGGGGGGCCTCACCGTGCTCACGAGCGCGCACCGCATCGTCACCATCGCCGTCATCGCCGCCTCGGCCACGCTCCTCGCCGCCTGTTCCGGCTCGGGGTCCGAGCCCGGCGACGCGTCCGGTTCGGGGTCCGGCGCAAACGCGTCGTCGACGATCGCCGACGACGCGGCCGGTGGCGACGACACGACGCCGGTGACGCCCGCCGTGCGCAACACGCGCTCGATCGGGTGCGACACCGGGGCCACGCCGGCGACCGCGGTCGACGAGGAGCGCACCGTCGACACGGCCGGCACGACGCGCACCTACCTGCGTCACGTCCCGCCGGCCCATGACGGCGGCACGGCGCTCCCGGTGATCGTCGACCTCCACGGGTACAGCGAGGGCGCCCGCATCCACACCCTCATGAGCAACCTCGGCCCCTACGGCGACGAGCAGGGGTTCATCACCGTCACGCCCCAGGGCGAAGGCGAGGTGCCCCGCTGGATCGCCGAGGTCGGCTCCACCGATGTGGCCTTCATCGGCAACGTGCTCGACGACGTCGAGTCCTCCCTCTGCGTCGATCTCGACCGCGTGTACGTGGCGGGGCTGTCCAACGGCGCCTTCCTGACCTCGACCCTCGCCTGCGTGCTCGCCGACCGCTTCGCCGCCGCGGCGCCCGTCGCCGGGATCCAGGACATCGAGGGGTGCGACCCGTCGCGCCCGGTGCCGGTGATCGCCTTCCACGGCACCGCCGACACCTACGTGGCCTACGAGGGCGGGTTCGGCTCCTCGGTGGCCGACCTTCCGGCGCCCGATGGCTCGGGCCGAACGCTCGGCGAGCTCGCCGCGGCCGGTGAGGAAGGGTTGAGCGGCGCCGACGCGGCTGGCCCGCCCGTTGCCGACATCGCGGCCGCCTGGGCCGCCCGCAACGGCTGCGAACCCACCCCCACCGAGACGCCGGTCAGCGACGACACGACGAAGATCGCCTTCGCGTGCCCGTCCGGCGCCGACGTCGAGCTCTACCGGGTCACCGACGGCGGCCACGCCTGGCCCGGCAGCGAGTTCTCGGCCTCGCTCGCCCAGGTCGTCGGCACGACGACGATGTCGATCGACGCCAACGAGCTCATGTGGGCCTTCTTCCAGGCCCACCCCCTCGTACTGTCCTGACCCCTGCGCCCCGGCTCGCAGGGTTGCCCACCGGACCTGCCTGGGGTGCTCGAGCCGACCTCGGCGGCGATGCGGTCGGCGCCGGCGGGATCAGCCGCCCAGCGCAATCACGTCCCGTAGGCGCGCGGTCCGTCGGCGCCGACGACGGTCACGAACGCATCGAGGTCGACCGGGCGGCGCTCGTCGTTCGACGGGTCGACCGTGCGGGTGCCGACGTTGACCCACCCGAGGACCTGCTCGCCCGCGTCGAGCCCCAGCAGCTCGTCGAGCGCCCCGCCCGCCATCACGCCGGCGCTCTTCCAGACCGCGCCGAGTTCGAGCGCGGCGGCAGCCAGCGCGATCGCGTAGCCGCAGCACGCCGCCGTGGCGACCTGCTCCCACTCCGGAACCTTGTGCGGGCGGGGTGACGCGATCAGCACGATCCGGCACGGCGCGGCGAAGGCCTTCGACCGTGCCTTGGCCAGCTGCTGCGGATCGACGTTCGTCGTCGCCGCCGAGAGCGCCGAGGCCAGCGCGTCCCCGAATCGCTCCTGACCGTCCTCGGGTACCACGACGAACCGGTACGGCCGCAACGTGTTGTGGTCGGGGACGGTCGTCGCGGCCTGCAGCAGCAGGTCGAGCTGCCCCGCATCGGGACCGGGCGCCACGAGGCGAGCGTCGCTGCGCCGGTTCAGGATCACGTCGAGGGGATGGGAACGATCGGTCACGAGAGCTCCGGGTGGGGGATGTCGCCCCGGGCGCACGGGACACGGGACACGGGACACGGGACACGGGCGCAGCACCACGCGGCGCCCCCAGTGGCATCGTACGGGCGCCGCGGCGAAGCGGGCGACCGACGACGCCGCTCGGACGGCCCACGAGAGGCGCCACCACACCGCGTCCGCCTGTGCGACGCACCCCCGATGCGCGAACGCGCCACCACGGCACCGGGGAGGCAGGAATCGTCGGATACCCGGCATGGCGGTCCGGGGGCGGACGGCCGACGATGGGTGCATGCAGATCGCACTCGCTCTCTACGACCGGTTCACCGCACTCGACATCGTCGGGCCCTTCCAGGTCCTGGCCGACGTGCCCGGCCACGACCTCGTCTGGGTCGCGGATCGGGTCGGGCCGGTCACCGACCACACCGGGCGGCTGCCCATCACGGCGACTGCGTCGTTCGACGAGGTGACCGCGCCCGACATCGTCGTCGTGCCGGGAGGCATCGACACCGCCGGGCATCTGCCTGACCACCCGATCGTCGACTGGCTCCGTCGCGTCCACCCCACCACGACCTGGACGACCTCGGTGTGCACCGGCTCGCTCCTGCTGGCCGGCGCCGGTCTGTTGGATGGCGTCGATGCGACCTCGCACTGGTGCTCGGCCGAGCTGCTCGACGGCCTCGGCGCGCACTACACGGCCGAGCGGGTGGTCGAGCGGGGCCGGATCATCACGGCCGCGGGCGTCTCCGCCGGCATCGACATGGCGCTCACCCTGCTGGGCCACCTCCACGGCGAGGGCGTCGCGCAGGCCGTGCAGCTGGCCATCGAGTACGACCCGCAACCGCCCTTCGATGCCGGCTCACCGTCGAAGGCCCCCGCCGAGATCGTCGACCTGGTGCGCTCCCTCCAAGCGACGACCTGAGCGCGGCGGGCGTGGCTGCGGGCGTCTCCCAGTGACCTGCGTCGTGAGCTCGTGGATTTCGACGCATGACCTGCGACGCAGATCTAGAGGTCGTGGAAGGTCTCGATCTGGGCGCCGAGGAGGTTGAGGCGCTCGGCGAGGGATTCGTAGCCGCGGTTGATGACGTTGACGTTGCGCAGGACCGACGTGCCCTTCGCGGCCAGCATCGCCAGCAGGATGACCACGCCGGGGCGCAGGGCGGGCGGGCAGATGACCTCGGTGGCCGACCAGTGCGTGGGTCCGTCGATGAGCACGCGGTGGGGGTCGAGCAGCTTGACGTCGGCCCCGAGCTTCACCAGCTCGGTGAGGTAGATCGCCCGGTTCTCGTAGACCCAGTCGTGGACGAGGGTGGAACCGGTGGCCGTCGCCGCGATGATGGCGAAGAAGGGCAGGTTGTCGATGTTGAGCCCGGGGAACGGCATCGGGTGGATCTTGTCGATGGCGGCCCGGAGCTCCGACGGGCGCACGGTGAGGTCGACGAGCCGGGTGCGGCCGTTGGCCGCCGGGTACTCGTCGCTGCGGTCGTAGTCGAGGCCCATCTCCTCGAGGATGGCCAGCTCGACCTCGAGGAACTCGATCGGCGCGCGCCGGATGGTGATCTCCGACCGGGTGACGATGCCGGCCGCCAGCAGGCTCATGGCCTCCACCGGGTCCTCCGACGGCGCGTAGTCGACGTCACGGTCGATGTCGACGACGCCGTGCACGGCGAGTGAGGTGGTGCCGATGCCGTCGATGCGCACGCCGAGCTCGGTGAGGTAGAAGCAGAGGTCCTGCACCATGTAGTTCGGGCTGGCGTTGCGGATCACCGTGACGCCCGGGCGGCGGGCGGCGGCCATGAGCGCGTTCTCGGTGACGGTGTCGCCCCGCTCGGTCAGCACGATCGGCCGGGTCGGCGACACCGATCGGTCGACGGTGATCTCGTAGCGGCCGTGCTCGGTGCGCACGGTCATGCCGAACGGCCGCAGCGCGATGAGATGGGGCTCGATGGTGCGCTCGCCGAGATCGCAGCCGCCGGTGTAGGGCAGCGTGAACGTGTCCTCGAGGTGCAGGAGCGGGCCGAGGAACATGATCACGCTGCGGGTGCGCCGCGCGGCGTCGATGTCCAGGTTGTCGAGGTCGAGGACGGCCGGCGGAACGATCTCGAGATCGTTCTCGGCGTTGAGCCACCGGGTCTTGACCCCGATGCTGTCGAGCACCTCGAGGATGCGGTTGACCTCGTCGATGCGGGCGACCTTGCGCAGCGTCGTGCGCCCGCGGTTGAGGAGGGACGCGCACAGCAGGGCGACCCCCGCGTTCTTCGACGACTTCACGTCGATCGACCCGGACAACGCCGTGCCGCCCACCACCCGCAGATGCATCGGCGCTTGACGACCGAGGGGGACGAGCTCGTGGTCGAGGGCCTCACTGATGCGGGTGAGCATCTCGACGCTGAGGTTCTGCCCGCCCTGCTCGATGCGGTTGATCGCGCTCTGGCTGGTGCCGAGGGCATCGGCCAGACCGGCCTGGGTGAGGCCCCGGTGCTTGCGGGCGTCGCGGATCAGGGTGCCGATCTGGCGGAGGTAGGCCTCGGAGCGGACGGCGGTGTCATCAGACATGTCCGAGACTTATCTCACATGTGAGATAACGGTCAAGCCACAGTTCGAACCGCCACCGTCAACCGGGCGGGACGTCGTCGATGACGGCGAGGATCTCGTCGCCGTAGCGTTCGAGCTTGGTCGGTCCGATGCCGCTGACGGCCAGGAGCGCCTGGGGTGTGGACGGGCGGACGGCGGCGATCTCCTCGAGGGTCGCGTCCTTGGCCACCACGTACGCCGGCATGCCGTCGGCCTTGGCCCGGCCGGCCCGCCACTCCTTGAGCGCGGCGAGGACCGGCTCGGCCGACGGGTCGACGGCCGGTCGCGACGCCTTGGCGAGCGTGGCTGCGCCCGGCGCAGCGAGGCGCCGCTCCGTGCCGCCAACCCGCACCGAGGACCCGAAGGCGACCGTGAACCGCGCTCGACTCGCGGTGAGGACGACGCCTGAGGCGTCGACCTCGGCGACGGTGCACTCGTAGCCGCCCCACTCGACCTCGAGGTCCACCGACGCGACGACCTCGGCCACCCGCCGGGACGAGCCGGCGCGGCTGGCGCCTGGGGCCGAGGCGCCGGGCTCGGCGACCGGCTCGTCCGACACCGGTGCCGCAACCCGGGTGAGCTCGCCGAGGAACAACGACGGCGCGGCCGCGTCGGCCACGATCGTGACGTCGACCTGGCACCGGGTGATGGCGACGTGGAAGACGCGGCGCTCCTCCTCGATGTCGGTGCTGAGCCGGTGCGGGAACGACCCAGCCGACGCGTCGTGCACGATCACGTGGGGCCACTCGAGCCCCTTCACGCGGTGCACCGTGGAGAGCTGCACGCCGCCCTCGTCGCGCCCGCCATCGAGCGCGGCCTTCAGCCATGACTCGAAGCCGTGGGGGTCCGGGTGCAGGGCACCCAGCGCGATGAGGGCGCGGAGGTCGTCGGAGTGCGCGGCGCTGTTGCGCCCCCGGTGCGCCGAGTCGAGGGTCTGCATGGCTCGGTCGAGCCCGATCTCGTTGCGCACGAAGGTGACGAGCCGATCGCTGGTGGCCGTCGCTGCCAGCGTCCGGATGCGGTCGATGTCGGTGATGAAGCCCTCGATCTTGGCCGCGTCCTTCTCCTGCACGCGGCCGGCGAGCCGGCGGAGGCCGTCGGTGTCGCGCTGCTCGCTCATCCACTCGATCATCTTCGGGGACAGGCTGCGACCGGGCCGCCGGGCGGCGCGCTCGATGTCGGCCCCACCGAGGCCCGACGGACGGGTGGCGAGGCGGATCCACGACAGCGCCGCGGCGACGCCGGTGCGCTCGAGGAACCGCCCGCCCTCGCGGTTGAGCACCGGGATGCCGGCCTCGTGCAGCGCCACCTGGATCGGGGCCAGCAACGTGTTCACGCGCGACAGCACCACGATGTCGTCGGTGGGCACGCCGGACTCGACCAGCTCGGCGACGCGGGCCGCGGTGGCCACGACCGGTTGCTCCTGCGCGACGACGCGAACGGTCTCACCCTCGACCGCGTGCGGGCCCGGCCGGATCTCCTTGGGCACGCGGCGGCGGTTGTGCGACAGCAGGTTCGACGCCGCGGCGACGACGTCAGCCGGGCAGCGGTAGTTGACCTCCAGGGCGTGGTGGTTGGCGCCCGGGAAGTAGCGGTCGAACTCGATGAGCCAGTCGGGTGACGCGCCGGAGTAGCCGTAGATGGTCTGGTCGTCGTCGCCGACCCCGAAGACGTCGGCCTCGGGTCCGGCCAGCAGGCGGATCAGCAGGAGGTGCGCGGGCGTGAGGTCCTGGAACTCGTCCACCAGCAGGACCCGGCACGACGCCTGCGCCGCGGCTCGCGTCGCCGGTTCGCTCAGGAGCGCTTCGAGCGCGCCGTAGATCTGGTCGTCGAAGTCGACCGCTCCCCGCCGACGCAGCTCGGCGCGGTACCCGTCGAAGAACGCGGCGAAGCCGTCGACATCACCGTTGAACTCGGCCTCGACCTCGACGGGGTCGCGCAGCCCGAGGCGCACCATCGACAGCGCATCGAGCCACGCCGCCGCGGGATCGGTGTTGGCCCGTCGGGGGAACTTCACGAGGTCCGACAGGATGCGGCGCACCTCGAGCTCGTCGAGCGTCTGGACCCGCTCGCCCCGTGACCGGAACGTGCCCGTGCCGTTGAGGATGGCCAGCGCCAGCGCGTTGAGGGTCTGGATCTGCAGGCCGGGAAGGTCGCGCGTGCGGTCGCGCATCTCCTCCTGGGCCCGCTTGTTGAAGGCGACGAGACACACCGATCGCGCCGGTACCCGCTGGGTGCGGATGAGGTAGCGGACCCGTTCGGTGAGCACGCGGGTCTTGCCCGACCCCGCTGGTGCGACGATCCGGGACCGGGCGGCGGCGTCGCCCACCGACTCGAGCTGGTCGGGCGCCAGGTCGGCCTCCGGCTGGTCGGCGCTGGACGGATCGAGGCGGCCGGCGTCGATGGTGACCCGCGGGATCACGACCGCCTGGGTGCCGTCGGCGATCCTCAGGTGGCCTTCGGGCCAGAAGCGCAGGGGTCCGCCGTCGCACAGGGCGACGCGACCATCGAGCAGCCCGACGTCGCCCGCCGCCGAGCGCGACGCGCCGACCTCGCGGGCGGTGCGGGCGAGCGGCCACACCGGCTCGTCGGGGTCGCGGGCGTCGACGCTGTTGGCCAGCAGCAGGTGCCACAGCACCTCGCGCCCGATCTCGAGGTGGACCGGCACCCTCCACACGTCGGTGGTGATGGCCGCCGGAACCGGCGCCAGGTCGGGGTGCTCGAGCCGGTAGACCATCGGGGTTCGGGCGAGGAACGACTCGCGCACCTGCGCCATGACGTCGAGATCGTCGAGCTCCTCCTCGCTGAGCAGCACCTCGTCGCAGGCTGCCCAGGGTTCGGGCACGTCCGCGTCGCCGACGAGCACGATCGAACGACCCAGCACGGCCGGGCCGGCCAAGCGGTCCCAGTCCCAGCCGGCATCGTCGTCGTCCCACCCCATCCAGTCCGGAGCCCGGAGGTTGGCGTCGTCCGCGGGGCGGGTCCACGCGTCGGCGGCGGGATCCCGCGACGTACGACCGCTCGCGGAACGGCCCGAGCGGCTCGGCGCCGAGGTGCCGGGCGACGAGCCCGGCCCCGCCGACGCTCCCCTCGATGCGGCGCGGACACCGGAGGCGGACGGACCGGACGCGCCCCACGAGTCCGGTGGTGGCGCGTCGTCGTCGCTCCCGTCGTCACCGTCCCACGCCGGGCCGCCGTCGGCCCACCCCGGGTCGTCGGACGCACCCGAGGCGTCGGCCACACGCGCGCGGTCGAGCGCGGCGCGCGCCTTGGGCCCGAGGTGAGCGAGCGCAGGATCGTCGCCGTCGGGGGCGGGCGGCGGCGCCGTCGCACCCGATGCAGCGGGAGGCGCCATGACGTCGCGCACGACCGGCGCACCGTTCACGATGCGGCTGGGGTTGAGGTCCCGGGCGAGCACCTTGGCGGCACGGAACGCCGCGGGGCGCGACCCGAAGCGCTCCTCGGATCCCTTTGCGGCCACCACCCAGGCGCCCGCGTCCTCGAAGAGGTGGACGTCGTTCACCGGCGCGCTCCGCTGCTGGCCACGAGGTCATCGATGCTGCGCTCCACCGCGCCCACCGTAGGCGGCCCCACCGACACCGCGATCGGGTGACCGGACACCGCGCGTCCGGTGCCGGTCGAGGTTCGGTGGCCGACGCGGTGCGCCCTGCACAGCTCGGGAGCCCGGGCAAGGGGTGGGACTAGGGTCGGCTCGCCCTCACGAGGGCGGGAACCGAGACGGTCGCCGCTGCAACGGCGCAACCCGGAAGGACACGACGATGGCACCACGATCGATCCGTCGAACGAGCGCGTGGGCGGGAGCGGCCCTGGCCGCGCTCCTGCTGGTCTCGTCGTGCTCGGCGAGCACGAACGACACCAGCCCCACCACGACCGCCGCGACCGCCGCCGGCACCACACCGCCGGGGACCGTGTCGTCCGAACGCCCGCTGCGCATCCTCGTCACCAACGACGACGGGTACGACGCCGCTGGGATCGATGCCGTGGTCACCGGGCTGCAGACCCTCCCCGACGTGGAGGTCGTGGTCGTCGCCCCCGCGACCAACCAGAGCGGGACCGGTGGTCAGACGACCGGCGGCGCGCTCGCCGTCGCCGAGGGCGCGACCGCCAGCGGCCATCCGGCGACGATCGTCACGGGCTTCCCGGCCGACTCGGTGGTCTGGGCCCTCGACGAGGGCGGCCTCGCCGAACGGCCCGACCTCGTCATCTCCGGCATCAACAGCGGCCAGAACATCGGCCCGCTCACCGAGCTGTCGGGCACGGTTGGCGCGGCCCGCGCCGCAGGCAGCCGCGGCATCCCGGCCCTCGCCGCCAGCCAGGGCATCGCCGCCGATCCCGACTGGCCGTCGAGCGTCGCCCTCGTCCTCGAATGGGTGACCGAGCACCAGGCGGCGCTGCTCGCCGGCAGCGAGTCCACGCCGGCTCCCGTCGAGAACCTCAACGTGCCCACCTGCACCACCGGCACCCTGCGCGACCTCGTCGACGTACCGGTGGCCACCGATGCCGCCGGACGCGACCTGCTGGCGTCGGACTGCGCCGGCACCCCGCCGCCGCCCACCGACGACATCGGGGCCTTCATCAGCGGCTACCCGTCGCTCTCGGTCCTCACCGTCTGACCACCTACCGGGCCAGGCCGAGGACCCGGACTCTCGCCGGGGCGCCCGAGCGATCGCTCCACCAGGTAGCCCCCGAGCGGGATCACCGCGGCGGCCAGGACGAACGCCGTGTGCTGGGCGGTCCACCGCAGTTGGTCACGCACCGCGAAGGCCAGCGCGGCGTAGCCGAGGAAGATGCACCCGTGCACGGGGCCCATGATCCGCACGCCGGCAGGGGCGTCGAAGCCGTACTTGGCCACGACGGCCACCAGCAGGACCAGGTAGGAGACCGCCTCGATCAGCGCGACGGCGCGGAACCAGCGCACCGCGGGTGTGCGTGGACGGGCAGGGCTCATCCAGGCGACCTTGGCACGGGGAAGCGGACCGGTTCCACACGGGCACCACACGGGCACCACACGGGCGGGGCGAGCTGGCGGGCGCCGGCGCCACGCCGCCGGGTTCGGGCGGGAGAAGGAGCCGTTCGAGCTGGATGTGCGCAAGCTCAAGAACCTGGTCCTCACCCTGAGCCTCGAGACGGGCTACCGGTAGTCGTCTCGGGGTAGGGGGCGCCTGGCTCGCTCCTGGCGAACCGGTGCCTCGGCGCCCAACGGTCCCGCCCGGCCGCACCCCCACGCCGGTTGAGCCGAGCCCGGCCCGCACGCGTTACGGTCCCCGCAGTCCCACGTCCCAGTACGAGAGAGAGGACGGCATGCCCGAGAACAGCCAAGAGCTCCACGAGGCGAACCTGCCCGCCGATGTCGTCGATCGCCACCGCGCCATCGCGTCGATCATGGAGGAGCTCGAGGCGGTCGACTGGTACGACCAACGCGTCGCCGCCACCAGCGATCCCGAGCTGGCCGCCATCCTCGCCCACAACCGCGACGAGGAGAAGGAGCACGCCTGCATGGTGCTCGAGTGGCTCCGGCGCAACGACGCCACGATGGACAAGATGATGCGCACGTACCTGTTCACCACCGGCCCGATCCTCGAGGTCGAGGAGGAGTCCGAGCACGGCGGCGGGGACGGGTCGGCCGATGCCGGCGCCCGCGCCACCGATCCCGGATCGCCCGACCTCGGCATCGGGACGCTCCGCAACCGAGGGAAGGACCTCCCATGAGTGACCACCTGTTCCGCGAGAAGGCGCCGATCAGCTCGGCGGCGTGGGACGAGATCGACGAGGAGGCCTCCCGCGCCCTCACCCACTACCTGGCCTCGCGCAAGCTGGTCGACTTCCGCGGCCCGCTCGGCTTCGCCAAGTCCGGGGTGTCGATCGGTCGCACCACCGAGCTCGACGGCTCGCCCGTCGATGGCGTCCAGGCGCGTGCGCGACGCGTGCTCCCCCTCGTCGAGCTGCGCACCCAGTTCGTGCTGTTGCGTGACGAGCTCGACTCGGTCGAGCGCGGCGCGCGCGACCCCGACCTCGACCCGGTCGTCGAGGCCGCCAAGAAGGCCGCGCTGGCCGAGGACCTCGCCGTGTTCAGCGGGTTCGCCCCCGCGCAGATCGAAGGGATCGTCGCGGCGTCGCCGCACCCGACGGTAACCATCACCGAGGACTACGACCGCTACACCGACAGCGTGGCCAAGGCTGTCTCCCTCCTGAAGGACGCCGGCATCCCGAAGCCCTACGCCCTCGCGCTGGGCCCCCGGTGCTACCGCGGCGTCATCGAGAGCACCGAGCACGGCGGCTACCCGCTGCTCGAGCACCTGCGCCTCATCCTCGAGGGTCCGGTCGTGTGGGCCCCCGCCGTCGACGGCGCGGTGGTGCTCAGCCAGCGCGGCGGTGACTTCGAGCTCACCGTCGGCCAGGACTTCTCCATCGGCTACCTCAGCCATGACGCCACCTCGGTCCAGCTCTACCTCGAGGAGTCCTTCACCTTCCAGGTCATCGAGCCCCGCGCCGCGGTGCACCTCACCTACGCCGACTGATCCCGCTGAGATCGCGCCGCGATCTCAGCGGGCGACGCCGTCGGCGGTGGCGATGACGGCGAGGTCCATGACCGCTTTCGAGGCGGGCACCGCGGTCTCGGCGCCGCGTCGGTCCTCGACGGCCACGATGCCGTAGGCGCGGTTGGCGTGGTCGATCCACGGGTAGTAGCCGTTGGCGCCGTTGCCGCTGACCACCACGGTTTCGTCATCGGCGTCGGGGACGTCGCGCCAGGTGCCGAGTCCGTAGGTCGGGATGCGGGTGATGTTCACGGCGAAGTCGCGGCTCGTGTCGTATCCCGCCACCTGGTTGCGCTCGATCTCGGCCACCGAGTCGGGGCGCAGGATGCGTCGGCCGTCGAACTCGCCGCCGGCCAGCATCATCTGCAGGAACCGCTCGGTGTCGCGCACCGTCGTGCGGGCCGACGCCGCCGGGCTGGGGTTGCGGGTGGCACCGCCGCCGGTCCAGGAGGTGGCGGTCAGGCCGAGCGGCTCGGCGATGCGCTCGGTGAACAGGGTCTGGAAGTCCTGGCCGCTGACGACCTCACCGAGGCGGGCGGCCACGTGGTACGGCGCGTTGCCGTAGGAGAAGGCGGTACCCGGGGCGAACTCGGTCGGTCCCGCGGCGAGCAGCTCGACGCAGTCGGCGAGCACCGAGCTCGTGTTCCAGATGCAGTCCTGGTCGCGCACGCCCGACGTGTGCGACAGCAGCATGCGCAGTGTGACGTCGGCCCACTTGCCGTCGAACGCCGGTAGCCAGCGCGAGATCGGCTCGTCGAGCGAGAGCTTCCCCTCGTCGACCAGCGTCATCAACGTTGCCGCCGTGAACCACTTGCTCGTGGACGCCACCGCCAAGG
>Ga0105048_10013132_pt1 | contig 12955 bp, 9 predicted proteins | sample MAT05_FD_78382 | JGI IMG/M metagenome (GOLD analysis project Ga0105048, IMG submission 78382) | Freshwater microbial communities from Lake Fryxell liftoff mats and glacier meltwater in Antarctica - MAT-05 | ecosystem: Environmental > Aquatic > Freshwater > Ice > Liftoff microbial mat | place...
CGGTCGATCACCGAACCCGCTCGCGAGTCACCGGGGCCGACGTCCTCGCGTCCGGGCACGAAGAACCGCAGCACCACCCGCGATGAATCGGGCGTGAGTGCGATGTCGGTGCGACGCATCGTCGGGATTCCGTCGGCGCTCATGCCATCACCATCTGCGCTGCACGTGCGCGCTGTACGGTCGACACGAACGCGAGCGTGGACTCGGCGCCCTGATTCGTGTTCGGGCCGTCGGCCCGCAGGCCGTCGTAGCCGCCGCCGGAGCGGCTGTCCCACATCACAGCGTCGCTGTCGTTGCAGCCCTCGAACCATGCGAGGGCCATCACCACGCGAGCCGACCAGCCCGAGTCGCCGGTGAGGGTGAAGGCACGCCAGCATGCGTCGGCGATTGCGGCCACTTCGATCGGTTGCTGGTCGAACTGCACATCGGGGTCGTCGGGGCCGCGGCCGCCGACGCCCACCACGGACAGATGCCCGTCGCGGGTCTGGAGGTCGACGAGCCAGGTGAGCATCGCCAGACCTGCGTCGAGCACACGCGGATCGCCGAGCGCAGCACCCGCTGCGATCAGCGCTTCCGGGAGGGCTGCGTTGGCGTACGTGAGGCGAGGTTCCGGCCAGTACCAACCTGGCGCGTCCGCCGGATCCGGAACCCCGATCCGTGCGACTGCGTCGACCATCAACCGGTAGGCGCCCGCGTGGTGCCGGTGCACCGACAGCACGTCGGCAGCGCCGAGCGCGGCGAAGGCCATCGAACGCGACCAGCGAGAACGGCAGGAGGCGCTGGTCTCGAACGAACGCAACGCAATCGCGCGCACCTCGGGATCGTCGTGATGGACCGCAGCGGCGCCGAACGCCCATGTGGCTCGCCCCCACCAGTCCTTGGTGTCCGGCTGGTCTATCCAGCGACCGTGCTGGTCGAGCCGATTGCGGATCCGGCCATCCGCAGCCTGCGATTCGAGGCAGAACGACAGCGCCTGCCGGCCGAGTCGGCCGGCGGTGCCAGCGTCAGGCTCGCGCACACTCACCGCCAGCAGGCGCGCGTTGTCGTCGGTGCAGTAGCCGTGTTCGAGCCGGCGGGTGGTGCCGTCGGCGTGCTCGAACAGACCCTGGTGATCCGAGAGGTGGTCGAGGTGGTCGAAGGTGTGCTGACGGGAGATCACGAGCGCGGCGCACTCGCACCAGAGGGCACCAACTCCTCGAAGACATCGCGGTACCTCGCTGCGATGGCGTGCCAGGTGAGGGTGGGGGCCAGCGCGCGGGCGTTCGCGGTGAGCGAGGCCAGGTACTCGGGATCGCACACCACCGAACGAATGGCTGATGCGATCGCCACGGGGTTGGCGTGCGGCACCACGATGCCCGCGCCGCCCGACAGCAACTCCTCGGCGTGCGGGAAGGCGGTGGCGATGACCGGTCGCCCCGCGGCGATCGCGTCGACGAGCACCCCGGAGGTCGCTTGGTCGCGCGAGTCGTAGGGCAGCACCACCAATGTGGATGACGCGACGAGGCGCATCAGGTCGGGCACGTCGTAGTAGGTGTCGTCGAAGTGGACGTTGCCGGCCACACCCGCCGACCAGGTCTCTCGCATCAGCGAACGACGGTAGGCGTCGCCGTCGCGGGCGAACACCTTCGGATGGGTGGCGCCGGCGACGGTGTACCGCACCGCGGGCCGGAGGTTGGTGAGCAGCGACAGTGCACGGATCACGTGCTCGATGCCCTTGCCAGGCCCGAGGAGACCCCATGTGAGTAGGGTCGGACGCCGATCGGTGAAACGCCCGGTACCGGTGTGGGGAAGCGGGGTCGGCGGTGTCGCGCCATGCGGGATCACGCGCAGCGTCGCTTCGTCGACGTCGTATCCGGCCACGAGCCGGGCTCGCGCAGCGTTGGTCATCACCACGACGCGTGATGCGAGATCGCAGACGCGTTCCAGCACGATGCGCTGGTTCGCCGTCGGCTCGGCCGGCACGGTGTGCAGCACGACCACGGTGGGCACATCGATGCCGCGGAGGACGTCGAGCACCTCGTCGCCGTCACGACCGCCATAGATGCCGTACTCGTGCTGGATGATCGCGACGTCGCAGGCCGAGAGCACCTCGCACGTGGCGGCGACGCTCGCCGGCACACCGTTGTGGAGCGTGTGATGGCCCGCAGGCCGCGCTGGTTGCAGGTTGCCGTCGTCGATGCTGACGATCTCGACGACGTCGCCGCCGAGAACCAGTTCCTTCTCGAGCGCGGCCGCGAAGGTGGCGAGGCCACACAGGGCAGGCGGATAGGTGCTCAGCAGGCCGACACGGCGAGCACGAGGGGGGAGAGGGTGGATGGAGCCCCACGGCTCCGGTGTCTCACAAGGCATGACGCCTCCTCGACGTGGTGGCGAGGCGTCGAACCTGCACGGGGCGACAGCACGGCGGCGTCCTGCCCAAGCGAAGCGACTCGTCCGGTGAAAGACCACCTTACCCGTCGTCCGGCAGCGCATCGGTCGGCCGCGCTGTGACGCATGTGCAGGTTTACGAGGGATGGCGCCGGCGCGCCGCCGGGCTGTGACGGCAAGCGCCGACCAGGAGGCGGTCAGGAACGCCTGAACGCGGGAGCAGCCTCGTGGTCGAAATCCGCGAGCTCCACACGGCGCGTCATCTGCCAGTAGTCGACGAGGCGCCACGGCATGATTGCGACGATGCGGCCGGCACGGTTGCGGTACCAGTTCGTCATGCCCGGGTGGGTCCAGATCAGATGCTCGTGCTCGGCATCGACACGGGCCACGTACTCGTCGTGTACGTCTCGACGCACTTCCAAGGTGCGGATGTTGCCTGTGCGCATCTGCTGCACCACATCGACGATGTAGCGGGTCTGGCACTCGGCGATGAACATCCCGCTGCCCCCATGACCGAGGCCGGTGTTCGGGCCGCCCATGCAGAACAGGTTCGGGAAGCCGGGCACGGTGATACCGAGGTACGCCGACGCGTTCTCGTCGGCCCACGCGTCCGCGAGGTCCACCCCGTCGCGTCCGACGATGCCGAGCCGGGCCGCCATCTCCATCACGTGGAAGCCCGTCGCGAACACCACCACGTCGGCCGCGCGGCGAGTGCCCTCGACGGTCACCACGGCATCGGCGTCGAGATGGTCGATGGCATCCGTGACCAGTTCCACGTTCGATCGGGTGAGCGTGCGGAACCAGCCGTTGTCGAGGAGTATCCGCTTGCCGTACGGCGGATAGGTGGGCATGCACTGCTCGAGCAGGTCGGGGCGACCGTCGAGCTCGCGTTCGATGAACTCCGCCATCTCCGCGCGGTGGCGGTCGTTGCGGCGGTTCATCGACCGCTCCGGGTGCGGCCACTCGGGGTCCTTGCGCAGTGTGACCAGCAGGCCATCGCCATAGCGCCAGAACATCGCCAGGCGAAACCACTGGGCGTAGAACGGGAGGTGCTCGAACAGCCACTGGTCGGCACCGGGGATCTCATCGCGGTAGCCGCCGATGTCGCGGGCCCATTGGGGGGAGCGTTGGTACACGGTGAGCGAGGCGACGTCGTCGGCGATCGTCGGGACGAGCTGCATCGCGGTGGCGCCGGTGCCCACCACCGACACATGTTTGCCGCGGAGGTCGAGATCTTCGGGCCATCTTGCCGGGTGCACCACTCGGCCGGTGAAATCATCGAGGCCGTCCACCGTCGGCAGGCGCGGCACGTTGAGCAGACCGATCGCCGACACGAGCACATCAGCCACGATCGTGTGCTCTCCGCTGCCGTCGCGCACGCTCACGTGCCACCGCTGCTCGGCCTCGTCCCAACGGGCGGCACACACCTCTGTGCCGAAGCGCACGTGCGGTCGAACACCGAACTCGTCGGCGCAGCGCTGCAGGTACTGCTCGATCTCGTCGCGCTTGGAGAAGTATCTCGTCCACGCGAATCGCTCCCCGCCTGCGAACGGTGTCGAGTACGAGTACGCATGGTTCGGTGTGTCGACGCCGCAGCCCGGGTAGCGGTTGTCCCACCAGGTCCCACCCACCTCCTCGCGCTGCTCGACGATCGTGTAGGTGACTCCGGACCGACCGAGCGACGCGCCCAGTGCGATGCCGCTGATGCCGGCACCGACCACCAGGACGTGCAGGTCACGGCCCCCGGGTGTCGTCGGCCCAGGTGTGCTCGACCCAGGTGTCGGCGGCCCAGGTGTCGAAGCCTCCAGGTCGAGCTCGCCACGCATCATCGGTGCGTACTCGGCGGGCACCTCCTCGCCGAGGCACACCGACATCATCCGCTGCATCAACTCGTCGCCGGGATCGGTGATCACCGGGTCGGGCACACCGTCGACCAGCAGGTGTCGGATCGCCGACCGGATTCGGTACTGCACGTCGGTGGGCAGCCCCGCTCGAGGGTCGGGCACGAGGCGGATGTCGCGCGGCGGTTGGAACGGCGGTTCGAGCCACCCGAGGTCGCCGGTGAGGTGGACGAGGCACATCAGGGCCAGCCGGAGGTCGCAACCATCCAGGATCGTGTCGAGATCTGCATCACGCTCGGGGGCCGCGTCCACCGCACGAGCTTGGCATGTGTGCGGTCGACGGGTCGGGGTCGGCCATGATGACCCACCATGAGTGCATCTTCAGAGGCGAGTTGGTTCCTGGACTCGACCCCGGGCGAGCGGTTCCCCGCGTGGACTCGAGGCAATGCTGCTGATGTGTTCCCCGATCCGTTCAGTCCGCTCGGACAGAGCATGGTGATCCGTCAGGCGATGTGCCTCGGCCTTCGCGACGCCTACATCAGCCTCGGTGCGCTCGACTGGGACGAGTTCGAGCACCCCGAGGCGCCCGATCTGTTCCAGATGTACGGCGGCTACCTCTACAACCCGCTGTCGCTCACGCGGTTGCTGGGTGCCCGCATGCCGGGTGCCTCCCCGGAGGCGATCGACAAGGCGTTCTTCGATGACCGCGACGAGGTGCCCGTGTACGTCGAGGAGCCCTGGCACGTGTCGGCCACCCACGCGGCGGCACTCGGCGCGTCGATGGGGTGGGCGATGTCCACCGAGTCGCTCCCCGAACTGCTGGCCGACAAGGAGTTCGCCGAGCAACTCCGTGACCAGCGCCCTCACCTCGCCGGTCTCACCGACGCAGCGCTGATCTCGCGGGCGAAGGAGATGCTGCCCGTGGTGCAGCGCTTGTTCGAGAATGCGATGAGGGTGTCGTCGCTCGCCTCGATGGGCCCTGGCGCGCTCGCTGCCATCTGCGAGGGCATCGGCGAGCCACAGCTGGGCATCAAGCTGCTCGCAGGCATCGACGTCGACTCGGCTGCTCCGTCGCATGCGATGTGGGAGCTGTCGCGCATGGCCCGCGCCTCAGCCGAACTCGGAGCGGCGTTCGACACCGGTCTGGACGATCTCCTCGACCGTCTGGCTGCCGCCGGCACTCCTGCTGCGTCGTCGTTCCTGGCCGACGTGCACGAGTTCATCCGTACGTATGGCTCGCGTGGGCAGAACGAGTACGACATCCTCTCGGCCACGTGGGAGGTGAAGCCCCGGATCGCTCTCGCTGCCATCGATCTGATGCGACGCTCCGACGATGCGCAGGCACCGTCGGTCCGACACGACGTGTCAGTGGCCGAACGCGATCGGGCGCTGGCCGTCGTGCGCGAGCAGGTGGCAGGTGATGCCGAGACCGCCGGCATGTTCGAGGCGGCGTACCAGTCGGCCGGGCTGTTCCTCGCCGGTCGCGAGCGGGCCAAGACCAACGCGATCATGGTGATCGGCGAGATCCGGATGGCGCTGCGCGAGCTGGGCCGGCGCTGGGTGGAACGCGGCCACCTCGACCGGATCGAGCACCTGTTCATGCTCACCGGTGTCGAGCTCGAACGGATGCGTCACGAGCCCGAGCGTCTCCGTTCGGTGGTGATGCCGCGGTGGGAGCAGTTCCAGGGGCTGTTCGCGTACGAGCCGGTGTTCGTCGTCAACGGCCGAGTGCCGGCGCTGTCGGAGATGACGAGGCGCGACTCGAAGCACGTCACCGTCGCCGCGAGCGGCTCCGTGCTGCAGGGGGCCGCCGGCTCGGGAGGCACGGCCACCGGTCGCGCCCGGGTGGTGCTCGATCCCGCCGATCCGGCGGGCCTCGAGCCCGGCGACGTGCTGATCGCCCCTCAGACAGATCCGTCGTGGGTGCCGCTGTTCATCCCGGCGGCAGCCGTGATCGTGAACGTCGGGGCAATGGGCAGCCACGCGATGATCGTGTCACGCGAGCTCGGCATCCCGTGCGTGGTGTCGGTCGCCGATGCCACACATGCGATCCCCGACGGGGCGATGGTCACCGTCGACGGCGCCGCCGGCACCGTCACCGTGCACTGACCCCTCGAGTGCGAGAGCGACTCGTTGGCGCCGGCAACCGAGGAGGTGCACACCACGACCCCCGCCGCTTCGTCGAGCGCATCGCTGGGGTGTTCGGTGTCCCCGCTGATCGTCACTCATGGCTCGGGGATTTACCGTGCGTTTTAGCGCGGTGGCCGGACGTTTACTCCCGAGATGGCTTTGAGCACTAAAATCGCCCCCACGTTCTTCAGAGGAGCATCGCCTCCTCCTACCTTCTGGAGTTGAGGATCATGCCGACCACGACGAGCACCACGACCACCCGATCCACGGAGAACGACTCCGACCGCTCGACACTCACCACGACCGCCCTGGTCAAGTTCGGCGCCCTGATCGGGGCCCTCATCGTCAGCCTGGCCGCGATAGGGACCTACGCACAGCTCACGATCGCCCAAGGCGTCGACCGCACACGAGATTACGGTGACGTGCGTGGGAACGTGCGCAGCGCGGCCTGGGACCTCGACCAGATCCGCGTCGGTTTGTTCGGTCTGGCCCTGAAGGGCAACCTGTCGACGGACAAGGTCGATTCGCTACGCGCTCTGATCGACGATGCGCGAGCAACCTTGCCGACATCCATCGCCAATGCCGAGACGTTCGCTGAGGGCAGCACACTCGAGGCAACCACCGACGGGATCGTGCCGCTGATCGATCCGCTGCTCACGGCCACCGAAGCGTTGCTGCCGGTGATCGATCAGTTCGCATCGGATTCAGAGGCCACCCGCTTGCCGGCCCAACGCGCCTATGACCAGTTCGACACGGCGTTCCAGCCGCTGACCGCAGCGCTGACCGCTGCAGTGGGCGAGGCCACCGTCACGGTCAACCGGGTCGGATCCGAGTCCGATGCGTCGGAACGCCGCACACTCCTGCTGACGCTTGCGCTATCGGTCGCCGCACTCGGGGTGTTCGGCTGGGTGGGTCGGCGGATGCACCGAAGCGTTCGCCAGACCATGCAACTGCAAGTTGAGATGGCTCGGGTGAATCAGATGGTGGAGGGTTCGCCGATGGCGATGGTGTTCGCGGATACCGATGGTGTGGTTCGGTACATGAACCCGGCGTCGGTGGCGACGTTGCGCCCGTTGGAGGCGCATCTGCCGTGCAAGGCCGACGATCTCGTGGGTCGCAGCGCCGGGTTCCTACCGTCGAGTGCTGTTGGTGGTGCGCCGTCGCATGTGGAGTTGGGTGATGAGACGTTGGATCTGTCGGTCACTGCGATCGCCGGGACCGACGGGGTGGCGTTGGGTCGGATGATGTCGTGGTCGGTGATCACCGACCAGGTCCGGATGGAAGCTGTTGCGAATGCCACGCAGGAACGTGAGCGTGCTCAGGCGGCGGAGTTGCAGGTCAAGGTCGATTCGTTGTTGTCGACGATGGCACGTGCTGCTGCCGGGGATCTGACGGTCGAGGTGACGGTGATCGGCGACGACGCGATCGGACAGATGGGTTCGGCGATGTCGAAGCTGTTGAAGGATCTGCGGGTCTCGATCGCTGCGATCGCCGGGAACTCCGAAGCGCTCGCCGCAGCAGCCGAAGAGCTGCAGGTCGTCTCGTCGCAGATGGGTTCGAACTCCGCCGATACCTCACGCCAGGTCGGATTCGTCTCCGAGGCCTCCGTCGAGGTGTCCCGCAGTATCGAGACCGTCTCAGCCGCCAGCGAGGAGATGTCATCGTCGATCAAAGAGATCGCCCGTAACGCCAGCGAAGCCGCCAGGGTCGCCACCCAGGCCGTCGAAGCCGCACGGGTCACCAACGCCACCGTCGCCCTCCTCGGCGACAGCAGCTTCGAGATCGGCCAGATCGTCAAAGTGATCACTGGCATCGCCCAACAGACCAACCTTCTCGCCCTCAATGCCACCATCGAAGCCGCACGCGCCGGAGAAGCCGGCAAGGGCTTCGCGGTCGTCGCCAACGAAGTGAAGGAACTCGCCAAAGAAACCGCGAAGGCCACCGAAGACATCTCCGCCAAGATCGAAGCGATCCAGACCGACACCCGATCATCGGTCGACTCGATCACCGGGATCCTCGTCATCATCGACCAGATCGCCGAGTTCCAGAACACCATCGCGTCAGCCGTCGAAGAACAAGCCGCGACCACCAACGAGATCGCACGCTCTGTCAGCGACGCCAGCCGAAGCAGCACCGAGATCACCAACAACATGCAAGCCGTCAGCAACGCAGCCGACTCGACCTCGGGTGGCGCCAGCGACAGCAGCCGAGCCGCCAGCGAACTCGCTCGAATGGCCACAGACCTCCAAACCCTCGTCGGCCAGTTCTCCTACTGAGACATCGACATGTCGATGCCGTCCAGCCACTGCGCATGGGCGAGATACCGAAGCTGACACGCTTCGTCTCGCGCGCCGTGTGCGGAACGGAGCTGCGGGATCGGTCTCGCCGGCGAGACCCGCGGCCTCCACCATCTCGAACCACAGCAACTCCGACCGCCACGACGCTCGCAGCACCTTGTGCTCGTTGTCGGCCAGCCCGGCGCAGAGTGCGGCGAGCGAGCCGGGTTGCGACGCGCCCACCCTCGAGGCTGATCGAGCTGGAGACGAGGTGGTTCCACCGACATGGGCAGGCATTGTTGCGCGCGGATGCGGGCCGAGACGCGTTGTTGGGGCAGGATCGTCTCGATGGCCTATCAGGAGCCCGCGTTCCTGCCGTGGGACGGCCGACGGGTGCCGCTCACCTTCGTCGGCGGATACCTCGGCGCAGGCAAGACCACGGCGATCAACGAGGTGCTCCGTCAGACGGATCGTCCGATCGCGGTGATCGTCAACGACGTCGGCGCGATCGGGGTCGACGCCCGGCTGGTGCGTCGACGACACGGCGACACGATCGAGCTCACCGACGGGTGTGTGTGCTGCAGCTCGATCGAGGAGCTCGGTGCGGCGTTCGACCGGATCCGAACGCGTGCAGTGCCGCCCGACCACGTGATCGTCGAGCTGAGCGGCGTTGCCGAACCGGAACGGATGCTGCCGTGGGGGCGCTCCGCGGGTTTCGTGCTCGATGGGCTGATCGTGGTGGTCGCGGCCGATCAACTCGTCGAGGAGTCCCTGCCCGCATGGGTGATGCAGCACCTGCTGGGCCAGATCCGGGCGGCCGATCTGTTGGTGCTCACCAAGACCGACCTCGTCGACGAGCGTGCAGCCGAAGCCGCGCTCGCCAGGCTCGCCGAGCTGGCGCCGGGCACACCGGTGCTCAGCGGCGGAGCCGGTGGTGGTGGATCCCGGTCGCAGCCGTCGCTCCCGGGCGCCATCGGCCGGTTCCTGGCTCTCGGCGGGCGCAGACCCGGAGGCGTGTCGGCGATGCCCGACGCCACACTGTTCGACGCGCACGAGGTGCGCACCGTCGCAGCGCCCGAGGGCGTCACGGCGAGCGAGTTGGAGGCCTGGCTGGCGGCGCTGCGGGATCGCCTCGACGGTCGGCTCGTGCGAGCGAAGGGGATCGTCGACACCACCGACGACGGACTCGTGTTGGTACAGGTGGTGGGTGCACGGTGCGAGATCAGCGTGCTACCCGAGCCCGAACGCGAGGCCTCCACCGACCTCGTGGTGATCACCCTGCGAACGTGAGCCGGGCCGTCACGGAGTGGGGCGGGTCACGATCTGCGAGTAGCACATCTCGTCCTCGGTGCCCTCGCCCCACATCACGTACCGAGGTTCGGCGCCGTCGTCGAGCAGCGAGCGGTCCCACGAGCACTCCACTCGGACGATGTCATCAGCCTCGAGGACGATCGTCTCGATCGGCCGGTAGTCGAGCTGCCAGTCGAAGTCCCATGCGGGGATGTCGAGCAGCACCCGTTCATCGGTCGTGCCGGGGTTGAGGGTCATCCGGAACGAGGCACCGATCTCGTGCATGTGCCCCCACACCGACACGATCTCGCCGGGGCGCGCCGGCAGGTCGCACGTCGACGACGCGATGCCGTTCGTCATCTGGGCGAAGTCGTCCGCGGTGTTGCCACACTGCAGCATCAGGAAGTCGGCGATGCGCCCGGCTGCCGGTCCCCAGGTCTCGATCAGATGGGCAGACATCGCGCTGCGATCGCACAGGGGCCCGACCTCGCCGACGGTACACGGGATCTCCGCAGGACCGAGGTAGAGCGTGAGCGTGATCGGGTCGAGCCGACCGCCGGCCGCGGCGATCACGTCGTCGCTCGCCAGATCGAGCACGATCGTCGACTCGTCGGCGGGCAGGTCGTCCCACGCCTGCTCGTAGTGGTAGTGGATCTGAGTGACGAAGAAGTCGCCGGGTGCGAGCTCGATGCCGGTGTCGCTCGGCAGCGTGGTTGGCGCCTGGCCGGGGCCCCAGCTCATGATCTGATCGACATCGCCGGAGTCGCCGGCGAACCCCGCCAACCCGCCGCACTGCCAGCCGATCGCCGCGTCGGCGGCGTCGGCCCGTTCTGCTGCGTCGCGGGTGGCGGCCTCCGCGTGGAACAGCAGCGCGTGGTGGACCACCTCGGTGCGGTCGGCCTCGAGACCGAAACCCTGCAGGTAGGCGGTCTCGGTGAGCAGCGGATCGTAGATCTGGCAGCGATAGTCGTCGCGCAACGCCGTGGAGCCCTTGTAGGGGAGGCCCGTCATCACCACATCACGCTCGAGCGGCACCACCGTCTGCGAGGTGGGTTCGATGGGAGTCGACGGATCGAGGTCGATCGGCCCCCCGGCGGCCGCCCACGCGTTGATGATCTCGAGTTGCTCGGCACTGAGCCGTCGATCGTCGTGGAACGCGACGTCACCGTCGCCGGCGGGCCAGGGCGGCATGTAACCAACGGCGGCTGAGGCGCCGACCTCGAACGACGCTTCCTGCACCAGGCCAACAGTGTCCATCGGGAGGTGCGCGACGCCAGGGCCGCCGCCGGTGTGGCACGACGCGCAGTTCGCCTGCAGGATGGGCATCACATCGGCCGCGAATCCGGTGAACCTCGTGCCGGCGGCCGCGTTGGCCGCGGTGGTCGGCGATGCGGAGGTGGTCGGGCTCGTCGTCGACGTCGTCGACGTGGTCGCCGCTGATGCCTCGGGAGTGGTGTCGGATGCAGTGGCGGCTGGAATCGTGACGGTGGGCGTCACGTCGTCGAGCGATTGCGACTCGGGCTGCGAACAGGCCGCGAGCACGACCGCCCCGGCGATCGCCGCGAGCGCTGCATATCGGAACGAGCGCAACGGTCGGAACAGGCGCGACAGGGGCAGCTCGGAGGTCCGACGGGAGGTGCTGGACGACATGACCGGAAGTGTGGCGGATACGGGCGGCGATGGCTACCTGTGTCGGGATTCGTGTGCACACCGCGACCGTTCGACGTCACCGACCTCCTGGCCGCTCCGACCGAACAGCCGCCCACTCGTTTGGGATGTGTCAGAGGTGGGGAAACACGATGCATGAACGCAACCATCCTCTGGGTCATCGCCGCCATCCTCGTGATCGTCGGCATCGTGCAGCTGCTCCAGGGCCAGATCATCCTCGGCATCGTGCTGATCGTGGTCGGCCTGCTCGTCGGCCCCGGCGGCTACAGCATCTTCAACAGTCGTCGTCGCGCCTGACGCGTGAGCGGCATGTCGGTGCCCATCTGTCTGTGAGGGGGCCGTCTGTGAGGGGGCCGTCTGCAAAAGGCGGGCGTCGGGGGCATGCTGTGAGCATGATCCGCGATGCCGTGTCCGCTGTTGACGCTCCTCCTGCGATCGGGCCCTACTCGCAGGCGGTACGGATCGAAGGGCTGGTGTTCCTGTCGGGCCAGACGCCCATCGATCCAACGACTGGCGCGCTCGTCGACGGCGACGCGGGTGTGCAGACCGAACGTTGTTTCGCCAACCTCTTCGCCGTGTTGGCCGCGACAGGGTCGACGCCCGCTGATGTCCAGAAGGTGAACGTCTATCTCACCGACATGGCCGACTTCGCGGCGATGAACGCGGCGTATGCCGATCAGTTCGAGGCGCCGTATCCAGCCCGTACCACCGTTGCCGTCGCAGGGTTGCCACTCGGGGCCCGGGTGGAGATCGAGCTCGTCGCCCGAGTGGTTCCTGGTGCGTAGCACCGAGCCCGAACGGGCACCGATCAGGGACCGGTGTCGGACAGCGAGATCACCTCGGCGATGTCGCCGTCGGCGGTGCTGGCGTCGACGACATGGCGGCCGACGGTGATCGCACGCATCCCAGCGAGGCGGTCGCGAGCAGCGCGACATCGACGGGGCCGTGGGCACCGGTCGCTCGGCGGCGTGGTGCACGCCGGGCACCACGTGCAGGTCGTATCTCGTACACGTGAACCAGCTCGGGAGGCCGGATCACCCGGCGAGTGTCGTCGGGCCTCGCAGGACGCCGATCCGGTCGGCCCACCAGCCGAAGCCGTGCGCAGCACACGCCACTGCGGCCTCGTCGAGCAGTCGAGCGGCCTGGGCGTCGATCGTGCCGATCCGGCGCTTCCGCGACTCGGCCAGGCAGACCAAGGTGCTCGCTCGGTGGTAGGCCCACCCGAACGCCTCGGCCATCGCGAGAGCGGCGTTCAGGAACTCGTCGGCCTCGTCGTACCAGCCGAGCATCGACGCCAACCTGCCGAGATACGCGGCGACCGGTCCTTGGCTCGTGGCCCCGTTGAACGCCGCCTGTGTGGCGTAGGGCTCGAGCAACGGGAAC
>Ga0105048_10013133_pt1 | contig 12955 bp, 11 predicted proteins | sample MAT05_FD_78382 | JGI IMG/M metagenome (GOLD analysis project Ga0105048, IMG submission 78382) | Freshwater microbial communities from Lake Fryxell liftoff mats and glacier meltwater in Antarctica - MAT-05 | ecosystem: Environmental > Aquatic > Freshwater > Ice > Liftoff microbial mat | place...
ACTAAATCCTTGATAAGGCCACTCAATACCCGAAAACGGTACTTGGGGGTCCACACAATGTGATAGTCACATTTCCACACCACATGCGCCTGTTTCTTGTGCTTGCTCATAAAGCAAAGCTACCGTAAAGGCACAGCCAACAAGCACATTACCACCTGCAAAGCAGGTGAATTTCATATTTGATTAAATGGGAAATTCAGCCCCTCACGTTCAAATCAGCCAACGCCGATGGGTTTGCCGACTATCCTGACGGCTTCAAGCCACTGGTCGAAATTAAGGAATCAACTTACGATTTAAAGCCATTGGGTGCCATCACGGAGCCGCTTTTGGCCGAGGCCATTTACCAAATTACGGGAACACGCACGGCTCGCCGGGCCACTGTTTCTGCCCAGGACCTGTTACCTTCGCCGGGTTCATCGCTCGACCGCAAAGCCGGTGGCGGCAATATGTTTCTGGAGTGGCGGAAGTAGGGGTTTAAGTTCACTACTAAAACCCGGTTCAGAACGCTTGACAAGCGATACATCTTTTTGTGTAACAATACTATATCAAAATTGAGTTATAGATCGTATTAATACTCATAAATTCACACTAAGCAAACCCACAAAACCGTTTAATAAGACATAGATACAAATCCACTAAAACTACTTGGGTAAACAAAAGAAGATAGCAACCTCCCTAAAGGTTGCTATCTTCTTTTGTTTACCTTCAAATCAAAATCCAAACACATCGTGAGGGCAATTTTTTCGATTTTCGTACTGGTAGCGATGGGAGCTTATTCAGCTCTTGCCTACACACCCGCATCTGCTCTGCTTAACGAAGTGCCTACTACTTCGTACAACGTGTTTACCACTGAATCAGTCACTACTGATTCTCCCGATGCGCTTTTTCTCGAACTACTGCTTCAGGGCTGTTACACAGCTACAGCCAGCTATTCTGGCCCTCCTGGAGAAGACGCTTCGGCTACGACTACTTGTTGTAGCAATATGTCTGAAGTTGCTCGTATCCGTGCAGAAAACAGAGCATCTTCTTTGCTCGAAATGAAGCTTAATCAGCAATAGTAACCTATCAGGAAGGTAGCAACCTTTCCTGCTTAATCGAACCAGACTATTATGAGCAAAATCATCGCATATCTTAGTTCACTCCTTTTTTCAGGAGCATTATGCCTACCGGCATCGGCACAATCGGCAAAGCCTCTGGCAGGTGTTTTACACTATAGACAGATTACAGGGCTAACCGATACCAATAGGCGTACAACTGCCTACTGTCTATTGCGGTTTAATCAGCATGAATCGGTATCCCGCTTTACGGGTAAATTCCAGGGAGGGAATGCACTGGATTCTATCCGCCGAACAACGATTCCAGCCCTTATGAATTCAAATAGGTACGCTTCGGTATATACTAATTTAAAAACCAGCCGGATGGTATCCCGTCAGCAAGCCTTTACCGAGTTGGTATTAGTCGATGATTCGCTTCAGCCTATCCAATGGACTATCCACTCAGACCGTCGGTTGTTCAACACCCTGAACACGCAGAAAGCGACGGCACGTGTACGGGGACGGGACTATACGGCTTGGTTTTGCCCCGATATTCCCGTTAGCACAGGCCCCTGGAAACTCTTTGGGCTGCCGGGCCTGATTCTGGAAGCCTACGATGACAAAGGCCACGTTCGGTTCTTATTCGAATCACTGACTATTCCCGACCCTACCAAGCAGCCCATTATACCACCTATTCTGGTGAATAAAAGGAATTACAAATCCATGAATGAGAAGGAGTTTGTCACAAAACGTCGGGATAACTTAGTCAATAGTGGGCGTATGGCGAATGCTGAGCCTAGTTGGGAAAATAGCAAAACGACTTTTAAATCAACCAGCATTGAATTGTACCCCGATTAGTCGGTTATGGGTCCTGTTACTGTTGGGACTTTGCGGCCTTCGTTTTACCGGGCAGGCTCAATCAGTGTGGATACAAGGGCAAGTAACGGATAGTTTGAGCCGTAAGCCTCTGGCATCGGTTAATGTAGTGGCGTATCGAATCACAACAGACACCACCATTCTGGCTTTTGGCCTGACCAATCATCAGGGGTATTATCGCTTGTATGTACCAGCATCGGTTCAGCCACTTCTGATGGCGGCCAAGGCGTTGGGCTATGCCACGCAGTATTTTTCGTTGCCTACCCCCTTGGCTCCAGCCGGGTTTACTCACCAGTTTGCACTTACGGTTCGGGCCATTGCTCTCAACGAGGTATTGATAAAGCCAGTTTCGGATATTGCCGTTAATCGGGATACGACGACTTATCAGGCCAAAGCCTTCGCTGATGGTTCTGAACGGTCAGTTGAGGATTTAATCCGTAAACTGCCGGGCATGGTCGTTTCGGACGATGGTAAACTAACTATCAACGGCAAGCCAGTTGACAAAGTACTGATTGAGGGCGAAGAACTATTCGGCAAAAAGTACCAGCTTATAACCCGCAATATGAGCGCGGGTTTACTCTATCAGGTACAGGCTATTGACCATTATCAGGATAATCCGCTCCTTCGGGAGGTTGATGGGTCTGGCAAAACGGTGTTGAACTTAGTAGTAAATCCAGAGGCACGGGGAAGGCCCTTTGGGAACGTCAGTGCGGCCGGTGGACCACAAACCCGGTATGAGACCAACACGGCCCTGTTTTCGTTATTGGGAGTCGTGAAAGTAGGTTTGATTACCAACGCCAATAACCTCGGAAACGACCCCATTGCCCAAATGCCGTATGAACTCGAAAGCGAATCGGCATCCGCTCTGTCCGAAGTTGAGCGACCAAATGCACAACCCCTGCTTCAGAATCGGCAAGCCGTGGTGCCCGACCTGGCCCAGCAACGCTACAATTTCAATCAGGCCCGCTTAGTTGGCCTTAGCCTGAACATTCGGCCTACTTCAAAAATCACAACCCGAAGTTACCTGTACGTAACCCGCGACTGGCATCGGTCGGGGTCAGTTGCCAGTCAACAATATATCCTGAACGACTCCACTGTTTTCGTCAGTGATTCCCTCAACAGCGCGCAGCTTCCGATCAGTGCTTCCGGTCAATTACTGGCCAATTATTCCATCGACAGCACGCAGGGGTTACGCCTGACTTCAACCATCAAGCTTTATCAGTCAGTCTATTCGGCACATTTGAACACCCAGAATAAGATACTCCCAGAACAGATCGGCATTAGCGGGAGCGAACAGATGCGGTCGGGACAGCATCAACTACAGTACACCCGTAAACTGCTCAACCGGCAGGCTTTCATTGCCCTGTTTACGTACCAAACCGCTACATTGCCTCAAACAACTCTGTGGGATAGCAAACGGTATGCCCCTTTATTTAGCCAACCTGACTCATTCCGAATAGCCAATCAGCGGATCACCCAAACCGACCAAACCTAGACAGGACTTGGCCGCTGGCTACAACGGGGAGCGCGAAGCTCAACTACTCTCGAAGCGGGCTGGCAACAACGCGGTCAATTGGTTGTAAATAGCCTACAGTTAGACGATAAGCAAGGCTCTGTTTACCCGTTGCCAAGCGGCTTCGGCGGTGTAACCGACCTGAAACGGTGGTACTTCTATGCACACGGACACTATACCTGGAATCCCAAAAGATGGCAACTACAAGCCAAAACTACCCTATCGCGCGTCACTGCCTCACAAACCACCGATTTAGCCAACGGGAGAGCCATGCGGGAAGCAACGCTGGTTAACAGCCTGGCAAGTGCTGCTTACCGATGGGCTGGCGGGTGGTCGGTTCGCTTCCAGTATGACCACAATGAACGATTACCAGGTTTAGATCAAACCATCAATGGGTACTTTCTAGCCAATTACCGAACCTTTGTACGCGCTGTACCCTCATTCCATATCGTTCGCGACAGTCGTTTTTCGGTCAGCCTAAACCGTTTAAACTGGTCTCGATACTGGTGGATACTGGCTAACGCATCGTATGGATATACCAATGGGCCATTTTTGGACAGAATAGCGATCAGCAACACGATAACCTTCCGCACGATTTTCACGGAGCCAGTTCGGGTGAAGCGATGGTTTGGCCTCGTTCAGATTGACAAACTCCTCGTTCCATTAGCTACCAAATTCCATTACGAGGGAATCGCAACACGCACTGATTTATTTACTTTCCTGGGTGGTGTTGAACCCCGGAAAAGTAGGTACGAGACACTGGAAAACAACCTGTGGTTCATTACGGCATTCGCAGGGCCATTAAATGCCGAGGTTGGCACTCAACTCAACTGGTCGGCGGTACAAACAGCCCACGAACAGGATGTTCCAACTTTTCGCACCCTACTTGCAAAGCCCCGATTGATTGTCCGCTATAAACCAGCTACACCCTGGCTAATCCGCCTGGCCGCCGAACAGGTAACATGGTGGACAAATCGAACCCAAACTGGAAGCACACGGCTGATCGATATACTGATTCGTTATAAGCCCATTCAATCAAAATGGCTTTTCGACTTAACGGGGACTAATCTGCTCAACAACAATCAACTATATTTTATCCAGATCAATAACATTTTGATTAGCCAGCAGGCGTACCTTCTTCAGCCCCGCTACCTGACTTTTCGGGTAGAACGTACCCTTTAAATACTCAAACACATCTTTTCCACGCCAACCCATTGGCGGGCGATAGGGTTGGCGTGTTGGCTTCCTTATTCATCCCTACCTTTGCGGTATGACTTTCATTGACACCCACGCGCATATCTACGACAAACAATTCGGGGCCGACCGCTACACCGGCGGCCCCGAAGGAATGCTCCAGAATGCCCTCAGTCAGCAGGTATCGCAGGTTTGGATGCCCAATTGCGACTCCGAAACCATACCGGGCATGATGGCTTTGGCCGGCCAATTTCCTGATCGTTGCCTACCCATGATGGGTCTCCATCCGACCTACGTTAATGAGACGCTGGAGACTGAATTGGCCATTATTGAACAACACCTGAATACCCAGCCCTTCATTGCCGTTGGTGAAATTGGGCTTGATTTTTATTGGGACATGACTCAAGTAGACCGGCAGTTCGAGGCTTTCCGAATTCAGTTGGAGTGGGCTTCGCAACGCAAACTATTCGTGTCGATGCACACCCGCTCGGGCCACGACCGAAACGCCTTCTCGGAAGCCGCCGACCTTATCGATACATTAGCGTTACCAGACGTTAAAGGCATTTTTCACTGTTTTGTAGGTACCCTCAATGAGGCCCGACGCGCCATCGACATGGGGTTTCTGGTGGGTATTGGGGGAGTAGCAACGTTTAAAAATGGGGGATTAGACAAAGTGTTGCCACATATTGAGTTGAGCAACATTGTGTTGGAAACAGACAGCCCGTACCTCGCACCTATTCCGCACCGGGGCAAGCGCAACGAACCCGCCTATATTCCGCTTGTGGCTGCGCGGGTAGCCGAAGTTATGGGCGTCTCGGTGGAAGATGTGGCCCGACAAACAACGGCAAACGCGCAAGGGCTATTATGATCCGTATCAACCCCGCCCTTCCCCACAAGCCCCGCGTATCGGTACTGGTAATTTATACGGGCGGAACGCTTGGCATGGTGTATGACCGCGCAACCGGCCAACTCGTTCCGTTCAATTTTGAGCAGGTACTCGACCGGGTACCCGAAATTCATCGGCTCGATTTTGAAATTGACCTGATCACACTACCCGACATCATCGACTCGTCGAATATGTCACCAGTAATCTGGGCCGATCTGGCTCGGATTATTCAGCAGCACTACGCCACGTACGACAGTTTCGTGATTCTGCACGGCACCGACACCATGGCCTACACCGCTTCGGCACTGAGTTTCATGCTGTGCAATCTGCATAAACCCGTGATTCTGACGGGGGCACAATTGCCCATCGGTGTAGCGCGCACCGATGCCCGCGAAAATTTCATAACAGCCCTGGAAATTGCTGCCGCCGTGGACGCTGCCGCCGTGGACGCTGCCGCCGTGGATATAGTCACACCGGAAAACAACCAGCCAATGGTGCCGGAAGTATGTGTGTATTTCAACTCGGCACTGCTTCGGGGAAACCGCTCTACCAAGCAGGAGAGTGTACATTTCAATGCGTTTCACTCTGAAAATTACCCGCATCTGGCCATGGCTGGCGTTCGGATCGAGTACAATCGCCCGTTTATACGCCCCTACGAGCCCGACCGTGATTTGACCGTACACACGTCGATGGACCCGAATGTGGCCATTTTGAAACTGTTTCCAGGCATTACAGAGCCGGTTGTGCGGGCCATTCTCGACATGCCGGGGCTTCGAGGTGTAGTGCTCGAAACCTTTGGGGCAGGCAATGCACCCACTGCTCAATGGTTTTCGGCTGCGCTGAAAAATGCCATCGACCGGGGCACTATATTGTTCAATGTATCACAGTGCGAAGGGGGCCGCGTAACGCAGGGGCAATACCAAACCAGTACCCGATTGCAGGAAATTGGCGTCGTAAGCGGAACCGACATTACCACCGAGGCCGCCATCACAAAGCTTATGTTTTTGTTGGGTCACGAATCCGACCCGGCCCGGCTTCGCCAGCGGTTAGGCGAGCCGATGTGCGGAGAAATGAGCGTGTAGAAATGGAACCGCAACGGCGTCAACCGCATGGTCCACCGTTGCGGTTCCAATCTTTCAACTCAGCATCTTCGTGCAAAACTCAACGCATTTCTTCACCTCAGCCACTGAATTGGAGCCTTCAGGAATTTTGTATTCCAACTCCACTGCTGCCGGGAATGTGTACTTGCGTTCACGCATCAGTTTCAATACATCAGCCAATGGGGTATCACCTTGTCCCCAGGGCAAATTGCCTTTGCCGTTGGCAGGCGTCTGGCGGTCTTTGATGTGCATACTCGAAATCCGATCATGTTTTTTCGCGATCAGATCCAGCGGATTAGGCTGTCCTGCGGCTACATAGTGGCCAAGGTCAAAATTCATGGTATTTCCGGGTGACTGCGCTAAAGCCGTATCCCAAAACGTAGGCGTTTGCTGCTCATGACCGTGATAGCCCATTCGGATGCCGTGCTTTTGAGCCATCGTTCCTAGCCGCAGCGTTTGTGCATCGTCGGCCGGGTGTTCGACCGTAACTTGATTGGCACCCAGGGCTTTAGCGGCTCTCATGCCGTAATCGACATCAGCGTCGGTATCGTCTTTACCGAAGGTATTGGGCTTAAACCCATAAATTTTCACCCCGGCCTGCTGGTACATTTTACGTACTTTCTCAAACGGGGTCATCGATGTAGACAATCTCCATTTGGCTACTTCTGCATTGTATGCTTTGATTTGCACATCGGCTTCTGCCAGCGTTTTTTGCTCATCTGCCGTCAGCTCCTGTTTCTGAGACCGTTTCCGCATTAAGGGGTAAACTGAACGCATGTCGACCGAATTTTTGGGTTTACCTGCAAATGATTCTGCCGGATCTCCCATCAGTTCGATGGCGCTGATGCCGCTATCCAACACATACTTGAGAGTTGCTTCGGCACTTTGGTCGGGCATCTCACGGAACGAGTAGGTGATGGCTCCAATCTGAACCCCATTAATCAGTGAGTTGGGTTTGTTCAGATTACGGATAAGGGCAGGCATTCCAAAAAGTTTACCACTCCCGAGAACGGCGCCAGAAACGAGTGCTGCCGTGGTTCCTAAAAAGGCCCGGCGCGATTGGTTGTTGTCTATTTCCATGTTTTGTAAAGGGTTTTTTTAGGTAATCAAGTACATAAAGATCGTTACCAACTTGCTCAATCACTTAATTCAGACCAACCATTTTCAATTGCCTAAAAGTCAAAAAATCACCGCGCCGTCCAGCCGCCGTCAACGGTGAGCATAGACCCAACCATGTACGTAGCGGCATCGCTGGCCAGGAAAATGGCCGCTCCCTGAATCTCGCGCAACTCGGCCCAGCGGCCCAATGCGGTGGCTCCAACCACGAATTTTTTAGCCTCTTCGGTATCGGCAATAGCCAGATTCATTTCGGTCAGGAATGGGCCAGGGCAAATGGCATTCACGTTGATATTGAATGGGGCCAGTTCCAGTCCGAGTGCTCGCGTCATTTGCACCACAGCTCCTTTACTAGCCGTGTAAGGGGTTCGGTTGGCTAATCCAACCAGGCCGAGCGTACTCGCCAGGTTGATAATTTTACCACTGCCTGCCTGTTTCATAAACGGCGTTACAGCCCGGCAACAGAGCCAGGTACCGTTAACGTTGACGTCCATCACCTTACGAAAATCGTCGGATGTCAGTTCGTCAATAGCTCCCCGGATGTTGATGCCGGCGCTGTTAATCAGAATATCAATCCGGCCAAAGGCGTCCATGGCGGCTTGCGCCATCGCTTCTGCCTGGGTCTGATCAGTAATATCAGCGGCAAACGAAATAGCTTCGGTGCCAAAGTCACGGTTCAGTTGGGCCGCAGCGGCAATGCCTTCGTTGGCGTTCCGGTTCACGAGCATCACCCGGCACCCGGCCGATGCCAGCCCGGCAGCCATTGCCAGGCCAAGCCCTTTTGAACCACCCGTGATGATAGCAGCTCTGCCACTTAAATTGAATTGGTTAATACCAGGCAATGGTTGGTTTGTCATATTTTTTAGTCAAAATCATTTTAACCCCAGGCTTGTCTGGCTATAATTCAGACAGGCCACAATGTTTTGCTCCTCCAGCACCAGCCGGTCTTCAGGGCTTAACGGAGTTGTTCGGGGCAGGGGCGATGTTCTTTTTTGCTCTTTAACCATCCGAAGCATTCGGGCCAGATCGGAACCGGGAACGCCCCCGAATGTAGCCCAATATTCCTGTTTCAAGCAAGGTATTTCCAATGGGTCGCGGGTAATCATTTCCAGGTTGAACGTGACCGCCGGGTTATGCTTTTTGCACAGGGCAAACATGGCTGGCAAGTCCAGAACACCTTTCCCCAACGGCACCTCCGACAACAGAAATCCGTCGGCATATTCTTCCATCGCCATGTCTTTTACGTGCGTACTGACCACATACGGAACCAGGGTTTGCACCACCTCCATGGGGTCTTCGATGAGGGCGATGCTGTTGCCAAAATCGAGCGTTACCCCAACCCATTCGCTATCAATTTCTTTTAGCATCGCCACCAACTCCTTCGCCCGCCAGTCCTTGTGGTTTTCGACAGCTAGTTTTACGCCTTGCTTACGAAGCACCGGTTCTGCCAGTTTCAGCGAAGTCAGTGCATTTTTCTGCATGGTGTCAAACTCCGCAGCCGAGTGCAGAACCTCGTACCGCCGACCACTCGAACAGACTGTCCGCAGCACCCGCGCCCCGGCTTCTTTCGCCTGAATTACATCCTGCTCAAAGGCAGGAACATCGTCGGCTTTTTTGGGCAAGCCAATAGAGCCTTCCAGATACATTCCCAGTTTCTCGCGCCGGTCGCGAACCGATTTGGCGAAGTCGGAAGTCCATTTATTCACAACGACCTGAATGCCCCCCGCATTAATATCATGGCAATGATTGAGCAAGTCGAGTGCCGTTGTAAAGCCTGGGTATTTGGTGCTTGGTGTCTTTGAATTCCAACGACTACCGTACGAATGCACCACGACGCCCATATTCATTTCCTTGAAAAAATGGGGGATTTCAGGCAGCGCAAACGCCATAGCCCCGGCAGTAGTCCGTTGTATAAATGTACGTCGGTCCATATGGTTATCGGTCTTAGGTTCAGTCAGTTTTGGAATGGCTGTCATTTGCCACTTGTTTCTTTTGCCTGTGTATCAGCAATATACTTGTTCAGTTCTTTAACCGTCCAGGGAGCTACTCGTCCCTGCGCCAATATCCGGGTCATTCCTACTGTTCGCCGGTTGATCGGACCAGCCTGATTGCCCCACTCATTGCGGATATACATCAGGATGGCAGTAATTGAGCCATCGTCCATGGTCGAGTGGGCGGGCATAACCGGCAGAATCTCTGGCTTGTTATACACCTTACCCGCCACATCGACGGGGCCCTCCATACCGTGCAACAGAATCAAAGCCAGCCGTTTGCCATCGCCCAACACCCAATCGGACCCGATCAGGGGTGGCGCAAATCGAGCGACACCAACGCCATCGGTACCATGACAACCCGAGCAAGTGCTTAAATAAAGTTGCCGCCCGGTGGCAAACAGCTTCTGATCTTCGTCACTCAACACGTTCTTCTTAAGTACCGCACTTTGCTCAACCGTATGACCGGGCCATTCAAACAGGGACGACATCGTAGCCACTCGCGACGCATCGACAACGCCCTTGGATTGGGCCAGGATTCGGGGTGCCGATGCTAGTTTGATGGGTTTCTGCTTGCTCCCGGTGCCGCCAATAGCTAATCCGCCCAGAACGGCTTTGGTCCGCCACGCAAGGGTGCCTTTATTGCTATCGAGCATGGTCAACAGAGATGCCAGTTCATCGGGATTGCGTTTACGGATAATGGCCGAAGCCAGCATTTCTACAAAAATCTCCTTTGCCGGTTCACGCGTTTGCCAGCCGGATGCTGTCCAGAGCCGCTGCAAAAACGCAAACTCTCCATCCTGAAGGCTGCTCAGAACAGCATCACGAATCAAGGGGGTGTTACCGTACCGTTCGACAATGGTGGCCAACAATTGATGGGATGCCGTTTGGTCGAGGGCTTGAGCCGTAAGTGCCATCTGAAGAATCGACTCTGTCGGTGCCTTCGCCACTAGCTGTAGGAGTTGCTTGCTCAGTTTCTGGCGAACTACATTGTCGGCCATGGCGAAGGGTTCCAGCAACCGTAAAGCGGTGGTTTGAATGAGGGGATCGGGGTCCGACACTAAACCGAGAAGCATATCTGACTGACTCAGTTTCAGGCCGTCCAGCGTCCATAGGGCATGAAACCGCCCAAGCGGATATCGTCCCGATTTGGCCAATGCAATCAACCCGTCACGAACACTCGTATCATTTCGTCCGATGAGTAGCCGCTGGGCCATATCGCGGTGCCAGCCGTCGGCATTTGATAATTCCTGAATCAATTCACTGGAGGACACCTGGGAAAGTTTTTTCTGGGGAGTGGGCTTCCAGTTCTGGGGAACAATCCGCCAGATGCGACCCCGGTTTATGGGCATGTCCAGCTTGCGAGTCAGCGTTTGCTCTTTTAAGTGGGGAGTCATGTAGGCCGCGTGCTGAACGATGCCCCGGTACATATCGGCTACATAAAGTGCTCCATCGGGCCCACTTGCCAAACTAACGGGCCGGAATCGTTCATCGGTCGAGGCCAGGAACTCACGACCTGGATGCGGGTCGCTTGCCGTCAGGATGGCTCCTTTTTCGGCTACTACGTTGCGTTTAATGAGATTTCCGGCGGGTTCGCACACAAACACATTACCCGAGAAAGCCGCAGGCAGGGCCGTTCCCCGATAAACAAGTGGCGAACAGGCGGCCGTAAACTCCAGCAACCGGCCTTCTTTATCGAGCGTACCCGCTACGTATCCCCGATTAATGGCCGGGTTAGGCCGAATGGGATAAATCCGCCGGTCAATAGTTAGGCCGTGGTCAATTCCCGTGGTGGGGGTGTGGTGTTTGTTGCGCGACAGGGCGTTGGGCGGCACCAAATCGGCGTGTAATTGCGACCAGTTGTAGTTGTAAAACAGCCGTCCTTTATCATCCTGGCTGATCCCCCACTGTCCACGAAACTCCGTAGAGTCGCGCTGCCACCCGGCCGCCGATCGAATTGCCGCATCACCGCCGGTGCGGTTCGGCGATTCATGTAGTAACTTATACCGAATCTTCGACTTGGCATTATAAAACCAGTTGTCCATCCCCTGCAACATGCCGTTGGGGGCGTGTTCGGGTAAGCTTGTACCGGCGTAGTCCTTGTCGATCAGTATTTTAGAATCTGCCTTGAGGTCGCCATTGAGGTCTTTTGTCAGCCACAATGCGCCGTTTTCGGCTATCAGGGCACCACCCGGAACCAAGGCAATGGACCGGGGCATCACCAGGCTGTCGAGGTAAATGGTGCTAACGTCCATCTGTCCGTCGCCGTTTTTGTCTTCCAGTACCGACACGCGCCCCACTGGCTTATCTTCTCCTTTACCCTCGATATTGGGCATAAAACCGCGCATCTCGACTACCCAAAGGCGACCATCTCCGTCGAACGTCATCACAACGGGGTCCTGCACCATTGGTTCGGCAGCTACCAGTTGAACCTTTAGCCCCGGCTCAACCTGAAACGAGGCCAGTTCCTGTTCGGGGGTTCGCACGGGTGATGGGCCATCGTCGGTAGTGCCAACATTGACGGTAAAACTGACCATTCCCAATAAGCCAGCAAGCAGAAGGGATAGGTAATAGGTAGGTTTAAACATACAGCGCGGGCCTTTAGTCAGTTGAGCTTTCTTCGTAGTAGAATTGCAGCAATTAGTTACCCGAATAAAGCCCGTTGGATTTGGTAAATACTCCTATTGTAACGACCAAAAGCACAAGTAATATAGTTAGCCTGAAGCCCACAATGGTAGCCGGTTCGCATAACAGCTTGTCAATGGTAATCATCATCCATTAAAACATGAGCGCCGTAGGTGAGGTATGTGAATAGAAACCTTGATTCAACGGTATTCTTGAGCGCCGTAGGTGCGGCATGTCAATAGAAACATTAACGCAACGGTATTTCAGAGCGCCGTAGGTGCGGTATGTTGTTGGTTCGCTACTAGATACATACCGCACCTACGGCGCTCTATTGGATAAGCGACCGCATTCATTACTATTAACGTGTCGCCCTGCCAGGGCTTTCAAAAGCGGAAAGGCAGCATTTAACCATACAGACGAAATCTTCCAATTAAAAGCCGTAATTTTGGGGTTCCAAACAGAGAGGTGTCCGAGCGGTTGAAGGAGCACGCCTGGAAAGTGTGTATGCGGGCAACCGTATCGAGGGTTCGAATCCCTCTCTCTCTGCAAAAACAAGGCTGTACCCTGTACAGTCTTGTTTTATTTTCAGCCAGCGAGCCGAACACGCCGTAAATTCGTTA
>Ga0105048_10013137_pt1 | contig 12954 bp, 11 predicted proteins | sample MAT05_FD_78382 | JGI IMG/M metagenome (GOLD analysis project Ga0105048, IMG submission 78382) | Freshwater microbial communities from Lake Fryxell liftoff mats and glacier meltwater in Antarctica - MAT-05 | ecosystem: Environmental > Aquatic > Freshwater > Ice > Liftoff microbial mat | place...
CAACTGCGCGACGACGCCATCAGCCGCGCCCGCTTCGAGTTCCGCTGGGAAGACCAGTTCAACCTCGGCCTCGACCCCGACACGGCAAGACAATTCCACGACGAAACCCTGCCCAAGGAAGCCCACAAGGTCGCGCATTTCTGCTCGATGTGCGGCCCCAAATTCTGCTCGATGAAAATCAGCCACGACATCCGCGAAGACACCCTGCGCATGGAGGGCATGGCCGCCAAGCAGGCCGAGTTCAAGGCGGCCGGCTCGGCGCTCTATCTACCGGCGGTGCCCGCGGAGGACTGATCGGCAAAGCCGAGGATCGTGCAACCCGGGCTTAACCGTTCGCGGCCATGATGGCGCCGAGACCGCGCTGCCGATCCTCCGCGGCTGCAACCCGCCAGAACGGCGTGTCCGAGATACCCTAATGCTCAATAACTGGTCCCTGTTGACCGAGGGGGCGCAACTCGCCCTCTCCCGCGCCGCGCTGGCCCAGGCGGCCGACACCATCGCCGGCCAGGCCGAAACCCTGGCCGAGGAAATGGAGACCGGAAGCCTGGACGACCGCGGCGGCCCCGATGCCCTGCGCCTGCTTGCCGCCATCGTCCGCTCCCTGAGCCCGACCGGAATGCCAGCGGCCGGGCTGGCGTAGCGAGGCGCGAAGATAAGGGAGGCTGGGCTCTGCCCAGACCCGCCAGGGGCCAAGCCCCTGGACCTTCCCTTTTACGAAAAACGACAACTTGCAATAGGTTGATAACTTCGGAACGCCAAGAATTACTTGGCCGGGCCAGCAGCCGCAGATTGATACGTGGGTTCGACTGGTTGCCGCTGGCACGGCCACTAAAGGTAATGGGATCAAAGGGTCTCTGACCCTTTGCGGGTCGAGGGCAGAGCCCTCGCCTTCCTTATCCTCGTGCTTATGGCGCCGGGCCCCTGGCCTTGCCGGACTAACCGACGAGTCCTTCGGCGACCCGCTCGACATCCGCCGCTGCCGCCGCGTTGGGGTGGCGCTGCAGCAGCGGCGTCTGGCGGCGGATCGCGTCGCGCACGCGGTCGTCGCGGCGGATGATGCCGGCGAGCTTCGGGGTAAGGCCCAGGAACGCGGCGCAGGCCCCTGCCAGGGTGGCATAGGTACGCTGGCCAGCCGCCGCGGTGCTTGCCTGGTTGACCACGATGCGCGCCTCGCTGGCGTCGGCTCCGCGATCGGCGTGGTGGAGTTTCAGCACGGCATAGGCATCGGTCAGGCTGGTCGGTTCCTCGGTGGCCAGCACCAGCAGCAGGTCGGCAAAGCCCGACAGCCGGCGCGTGGTGCGCTCGATGCCGGCGCCGAGGTCGAGCACCACGTGGTCATAGGCGCGCGCTGCATCGCGCAACGCGGCGAGCACCGCGCCCAGCGCCGCCTCGTCCAGCCCCGCGAGCACGCCGGAGCCGGAGCACCCGGCCAGGATGTCGAAGCCGCCGGGATGGTGCAGCACCGCGGCGGCCAGGCTGCGCTGGCCGGCCACCACGCTGGCGATGTCGTGCGCCGGCATCAGGCCGAGCTGGATATCGACATTGGCCAGCCCCAGGTCGCCGTCGAACAACAGCACGCGGCGCCCATGCCGGGCCAGCGCATGGGCCAGCGTGATCGCGAACCAGGTCTTCCCCACCCCGCCCTTGCCGGAGGCGACGGCGACGATCTGCCCGGCGCGAAGTGCTGCCGGCCGGGTGGGCGTAAGCGTCGGGGCAGCGGTCATGCGGCGGGTTCCGGAATGCGGGGGGCGGCGGCGCGCGGCAACTGCATCAGCCGGCGGGCGAGCAACTCGGGGGTCATCGGCACCATGCCGTCGGCCGCCCCCGGACCGATGCCGGCTTCGGCCAGCGCCAGCCCGGCTTCAGCGGCCGCCAGCACGCTGCCCAGGCGGCGCGTCACGTCCAGCCGGGTGGCGATGGCCAGCCGGGCCCCGAGTTCGGCATGGGCAGCGGCGATCTCGGCCGCCTCGGCGGGGTCGATGCCGGCGGGCAGCACCAGGGCGATGGCGGCTCCGGTCGACGCGGCCAGGTCGGCCAATGCCGCGCGCTGGGCCGGGTCAAACAGGTCGGCGCCGGGGGCGTCGATCAGCACCGGCGCGCCATCACGGCGCCGGGCCAGCGCGCGCGCAAGCGCCACCGGCTGGCTGGCCACCAACAGGTCCAGGCCGAGCACGCGGGTAAACGCCGCAAGCTGCTCGGTGGCCCCGGCGCGCTGGCCGTCGGCGGTCACCACCATGGGCGTGGTACCGGCCATCACCAGGCGGGTAGCCAGGCGCACGATGCTGAGCGTCTTGCCCGCGCCCGGCGGCCCGGCGAGCAGCAGCGGCTGGCCGCCGACGACCAGCGGCAGCGGGGCGAAGCGCAGTGCGGCGGCCAACGCGAAGGGCAAAGGCCCGGCCGCCAGCTTGTTCCGCAGCGCCGGTGAGGCGCCATGAAAGGCCAACGCCTGGACCTGTGGCGCAGCGGGCGGGGAGGTTTGTGCCAGCGCGCGCGGCGCTGGGTCGGCGGCATCCAGCCCGGCGGTGATTTCCACCCCGTCGGCGACGCGGCGGCTGGACAGGATCAGCGCGTCCGGGCCCAGTTCGGCGCGGACCTGGCGCATGGCGTCGGCCATCGCGGGCGCGCGGTACAGCTTCAGCCGCACCCTAGACCGACCGCCGAGGTTGTTGACGTATCGTCAGGCAAGGCCAGGGCGTTGCCCTGGACCCACCAAAGGCCGACGGCCTTTGGAAACCCGTTTTTTCAATATAACGAAGTCCAGGGCTCGGCCCTGGTGGGTCCAGGGCAACGCCCTGGCCGATCCTTCTTTCACAGGTCAATTCCCAGCCTCTCAGTATCAAATGCTGCCGATGGTGCGGATACGCACGCGCGGGTGGATTTCGGTTTGTGCCATCACTGGCGTTTCCGGGCGGATCCGCTCCACGATCGCGCGGACATGGCTGCGCAGCGGCGCGCTGGTCAGCAACACCGCGGCCTCGCCGGCACCGGCGGCGGCGTCGAATTCGCTGCGCAGGCGTTGCATGAACTCGGCGAGCTTCGTCGGCGCCATCGCCAGTTGGCGGTCTTCGCTGCTGCCCACCAGCGAATCGTGAAACGCCTCCTCCCACGCCGCCGACAAAGTGATCAACGGCAGGTAGCCGCCCGGCCCCAGATGCGCGTCGCTCAGCTGGCGGGCGAGGCGGGTGCGCACATGGGCGACGATGGCCGGGATGGCGCGCGCCTGACCGGCGCAGGCCTCCTGGATGCCTTCCAGGATGGTCGGCAGGTCGCGGATCGACACCCGTTCGGCCAACAGGCCCTGCAGCACGCGCTGCACGCCGCCCACGGCAATCTGTGACGGGATCAGCTCGCCCACCAGCTTCTGGTGCTCGCGCGGCAAATCGTCGAGCAGCTTTTGGGTTTCGGCGAATGACAGCAGCTCCGCCATGTTCTGCTTCACCAGTTCGGTCAGGTGGGTGGTGAGCACGCTGGGCGGGTCGACCACGGTGCAGCCGCGGAAATCCGCCTCGTCGCGCAGTGCCGCGTCGATCCACATCGCCGGCAGGCCGAAGGTTGGCTCGTGCGTCGCCTCGCCCGGGAAATCGGGCATGCCACCGGCCGGGTCCATGGCCAGCACCATGGTGGGCCGCACCACGCCCTGCCCGGCGACGATCTCCTTGATGCGCACGCTGTAGGCGTCTGGCGCCAGCGCCATGTTGTCCTGGATGCGCACTGGCGGCAGCACGAAGCCCATCTCGGCGGCGATGGCGCGGCGCAGGCCCTTGATCTGCTCGGTCAGGCGCGGCGCCTCGCCGCCGGCCAGCACCAGCAGGCCGTAGCCCAGTTCTACCCGCACCATATCGATGCGCAGCGTGTCGGTGATCGGCGCCTCCGAGGTGATGGTGGCGGCGGCCTCCGGCACCTCGCCCTGCATGCGCGGCGGGTTGCGGTGGCGCATCCAGGCACCGGCGCCGGCCAGTCCGCCGAGCATCAGGAAGGGCAGGGCTGGCAGGCCGGGCATCAACGCCAGCACCACGGCCGCACCGGCGGCCATGCCCAGGGGCTTGGGGCTGCCGCCCAGTTGGCGCATCAGGGCGGCATCGGCGCTGCCTTCGGTGCCGCCCTTGGTCACCACGATGCCGGCGGCAACTGACACCAGCAGGGCGGGGATCTGGCTGACCAGGCCGTCGCCGATGGTGAGTGTGGTGTAACTGGTGGCGGCATCGGAAAAACTCATGCCGTGGCGCAGCAGGCCGATGGTCAGCCCGCCGACGATGTTGATCACGGTAATGATCAGCCCGGCGATCGCATCGCCACGCACGAACTTCGCCGCACCGTCCATGGCGCCGTAGAAGCCGCTCTCCTCCTCCAGCTCGCTGCGGCGCTTGCGGGCGGTTTTCTCGTCGATCAGCCCGGCCGACAGGTCGCTGTCGATCGCCATCTGCTTGCCCGGCATCGCATCCAGGCTGAACCGCGCGGCGACCTCGGCGATGCGGCCGGAGCCCTTGGTGATGACCATGAAGTTCACCACCAGCAGGATGGCGAACAGGATGAGGCCGATGACGATGTCGCCGCCCATCAGGAAGCCGCCGAAGGCCGCCACCACATGCCCGGCAGCCAGCGGCCCATCCTGCCCATGCGACAGGATCAGCCGGGTGGTCGCGACGTTCAGCGACAGCCGCAGCAGCGTGGTGAGCAGCAGCAGCGTGGGGAAACTGGTGAAGTCGAGCGGGCGCAACAGGAACACCGCGACCATCAGCACCAGCACCGAGGACGTGACCGACAGCGCCAGCCCGATGTCGAGCAGCAGCGTCGGCAACGGCAGCACCAGCACCGAGAGCAGGACGATGACCCCGATGGCCAGGCCGATATCGGTGCCCGGCACGAACGGGCGCAGCCGGCCGAGAAGCTGGCCGAGCGGCCCGGCGAGGGGTGCTGCGAGTGTCGGCTGCGCCATGCGTCAGACGGCCTCGGCGACCGCATATGCGGCCAGGCCCCCGGCGAACGGCGACACCGGCGGCGGCACCGGCACGCCGGCGGCGCTGTAGTCGCGCAGCTTGTTGCGCAGAGCGCGGATCGAGATGCCCAGAATTGTTGCCGCATGGGTGCGGTTGCCCAGCGTGTGGCTGAGCGTTTCGAGGATCAGGTCACGCTCGACCTCCTCCATGCGCCGCCCCACCAGGCCGGCGATGCCGCCCGGAGGGGGGGCACTCGGCGCGGCAGTGACCGGGGCGACGCCGTGCCCGGGGGCGAGTTCGATCGCGTCGCCGTCGATCACGTCGCCCGGGGCCAGCAGCACCGCGCGGTGCAGCACGTTCTCCAGCTCGCGCACATTGCCGCGCCAGCGGTGGCCGACCAGCAGGCGCAGCGCCGCCGCGGTGAGCGGGCGTGGCGGCAGGCCGTTCACCTCAGCGAAGCGGCGGACGAAATGCTCGGCCAGGGCGGCGATGTCGCCGGGGCGGGCGCGCAGCGGCGGCACCTGGATGCTGATGACATTCAGGCGAAAGTACAGATCCTCGCGGAACCGCCCGGCGGCGACTTCGGCCAGCAGGTCGCGGTTGGTGGTGGCCAGAATGCGGACATCGACCCGCACCGGGGCACTGCCGCCGATCCGGTCGATCTCGCGCTCCTGCAAGGCGCGCAGCAGCTTGGCCTGCAGGCGGATGTCCATCTCGCCGATTTCGTCCAGCAGCAGCGTGCCGCCATCGGCCGCCTCGAACTTGCCCACCCGGCGGGCGACGGCGCCGCTGAAGGCGCCCTTCTCGTGGCCGAAGAGTTCACTTTCCAGCAGGTTCTCCGGGATCGCGGCGCAGTTCAGCGCCACGAAAGCGGCATTGGCGCGGCGCGACCGGCGGTGGATGTGGCGCGCCAGAACCTCCTTGCCGGTGCCGCTCTCGCCGGTGATCAGCACTGAGGCATCGGCGGCGGCCACCTGCTCGGCGCGGCGCAGCGTGGCCTGCATGACGGGATCACGCACCACCACCCTACGCTCGTCGCCGCACACCGCATCGAGGATGGCGGCGATCAGCTCGGCATCGGGCGGCAGCGGCAGGAATTCGCGCGCGCCGGCGCGGATCGCCGCCACCGCCGCGTCGGGGTCGGGGTTCACGCCGCAGGCCACCACCGGCACGGCGATGCGCTCGGCGGCCAGGGCGCGCGCCACCGCGCCGACATCGTGCGACAGCTCGCACAGCACCAGGTCGACGCGCGGGTCGCGCCGCAGCGTGGCGAGTGCTGCCTCGCGGCTGTCGGCCTGGTCGATACGCGCACCGCGGTCCATGGCCATGCGCGCGGCCTGGGCCAGTTCGCCCGACAGGGCGCCGATGATCATCATGCGCATTTTGCGCCTCCTGCGGTCTGGCGAGGAATTGTCAGGGGGCGCGGTCGGCCTTGACGATTTCGGTCATGGTCACGCCCAGGCGGTTATCGTCGACCATCACCACCTCGCCGCGCGCCACCAGGCGGTTGTTGACGTAGATGTCGATCGCCTCGCCCAGCTTGCGGTCCAGCTCGACCACCGCGCCGCGACCGAGCTTGAGCAGCTGGGCCACCTGCATGGTCGCTTTGCCCAGCACCGCGCTGACGGTGACGGGGATGTCGTAGACCGCCTCCAGGTCGCGGGCGTTGCGCGCGGCGCCGGGTTCGGTGGCGGCGGGGTCGGCCAGTTCGGCCAGGTTCATGTCTTCAGGCATTGCGGGGCTCTTTCTGTTGCAGTCGGTCAGGCGGCGACGACGGCGCGCGCGGCCGGGGCGGTTGGTGCCGCGGCGGCGGGCTGGATCGGGACGGGATCGGGGGCGAGGCCAAGCGGGGCGAGCACCGCGTCGACGCGCGCGCGCAGGCTGGCGGCATCGCGCACCGCCATGCCGTGGCGCCAGGCGATGCGGGCGTCGCCCGTCGCCATCGCCTCGCGCGGCTCGACCAGAATGGCCGCGCGCAGTTCGGGCTCCAGTTCGGCCAGCACCTCGTCCAGCGCCGGTTGCGCAGTGGGGTGCAGGCGGATGACCACGCGCGCCTCGGCAGCCAACAGGGCGGTGACCTCGCGGGTGAAGCGGGCAAGTTCGGCCCCGCCGTGGCGGGCGCACAGGGCGGGGAAGGCGGCCGACAGCGCGGCCATCACCAGGCGGGCCAGCCCGGTGCCGGCCTCGTCCACCGCCGCGCGGATGGTGGCATCGGCGTCGTGCAGCCCGGCCAGCAGTGCACCCAGCAGCGCGTGGCGTTCGGCCTCGCGTGCGGCCGCGGCCTCGCCGCGGCCCGCTTCGTGGCCCAGCGCACGTGCCTCGGCGCAGGCGGCATCGAGCGCCGCGGGCGTGATCGGCGGCGGCGGCGCGGGCGGCACTTCGACGGGGTCGAGCTCGTCGAGCTCGATCACGCCGCCGGAACCGGCGGGGGCATCGAAATCGGCGGCAAACAGTTCGAAGCGGGCGGGTTTCATGGCTAGTACACCATCTCCTCATCCTTGCCTTCGCCGATCTCGATCTGGCCTTGAGCGGCCATTTCCTTGGCCTGGGCGACGATGCTCGCCTGCGCCTCGTCGACGTCGCGCAGCTTCACCGGGCCGAGCGACTCGATCTCCTCGCGCAGCATCTTGCCGGCGCGTTCGGACAGGTTGCTGAAGAACAGTTCGCGCAGTTTCTCCGACGCGCCCTTCAGCGCCAGCGGCAGCTTTTCCTTCTCGATGGTGCGCAGCAGCGTCTGCACGGCCATCGGGGTGAGGCGTTGCAGGTCGTCGAAAGTGAACATCAGCGACTTGATGCGGTCGGCCGCCTCGCGGTTGCGCTCCTCCAGGGCGGCGATGAAGCGCGCCTCAGCCTGGCGGTCGAGGTTGTTGAAGATCTCGGCCATCATCTCGTGCGCGTCGCGGCGTGTGCTGCGGGCGAGGTTGCTCATGAACTCGGCGCGCAGCGTGCGTTCCACCCCGTCCAGCACGTCTTTCTGCACGCTTTCCATGCGCAGCATCCGCATCACCACTTCCATGGCGAAGCTGTCGGGCAGCATGGCCAGCACGCGGGCGGCGTGGTCGGCGCGCACCTTGGACAGCACCACGGCGACGGTCTGCGGGTATTCGTTCTTGAGGTAGTTGGCCAACACCGCCTCGTGCACATTGCCCAGCTTGTCCCACATGGTACGCCCGGCGGGGCCGCGGATCTCCTCCATGATCTGCGCCACCCGCTCGCGCGGCATGGTCTTCATCAGCAGCCGCTCGGTGTTCTCGAAGCTGCCGACCAGGCTGCCGGCGCCGCCGATCTGCTCGGCGAACTCGATGCACAGCCGCTCGACCAAGTCGGCACGCACCGGGCCGAGCTGGGCCATGGCCGACGAAATCTCCTTGATTTCGTCCTCGTGCATCATGCTGAACAGCCGGGCGCACTGGTCCTCGCCCAGGGCCAACATCAGCACCGCAGCCTTCTGCGCGCCCGCCAGGGCCTGGAAATCGTTGATGCGGGCCATCAGCCGTTCCCCTCCTGCATCCAGGCGCGCACGATGGTCAGGCTATCTTCGGGATGGCGCTCGACCAGTTCGGTCAGCCGGCGCAGGGCGGAGGCGCGCATCTGGCCATCCACATTGGTCAGGCTGATCAGCGACTCTTCGTCCTGGGCGGAATAGCTCTCGCTGCCGTCGCCGCGATTTGCACCGGGGGCGGCGCGCCCGCCCGCGGGGCCCTCCAGCAGCCGAGTGACATCGGCGGCCATGCCCAGCGAGGCGGCAGTCACCGTGCCGTCCGCCCCCACCGCCATCGCGCCGCCAGGCAGGCCCGCCAGCGCGCCAGCCGGCAGGGCACGGCCGCCCAGCGCGGTAACGCGCATCACCATCGGGCGGAACACCATCAACAGCGCCAGCACCGCGATCAGCCCCACCACGGCGGTCTGCGCCATGCGGGTGATGTCGGCGGCCTCGATGCCCAGGCCGAGGAAGCCGCGCGGTTCCAGGCTGGCGGGGTCGGCGGCGCCGGTGAAGCGCAGCGTCACCACCTCGACCAGGTCGCCGCGTTTCTCGTCGTAGCCGACGGCGCTGCGCACCAGGCGGGCGATGCGCTCCAGTTCCTCGGCCGCACGCGGTTTCCAGGCGAGAGCGCCGTCGGCGCCCTTCTCCTCGATACCATCGACCAGCACCGCGATCGACAGGCGGCGGATCTGCGGCTGCTCGCGCACGATGGTGCGTACGGTCTTGCCGATCTCGTAGTTGGTCGTCTCCTCCTGCCGCGCCTCCTGGGTGCCGGAAGCTTCCTTGCCGGCGTCGGCATTGGGCAGGTTGTTCTGCACCGACACGCCGGCAGCTTGTTCGGTGGTTTTGCTGTTGTCCGTGACGGTCTGCGAACTGCGGACCACCTGGCCCTCGGGGTCGTATTTCTCCTGGGTTTCCTGAATGCGGTCGAAATCCATCTGCACCGAGGCCTCGGCGCGCACCCGGCCTTGGCCCAGGCTGCGCTCCAGCATTTCTTCCACCGCTCGCGACAGGCGCAGTTCGGTGGCGCGGCGGATTTCTTCCCCGCCCATGGCGGTGGCGGCGGGGCCGGTCGCCTCGCCGGCCCGCGCCAGCAACGAGCCGCGGTTGTCCACCACCGAGACGTTGCGCGCCCGCAGCCCCGGCACCGCGCCCGCCACCAGATTGACGATCGCCTGGATCGCCTCGCGATCCAGCCGCGCCGCGCCTGACGTGGTGAGCATCACCGAGGCCTGCGCCTCCTGCTTCTCGCGCGCGAACGGTTCGCGCCGCGGCAGCACCAGGTGCACCCGCGCCGCCTTGACCCCGGCAATGGTGCGGATGCTGCGGGCGATCTCGCCCTCCATCGCCCGCGTCTCGGACATTTTCTGTTGGAACTGGCTGGCGGTGATGCCGTCGCCGCGGTCGAGTAGCTCATAGCCGATCGACCCGCCTGACGGCAGGCCCTCGCGCGCCAGGGTGGCCCGCAGCCGCGCCACCTGATCGGCCGGCACCAGAATCTGGGTGCCGCCGGCGCCGACCTGGTGCGGCACCTTCTGGCGTTCCAGCACCTCAACGATCTGGCCGGCTTCGCGCGCGTCCAATTCGCCATACAACAGCGCCATCCGGTCGGTGCCGCCGCGCAGCGCCAGCATGCCCAGCAGCGCCAACAGCCCGACCGCCACCACGCCCATGGCAATGAGCCGCGCCGGCCCGAGGGCCTTGAGGCCGTCGACCAACGCGTTCATCGGGGACCAAGGGGAACGAGGGGCCGCATGGGCGAGAACTCTCCTGCACCACCGGCATCCTGCCGGCGACGCAGACTGGTCCAGCGCGGCTTAGCGGCGCGTTAACGGCCCGGCACAAACTGCCGGGCGGGAGCAGGGCTTGCCCCCCGCTGGGGCCGGGCCTCGTCCATCGGCAAGCGGGCTCGGCGAAACCGGCAAGGCCAGGGCTTAGTTCTCTTGGTATTTTTTCAATAACATGAGGTCCAGGGGCTCGCCCCCATAGGCCCAGAGATAAGGAAGGCGAGGGCTCTGCCCTCGACCCGCAAAGGGTCAAAGACCCTTTGATCCCATTACCTTTAGTGGCCGTGCCAGCAGCAACCAGTCGAACCCACATATCAATCCGCCGCTGCTGGCCCAGCCAAGAAATTCTTGGCGTTCCCAAGTTATCAACCTATTGAAAGTTGTCGTTTTTTCTAAAAGGGAAGGTCCAGGGGCTTGGCCCCTGGCGGGTCTGGGCAGAGCCCAGCCTCCCTTATCTTCGCGCCTATAGGGCCGAGCCCCTTGGATTTATACTGTGAACTGCTCGGCGATGATGCGTTCCGACAGCCCCTGGTCGGGGTCGAACAGCACCTGTGCGGCTAGCGCGCGGTCTTCGCGCACGTGCACGCTCAGCACGTCGCGCACTTCGGTGAAGTCGGCCACCGCCGCCACCGGGCGCTTGTCGCTTTCCAGCACCTCGAACAGCACCTCGGCGGTGCTGGGCAATAGCGCGCCACGCCAGCGCCGCGGGCGAAAGGCGCTGATCGGCGTCAGCGGCAGCAGGTTGGCCGACAGCGGCACGATCGGCCCATGGGCCGACAGGTTATAGGCGGTTGAGCCGGCTGGGGTGGATACCAGCACACCGTCGCAGGCCAATTCGGGCAGCCGCACCCGGCCATCGACGGTGATGCGTATCTTCGCCGCCTGGCGCAGCTGGCGCAGCAGCGCCACCTCGTTCAGCGCCAGCGCCTCGATCGTCGCGCCATCGGCGGTGACGGCGCGCATGCGCAGCGGGTGCAACTCGGCCAGCTGGGCACGGGCGAGACGAGGGGGCAAGTCGTCCTCGTCGAAACGGTTCATCAGGAACCCGACCGAGCCACAGTTCATGCCGTAGACCGGCGTGAGACCGCCGAGGAAACGGTGCAGCGTTTCCAGCATGAACCCATCGCCGCCCAGGCTGACAGCCACGTCGGCCTGCTCCGCCGGGCAATCGCCGTAGCGGGCGACCAGCCGGGCGCGGCTATCCTGCGCCAGCTTCGTGTCAGCGGCGAGGAAGGCGATGTGGCCGACCCGCACCTGCCGCGGCACCGGCGGTTCGACGGGGATCGCGGAGCCGGATAGCGAGGTGAGCGTCAAGCAGCAGCCTCGGATGGAGAGGGTGGGATCACGCGGCGGTGCATTCCGGTCTCCTGCTGGACAGCCACCCAGACACGGGCGCAGCCTAGTCGAGCCATCTCAGCGTGGCCAGTCGCTGCCGGGTGCGCTGGGATCGGGTTGGCGGCGGCCGAAGCGGCCCGTCAGCCGCGGCGGGCGCGGCGGCGGCGCCCCCTCGGGCGGATCATCGGGGGAGTAGTCGGTGTCCGGCGCCGAACCGCGAACCGGCGGTGGTGGCGGCACCTCGGGCTCGCTTGCCATCGGCTCGGGTGCCGGCGGGCGCGGGGTGAAGCGCGGCTCGGCGCGCGGGCGCGGGACGCGCGGCTGCTCGGCGCGCTGCAGCTCCGCCTGCGCCTTGTCGCGCATATACGCCAGCATGCGGTCGGCCACCGGGTCGCCGAAGCCGGATTTCGGCGCCGCCTCGCGCGGGGCTGCCGCGCGCGGCGCCGGCGGGATCGGCGGCTCGCCCATCGGCGGCAGGTCGTCGTATGGGTCCATCCCGCGCGCCGGCAAGCGCAGCGTCATGCCGCGCAGTTCCTCGTGCAGCGCGTCGATCCGCAGCTCCAGGTCGCGCAGCCTAGCGCGCAGCCCGAAGGTGCTGAACGGCATGAGCAGGAACAGCGCGAAATACAGCGCAACGGGCACCAACAGCGCCACCACCGCCCACCAGGGCAGCCAATCCGGCAGGGAGACGCTTTGTAGATCCATGCCCCATCATGCCAGCCCTGGATTTTGCCGCAATCCCGTGCGATCAGGCGCCGCATCGCGAGGTATCCGTCATGAAACTGCTGATTCCCGGCCCCGTCACCACCCACCCCGACGTCCGCGCCGCCATGGCCGAGGACATCGCGCCGTGGGACAACGATTTCCGCCCGGTGCTGGCCGACGTGCTGGCGCGGCTGCTGCCGATTGCCGGTGGCGACCCGCAGACGCACGCGGCACTGGTGCTGCAGGGCTGCGGCCATTTCGTCACCGAGGCAGCCTTGCGCAGCTACATGGCGCCGATCGGCCACCCCAACGCCGGGCGCATCCTGATCCCGGCGATCGGCGCCTATGCCGACCGCATGGCACGCCTGGGCCGCGAGGCCGGGCGCGACGTGGTCACCCTGGCGCTGCCCGACCAGGTGCCGGTTGATCCGCAGGCAGTCGCCGCCGCCCTGGCCGCCGACGCCACCATCACTCATGTCGGTGCTGTCTATAGCGAGACCGGCACCGGGGTGATCCACGATGTCGCCGCCATCGGCGCCGTTGTGCGCGCCGCCGGCAGGCGCATGATCGTCGATGCCGTCTCGGCATTCGGCGCCTTGCCGCTCGACCTCGCGGCGCAGCCGGAGATCGACGCCGTCGTGTTCACCTCGAACAAGTGCTTCGAGGGCCTGCCCGGGCTGGGCTTTGCCATCGGCCGGCTCGATGG
>Ga0105048_10013138_pt1 | contig 12951 bp, 9 predicted proteins | sample MAT05_FD_78382 | JGI IMG/M metagenome (GOLD analysis project Ga0105048, IMG submission 78382) | Freshwater microbial communities from Lake Fryxell liftoff mats and glacier meltwater in Antarctica - MAT-05 | ecosystem: Environmental > Aquatic > Freshwater > Ice > Liftoff microbial mat | place...
GCGGGCGTGTGGCAATACTGACTTTCCACTCCGGTGAGGACATTCGCGTTGAGGTGTCTTTCCAAAAACACATGGAAACTGGAATTTATTCGCATATCGCTACTGACCCGATTCGTCCGGCGCCGGAGGAGCAGCGAAGCAATCCGCGTTCGACATCGGCGAAATTGCGTTGGGCCATTCGATCTGAACTGCCGGTCGCGTGAATCCTCGTGGTGGCGAGACCGTCCTACGCTACATTTGGTAGACGCGCAGAAGTGCGTCGCTGTTAGAATTTTTGATTGCTCGCACCAATCATTTCAATCGCTTCCCAATCGAAACTGTTCCTCATGCCCATCCTGACTTTCCCTGATAGCCCGTACAGACTGAACCAGCCGTTTGCACCGGCGGGTGACCAGCCACAGGCAATTGCCAAACTGGTTGAAGGTATCAACGATGGCCTCGCATTTCAGACGCTGCTCGGTGTAACGGGTTCGGGCAAGACTTACACGATGGCAAACGTAATTGCACAGCTTGGACGGCCGGCGCTGGTGATGGCCCCGAACAAAACGCTTGCCGCACAGTTGTACGCCGAGATGAAGGAGTTTTTCCCCGAAAACGCCGTGGAGTATTTCGTCTCATATTACGATTACTACCAGCCGGAAGCCTACGTGCCGTCGCGCGATCTTTTCATCGAAAAGGATTCCGCGATCAACGAACACATCGAGCAGATGCGTCTATCTGCGACCAAGTCACTGCTGGAGCGTCCGGACGTGATTATTGTTGCGACGGTCTCATGCATTTACGGCATCGGTGACCCGGCAGACTATTACGCGATGCGCATGTTGGTGCGAACTGGAGACAAGATTTCGCCGCAGGACATGATTCGCCAACTGATCGCGATGCAGTACGCGCGCTCTGAACTCGATTTCAAGCGCGGCACTTTTCGCGTGCGCGGCGATTCTCTGGATGTTTATCCAGCAGAAAGTGCGGAGGCCGCCCTGCGAATTTCGATGTTCGACAACGAGGTCGATGCACTTACGTTGTTTGACCCACTGACCGGCCACACACTCCACACCTTGCCTCGCTTCACGGTCTATGCCAAAAGCCATTACGTCACCCCGCGCAGCACGGTGCTGAACGCGCTTGAAGGCATCAAGACCGAACTGCGCGAGCGCATTGAGTTCTTCAACGTCGAAAACAAGCTGCTGGAAGCGCAGCGCATTCAGCAGCGCACCACGTTTGATCTTGAGATGCTTAACGAAATTGGTTTCTGCAAGGGGATCGAAAACTACTCGCGGCATATGAGTGGCAGAAAGGCCGGTGAGCCGCCGCCGACTCTGGTGGACTATCTGCCCAAGAATGCGCTGATGGTGATCGACGAAAGCCATGTGACTATTCCGCAGGTCGGCGGCATGTACAAAGGGGACCGAGCGCGCAAGGAAAACCTGGTGGACTATGGATTTCGATTGCCGTCCGCAATGGACAATCGTCCTCTGCAGTTTGCCGAGTTCGAAGGCATGATGCGGCAGACCGTGTTCGTTTCGGCCACGCCGGCGGATTACGAAGCAGCACATCAGGGCCAGGTTGTGGAGCAACTGGTACGGCCAACCGGGCTGGTGGACCCGATTTTGCATGTGCGGCCCGCTTCCACGCAGGTAGACGATTTGCTCTCGGAAGTGAACAAGCGGGTGGTAAATCAGGAGCGCGTGCTGGTGACCACACTCACCAAACGTATGGCCGAAGACCTGACCGATTACCTCAGCGAAAACGGCGTTAAAGTGCGCTATCTTCATTCGGATATTGACACGGTCGAACGCGTGCAGATCATTCGCGATTTGCGGGCAGGGTTGTTCGACGTGCTGGTTGGTATCAACCTGTTACGTGAAGGGCTGGATATTCCGGAGGTCTCGCTCGTCGCGATTCTCGATGCCGACAAGGAGGGTTTTCTGCGTAGCACGCGGTCGTTGATTCAAACCATCGGCCGTGCCGCACGCCACATCAATGGCACCGCCATTCTTTACGCAGACAGGGAAACCAACTCAATGCGCATCGCGATGGACGAGACGAACCGACGCCGCGCGAAGCAGATTGCACACAACACCTTGCATGGCATTGTGCCGAAATCGGTGTCCAAGGGTATCAAGGATATGATCGACGGCGTCTACGATCTGGACGACAGGCGTAGCGAGATGGCGACCGAGAAGAAGGCGGCGCAGGATCGAAAGAAGTACGACGTGCTGTCAGTGAAGCAACTGGAAACGGCCATCAAGCGATTGGAACGGGAGATGATGGATGCTGCGCGCAATCTGGAGTTTGAGAAGGCTGCGCAGACGCGCGACGAATTGAAGATGCTTCGCAACAAACTGCTGGTCGTTGGCGGCGGCGATTCCGCTTGACTACAATAACAATTTACTCAAGAACGAGTTCTCGATGAAAGTGCTCTTTGTCTGTTTGGGAAATATTTGCCGCTCGCCGACGGCGGAGGCCGTATTCAGCAAGTTGGCCGTCGAAAAGGGCGTGATGGATCGGCTGGAAGTCGACTCTGCCGGCCTCAACGGCTTCCACATTGGACAGTCTCCTGATCCACGTTCAGTCAAGTATGCAGGTAAGCGCGGTATTGATCTGACCCCTCTACGTGGAAGGCAAATTGAACGCGCCGACTTTGAGCGCTTCGATGTCTTGATCGCAATGGACAATGAAAATGTTCGTCAGTTGACGGCACTCTGCCCGGAATCCATGCAGGGGAAGATCAGCTTGTTGCTGGCGTACGCCGACCGTTGCAATCATCGTGAGGTACCAGATCCATACTACGGCGGAGAACGCGAATTCGAGCTTGTGCTGGACCTGATTGAATCGGGCTGTCGCGGTTTGATCGATCAACTTGTCGGCGACGGTCTCGTGCCGGATGCGGACCGTTTGCAGGCGCGACAGCATGTTTGAAGGCACACTTACACTAGTCGCCTATGTAAAGATCTTTGTAGCGATGCTGGTGGTGGTCAACCCGTTTGGCATCATGCCGGTTTTCGTCGCGATGACCGGTTCGCAGTCGGAGGCCGAACGCAAGCGGATCGCGCGCATTGCGTCACAAACCGTGGCCGTTGCGCTTTTGGTTTCCGCTATATTCGGCGAGCGCGTTCTTGAAATGTTCGGCATCTCGATTGCCAGTTTCAAGGTCGGTGGCGCAATCCTGATCATGCTGAACGCGATAGCGATGATGCAGGCGATGCCAGCGCGCGACAAACAGACGCCAGAAGAGGCCGAGGAGGCAGAAGACAAGGCGAGTATTGCGGTCGTGCCTTTGGGTATTCCGCTGCTCGCCGGCCCGGGCGCGATGTCCACCATCATCATTTATGCCAGTGAGAAAAAAGTGGTTTGGCATTTGCTTGGCGTGTGCGCAACCGCCATTGGCGTGGCGATAGTCAATTGGATCGCGCTGCGCATCGCCATTCGTGTCGGGCAGCGAATGAGCACCACGACGATGAACGTCGCGACCAGAATCATGGGGCTGCTGCTGGCGGCATTGGCAGTGGAGATATTTGCCGGCGGAATCGTGGAGTTAATTCCAGCGCTGGGAAAGCCTGACCTGTTTCGCTATGGCCCGCATTAGCTCACAAAGAACGCCATTCGACGCGGACTTTGTGCTAAAAATGGCTGGAAATACTCGCCAACATTAAAGTTTGGCGTTTTCACTTTGGCCTAGAATCCGCCGGTCTCGATCCAGGCCTCAACCTGATCCAGCCGGTCATTGCCCCAGAACGGCTCGCCATCGACAATGAGGTACGGTGAGCCAAACACACCCCTTGCCAGCGCGGCATCGACTTCGTTCTTCAAGCGCTCCTTGACCAAAGGGTCGGCGATGGCTGCAAGTACTGCGGAGCGCTCCTCGCCAAGCCGCGCAGCGATATCGGCGACTTTTTCGGCCGGCGAAATGTCCACGCCCTCAGCAAAATAGGTGTGGTAGCAAGCTCTTGCAAACTGCCGTGCTTTAGTTTCATCGCGATCCGACAGCCAGTAAAATACACGGGCCGCATTCTGCGTGCCGATCGGAAACGCGGCGGGCTGCGTATACGGGATTTTCAGGAAACGTGAAGTGCGCAGAAAATCGCGCACCGAGTATGGACCTTTGAGCGGTACGTTCGTCAAAGGTGCCGTGCCTGCCGCCTTGAACATCGGCCCCAGCAGAATCGGCCGCCACGTGACTCGGCGATTGTGTCGGGCGGCGAGCGCATCGATTCGGGTGGAGGCGAGGTATCCGTATGGCGATGAAAAATCGAAATAGAAATCGATGACGGGTTTGTTGCTTGACATGGTTTCTCCACAGACGGTAGTACGTGTGAATTGTTCGGCAATTTACGTTCACTTGCAATCATAGTCGAATGACCGCTGTCTACAGGCCCAAACAAAAAAGGCCCCGTCGCAACGGGGCCTTATCTGTACCTGGCAATGCGCGAGTTGCCGGTTTTACCGAACTTCTAAACGGCAGTTTTATCCCCACCATCTCCAGAAGCCGTATTTTTGGTTTCAACAAAATGTAGCGGTTCAGTTTGTGCGACACGCGGTCCACGCGGCCGCGGTGTGCGACGGCGGGGCGCTTCTTCTTCGACCGCCTGGATGACTGCGGTTACGGGTGTCGAAACGGTCTCGATGAATACCAGTGGCTCGCTAGCAACCACGTCGCGGTTGCGGCGGCGTGCTGGACGCGGCGTGGAGGTAACTGCTTCCGCGTCATCGATCTGATCGACCGGCGCTGTGACAATCGCCTGTGCGGTTTCGATTCCAGGCAACATTGGCGCTATTGCAACGTCGGCTTGCGCGATAGGCGCCGATGATGCGACCACCGGTTGTTCCTGAGCCGGTGCGGGCGATGGCGCATCTGCGTGGGTGGTGGTCGCTACAGGTGCTGGGATGACGGCGGTTGGAACGGCATGTGCGTGGTTCGCCACCTCAGGTGTTGCGACGGACACTGCAACCGGCACAGTCTCGGCAACGCGGACCGCGTCCGGCTGCGATGTCGACGATTGATGAGTGGAGGCAGAAGTTTGTCCTGCCACTGCAGTGTCATTTTGGTCGACGCGCGGTTCGCGACCCTCGCGAGGGCCGTCGCGACCGCCACGGCCACCGCGACCACGGCGACGACGACCACGTCCTTCGCCTTCTTCACCCGTATCAACCGGTCGCGCCTCCAGCGCCGATTTCGGCTGTTGTTGCTGACGTGGCTTTTGTGGCTGCGGCGCTAATTCCGGTCCGCTGGCGACAGCAGGAACGGCAACTTTTTCAACCCGCTGCTCTCGTTGTTCGTTCGGGCGATTGCGCTCGTTGCGCGGGCCGCGCTCTTGCCCCTGTGGTCCAGACTGGCCGGGGCGATCCTTGCGGTCTCCGCGTTTGCGGTCGCCATCGCGTCCATCGCGTCCGTCACGCCGCGGACGATCTCCGCCACGGCCATCGCGATTTTCGCGCGGCGGTCTTGCGGCGGTTGTCGGCTGCGCAACTGCAGGTGGTTGTGGTGCTGGCTCGGAGCCAAACAGACTGGCGAAGCGTTTCCACAGCGAAGGCTTTTCTGCTGTCGGTGCGGCGGGAGTCACCGCGGCTTCACGCGGACGGGGCTCGGCGACGATTGGCGCAGGTTGCGTCGGCGTAAATCCTTTGACGATTGGCTCTGGGCGGGCAGGATTCGATTCCGGATCCGCGCCTTTTACACTGGCGACTTCCTCGACCGGACGATTGACCATTTGGTAGCTCGGCGTGGCGAGATCCAGTTTGTCAGAATCGGAGCGCAGACGTTCAACTTCGTAGTTAGGCGTCTCCAGATGAATATTTGGAATGAGTAATACGTTCACCTTGAAACGCACTTCCATCTTGTGAATGTCCTGGCGTTTCTCGTTGAGCAAGAACGTGGCAACGTCAACCGGTACTTGCGCATGCACTGCACCCGTACCTTCTTTCATGGCCTCTTCTTGAATGATGCGCAAAATGTGCAGCGCCGACGAAGCCGTATCGCGAATGTGTCCCAGTCCGTGGCAACGAGGGCAGGGGATATAACTCGATTCGGAAAGGGCAGGCTGCAGGCGTTGGCGCGACAGTTCGAGCAGCCCAAAGCGGGAGATTTTTCCGGTCTGCACGCGGGCGCGATCGTAGTGCAGCGCGTCACGCAAGCGGTTTTCGACTTCGCGCTGATTCTTTGTCGATTCCATATCGATGAAATCGATGACGACCAGTCCGCCCAGATCGCGCAGGCGCAATTGGCGGGCGATCTCGTCGGCAGCTTCGCAATTGGTGCGGAAGGCGGTTTCCTCGATATCGTGACCCTTGGTTGCGCGGGCCGAATTGACGTCGATCGACACCAGCGCCTCGGTGTGATCAATGACGATGGCGCCGCCGGACGGCAGAGTTACATCGCGGCGGTACGCGGTTTCGATCTGGTGCTCAATCTGGAAACGCGAGAACAGCGGAACGTCGTCCTTGTAAAGTTTCACTTTGTGCACGTTGGCAGGCATCACGGTCGACATGAATGACTGCGCCTGCTCGAAAATCTCAGGCGTATCGATGAGAATTTCGCCAACGTCAGGCTGGAACAAGTCGCGAATCGCGCGTACCACGAGGCTTGATTCGAGATAAATGAGCTCGGGTGCCTTTACATCTTTGGCTGCGCCATCGATGGCTTCCCACAACTGCATCAGATAACCAAGGTCCCACTGCAGTTCTTCAGCGGAGCGCCCGATCCCGGCAGTGCGGGCGATGACGCTCATGCCTTCAGGAATCGTCAATTGATCAAGGGTTTCACGCAGCTCTGCGCGCTCTTCACCTTCAACGCGGCGGGAAACGCCACCACCGCGGGGGTTATTGGGCATGAGCACCAAGTAGCGGCCCGCCAGGGATACATAGGTCGTGAGTGCCGCGCCCTTGTTGCCGCGCTCGTCCTTTTCAACCTGGACAAGCAATTCCTGGCCGACGCGCAGATTCTGCGCAATCTTGCCGCGCGTGCCTTCGCCATCTTCGCCCTGTACGTACTCCCGGGTCAATTCCTTGAAAGGCAGGAAGCCATGGCGTTCGGCACCGTAATCGACGAATACTGCTTCGAGCGAAGGCTCGACGCGGGTGACTTTGGCTTTGTAGATATTGCTTTTTCGCTGTTCCTGACCGGCGTGTTCGATATCGAGATCAACGAGTTTTTGCCCGTCGACGATGGCAACGCGGAGTTCTTCTGCCTGCGTTGCATTGAATAACATGCGTTTCATAATTCTTCCTTCTCGCGCCGTTCCAGCGACAGGCGAGGGCGAAGACGAACCCGGCGGGTCTGACGCGGTTAGCGCACAGACCGAGGCTAAGAAAAGCGCGTTATCCGGCTACGTGCAACGATAGAGATGACGTGCCGCACCTCGCAGGGTCGTTGGACCGTGCGCTATCGTGTGTCGATGTTGGTGAGGGTTAATTGTCATCTTGCGGTGCGAGTCAAAAAACTGCGGCGCTATTTTTGTGTCGGCGCTTTCCCAAAGGAGAACGCCTGACTGCCTTATTGCCTTGGAACGGTTTGGAGTACCTGTAAGGTTCCGCCAAAACGTCCATCTGTTCATCTTCACGCCACCCGGTGCTGCTGTCCGCTTCGCGGACGGTGCGCGCAAATCGTTTAGTATCGCTACTTGTTTGAGTCGGGAACCTGAGACCAAATGGTGAGGAACCTGCCCAGCGGTGAGCGAAAACGACCGCCCGTTTTCCGTTTTGAGCGGCGCTCCAACAAACGCTGGCAGTAGGGTTTTCAAAACTGCGCGGGAAAGCGGATCGACGGCACAAAATGGTGATTTCTTGGGAGTTCGGTGCCGACGGGCTGCGCTAACAAAATTCACAATTGAGCGAATCAGTTACTGTGCAGCGGGTCGGTGGAATCGACGGACTCGCTTCAAAATCAACGAGATAAAAGTATATCCTAAGATGGCACCTGCGGGTAACAAATCAAATGCGGGTCAAGGGAGTACCCCCGAGAGCGCGGGGAGCGGACCGTTCGCAGCAGCCAGTTTTGTGACCATCGACGAAGCGTCTGTGGGGCAGCGTGTGGACAACTTTTTGCTAACACTTTTGAAAGGTGTGCCCAAAAGTCACGTTTATCGAATTGTGCGTTCCGGCGAAGTGCGGGTAAACAAAGGGCGGGTCGCGGCAGATTACCGATTGGCGGAAGGGGATCTGGTTCGGGTGCCGCCGGTCAAGACTGCAGAAAAAAAAGAGAACCCCAGCGTGGGCGCGGCTTCACAGGCATTTTCCGCCGGAAAGGGCCGTCCTTCATTGAGTTTGCTATATGAGGACGAAGCGCTACTGGCGATCAACAAACCGGCCGGCTTGGCGGTACATGGAGGCAGCGGAATCAGTTTTGGCGTGATTGAAGCGCTGCGGGCATTGCGGCCGGAGGCGAAGTTTTTGGAACTGGTTCATCGTATCGATCGTGAAACCTCCGGCGTATTGCTGATCGCCAAAAAGCGTAGCGCGTTGACGGCGCTGCACGCCATGTTGCGCGGCGATACCGATGATCGCATCGAAAAACACTACGCCGCTCTGGTGAAAGGAGTCTGGCCGGATGAACGCCGCCACATACGCGTAAAGCTTGCCAAATACGTGACAGATTCGGGCGAACGGCGCGTCTCCGTTGACGAAGAGGATGGTCAGGAATCGCATACCATCGTCACGCGGAAAGAGGTCCTCCCGGGGGCGACGTTGCTGGATTGCGAAATACGAACCGGGCGCACGCACCAGATTCGCGTTCATCTGGCGCACATGGGATTTCCAATCATCGGTGACGACAAATACGGCGATTTCACGCTGAACAAATATGTGGCTGCCGCGAAACATGGGGGCTTGAAGCGCATGTTTTTGCACGCCCGCTTGATGGCTTTTTCGCATCCAATAAGTGGTGAGAGGTTGGTCATCGAGGCGCCACTATCGGCGGATTTGACGCATTACCTTGCACATATTCGGAATGGATAACATCATGGCAACTGGCAAAGGCGCGAGCCAAAATCGCTACGATCTGATCGTGTTCGATTGGGATGGCACCATTATGGATTCCACTGGCCTCATCGCCGAGTGTATTCAGTTGGCGGCAAGCGATCGCGGATTGCCGATCCCGTCCACAGAGTCTGCAAAATCGATCATTGGCCTGGGTATCCACGAATCCACGCTGCGCCTGTTTCCAGAGCTTGATCGCGCGGCGCAATCGGCATTTGCTTTGGCCTATAGAAAACACTTTGTGCCACGAGACCACGAGGCGCCACTCTATGCAGGCATAGGCGAACTGCTGGCCGCTCTGGATAATCCCGGACGGTTCCTGGCGGTTGCGACTGGCAAGCCCCGAGTAGGGCTTGAACGCGCTTTTGGTCATACCGGACTAAAGTCGATGTTCCATTTTTCGCGGTGTGCCGATGAGGGATTTGCAAAGCCGCATCCCGACATGTTGTTGAAGTTGATGGATTTCACGGCGGTGCCGCCTGAGCGCACGCTGATGATCGGCGACACGATTCACGACCTTGAGTTGGCGAGCAATGCCAACGTCACCGCAGTCGCCGTGACTTATGGAGCGCATTCGGCAGAATTGCTAGCAACGCGTCAATCAGCTCATATGGTCGATACAGTTACTGAGTTGGGGCGATGGCTGAACACCAACGCATAATTTGCCGCGCAGACGAATTGACCGATGGCGGCCGTGCGGTGCGATTTACGCTGCCCATCGGCGAACCCGCACAAGAGCTTGCCTGCTTTGTGATCGCCTACGACGGCAAAGTGTACGGCTACGTCAATTCCTGCCCCCATCGTGGTACGGAACTTGACTGGCAGGCAGGGGAGGTGTTCGAGGAAACAGGCTTATACTTGATGTGCGCCACCCACGGTGCCTTGTTCGAGCCAGACAGCGGCTTGTGCGTGGGCGGTCCGTGTCAGGGGGCGAGGCTGCGCCAGCTGGCGATAACAGTATTGGGAAGCGATGTCGTGCTAGCAGCCTGTCGGACTTGAAGAATCGAAGCGAAAAATGAGCTGGCCGAGGGCAGATTTTCACGGTTTTCTAGCCAATAGTTGTTCTATTGGCGACGAAAAGCGGGGAAATATGCACCGGCTGGGTCATTTTGCAGCCGATTTCCTTCAAGTCCGACAGGCTGATGGCGGCTTCGGTGTCGATTTAAACAGATTCGAACGTGATCCATGAATCAGGAATACCCATCACAATCAGGTGAAAATCCCGCGACCTGGGAGCGAAGAGTGCTGGAAAAATTCGCTTTTGAAGCACTCGCGGAGCAGCGCGCGACGCGCCGCTGGCGTAGCGGCATCGCCGTTGCCTGGTTGCTGCTGTTATTGATGTTATTTTTCACGATGTCGGGCTGGATCGGTGGCAAGCGTGAGGGCTCCTCGCTCGAAAAGCACACCGCGCTGGTGGAACTCAAAGGTGTGATTTCAAGCGATTCCAAAGCGTCCGCGGACAAGATTATCAGCTCGATGCAGCGTGCGTTCAAAGACAAAAATACGCAGGGTGTGGTGCTGCGCATCAATAGTCCTGGTGGCAGCCCGGTGCAGGCCGGATACATCAATGACGAGATCAAGCGCCTGCGTGGCAAGCACAAGGAAATTCCACTTTATGTGGTCGTTCAGGATATCTGTGCGTCAGGCGGCTACTACGTCGCGGTTGCGGCGGACAAAATTTTTGTCGACAAAGCGTCCATCATTGGTTCAATTGGCGTGTTGATGGATGGTTTCGGCTTTACCGGTGCGATGGAAAAACTGGGCGTAGAACGCAGACTGGTAACTGCTGGGGAAAATAAAGGATTTCTTGATCCATTTTCGCCGATAAACGCGGAGCAACAAAAATACGCGAAGCAGATGGTTGATGAGATTCATCAGCAGTTCATCAGAGTCGTCAAGGAAGGGCGGGGCTCCAGACTCAAAGTGACGCCAGAAATGTTCTCCGGTCTGGTTTGGTCGGGCGAGAAGAGCGTTGCCAGCGGGTTGGCGGATGGATTTGGCGGCCTCGACTTTGTGGTCAGAGATATCATCAAGGCGGAACAGATCGTCGATTTTACGGAAGAGGACTCTCTATCGGAAAGTCTAGCCAGACGACTCGGTACTAGTGCCGCAGAATCGTTTTGGAACAAAATATTTGCCGGGGCAGCAATCGGCGGGCGCTTACCTCATTAGTCTGGCGCTACGCCGACGCAAGTTGGCTTAGCGCGCGAATCCTTAAATACCTGAATCCATGGCGCGCAATAGTAATCTCGACGAACTCTCTGCGAATCAGACCGGTCACGAACCGCAGCCAAGTGGTGCGACGTCAAGCGTCCCGCTTTCTCCGCCGGTAACGCAACTCGCGGGTGCGGCAATGCCGCTGTCTGTGCGAAGTACCAGTCTCAAGCTGCGCATCGTTGCCGGATTCGCCGCGATGGCGCTTGCTGTCGCCCTGTTAATGGGGATCACCACCGCCAGAATACTGAGTGATAGCGGCATCACACCTGAACTTGCCGACATCCTGCGCCGCGAATTACTGCTTTGGGGTTTTGGTGCTGTTGTCGTCGCCGTATTTCTTGGCGTATTTTTTGCGCGGCGGATTACTGAACCTCTGCGCCGTCTTACGGAAGAGTTGCAGGAGCGGGATTTCCATGAGTTGGCCGACGCAGTCAGTGTCAGGCGCGAATTCCTGGAACTCGAACAATTAAGCCTCACGATACGTAGCCTGGCGAGTTCTGTACGAAGACGCGACCTGCAAATTTCTTCAAGCGAGCGCAAATTTCGGGAAGCATTTGACCTGGTTGGGACCGGGCTGACGCAGATGGATTCGGACGGCCGCTTTTTGGCTGTGAACAGGCGTTTCTGCGAGATGCTGGGCTATTCTGCCGACGAATTGTTAGGTAAGAAGTTCAGCGACATCGCCCATCCGGACGATTACGCCATCAGCGCGAATGAGTCGCGGCATGTAGCGACAACCGGCTCAGCCGCGTCGGTGTATCGCGAAACGCGATACCTTCGAAATGATGGCTCAATCCTGTGGGCGCAACGATCGGGTGTTGTAGTGCATGATGCCGAGGGAAAGACGGCATATACGCTGGGATCGATAGAGGATGTCTCCAATTATCACGCGTCACAAATCGCATTAACCGTACTTAATGAATCTCTAAACGCCATCGTCAAAACCTCGCCGCTGGCGATCTACTCGCTCACGCCAATTGGCGTGGTGACACTGTGGAATCCTGCGGCTGAAAAAATCTTTGGCGTCAAGGAGGCATCGGTTCTTGGCGGACCGTCGCCAATCTGGGCCAAGTCTCAGGCTGAAGCTACCGTGATTCGGGAACAGGTGTTGCGTGGCGAAACCGTTCACAATGTTCCCATCAGCTGGGCGGCGAGCGATGGCGATCGTCGCGAGATCAGTTTGTCGGCAGCGCCGTTGCGCGGGCCGGCGAACGAAGTTGTCGGAATACTTGTCACGGCGTCCGACGTGACGGACGCGATCCGAACAACACGCGCGCTTGACGAGCAATTGCATTTCACGCGTGAATTGCTCGAAGTGATTCCATCACCGATCTTCTATAAGGGCGCGAGCGGCAAGTATCTGGGTTTCAATCGTGCCTGGGAGTCTTTTTTTTCCAAACGACGTGAAGACTGGATAGGCCGCGGCCCTGAAGACCTGCTTTCACCTGAACGCGTCAGATTGGCGATTCTGGAAGACATGAAGCTGCTGGCCGGCGGCGAAACCATTGTCGCTGAGGATGTTATCGCGGACGGGAACGGCAACAATCGTCACATCATTCGACATACCAGTCGCTTTACTAATGCCAAAGGTGAGCCCGCCGGCGTGATCGGTGTGCTTACTGACATCACGGATTTCAAGCATGTCACGCAGGCGCTGGAGGCCTCCGAGGGGCGCTTCAGAGCGTTAACGGAAAGTGCAATGGACATCGTGACGGTGCTGGATGCGCAAGGCGTCATTGTCTATCAAAGCCCGTCAGTGATGCA
>Ga0105048_10013141_pt1 | contig 12951 bp, 9 predicted proteins | sample MAT05_FD_78382 | JGI IMG/M metagenome (GOLD analysis project Ga0105048, IMG submission 78382) | Freshwater microbial communities from Lake Fryxell liftoff mats and glacier meltwater in Antarctica - MAT-05 | ecosystem: Environmental > Aquatic > Freshwater > Ice > Liftoff microbial mat | place...
GGTGAGCAAACTGATGCGAATTACCCAGAGAAGAGGGCCGAGATGTTCGAGTTTAAGCGCGTAAGCGTTGATCCAGTCGGGTGGCAGGAACATTTGGAGGTTGCCGACGAGATGTCCGGTAACGAAACCGACTAGAGCGATGCCTGTGAGAGCGACGATCCACTTTTTACCGATGGAAGATTGAAGGAAACGGAGGATCATGGGTTTATAAGCTATGCTTTGCAAAGAGGGCGCTTTCGCGGTTTATCCAATATCATAAGATTTCCTAACGTGACAAGCGGATTTTTCTAATGACACGAAGAAAGCCGAAGTGAGCGTCATTTTAGAGCGACCAAAAAACGGGTATCAGAAAAATTACGATGACGGCGAGCAGTAAAGTCAAGCCTGCGCCCGTTTTTACGAAGTCGGCGAAGCGGTATCGTCCGGGACCGTAAACCAGGATGCACGCGGGTTCGAAAGGTGCGATGAGCGAGATGGAAGCGGCGAGCATGACGCCGATTCCGAAAGTGCGGGGGTTGACGTTGAGTTGCTCCGCAGCGTGTAAGGCGACGGGGAGAACGACGAGTGCCGCGGCGGCGTTGCTCATGGGTTGGGTGAGCAGGATGGTGAGAAGGAAAAATCCTGCGAGCACTGCCATGGGGCCCCATGCGGAAAAGGTCTGGACGATCAGGTTCGCCAGGAAATCCGCGGTGCCGGTTTTATTCATGGCGGTGCCGAAAGCGGTCATGCCGCCGATCAGCACGAGAAGGCGCCAGTCGATAAATTCGTAGGCTTTTTCGATGTTTACGCAGCCGGCGAGAATCATGATGACTGCGGCCAGCAGGAAAGCGATGGAGACGGGTAAAATGCCGAGCGAACTTGCGACAATGGAAAGAATGAAAAGCACGATGGCGACCAGTCCCTTGCGCGGGTTGTAGCTTGTGCCGCGTACTTCATCTAGCATCACGAGGCCCTCCGTGGTTTGGAGATTGCGGATGCGTGAACCGGGGCCTTGCACGAGGAGGATATCGCCGACACGCAGGACGAGATCGCCTATTTGTTCGAGGACCTGCTGGCCGTGGCGGTAAATAGCGAGAGCGGTGAGGTTACGGCGTTGCCGGAGATCGGCTTCCTTGAGCGTCCGGCCGACGAGGTCCGACTGTGAAGTGAGCAGGATTTCCGCAGTGCGAAACTGGGCGCTTTCGAGATCCTGCGCGTCCAGTTTCATTTGAGCACGGATTTCAATGCCCTCGATTTTTTTCACCTTCATCAGGTTCGCGACGATGCCTTCGACCAGAACGACATCGCCTTCTGCAAAAATGGTGCGGGCGTTGGGTTGGAGGTCGATTTTGCCACGAATCAATTTCACGACACGGAAATCGAGCACACTGAGATCGCTCTCAAAGCAATATTGTTTGATGAGCGGCGACCCGGGCAGGATAACGATTTCGCTGAGGTAATGGCGTATCGCAAAGTTCTCGTTTTTGTCCTCTGCGGAACGGTCCGGCAGGATATGGCGCCCAACAAAAACCATGTACACAATGCCGACCAGGCAGATGACGATGCCGACGGGCATTATTTCAAACATGCCGATTTCGGGGAGGCCAGCTTTTTTAAGGTATCCGCTGACGGCCACGTTCGTCGAAGTGCCGATGAGCGTGCAGGTTCCGCCAAGAATGCTGGCGTAGGCCATGGGCAGCAGCAGTTTGGAGGGATTGACTTTGGCGCGTCGTGCGACGCTCAGCACAGGTCCCAGCATCATGGCGGTGACCGTCGTGTTGTTCATGAACGCGGAGATGCTTGAAGTGGCGGTCATGATGACTGCGGTGAGTTTTCCGCCTGCGTTGGGTGCCATTCGGGAGAGGCGTGCTCCGAGCGCATCGAGGACGCCGGTTTCCTGGAGGGCCGAGCTGATGACGAATATGGAACCGAGGATGATGATGATTTCGTTGCTGAATCCCTCAAAGGCCTCGGCAGGAGTGAGTATGCCTTTGAACTCAGATCCAAACGGCACCGTCACCAAGGCGATCAGTAGCATAAAGGTAATGACGTCCACGGAAATGCGTTCCGTGGCGAAGAGCACGATGGCAATAACCAGCAAGCTGATGACAAAAGCGATTTCCATCGGGGCGAAGCACACGAAAGCGCAACGGCGAAAAAATCACAAGCAATCTGAGGGGGCATTCGAACTGCCAGGCGCGATGCGTTCGCGAGTCAGGGTAAAAGCATGAACTTGATTCTGGGGCTATTTTGGGAAAAATAGTGGGCTCATGTCTTCTACCGGCCTCTTTTCCCGCAAAAATCCGTATCAAGCGAGCGTTCCAGCCAACCATCTTCTCACCACCGAAGGATCGGGCAAGGAAACGCGACATTTTGAAATCACTTTGGAGGATTCCGAAATGGTTTATGAGTGCGGCGACTCGCTGGGGGTGTTTCCGCAAAACTGCCCGGAGTTGGTGGAGGACATCATTCGTGCTTTGCGATTGAACGGGCAGGAGATCGTGGTGAACAAGGATGGTGTCGGACGCCCGCTGCGGGATGCGTTGATCCAGGATTTCATCATCACGCAACCATCGAAGGAGTTTCTCAATCTGCTGGTTGAAAAATCCGGCGACGGGGCGCCGACATTGCGGCAGTTGCTTAATCCCGAACGCAAAGTGGATCTTGAATCCTATCTTTACGGAGTGGAGATCGTTGACCTGTTGCTGCAGCATCCTTCGACGTCGTTCACTGCCGAGGAGTTTGCGGGCACGCTGCGTAAATTGCAGCCGCGTCTGTACTCGATTGCATCGAGTCAGAAAGCGCATCCCAGAGAGGTGCATCTCACGATTGCGGTGGTGCGTTATGAGACGGGTGGGCGTCGTCGCAAGGGCGTGGCGTCAACGTATCTTGCGGATCGTGTCGGCGCGGGGAGGGTGCCGGTTTTCGTGCATTCAGCAAAAGGGTTCCGGCTTCCGGAGGACCCGGCCATACCGATCATCATGGTCGGGCCGGGCACGGGTGTTGCGCCGTTCCGGGCATATCTTCAGGAACGCGCGGAGACGGGCGCTTCGGGAAAAAACTGGTTGTTCTTCGGCGACCAGCATGTGGCCACGGATTTTTTGTATCGAGCGGACTTTGAGTCACTGCAGGCGGCGGGAGTTCTCACGCGGTTTAACACGGCATTTTCACGCGACCAGGCGGAGCGCATCTACGTCCAGCACCGGATGCTTGAACCCGAAAACGCCGCGGAAATCTGGCGTTGGATCGACGCGGAAGGAGCGCACTTTTTTGTCTGCGGCGATGCGAAGCGCATGGCAAAGGACGTGGACGCAGCGCTTCACAAAATCATTTGTGAACAGGGCGGAAAAACCCCCGAGCAGGCTGCGGAATATCTCGAGGCACTGAAAAAATTGAAACGCTACAAACGCGACGTTTATTGATCGGACTGTTTGAACATCTGGAGCCCAAAATATGAACATTTTATTTACCAACATCGTTGCCGCGCAGTCCACCCTGGAGGCGCTCCGGCCACTGGAAGGTGCGTTGAATCACGCGGCGGATGCGGTGCGCTCGGCGTTGATCGGGGGAGGTAAACTGCTCGTCGCTGGCAACGGCGGGAGCGCGGGCGACGGCGGCGATTTTTCGACGGAGTTCACGTGCCGGTTCATGACGGACCGGAGACCGTTCCCGGCGATCAATCTTGCAGACGGCGCAAGCGTGGTGACGGCGACCGGGAACGATTACGGTTTTGACGAAATCTTCGCGCGTCAGGTGCGGGCGTTTGGCAAAACCGGCGACGTGTTGGTGGTGATCACGACCAGTGGGAACTCGGCGAATATCGTGCGCGCGCTGGAAACTGCGAGGACGCAGGGTGTGGTCAGCATTGCGCTGCTGGGCAAGGACGGGGGTGCGGCGCGCGGATTGGCCGATGTGGAATTGATCGTTCCCTCGCAGGTCACGGCGCGGATTCAGGAGGCGCAGAGATTTTTGCTGCACACGCTTTGTGAGATTGTGGAGCCTGCGTTGCAGGCGGCGGCAGCGGATTAAAAGGATCGTGCGTGGTTTTTGAATAGTGAATCGGTTCTGAATATAAACTGGGTTTGATACAAAAAAACACTTTCAAAAATCTGTCGATGCCATACATGGTATGGCATGAAGATGACGATGCACATTGATGAGGAATTGCTTGATAGGGTGATCAAGGCGCACGGCTTTTCCAGCAAGACGGAAGCCGTGGAAATGGCTTTGCGGGAGATGGACCGGAGGGTCCGGTTTAAGGCGGTCGTAAAGAAAGGGATGGGTATGACGTCTGAGGAATTGGTCAACTCCGTGGCACCCGATTACGACGTGGCTGCGAAGCGAGCGGCGGAAACACCCGGGAAATATGGAAAACGAAAACGCAGTTAGCGTTCTGGTGGACAGCAACGTGTATATTGGGTTGTTGCGGCGTGGAGTGGATCCTGTGAATTGCCTTGGCGAGTGGATTGGATCAGGGGACATCGCGACTTGTGGAATGGTTCGACTGGAAGTGGAGCGGGGACTTCGGATTAAAAGGGCCAGGCGTTCCATGGGCGCTTTTTTTGACGTCACATTGAACGCTCCGACAACAACCAAAGTGTGGACTCAAGCTGCTGATCTGGCATGGAAACTGGATCGCAGGGGGATTACGCTGCCTGCACAGGATGTTTTGATTGCTGCGTGCGCGATGAGTCTGGGCGCAGCGGTACTGACGGATGACGCACATTTTTTGCAAATTCCGCAACTGACCGTGTTACGTCCGTCGGACGAACTCGGAGTCTGGTGACGGGGCGAGCGCCTTACCCGAAGATTGGCTTGATGTGGCGCTCCAGCAGGTTGTGCGTAACGTTCCGTGCCACGATGGCGCGATGCGTTTTGAGGGCGTCGGTGTAGCGGGTTCCGAGCTTGGCGGCGATTTTAAAAGCTACGTGGAAGAACTGACGGAACTGCACGTCGTAGGCCGGGTTGGTTTGATCGTGTCGCAGAACCGCGACGAAGTGTTCGCCGGACCAGTGTGCAACGGTTTCCGGTGCAGGCAGTTTTGCGATGTCAATGTCCACCACAGGGGCGTAAGGCGCGATGAGATCGGCAGCACAGGGGTGGGCTGCGGCGTAGATGTCCTTTGCAAGTTGAAGTCCGTCGCCGCCTGCTTCTGCGAGACCGATGACCTCCTCGAGCCAGGTTGTTCCCGCGGTTTTCACATGGAGACCGACGCCGTGTTTTTTGATGAGACGATTGATGATCGGGTAGAGGGAAAACTTGTCGCTGCCGGAGTGAACACTGAGCTTGAGGGTTTCCGGGAGACCGAATTCGCGAATGGCAAAAGCGATCACGCACAGATCCTCGTCGTATTCTTTTTCGAACTGCGCGATGTCGCCGACGTAGTCCACACCCTTGTTAAAACGTCCGGTGAACTTTGGCGCGATGGTCTGCGCAGGAACGCCTTCGCGGGCAAGCATGGCGAGGATGAGAAACAGTTCGACTGGCGTCTGCGGGGAGTCGGTTTCATCCACGGAAACTTCGGTGACAAAGGCGTCGGGGCCTTTTTGCCCGGCGACATGGCGGTAGATGCGTCCGGCCTCCTGCATGGCGAAAAGAAACTTGGTTGCGGCACCGCGCACCGTGGCTTCGGCGAGATCGAAGGGTTCAAGAATGCCCGGAATGGCGAGTGATCCGATGTAGCGGCTCATCGACTGGATAAACGCTTCTATATCGGCGTCTGGAGCGGGTTTTCCGGTGAAATCGGCAACGTCGAGCGTGTAAAAGTTGCTGCCTGCGAGGAACCATTCGACCGTGTTAAGTCCGATGTGATCGGCATCGACGTAGTAGTCACCTTTCCATCCGAGAGCGGAGACGGCTTCATCGGCTTCGGCGCGGAGATCGTCGGGTTTGCTGCCGACGATGGAATGCTCGCGGTTCGACTTGTTCCAGACCGGGAAAACGGGAATGCCGTGTTGGTTGGCTTCGATGATGGCGGAGAGTTGGGCGTGGCCTTCGTGGGCGAAGCGGTCGCCCATGCCGAACGTGAATTTTTGGATTTTCAACATGTGAATCGTGGATGTGAAGGGGTATTAGACCTCATTCGGGATTTTCTTAGGAGTAAAAACCAAGGGGTTCCGGATTTATTCTGCGGCGGGAAGGTAAACACGATGGCGGTGGCGCACGTACCGTCGCGCATTGCGGCGCAGTGGCCGCCGAAACATAACGCTTTGTGGCGTTGTTGAAACGTTCTATAGATTTCACCAATGGAGCTTGGTTTCTTTTCGACTTGTCGCAATGCGGGGCATTGAGGTGATTTTGCTGAGAATGCGCCGGGTATCTCCGGTGGTATGGATTTGCCTGCTTTGGTTCATGCTGGTGGTGCCTGCGATTTTGATTCGTGGTGCACATTACGAGGAAGGAACGACAATCGGACTGGCTCGCGGTGCCTTTGAGGACGGTCACTGGTTGACTCCGTTTCGCTATGGTGTGCGGTTTGCCGAGCGCCCTGTGCTTGTTTCGTGGCTGCTCGGCGCGGTCGGGATGGTGACGGGGGAACTCCCGCTCTGGCTGGCGCGTATTCCGATGGTGTTGTCGTTGCTTGGCGGAGCCCTGTTAATCCATGGTCTGGTGCGAAGTCATGCGAGCAGGGGGGCTGCAACATTCGGAGCGATCTGTTTTTTGATCAGCCCCATGATGCTGCAAAAGCTGGTGACTGCGGAGGTGGACGGTGTGGTTTCTGTGCTGCTGTTTGCCGCATTTGTGCTTTGGTGGAATGGCCGTGGGCCCGACGGACCGAAAGTTCTCCGGTGGCTGGCAATTTCCAGTATTCTGGCCATCGCGTCGCTGGTGAAAGGACCGCAGCCTGTGGGTTTCTTCTTTTTGGGCGTTGGAGTATTTCTCGCGGTCAAGCGGCGTTGGCGCGAAGGACTGGCCCTGCTTATGGCGGGCATGCTGCCTGCCGTGGTGTCGCTCGGGTGGTATTATGCGGTGAGGCAGCCTGGAGACTTGGCATCATGGATTCAGCATTCACGGATTGGAGCCTTCCCGGAGCCGGGGATGTACCTGGTGGAGCGGACAGACTTTGTTCTGAAGCTCATGCTTATGTGGCTGCCGGGAACGTTGCTCGCGGTGGCCGCCGTGCGAGGGCTTTTGAGTGGTGCATGGAAGGGTGATCGCGAGCTGGTCACGGCGCTCCTTTTTTACGGCGGGGTGTGTTCTATGGTGCTCATTTTTTGGCCGCATGCCGGCGCGCGTTACGCGATGCCTGGGGTGCTTGCGATTGCCGCCGTGGCGGGACTGGCCTTCGATGGATTGCCCGCGAGTCAGGAAAAACTCATCAAGATTGCGCGTTTAATTGCGGGAGTATTTATCGCCTACGCCGTGGTGCTCAGTTGGGTGATCATGCCGCTGAATCCCGTGATTTTTCATAAAAGGCGCAGTCACGCGCAGGGCATAATGCGGGCGATGGAGGGATCTTCCACCATGCTGTTCGTTACGCGAGAGGCACTGGACACGCAGGTGCTGGTGGATGTTGCGCGTCCGGTCCGTCAGGTGTCTTTTGGGGCATTGAAAAGCGCTAAGGCTCCTTTCTTTGCCATTGTAACTCCGAAGCAGGCGGAGCGGCTGCGGTTGGAGAAGGGCGAAGCCTTTGTGCGGATGCTCTTTGATCTGCCGCATGCAGGTGCCACGCATTTCATCGAAGTCCGGACTCAATAGGTGGGAGACGCAGGACGTCCTAATAGCGCATGGACTCAGGAGTGCATCCTCTTTATGGTGACGCTCCATGCATAAAGAGAACGTGTTTGAACTCACGCTCAACGGCGAAGTGGTCCGGTGGGAGGGGGTTTCCCCGAATACGACATTGCTCGATTTGTTGCGGCAAGCGGGGCGAACCGGATCGAAGGAAGGCTGTGCCGAAGGAGATTGCGGAGCTTGCAGCGTGGTGGTTTTGTCAAAAAATACCGTGGGCGCGTCGTGCTGGCGTTCTTTTAACAGTTGTATCACTCCTGCTGTCATGTTGCATGGGGCGCAGGTGATGACCGTGGAAGGTGTTGCCGGTGCGGGGTGCGGTCGGATCGCCGGAGCGATCATGGATAATTTCGGGTCACAATGTGGCTACTGCACACCGGGGATCGTGATGAGCATGGTGGAGGCTGCGACGCGCAGGGATATTACCACGGAGGATCAGGTGGCAGATCAGCTTTGTGGAAATCTTTGCCGTTGCACAGGTTACCGGGCGATACGTCAGGCGGCTGCGGAACTTCTGGCGGAGGGGGGTGTGGCTGTGCCGCCGGAGGCGGAGGCTCCAGCGCCGGTGGAGTATGCTGCGGACGGGCGAAAGTTTTATCGTCCGCTTGAGTTGGCTGCGCTTTTCCAGACCATAGCGCAAAATCCTGATGGCCGGTTGGTGGCGGGCGCTACCGAGGTGGGGCTGGAAATCACGAAGCGGAATCTGCGGTTCGATGTGATTATTGCGCTGGATGCCGTGGCGGAGCTGAAGCGGTGGGAGGAGACCGAATTGGCGTGGAAGCTTGGCGCGGGGCTCACGCTGGTGGAGGTGGAGGAAGTGCTCGGCGGGCGTTCGGAGTTGAGCGAAATGCTGCGCTGGTTCGGATCACGACAGATCCGAAATCGCGCGACATTGGGCGGCAATCTCGCGACGGCTTCGCCCATCGGCGATACCGCACCCGTGTTGCTCGCCGTGGGGGCGACGCTGGGATTGGTGTCTGCCAAGGGACGGCGCGAGGTTGATATTGCGGGGTTTTTTGTTGGGTACCGAAAAACGGGTTTGCAACCGGGCGAACTCATCGAATGGATTGCGCTTCCAAAACCGCAGGTGCCAGAAGGCGGCAAGCGGTACGCGAACGTTTTTAAAGTATCGCGCCGTAAGGAGATGGACATTTCCACGGTATCGCTGGCGGCGGAAGTGTTGCTGGATGGTGAGAACAAGGTGACTGCGGCCAGGATCGCTTACGGCGGTGTGGCGGCGACGCCGGTGCGTTCGCGCGAGGCTGAGGCCGCTTTGATCGGGAACGTCTGGTCTGAGGATCTGCTGCGGAAAGCCGCCGAAGTCGCGGCGAGCACGTTGCAACCGATCAGCGACACGCGTGGTTCTGCGGAGTACCGGAAAGCGCTGATACGCAACCTGCTGATCCGCTTTTTCCACGAACCGCAATGGGTGCCTTGCACTAAGCCGCTGTCTGCGCCCGGCGAGCGACCGATCAGCGGTTCGCCGCATGAGAGCGCGCATTTGCACGCCAACGGTGCGGCGCTTTACACCGACGATGTGGCGCAGCGTCGGCGGGTTTTGGAAGTGTGGCCGGTTACCTCGCCGCATGCGCACGCCCGGATTCTGTTGATCGACGACACCGCCGCCCGCTCAATGCATGGCGTTGTGGATGTGCTGATGGCCGGGGATATTCCGGGGGCGAACAACACGGGGCCGTCGCGGCCGGATGAGCCGTTGTTCGCTGTGGACGAAGTGCATTTTCACGGGCAGATCGTTGCGCTTGTTGTGGGGCATTCGCTGGACGAATGTAGGCTTGCTGCGGAGGCGATGAAGGTCGTGTGGGAGCCGCTTCCGGCTTTGTTGTCGATCGAGGCGGGGCGCGAGGCCCAATCGTTTCTTACCGAACCGCACCAAATCCGGCGCGGTGAACCTGAGGCCGCGTTGAAATCTGCGAAACATCGGCTGACCGGAACGCTTGCGATTGGCGGTCAGGACCATTTTTACCTCGAAATGCACGCGGCGTTTGCCGAACCGGGTGATGACGGCGGGATGCGGATCACGTGTTCGACGCAGCATCCCTCCGAGGTGCAGCACATGGTGGCCAAAGTGCTGGCCCTGCCGGATGCGCAGGTCGTTGTGCAATGCCCGCGCATGGGCGGCGGTTTTGGCGGCAAAGAAACGCAGGCCAGCATTCCGGCTTCGCTTGCGTCGCTTGCGGCGAAACGCACGGGGCAGCCGGTGCGGGCGCGTTTTAACCGGGATCAGGACATGGTGATCACGGGCAAGAGGCATCCTTTTTTTGCCGAGTTCGAAGTGGGTTTTGCAGATGACGGAGCACTGGAGGGGCTCGATGTTTCGTTATGGTCGGACGGCGGTTGGTCGCTCGATCTCTCAATGCCGGTGATGGATCGTGCGATGTTCCATTTGGACAACGCCTACTACCTGCCCGCTGTCGAAGTGCGGGGTCAGGTCGTGCGGACGAATCTTCCCTCGAACACCGCGTTTCGCGGGTTTGGCGGGCCGCAGGGCATGGCGGTGATTGAGGAAATCATGGACCGCATTGCACGGCATCTCGGTTTGCCGCCGGAGCAGGTGCGTGAGCGCAATCTGTATCGGGCGGAGCACGCCACGCATTACGGGCAGCCGATTGGGGACGAGCGGTTGCTGCGGATTTGGAGCGAGTTGATGGTGAGTAGTGATTTTGCGGAGCGTCGCAAAGCGCTTGGGCAGTGGAACGGAGGGTCGCCGACCAAAAAACGCGGTATGGCGATCACCCCGGTGAAGTTCGGAATTTCGTTCACACTGACGCATTACAATCAGGCCGGTGCGTTGGTGCTGGTGTATCAGGACGGCAGCGTGCAGGTGAACCACGGCGGGTTGGAAATGGGGCAGGGGATTCACACGAACATGCGTTTGATCGCCGCGCAGGAGCTGGATATTGATCCGGCGTTGATCCGCGTGATGCCGACGAGCACGGACAAAGTCCCGAACACCTCCGCGACAGCGGCATCTTCGGGAACCGACTTGAACGGCGCAGCGGTCCAGGCGGCGTGTGTGACGTTGCGCGAGCGCTTAGTGCCTGTGGCGGCGCTGGTGCTTGGTTGCGAGCCTGGGGAAGTGGACTGGGGAAACAGCGGGGCACGATGCGGTGACAAGGTGGCCTCGTGGGGAGAGATCGTGCGACGGGCGTACACGGAGCGCGTGAGTCTTTCGACTACGGGCTATTTTCGGACGCCCGAGATTCATTGGGATCGTGCGACGGGCAAAGGGATTCCGTTCCGCTATTTCGCTGTGGGTGCTGCGGTGGCCGAAGTGGAGATCGACGGACTGACCGGCGGATTGGAAGTTCGGCGCGTCGATATTTTGCATGATGTCGGCACATCGATTCACGAGGGGATCAACCTCGGGCAGATCGAGGGTGGCTTCGTGCAGGGCATGGGTTGGCTGACCTGCGAGGAACTCGTGTGGGATGCGCAGGGCCGTTTGCTCACGCATTCGCCGGATACCTACAAAATCCCGGCGATCAGCGATGCACCGAAGGATTTCCGCGTTTCGTTTTTGAAAGATGCGGCAAATCCGAAAGCAATCTTCGGGACCAAAGCCGTGGGCGAACCGCCACTCATGCTCGCGTTTTGCGTGCGTGAAGCGATCAAGGACGCGGTGTCTGCCTTCGGAACATCTGACGGTGCGGTAAAACTAAAATGTCCGGCGACAGGCGAAGCGATCCTGCGGGCTATTGGATTTTGACCGGCTGAGGAAGTGTTTCGCGTTTGGGAACGACATCGAGAAGCTAAGTCACGGATAGATTACATCCGCACGGAGGGCGCGTGCCGCAAAATCCACCGCAGCAAGCATCGACTCGCGTGTGAGACGCGGATGCGCTGCGAGGATTTTCTCCATGCTCTCACCGTGAGCCATCTTTTCGAGGACCTGCTCCACCGTGAGCCGGGTTCCAGCGACGACAGAATTGCCCATCATCACGCGGGGATTGGAGGTAATCAGCGGCTCCTTCATGGGAGATAATCTAGCACCGCCGCACATTCAGCGGTAAGGGCAGAATCGCAGGGGTTTTATCAGGAAATGGGTAGGGTGGGCTTCGTGCCCGCCGTGACCTGCGTCCTCGCGTGACATGAACTGCTGTCCCTTTGTTTGCCCCCAGCAATAAAAGGCCAGTCCCTATGTACTCACGAACTTGCAGCGGCAGGCGATGCGGTATGTGGAGGAGGCCCTGAAGATGCTGATCTTATTGCATCTATGGGTCCGACGGCGGGACCAGGACGCGCAGGGCCAAGGGATCTAGGGTGAAGCGGACGGGCAGGTTGCCGATGACGTCGCCATCGACTTCTACCGGCACTTCTTGGTCGCTGTGGACCTCGACCCAGGGGGACTGGACGTAATGGACGTCGGGAAGTTCCGGGTGCTGGCCGAAGAGGATGGCTTGTAAATAGCGCACGATGTCGAGGTAGCCGAGGTTTTGAAACACGATGAGGTCGAGTTTTCCGTCGTCGAGTTTCGCGTCGTTGAAGAGCTTGAAGGGGCCGCCGTAGAGGCGTCCGTTGCCGACTAGCACGAAGGAGCCATCAATCTGACCGTGGATGGTTTCGGCGAAAAGCCGTGGCGTTTCGCGACCGGCGATTTGCGCGGCATTGATCACGTAGCTGAGCGGGCCCCAGTTGCGTTTGAATTCGCCGGTGGTTTCCGTGAGGGTCTGGGCGTCGAGGCCGACGCCGCCGAGTTGGACGAAGCGATGGTCGTTGGCTTTCGGGAGATCGATTTCGCGTGTGCGGCCTTCGCGGATGATTTTCCAACAGCGAGCGAGGTCGTTGGTGGGGATGCCGAGTTCGAGCGCGAAGACGTTCATCGTGCCGAGGGGAAGGACTCCGAGCGTGGTGCCGGTGTCGGCCATGCCGTTGACGACTTCGTTTACCGTGCCGTCGCCTCCGGCTGCGACCACTACCTCGTAACCCTCGTGAGCGGCGCGTTTTGCCAGGGCATGCGCTTCACCGGGTTTCGTGGTGATGCGGACAGTCGCGTCTTCACAGACGGTCTGCACCTCGCGAGCGAGCGATGCTGCGCGGGAGCTGCGGGCGGCGGGATTGAGAATGACAAGGGTTCGTGGCACTCGGCGCATCGTAACGAATGCAAGGCCGTGGGCAACCCCGGCGAATGGTTGATTTGAGGCTTATTCGAAAAGCGCGATTGCCTTAACCCCACTTCGCGGACTGGAGGCATTCAAGGGCCTCGAACCCGCTATTTTGCGA
>Ga0105048_10013142_pt1 | contig 12951 bp, 14 predicted proteins | sample MAT05_FD_78382 | JGI IMG/M metagenome (GOLD analysis project Ga0105048, IMG submission 78382) | Freshwater microbial communities from Lake Fryxell liftoff mats and glacier meltwater in Antarctica - MAT-05 | ecosystem: Environmental > Aquatic > Freshwater > Ice > Liftoff microbial mat | place...
ACTTCTGCTGCGACCTCGGATTCGCTTAGCTGGTTGCCATCAACTGGCGCTGTAGTGTCGGTGCCCACACACACTCCCCGCGCTTATGCTGGCGCTAGCGCTAATGCAAACTCAAACTCAAACCTATACGCCGTTAGTTCCGTTGTAATCGTTCGTCAACGATCCTGACGCGATCCCCCGCCCGCCACGCGGATGCGCCTGTTTCACGCAGAACGCGCGTACCGCCACCCTCCATGCGCACCGTAACGCTAGTGTTCACGCTTGATCGCGCTCTCCGCTCAACTTCATTGCCCGCCACTGCACCACCAACCGCACCCAGCACTGTGGCGACGTCTTTTCCACGGCCACCGCCAACCTGATTGCCCAGTACGCCACCGACAACGGCACCGCCCACTACGCCTAACCCAGTGCCCTCACCACGCGCCTCGATTTCTCGAACCGATTCGATCACGCCGCAGTCGTTACACCTTGCCGCAACGACTGGCGCTTCACGGATGGGGACAAAATCCGACGCTGGTGGAGAAGCGCGTAATGCTTTGCTCGGCGGGACAGTCGAGCTGACCAGCGGTACGGCGCTTGGCGCGCTAGACCCCGGCTGGCCAATGGACGTCGGGATCCATCCCATAATCGCGGCAAGACCAGCAACACAAAAAGCGATGATGGCGACACCGGCAGCCCAAATCAATGGGCGCGATACCGTATTTGATTGCAATGACATGGTCTGTCCTTCAGGTTGAATGTTGGTGATTCGGGTGATTGCTACCGATCGGACCCGGAGCGTCGGAGCGACGCGCCAAGAAGTGGGTCGCAATGCGCCCGACGACGCGCGCAATCAACCACCAGCGCACGCCAGCTTGCACACGCCGAGCGGTGTTGGTAAGCGCCGGCGCACGCGCAAGACGTTTCGCGATAAAAGTCGCAATGACTGCCGATGCGGCAACTGAGACCAGCAGGCTACGGCGCCACGCGAAAACAGTACACATGGCACTGACGAACGGCTGCGCGCGTTGGCGGACTTGAACTGCATTAGTGGTTAATGCGACGCGTTGCGAGTTGATCGATGCGATCAGCGCGGCGCGGCGATATTCCACGGAGAGAACTTCGAGTTCAATTTTTGGCGGATAGGTCGGCGGCGTTTGCATACTATTTCATCGCCACCAAATCGCCTGCAAGTGCATCGAGCGTCGCTTCAAACGGTCGCGGCGAGGCGAGTAGAGTTTGTCGTGCCTGCCACCCAAACGTTAACCCTGCCAATACCAAGCCAATCGCCAAAGCGAAAATCAGCGGTAAGCGATAAGGCGAACTCCAGAGCGACGCGATCACAAACACCATTAACACGGTTGAGGCCATGAACGCCGTTATCAGCCCTGCAGCGGCATAAACAAGCGTCTTGACTAACCTTGCCTGCTCTACTTCGACTTCGAGCGCGATAAGGCTCGCACGGGTGCGAACCATATCCAGCCCCATACCGGCAAGGGCTTTCAGCCCCGGCGGCACCTCTGAAGCCGCGCTCGATGAGCCGTCACCTGTCGACACGAGTAAGCAATCAGCGACGCGCGAACAGAATTCCGGCGAGTACACCGACTGCTGCAGCCGCACCGACTGCCGCCCACGGGTTGGACCGAACGTAGCCATCTGCTACGCCAGCATACTGCTTGGCGGAGTCGGTAGCAAGGTGCTGCGCATTCGACAGGGTTTTTCCGGCGTTCTGCAGCGTTTGTGCCGTAAAAGTTTTTAGCGCATCAGTCGCGCTGTCGACAATGTGACCAATGTCGGCGGCGATCTTGCGTTCTTGCGCCATTAGAGATTCGTTTGCAGCAGATTGTGTAGTGCTCATGGGGGGCATTCCTTGGTTGGGTTGGCTACCGTTTGCAGTAGATTGTGTCGGGCTCATGGTTAAAATTCCTTGCATGGTTTGGTTAGCGCCTTGGTCGAGAACCGTGCCCGCTGGCGCGGGCACATTAGTTCTTCGAGAAAAATTACTTCACGCGCATGTCGTTTTGTACGGTCTGTACGCCGCGCAAGCCTCGAACCAAGTTGACCGCGCGGTCGATGTCGCTGCGTGACCGTACGAAGCCGCTAAGTTGCACACGTCCTTTGAATGTTTCCACGTTGATTTCGGACGCTTTCAGGTCGGCATCACCAAGGATTGCCGCTTTCACTCTGGCGGTAGTGGCAGTATCGTCGATGTATTGCCCGGTGCTTTCCTGTGTGCGGGTCGCCGTGCAGCCGACGGTAAAAACAGTTGCCGCGAGCACGGCAAAAAAGATAGCGAAATAGCGATTGAGTCGTGTCATGTGAAATCTCCTATAAATTTAATGATGCAACTTATGTCGCCCACGGATTCCATACTGGATAAAAGGTGGGCAACAAAGCGCTTGTCTGCTATAGCGCACACCTACCAGCGGTGTTAGCCATGTAAATTTACGTTGGGGTGGCAGGGCAGTCTGTTCGCCAACGTACAAATCACCAAATTTCATGGGCGGTCACAACCCGTACGCTGGTCACTGACACGCTACATCGACGTGTGTCTTGGACATTGAACAATTGTTCAGATTGACGTAAATTGGCGTCTGTTCGACAATAACGCCGCGCGCGGTGCCCCGACCATGGTGGTCAACCTGGAGTTAGTCTATGGCTTCACCGCATAACCCCAAGCAGAATCACCTCTTGTCGGCACTTCCACAAGCCGAGTACGACCGGCTGGCGTCGCACCTAGAGCTCGTGCCGATGTCACTTGGAGAGGCGCTGTATGAGTCCGGGGGCAAGCAGCATTTCGTTTACTTTCCGACCACATCGATCGTCTCGCTGTTGTACTTGTTTGAAGACGGCGGGTCAGCAGAGATCGCCATCGTTGGCAACGAAGGCCTGCTCGGCGTCTCATTGTTCATGGGCGGCGAGACTACGCCGAATCGGGCCGTGGTGCAAAGTGCCGGCTTTGGCTATCGCTTGCGCGCGCAAGTAATTAAGGACGAGTTCAATCGCGGCACCGCGCTGTTGCACTTATTGTTACGCTACACACAAGCCTTGATCACACAAATGGCACAGACGGCGGTGTGTAACCGCCACCACAGTATCGATCAACAGCTGTGCCGCTGGTTACTCCTTAGCCTCGACCGGCTGTCATCCGATTCGCTAACCATGACCCAAGAGTTGATCGCGAATATGCTCGGCGTCCGCCGCGAGGGGGTTACCCATGCGGCAGGGAAGCTGCAGGCTAAAGGACTCATCAAATACAATCGCGGGCACATCGACGTGATTGATCGACCCGGCCTCGAGCGTGCGGTGTGCGAGTGTTACGGTGTGGTGAAGGCGGAATTTGACCGTTTGCTGGTGGATGTTCCGCGATCGGCATTGTCGGCCTCTCGTTTCCCCGTGGACGACGAGGGTAAACCATTAAGCAACCGGCAATCGCTGAACTCGTAGCAACAGGCCTGGCCACGTCCACGGCGACGTCGTTACCAAAATCGGTGCCAGCTCCCACGATGAATCCGTGCGAACCGCTTCGCAGCCGGCATGTGCGCGGGCGCACAGACTTTAAAAATTCAGCCGCGCATCCTCTCTTTGGGAGTGCTCCGCAACTAGAAGTGCAGTCAGCTTTCTGCACCTGACGGACGTCGTGGCGTTCTCGAAACTCAACCGCCATAGCCTCACGCTGCAATCTCGCGACGTGTTGTGCCCCATCAGACAAGCCGCTTAAGGAGAAACATATGCAATCGATGTTTAAAAAACTGCTTTGCCAGATTCTGGTCATCGCCTCAGTGATGATGCCGTTTCAAGCCGCGCACGCTGGCATGATTGGTGCCGAACAGGCCACCTCGAGCGCGTCCTCACAGGCGGGCCGCAGCGATATCAACAACTTCCTCAGCCGCGCAGAAACGATTACTCAGTTGCAATCCATGGGGGTCGACCCAAAGGCAGCAAAAGCACGTGTGGCGTCAATGACGAATGCGGAAGTGAACACGATGGTTGGCAAGATCAATGCCTTGCCTGCTGGTGCGGACGGTGGTTTAGCGCTGCTCATTCTGGTGGTGTTCTTCATCTGGTACTTTGCATTCAACCGTTGATCCACAGTCACACGTTGATCCACAGTCGCACGTTGATCCACAGTCGCACGTTGATCCACAGTCGCACGTTGATCCACAGTCGCACGTTGATCCACAGTCGCACGTTGATCCACAGTCGCGTGTGGATCGATAGTGGCCTGTTGATCCACGCCCTCACGTCCAGCCACGCTCGCACCTTGATCTACATTGGCACGTTGATTCAACGACACCGTCTTGGTGGAATCGACGCCAATGCGATGCGGCATTGAGGTGAGGGGTCCAAAAACAACCGCCCGCGTGATCGCGCGCGGTTGTTTTTTTGCGCTGGCATTAACCACACTGGTGCTCGGCGGCTGTGCGTCAATGGTGCCGCAGACGATGGCGCTTCGTACTGAATGGCCCTCTGGACTACCGCTGCGATCAGAGATCGCTAACGTCGCGTTCTTTCCCCAAGAGATGTTTCAATGCGGCCCGGCGGCACTGGCGACTGTCATGGTGGCAGCCGGCGTTGCGACCACGCCGGACGCACTTGCGCCAATGGTGTTTCTGCCGACCCGTGAGGGCAGCCTACAGATTGATATGCTCGCCACACCACGCCGCTCCGGCCGCGTTTCATACCCACTCAACAGCGACAGCCGCGCGTTCGCACGACTACTGCTCGAGGTCGCTGCGGGAAACCCCGTCGTCGTGCTGCAGGATCTTGGTATAACAGGCCAATCGCGTTGGCATTACGCGGTTGTGGTCGGCTACGACTATCCGGCGGGGATGCTCTATTTGCGTTCAGGCAAGTCTGCCCGTTTGGCAGTGCCTTTCACGATGCTCGAATACACGTGGAAAAAAAGTGCATATTGGGCGATGGTGGTGATGCCGCCGACGGCTATTCCTGCAACCGCCGACGACGCCTCGTATCTAGAATCGATTCATGCCATGGCGCACGCCGCACCGCGCTATCCCGCGCCTGAAAATGGCTTGGTGAAGGTGGCATATCAAGCGGCGCTTGAGCGCTGGCCGCAAAGCCTCGCCGCCGCGATCGGCCTCGCCAACGTCTATTACGACCAAGGCAAACTAGCGGATGCCGAGGGGGTGTTACGCGATGCGTTGGTACGACGGCCAGATTCGGTCATCGTGTTAAACAACCTAGCGCAGACCGTGTCAGATATTGGTCGGCAAGATGAGGCGCTTCGATTGATTGACCGCGCTGCTGCGCTTATCGGGGTTGATGGCAAGTTCGTTGAGGCGGTGAGGCAAACGCGAATGTTGATTTTGCAGCGACAGCAGGCAAATTAGTCGGTGGCGCGCCAACCCGGTCGCGCGCCGGTAAACGGCTTAGCGTTAAGCCGAAATTAGTTCAATAGTTGTTAGCGCTTCGCCTATCCGCTATCGAACTGCGACGGATCGTCGACGCGGTTGCCCGGACGGGAGCCCAATTTCTTGAAATCACCGCAATGCTAGATTGAACCCCCGCCTGCACGAGGGCGGGTGGTTCAATTGTGCAAGTCTCTTACCCTTGATCGCAATGACAAAGCCGAACTTACCTTGCTCGCGACCTTCCGCGGGTTTAGGCTAGACCACATCACTGGCCAAGCGGGAGCCTAATTTTTTGGATATAGGTCTTAGTCAACAGCTCGCACCCTCCGTGGCGAGGGCGGTTGGGTCTGGTTTGCGGAACTGGGAAAGCCCTCGGCTTTGACCACATCGTTGCCCGCGTGGAAGCCAAATTTTTCGACCTAAATCCTTGCCAACCGCAGGCGCTCTGCGTGGCGAGTGCGGTTGGGTGGGTTTGTGGAACGGCGGAAAGCCCTAGCAGCGACCACCGAGCTGGTGTAGGTGTGGCGGTTTAGCGCTACATCCCGCTATTCGCAAACACCACTTCGACCCGGCGATTCATCTGCCGCCCGGCCGGTGTGGCGTTGTCTGCGGTCGGCATTTCCGCACCATGTCCACGCATGCTCAGCCGGTTGGCGGCCACACCTTGGTTGATCAGCGCCGCCATGACCGCACTAGCGCGGCGCTCGGACAGCGTGAAGTTGGCATTTGCATTGCCAACACTGTCGGTGTAGCCATCGATGCTCGCAGTGCGATCAGGGTAGCGCCGGAAAAATTCGGCAAGTTTGGCGATGTTCTTTCCGCCATCGGGCAACAGTTCAGCTTTGCCGGTATCAAACAAAACATCGCCCAGCGTCACTACCATACCGCGCTCGGTCTTGACGGCGTTTAGTTCACGAAGCTGCGCTTCAAGGTCATTGACGCGCTGATCTCCCCGCTCGACCCGCGCCTGACTGCGCAAGGCGTTGGCCTCGGCCGCAGCAAGATCGGCGGTTTTTTGTGCATTGATTTGTTCAGACACCGCGAGCTGTCGTTGCGCGGCATTGACTTCATTGGTACGTGCATCCAAGCGCAGGCGGTCGCGATCGGCGGCAGCGCTGGCGGTAACGGCCTGCGACGCGCGGCTGGCGGCAGTCTCCTGTGCAATCATCACGCGCTGCGAGGTGAGATAGGCTAGATGATCAATATTGGCGGTGCTTTCGCCGTTGCTTCGCGCCTGGTCTGCAACTCGTAGCGCTTCGCCAGCGCGCTGAAGCGCATCCGGTGCTTGGCTGGTGACTTGCGCATCATTACGCGCAATGTTGAATTGGCTTCTCGCCGACTCAAGTGCTGTGTTTCGGTCGGGTACGGAACTACATGCGCTGACAAGAGCCAGCAGCGTAACGGAATATAGGGCTCGGCATTTCATGATTAATCCTTATCTGACGGGTGGCGCGGATTTTCGGCTGATTTCTTCGCGCAGCGCACGGGCGGCATCCTGCGATTCCTGTGCGGCTTTGCGCGAACGCGCGGATTGGGCGCGCAATTCGGCGAACTGTGCATCGACATCAGCCTGCTCGGCCAGTTGGCGCGCCCGGTCGTAGTCTTTGCTGACGAAAGCCTGCCGCGCGCTGGCCATTTTGGCGGTGGCCACTTGCAATTCAACGCCGGCATTCTCGCTGGTACTGGTGGTGGTGGCGCGCTGGACGGATGCCTCGGCGACCGCCATCTGCTCGGTCGGCGGCGCTGTGCTGGCGCAGCCGACTAAGCCGATGATCGCGACTGCGGCAATGCCGGTAGCGGCAAACGTGCGCGCTCGTTTTGCGACGTGTTGGGCTTTCATTTTGTCTCCTTAAATGTGATTTCGTGTTGCACTCTGCGTAGTTGTCGCACGCCAGTCTGTCTGACACCGCACACGGTCAACCGGTGACCGCGATGAATAAAAAAGGCTAGGCTGGCGCAACGCTGGTATTGCGGGTGGTCTCGAACAAGAACCAGGTACGACGCTCAGTTTCGTCTATCCACACATCGATCATGCTTGCGGTGGCCATGTCACGATGCTCGTTGCACAAGTCGTTCGCTTCGCGTAGTCGTGCGGCGAGCGTTTTGTTGTCCTCGCGCAACTCGGCCAACATTTGGATAGGCTCGACATACTCCGCGTCGTTGTCCAACACGCGCTGTATGCGTGAGATATGCGAGATGGATTTCAACGTGGTGCCACCGATTTTTCGAATACGTTCGGCGATCGGGTCGGTCATCGCGAACAATTGATCGGCCTGTTCATCCAGCAGCAGGTGGTAGTCGCGGAAATGCGGGCCGCTCATGTGCCAGTGGAAATTCTTCGTCTTAAAATAGATTGCATATACGTCTGCCAATACGCCATTTAGCGCGTGCGAAATGTCGCGCGTAGCGTCTACCAAGAGATCGGTTGGCGTCGCCAACGGGGCAGTGCGGCGTGCAACGAGCGCCTGTTTTTTGTCAGGCACGATAGAAATGGCTTTGGGTTTTGTCATGATGTACGCCTTGTTTAAAAGTAAACGCGAAACAAATGCGCAAGCGCATTCGAAGGAGTACATCATGCGCGCTCGCGCCGCTAACGTATGTACGTTGGCGAACGCTGGCAGCGCGCACTTTCGCAGAGCGCAATTTGTGTGTCGTAGCGAACAGACGTCGCTCAACAACCAGCCGAGCATTAAGCCAAGGCCGCTACCGGGGTTTCACCGCGTTGCGCTTGTCAAACTAATCGAGGTAATTCATCGCCCGACCAACAGGCAACCTGCGCCGCCGCACAACGCGATAAAAGTGAAGCAACACCCTTTTGCCCGGAACTTTTTGTCGGCCGAACTCACACAGGAGGTAAAAATGAAAAAAGCTCTTCACGCGACATGCGCGGTATCCGCACTTGTGTTGGCAACGACGTTTACGACACTGGCATCAGCACAAGTCACTTTTTACGAAAATGAGGGATTTAGGGGTCGTGTTTTCTCCACTGGCGATCAGGTCAGCAATTTTTCCAACTACGGTTTTAACGACCGTTCGTCATCGGTCGTCGTTGAGCGTGGTCGCTGGGAAGTGTGCGACGACGCGCGCCACGAAGGTCGTTGCGTTATTCTGACCAAGGGCAGCTACGACACGCTACGCAGTATCGGCATGGACAACCGCATCTCATCAGTACGTCCCGCAGGTAAGAGGCGCGATAACGATTGGGCCAACTACGAATCCCAGCCGTCAATGGAAACCCCAAACTACGATTGGCGTCGCCGCCCTAGCGAGCGTGTTTATAGCGCACCCGTGACATCGGCTCGCGCCGTGATGGGTAGCAGCGAACAACGCTGCTGGATGGAGCGTCAGCAGGTTCAGCCGTCGTCGTCGAATGATCGCAATGTCGGTGGTGCGATTCTCGGCGGCATTCTCGGCGGTGTACTGGGCCACCAAGTCGGCGGCGGTCGCGGTCAGGATCTCGCTACAGCTGGCGGCGCAGTCGCAGGCGCTGTCATCGGCTCAAACGTCAATCGCAACAATAACGGAACATATGGCCGTGATGTGCAGCGCTGCACCACCGCGTCCAACGACCGGCCTGAGTATTGGGATGTAACGTACAGGTTCCGCGACATCGACCACCGCGTGCAGATGACATCTGCGCCGGGTTACACGATTGCAGTTAACGCCAATGGCGAGCCGCGCCAGTAGTTTTCTGGTACGGTGTTGAACCACGAGGCGGCCTTAACGGCCGCTTTGTTTGTGTAAATACAGTTTGTCTGCGCGTTTCGCATAACCCGTGCCCCCCTATCGCGCACTAAACCCCCGCCGTCGTCACTAACATAACATCGCGCGGGCACTACAGCTTATTCAACGACTTCGCCGCGTTCCACGCGATGCAAGGCGGGTTTGCTTGCAGCTTGGCGACGCCCTTCAACTGCACCGTCACGCGTCTGAACCTGGGCTATCTTGGCCCAGCATCCAACTGCGGCCGGCCACTGTTGTTGGACAAACGCGTCGAAACTTACTCCGGTCAATCATGGGTTGGAGGGCCCTAATCGTCTACACATTAACCGGCGTGGTCTTCCCCTTCAAAATGATCCGATTAACGAGCCGCAGCGTTGATCGGTCTCCGACGTACGACACGACTGCCTTAATGACCCGCACTTTCTTGCTGTAAAACTTGTTGAGGCCTTTCAGACGCGGGGCCAGATTCACACCGCCGCCGATTGCCATGTTCTCGAAACGGTCTTCTAATGCCAGCTTACCGGTCATCGCGACGCCGGCGTTGATGCCAATGCGCACATAGATTTTTGGCCGCCCCATCTCGCGCAGATCGCGGGACAGATAGCGGCGCAGGTCGCCGCGCAGCGCACGCGTACCCAGCCATATGGCACACGCGATGGCGACGGCACAATCGCACTGTTACGCAGCGGGAAACTCACCCTCGCCCCTGAGGCCACAAATTTCACCGGCAAAATCCGGCCCCGTTGCGCCTGCCGTCGCTGCCAAGGCAATTAGACCGCAAGCAAAGCCGCAACGTGCAATGCTGGCAAGGCTTTTCAAACAAATATGCTCGACAGCGCCCGCCCTGTTTGGCGTTTAGCGGTTCAAAGTCGCGGCGTCGTTGTTGGTACTACTGTGCCGAAAGTAGCGATGCCCGACTTGCTCGCGAACTTACTTGCCTACCCTCAGCAGGGTGTCGGCGCCTGAGTAGTCGATGGCCAGCCTGCCGAATAAAACGCCGCCCGAAAAGCGCTGCCAATTGCGTCAAAATACGTGCTTCTGTCCACTTCTTCTCAACACCGATGTCATTCCACAAACCCCGCACCGGCGGCGAAATCCTCGTCGACCAGATCAAGATTCATGGCGCCGATCTTGCCTTCTGCGTTCCGGGCGAAAGCTATCTGCCGGTGCTTGATGCACTGTACGCAAACCGCGATCAAATTCGCCTGATTACGTGCCGTCACGAAAGCGGTGCCGCGAACATGGCGGAGGCGTACGGGAAAATGACAGGCACGCCCGGCATTTGCTTGGTGACACGCGGGCCGGGGGCAACCAATGCGTCGATCGGCATACACACGGCATTCCAAGATTCAACACCGATGATTCTGTTCATCGGCCAGGTTGGCAGTGATTTCGTTGAGCGTGAAGCGTTCCAAGAAATTGACTATCGGCGAATGTTTGGTGAAATGACGAAGTGGGTGGCGCAAATTGACCGCGCGGACCGGATTCCCGAGTTTATTGCGCGGGCCTATCAGCTCGCGATGAGCGGCCGCAAGGGCCCGGTGGTACTGGCGCTTCCCGAAGACATGCTGAGTGCCACTGCTATCGTGGATGACGCAAAGCCGTACCAACGCATCCCCATCGCGCCCACTGCGGGCGACGTGCAACGTATCGCCGCAATGCTGGCCGTTGCTGAGCGCCCCATCGTCATCGTCGGCGGCCCGGGCTGGAACGGGCGCGCCTGCGCCGATCTGGTGAGCTTTGTCGAACGGCAAAAGTTGCCGGTCACTTGCGCGTTCCGTTTTCAGGATCTTGTCGATAACCGTCATCCGAACTATGTGGGTGACGTCGGTATCGGCATCAATCCTAAACTGGCGGCGCGCATCAAGCACGCCGATCTGATCATCGCCATCGGCCCGCGATTGGGCGAGATGACTACCAGTGGTTACGAAGTCATTCAGGCACCGATTCCCGCGCAACAGCTTGTTCATGTGCACGCCGGCGTTTCCGAGCTAGGCCGCGTCTACCAAGCCGATGTAATGATCAACGCAACCATGCCGGAGATTGCACACGCGTTGGCCGCGCTACCATTGGCCACAAACATCAACCGCACGCAGCAGGTGCAGGCCGCCAAGGCGGAGTACACGACATGGCAGTCACAGGTGACTATTCCGGGTGGGGTGCAAATGTGGGATGTGATGCAACACCTGATGGCCGTGTTGCCGCGCGATGCGATTTTCACCAATGGCGCGGGCAACTATGCCACTTGGTTGCATCGTTTCTATCAGTATGGCGGCTTGCGCACGCAGCTGGCGCCGACCTCGGGGGCGATGGGTTACGGTGTGCCAGCAGCGATTGCGGCCAAAGCAATTGACCCGAATCGCACCGTGGTGGCGTTTGCCGGCGACGGCTGTTTCTTGATGACAGGTCAGGAGTTGGCCACGGCCGTGCAGTACCAACTCAATGTAATTTTCGTGGTGATCAACAACGGCATGTACGGCACCATTCGCATGCACCAAGAGCGCCACTTTCCGGGCCACGTGTACGGCACCGACCTCATCAATCCGGATTTCGCAGCGTACGCGCGCGCCTTTGGTGCTCACGGCGAGGTGGTCGTTTCGACGGCTGAGTTTGCGCCGGCCTTGGCACGCGCCTTGGCGTCTGGTAAACCGGCGCTCATTGAGATTCGTATTGACCCGCAGGCGATTACGCCAACAACAACCTTGCAAGCAATTCGCGACGCAAAATTGGCGACGGGCTGATTAGCAGTTTGTTGAAATTCACGACACGCACCCACTAGCAGTTTGCTGAAATTCACGCCATTCGTTTGACCGGCAATCTCAGTGTCCCACTTCCCCTTTTGGAAAAGGGGGATCGAGGGGGATTTTTAGCGTTCGCGTTTCGGCAACGTCCGCAAATCCCCCTTAGTCCCCCTTTTCCAAAGGGGGAAATGGCTCGCGATGAGTTCATCCGGATTCAACAGTGCGAATTTCAACAGACCGCTAGCCGGCCTCGGCAGCGCGCTCGCGCTTGAGAACCGAGAATGCTGTCTGCCGGCTATCGAGCCGCTTGACCAATAGCCTGTACACGTCGGTGTCGAAAGCCTGTGGCGCCGCAAACATGAGTTGTGCGAGCTCGTCGTCGGCGCGCGCAGTACCCACCAGACACCACCGATCAAATACGTGCACCTGCTCAAGTTCAGCATCGGGATGCACTTCACGAAACGCGACCGGCCCGGCGAACGGCCAGTCCGGAAGACGTTTTTCCGCAAGCGCTTCGAGCAAACGCAGATTGTGGTGTGTGAGACTCTCTTCCCCTACACAATGGCCACGGCACCGATAGAGCTGGCGGCCAAAGCAAGCCGAACCGGCCGGCTTGCCGGCGATCAGGTGCCAGCACAAACCGAATTCACCGGCAACGTCATTGAGCCTAGACTTTGCCTGTGTCTTTGATAGAAACGGGCCATATAGGCCAACTGTATCGCGAAGGTCAATGTCCGTCACACCAACATACTGCGGTGTTGCTTCCAGCGACGTGAGTTTCACAAATACAGACTCTTGATTGCGGCGCAGCCGGTGGTTACGCAGCGGCATGCGCGTTTTGATCAGCTCGATTTCGCGCAGCAGTGCGCCAAGCTCGCCAGCCGTCTGTTCGACTTCAATACGCATGATCTCGGTCGAGAGGCGCATGTCATTGGCGCTGCGATAATCGCTCGAGAAATGCGAGCGTACGCGGTCGCGCAAGTTGATGCTCTTGCCGACGTAGATCGGCAGGTCGTTCACACCATAAAAAACATACACGCCCGGACCTTCCGGGAGATCGTCGAGCACGCCGGGAGCCAACTGCGGTGGCAGGCTCGGCATTTTCAGTAGCGCCTTGATTGCCGCATCGACGA
>Ga0105048_10013143_pt1 | contig 12951 bp, 11 predicted proteins | sample MAT05_FD_78382 | JGI IMG/M metagenome (GOLD analysis project Ga0105048, IMG submission 78382) | Freshwater microbial communities from Lake Fryxell liftoff mats and glacier meltwater in Antarctica - MAT-05 | ecosystem: Environmental > Aquatic > Freshwater > Ice > Liftoff microbial mat | place...
TCACTGGGCTTTAATTTGCGCGCAAGCTCTTTCATGCCGCGCGATTCAAGTTGAAACACAGCTGTTGTTTTACCAGAGCACAGCAGCGCAAAAGTGGCTGCGTCATCCAAAACGACCTCAGTAATATCAAGCGGTGCGTCGGCGTTTAGGGCGCGGCGCTTATTGATCGCCTTAATCGCCCAATCAATAATGGTTAGCGTGCGCAAGCCTAAAAAATCGAACTTGACCAGGCCAACCGCTTCCACATCATATTTATCGAACTGGGTAACGGCTAATTCACCAACGGAATCCGGGTCAGTGCCTTCTGAATAAAGCGGCGAGAAATCCGTCAGCGCGCTGGGCGCAATCACCACACCACCCGCGTGTTTGCCAGCGTTGCGCGTTAAACCCTCAAGTTTGAGCGCCAAACGCATTAAGTTGCGCGCATCTTCATCGCGTTCCAGCATCGCGCGCAAATCTGCCGATTCGGTCAACGCTGTTTTGAGCTCGATACCCAAAGTCGCGGGAATCAATTTCGCGATCGAATCGGTGTGGCCATAACTCATGCCCAAAACCCGCCCGGCATCGCGAATGCAGGCTTTTGCCGCCATCGTGCCGTAGGTAATAATTTGGCTAACTTTTTCCGCGCCGTACAAATCACTGACGTGTTGGATCACTTCATCGCGTCGATCCATACAAAAGTCGACGTCAAAGTCCGGCATCGAAACGCGCTCCGGATTTAGAAAGCGCTCGAACAGCAAATCGTAGCGAATGGGATCTAAATCCGTAATCGAAAGCGCATACGCCACCAAGGAGCCAGCGCCCGAGCCACGTCCAGGCCCCACCGGAATGCCGTTGCTTTTAGCCCACCGAATAAACTCGGAAACGATCAAGAAATAGCCGCTGAAACCCATCCGCAAAATGACGCTGAGCTCCAGCGCCAAGCGCTCGGCATAACCATCACGCGTGGTGCTGAGCTGGCCTAGCTTTTCGAGTTTAGCCAAGCGCTCAACTAGCCCAGCGTTGGCCTCAGAGGCCAGAAAGTCATCGCCGCTCATGCCCGCTGGCGTTGGGAATTCCGGCAAAAAATACTTGCCCAGACTTAAACTGACATTACAGCGCTTTGCCAATTCCAGCGTATTTTCCACCGCCACCGGAAGGTCAGAAAAGCGCGCTGCCATCGCGCCTGCAGAGAGTAACTCCTGCTCAGCTGTATGGCGCTTTTCACGACTCGGGTCGCTCATGACATAGCCTTCGTGGATGCACACACGCGCCTCATGCGCGGTGAATTCATCCATCTCGGCGTCGCTAGTGGAACCCGCCGCTGCGGGCAAAAACACTGCTTCGTTGGTAGCAACGCAGGGCAAGCCTAATGCAACCGAAAGCGCAGCGAATGGCTGCACGAGCGCATTTTCACCCGTGCGTCCACAGCGCGAGAGTTCGATATAGCAACGGTCGTTAAATGCATCTGCCCAGCGGCGCATCCGCGCGGTGGCTTGGCTTTCTTGCCCAGCGGCTAATGCCTGTGCAACGTCTGAGCGATAGCCAATCAGGACAATTAAGCCTTCATTCGCCTCCAGCAGCCAAGGCCATGAGATCGCGGGCTCCAGCGCCTTGCTGCGTTCCATCCAAGCACGCGATAGCAGGCGACATAGATTGAGATAGCCGACCCGATTTTGGCAAAGTAACGTGAAGCGAAAGCGCTGCGCGCCAGGGTCACCCGAATCCGCGCGCAGCCAGCAGTCAGCGCCAACGATGGGCTTAATGCCTGCAGATTCGGCGGCCTTAAAAAATTTTACTAACGCAAAAAGATTCAACTCATCGGTAATCGCAATCGCTGGCAAACCGAATTCTTTGGCTTGTTTAATCAGTTGCCCCAATCGGATCGTCGAATCGACCATGGAGTATTCGGAATGTATCCGTAGCGGCACATATGTTTGCACAGGGGCTAAATGTATGGTCGACAAATTCGAGGTTAATGATTTTTCAGGCAATAGGTTTTCGCTCAACGAGTTCACGACCGATCACACGGGCAATCTGGGCGCAGACTAATTGTCACGCGTAAAACCGACGTCGCGGCGCGCCACGGAAATGCTCACGGTAAATCCGGCAATTACGTCAATAAACATCATCAATGAAAGGATTAAGAATGGCGCATTGCCGGCTGCAGGGCTTAGTAAAAGCTCCAACAGTGCAATGACGAACAAAGTCAACGATAAGACATGATCCAGAATCGAGCTGTTGCCCGTGCGAGTTGATTTGAGAATTTCGAAATACAAAAACACTAAGCCCACCAGAATCGACAAATCGCCCGCCGTCAAAATGAGTTTTGCGCCTGAGGGCATAGTCGCATTAAAAATCTGCGCGCTTAAACCGCCATCGATGGTAAACATCAACACATTGATCAACAAAAAGGGAATCAGCAAGAGCGGAAATGCGGCCATGTAGATTTCGGCTGTAGAGACGGCCGTTGAGCATAACAGCGTGAAGTTCTGCTGAGGCGCAAATCCCGATAGTCGACCAAGTATGAAGCGCAAAAAAAACCCCGGACAACCGAGGTTTTTTGCGCCGTTGACCAGCGCCGTCGATTCACACCCAACGAATTGGGTGGCTCAATATTACTTGAGTGGCGTAACCGACGCGGCTTGTAGGCCTTTTGGGCCGGTTGTGACGTCAAAGTTCACTTTTTGGCCCTGCTGCAGCGTACGGAAACCCGCACCGCCAACAGCCGAGTAGTGGACAAAAACATCTTCGCCGCCATTATCTGGAGCGATGAACCCAAAGCCTTTCGCGTCGTTAAACCACTTAACGGTACCGGTCTGCATATTCTGACTACCTTTAAAAACTGAAACATAGATTAGTGATTGTGCGGATGCGCGCTCTACCTGAATGCAACACAAAGCTAGTTGTCAAAAACAGCTAGTAAACACGGCATTTAAAGGCAAAACGGTGACAATTAAGCACCGGTACATTATGCACTTCGACGTGAAAAAAGGTTAATAATTCATTTGGTTAGCTATGTAAATTAATGTAACGCGCCGAACTTTTCATTCAAGCCCAACAATGTGACGGTTGCTAATGATCGAGCGTGCACAACCAATGTGCCTTTAGTCGAGCAATTTTTCTAAGCAAAACAGGTGTTGTCGATCTGTTTTAATTCGGCAAAACATCATGCATAAATGATCTGCTGTTAAGATCGCGCCATGACAAGAATAATTGCGGTTACAAATCAAAAAGGTGGCGTGGGTAAAACCACAACCTGCGTCAACTTATCATCAGCATTAGCGCAACTAAACAAACGCGTTTTGTTGATTGATTTTGACCCCCAAGGCCACGCAACCATGGGTTCAGGCGTTGATAAAAAGAACGCTAAGCCGACCGGTTACGAAGTGTTGCTAGATGAAGTACCGTTGGCACAAGCGCTCGTGTCGCTGCCGCATGGCTATGATTTATTGCCCGGCAATGGCGATTTAACCGCCGCTGAAGTGCGTTTAATGCCGCAACCTGGCCGCGAAATTCGACTTAAACGTCAGTTAGAGACGGTGGCGGGGCAATACGATTTTGTACTAATTGACTGCCCGCCAAGCCTAGGCGTTTTAACACTCAACGCTTTGAGCGCTGCGGATTCCGTACTGATCCCGATCCAGTGCGAGTTTTATGCGCTTGATGGGCTAACGCAATTATTAGACACCATCAAAGCCGTGCGGGCGACTGTGAACGGGCAGCTGCAGATGGAAGGACTGCTGCGCACCATGTTCGATCCCCGAAATAACTTGTGCGCGGACGTGTCCGGCCAGCTTGAGCGCCATTTTGGCGACAAAGTATTTGAAGCGGTTATTCCACGCAATGTCCGATTAGCCGAAGCGCCCAGCCACGGTCAGCCGATCATTCAATATGACAAAGCCAGCCGTGGCGCACAGGCTTATTTGGCGCTGGCTGAAGAAATGATCGCTCGCAACAAAACCAGCAAAGCGGCTACCGCCAAAACTGCCCAGGCTAAACGCGATGCGCTCAAGCGCTAAGCCTGTCAGAGCACTCGCAGTCCAAGAAAGAATGCCTATGGCGCCCAGCAGTGACAATCAAGGATCAGTGATGATGAAAAAACGGGGGCTAGGGCGCGGGCTTGACGCGCTATTGGGCGATGCATTGGTTAATTCCGCGCACGAAGCGCAGTCGCACAACACCATCGTTGAAATTCCTCTAGAGCAAATTCAACCTGGAAAGTACCAACCACGAACGCATTTCGACGCCGACAAACTCAATGAGCTTGCCGCTTCGATAAAGTCTCAAGGGCTAGTCCAGCCTGTTGTCGTGCGTCAACTAAAGGGCAATAGCTACGAGCTGATCGCCGGTGAACGTCGATGGCGCGCAGCGCAAATCGCCGAACTGCGGCAAATTCCGGCAATTATTCGCGTGGTGCCAGATCAAGCAACGATCGCGATGTCGCTGATCGAAAATATTCAGCGTGAAAACCTGACTCCGATAGAGGAAGCGCAAGCGCTCAAACGCCTGATTGATGAATTTGATTTGACGCACCAGTTAGCGGCGGATGCAGTTGGGCGCTCGCGCGCGGCGGTGAGCAATTTGCTTCGCCTACTTGAGCTGTCACCGGCGGTGCGCGTGCTGCTCGACAACGCCAAAATTGATATGGGACATGCGCGTGCGCTGCTCAGTTTGGATCCAAACAAGCAAACCATGTTGGCGAATCGCGTGATCGACGAAGGTTTAAACGTACGTCAAACAGAATTTGAAGTGCGCAAGCTGTTGCAGCCAGCGCTTGCGAGCAAAACAAACACGTCTAAAAAGGGCGATCCAAATATCGCCGCACTTGCGCAAAGTTTGAGCGAAAAACTGGGGGCTCGCGTATCTATCGAGCACACCAGCAGTAAATTCGGTGGTGGCAAAGGCAAATTGGTGATCGGCTACTCTAGCCTGGATGAACTTGACGGCATTTTGGCGCGGGTAAAATAAATGGCAAAATCAGCGTTCTCAGCACCCACCCTGCCCGCCTTAAGCGCAGGAACAAAAATTTTACTCGGCGTTACTGGCAGCATTGCTGCCTATAAGGCCTGTGAACTTACGCGTCGACTTACGGAGTTAGGCTGCGTCGTGCGCGTGGTGCTGACCGAAAATGCGGAAAGATTCGTATCGGCAACGACATTCCATGCGCTGAGCGGTGAAAGTGTGCGCAGCAGTTTGTGGGACAGCCACGCAGAAGCCGCAATGAGCCATATCGAACTTGCACGCTGGGCCGATTGTTTGTTGATTGCCCCCGCATCGGCCAACACAATTGCCAAATTGGCTCATGGGCTATGCGATGACTTACTTGGAACGCTGGTACTCGCAACAGCCGCGCGCTTAGTGATTGCGCCGGCCATGAATCAGCAGATGTTTGCTAGCCACGCAGTGCGGGAAAATTTGTCGTTACTGCAAGCACGCGGCGCACTGATCCTCGGGCCAGCCAGTGGTGTACAGGCCTGTGGTGACGTCGGTCCGGGCCGCATGTTGGAAGCTCAAGAGATTATAAACTTGCTGCAAGCGCAGGCCGCTACTGACGATATTGACTTAAGTGGGCTGCGCGGCAAAATCGTGGTTATCACCGCCGGACCCACTTACGAAGATCTAGATCCGGTGCGCTATTTAGGCAATCGCAGCAGCGGCAAAATGGGTTTTGCCATTGCGCAAGCGGCAGCGGGCGCAGGTGCGGAAGTCAGTTTGATTGCCGGGCCTTGCGCACTTAACACCCCGAATGGTGTCGCGCGTATTGACGTGCGCGATGCCCGTTCCATGCATGCGCAAGCGCTTAGCGCTGCACCGAATGCGGATTTGTTTATCGCCGCTGCAGCCGTTGCTGACTACCGACCCGCGCAGCAAAGTTTGCAAAAAATTAAAAAATCGAGCGACGAAACCGTAATCGCGTTAGTAAAAAACCCGGACATTATTGCTGATGTCAGTGCCGCAGTATCTGGCAAGGCCAAAAGGCCGCTATTAGTTGGTTTTGCCGCTGAAACGGAAACGGTATTGGAAAATGCACGTGCAAAACGTATTCGCAAAGGTTTGGATTTTATTGCAGCGAATCATGTAGGCCCAGGGTTTGGTATGGAAGCAGAAGGCAACGCTTTGGTGCTCATCGGCGCAAACAGTGAACTTGAACTCGGCTACGCCAATAAATCACTCCTTGCCAAGCGTCTTTTGCACGCGCTAATTCCCTATCTTTAACCAAATCTAATGAACAATCTTATGGATAATTCCGGTACAAAAGCTCTGCAGCTCAAAATTCTAGACCCCCGCATTGGCACACAATGGCCGCTTCCCGGCTACGCCACTGTCGCCAGTGCAGGCATGGATTTGCGTGCCTGTATAGCTCAGGAATTGACGCTTGCACCGGGTGAAACCGCCATGGTCAGTGCCGGAATTGCGATCTATTTGAACGATGCGAACTTCGCCGCAGTGCTTTTACCGCGTTCGGGCTTAGGTGCCAAAGGCTTGGTTTTAGGGAATTTAGTGGGCTTAATTGATGCCGATTATCAAGGCCCGATCAATATGGCGTGTTGGAACCGCTCCAACACCGCGTTTACGATCCAGCCCGGCGACCGAGTTGCGCAGTTAGTCGTCTTACCCATTGCGCGCGTGGCATTTCAAATTGTGGATGACTTTGTTGCAACCGAACGCGCAGCGGGAGGCTATGGCCATACAGGTGTGCGCTAATTCGCTTCATAATTCGCATGTTTAGTTCCGCATGCATCGTAGACGTGGCAAGATTCATACATTAAAAAGCCCGCTGGGATTGCAGCGACCCCATTTGAGGGATCAAAAGAGAATATGGCTAAAAAATATGGCTAAAAAAGTAACCGTCGGCGAACTTGCTAAACGTGCGCAAGAAGTTGCCAACTCACCTACACAGCATAAAGAGCCGCAACCGGCACTTTTTTTGCTTGGAATTGGTGTGGGCCTATTATTTGCAGCGCTCTGCCTTTGGCAAGCTTTTGGCATCTTTCGCGCCAGCTCTGCAGCGGCAAACGCTGGAGATGTCGCCGCACAGCTTTCCCAAGAACTTGCCGCCCAAGCGCAAAGTGCGCGCAGTAGCCTAGTCAAGGCGACGCAAAGTCCTGAGGTATTAAAACTCGTCACAGAAACGCAAGGCTTTGATGCAAGCGCCGCACGCGCTGAAATTCTTACGCTCATCCCCGAATGTCGCGATGCTGACGTGATTCGCGGTAGCGACGTAAGCGCCGCATTGGGCGGGCGCTATGCGGAGTTTGGCTTTGCCAAAAGTGACGTACTGTTAGAGGCGCAACAGTCGGGCAACATCGTGCCAGCACAACTGCACGTCGAGAAAGACAAGAGTTTCAGCTTGGTTTTAGTGGCGCCAGTAAAGCAAGGCAGCACCACTCTGGGCTATGTCTTGGGTAAATTTCCCGCAGAGAAAGTAGTCAAACAATTGCTGGCTTTCAATGGCAGCGGTACGATCGCACTGCAGCAAACCGGAGCAAATGATCCGATCACCATGCTGAGCACAGGCGTGGGCGCGATTTCTGCTGGTACAACGCCAGTACCTGGAAGTCGGCTAATTTTTGCTTGGGGCGCCGCTGACGCCTATGCGCCGCTACCCTTTGAAGGAATGATTTCATCGTTACTGTTCGCATTACTAGGCTTAAGCTTTGCCGGGCTATTAGCTTACGTGCGTTTGCGCCCGACACTGTTTACCGAAATGACGTCCAAGATGATGACATCGAGCGCCGAAAAAGTCCCCGAGGCGAAAGCTCGCCCAAGCAGCGTGCGCGCGGACGAACTGTTAAAGGAGCAAACAACCGCCAAGATTGCAGTGGTCAAAGCCTCTGAGGCAGCGCTTTTGCCGCCCTTACCTGACCGCGCGAATGCCAGCAAAGCGTTGCCGAATGTCAATGTCAGTCGCAGCATTTTCCGAGCCTATGATATTCGTGGCGTTGTCGGCAGCACTTTGAACGAAGGTGTGGCCGAACTTCTGGGGCGTGCGCTAGGTTCTGAAATTGTTGAGCGCGGTTTAACCGAAATGGTGGTTGCGCGTGATGGACGCCTCTCTGGGCCATCTCTAAGTGCTGCGTTAATCCGCGGGCTGCGCGCCAGTGGTTGTAACGTGATCGATCTTGGCGCCGTTCCCACGCCAGTGCTGTATTTTGCTACCTACCAGCTCAATACCGGCAGTGGCGTGATGGTCACCGGCTCGCACAACCCGCCTGATTACAATGGTTTTAAAATGATGCTCGGCGGCGAAACTCTTGCTGAACAGTCAATACAGAATCTATATGCGCGCATAAGTACCTCGCGTTTTACCGAAGGCGCTGGTTCACTGCAATTGATGGATGTGACCGAAGAATATATCGACAAGATCAGCGGTGATATCCAGTTGGAGAATCCACTTCGAGTCGTAATTGATGCGGGCAATGGGATCGCGGGTGCGATTGCGCCAAAACTGTTGCAGTCGATAGGTTGCGAAATAGAAGAACTCTATTGCGACGTCGATGGCAATTTTCCACACCATCACCCGGACCCGTCTGACCCGAAAAATCTGAAAGACTTAATCGTTGCCGTTAAACAAATGAACGCGGATATCGGCGTTGCCTTTGACGGCGATGGTGATCGTTTAGGCATCGTTACACGCAGCGGCAAAATTATTTATCCTGATCGCATGTTAATTCTGTTCGCACGCGACGTACTTTCACGCGTGCCGGGCGCAAGTATTATTTATGACGTCAAATGCACCGGCGCGTTAGCACCTGCCATTCGCTCGGCGGGCGGCGTACCGGTTATGTATAAAACCGGACACTCGTTGATTAAAGGCAAGATGAAAGAGCTTGACGCCGCACTTGCAGGTGAAATGAGCGGGCACTTTTTCTTCAAAGAACGCTGGCTGGGTTTTGATGACGGCATGTATGCGGCGTGTAGGTTGCTCGAAATTTTGGCAGCCAGTGGCTTAGATGCGGATGATTTATTCGACGATATTCCCGACGCCGTCAGCACGCCGGAATTGAAAATAGAGATGGAAGAAGGTGCGCACTACCGCTTTATTGAACGTTTCATCAAGTCGGCGAAATTTGCCGGGGCCCGCATTACCAGCATTGATGGCATTCGTGCGGACTTTGACGACGGCTGGGGTTTGGTGCGTTGTTCAAACACAACCCCCTGTTTAGTCCTGCGCTTTGAAGGCAACGACGATGCAGCGCTAAAGCGCATTCAAGAACTTTTTAGAACGCAAATTCTGATGTTGGACAAATCACTCAAACTGCCGTTTTGACGGTCATAAAGGGTGCGTATAAACACCGAATTTTATCTGCCCGTAGCTATATTTGCCCGAAGCTGAGTCCCAAAAGATATGAATAATTGTCGTACACAGGTCGAAAGCAGCCATCAAGTTCTCTACGTATCAGGCGAAGTCGACCTGAGTTGGAGCCAACAGGTACGCAAAGCGGTACTTGAAGCGCTAGGCAGTGGCATGCCAGTTGCCGTCGATCTGTCGGCGGTGGAATACATTGATTCCTCTGGCATTGCCGCACTGGTCGAAGGTTTCCAACTTGCACGTGGCAAAAAGCAGGCTTTCGCACTTCTTAAAATCTCAAAACCGGTATTGAGCGTACTCAAGCTTGCGCGTCTTGATCGCGTTTTCGTACTGGTGGACGAAATCCCTGCGCTTTGATTCGCGCGATTTACAGGCTGAATAGCAAACCCGATGAGTAAAAAACTGCGAGCAAGCTTTGAGCGCAATTAGGTCAGCCATTACCAATGTGGGCCGTGGTGCGGTCGGCATCGTTGAAGACTTAGGCCATGTTGGCAGTATTTTTGTCGAGAGCTTGTTTTATCTAATCCTCGGCCCAAGGCGCGGTCAGCCCGTGCGTTGGACGCATATTTTGGAGCAAATGCGCCAAATTGGTGCAGATGCGCTGCCTATCGTGGCGCTGCTGGCGCTGGTAATCGGTCTAAGTTTGGCAATTAACGCCATCGCACAGCTCAAAATGTTCGGCGCAGAAAGTAAAATCGTAGTCGGCATTGCTATCGGCGTCACCCGCGAATTTGGTCCTTTGGTGACGGGCATCGTCGTCGCCGGGCGCACTGCTTCTTCGCTCGCCGCACGCATTGGCTCGATGACTGTCAGCCAAGAAGTCGATGCATTACGTGTGATTGGCGTCGAGCCTGTAAGGTATTTAGCAGCGCCGGCATTGCTTGCGGCCTTGGTAATGATGCCGGTGCTGGTGCTAGTCGCAGATTTTTTCGCCATTTTAGGCGGCGCGCTTTTTTCTTTGCAGCCGGTGGAAATCACGCTTGCTGGCTATTTTTATCAAACGCTGCAGGTGTTAACGCCATGGGACATTATGCAAGGTTTAATCAAGGGGTGGGTTTTCGGCGTGTTGATTGTGTTAATCGGTGTCTCAACCGGGTTTAACGTGGAAGGTGGCGCTGAGGGCGTAGGCCGTGCAACAACCCGTGCGGTTGTGGTTTCCATCTGCGCGATTTTAGTTGCTGACATGATTTTTAGCTTTTTTCTAAACCGTTAGCTCATAAAAGAAGTTTTGACTCGCAAAATAGCCGCGTCGAAGATATTTCAGAATGTGCACTAAATTTGCTACGCTGCACGTCCGGGCTTAATGCCGTAATGAACGAATGAATGAACGACGAGACTGGCAGCGCAACTAGCCCTGCCCCAAGAACCTGGCTAGAACGCCTGGGTTTAGCTTTACTCGGTGGCGAAGCAAAGAGCCACGAGGATTTGATAGATGAACTTCGGCTTGCACGCAGTAATGGCGTACTCGACGCCGATACTTTACGCATGCTTGAAGGCGCATTAAGTGTCGTCGACCAAGTCGTCAGCGACGTCATGGTGCCACGTGGACAAATGGTGTCGCTGTTTGTCGAAACGCCTTTTCACGAGCTTCTGAAAATTGCAATTGAATCAGGGCATTCTCGCTTCCCAGTGTTTGCTGAGGACAACGAAGAACGGGTCATCGGCATTTTGCTGGCAAAAGACCTACTTAAATGTGTTGCCGCCAGCCCCAGCGCCTGCGATATACGCGCGCTGCTACGCCCGGCTCGGCTGGTACCAAAAACCAAGCGTCTAAACGAATTGCTGAAGGACTTCCGCACCTACCGTGCGCATATGGCGGTTGTCGTGAACGAATACGGCGGCATTGCGGGTGTGGTGACGATTGAAGATGTGCTGGAAGAAATTGTGGGCCCCATCGACGATGAGCACGACGCTGAAGACAATCCCGCGCGCTATTTTGATATTTGCGCGGATGGCAGCGCTTCGATAATGGCCTTAACACCGATCGAAGAGTTCAATCGTGAATTCAAGCTCGATTTATCCGATGAAGACAGTGACACGATTGGTGGTTATGTCGTTAATCTGCTTGGACACATGCCTGCGGTCGGCGACAAAATCGAAATCGCTGGCTACAAAATAGAAGTCACACACGCAGATGATCGCCGAGTTCACACGCTTTGCATGCGCGCGCTAAGTTAGGCGCGATGCGAACTCTACGTGCGTTTTTAGCGAGTGCCGCGCTGATCTGGACTGGGCTATTGATGAGCGGCTTGTTTTTTGCCGCGTCATGCGCGGCAGAAACACGCGTGTATTTGGCCACGATGGCGCCGGGCGAGCTTTATTTTGAGCGTTTTGGGCATAACGCCATTGTTATTCATGATTCACTGGCACCGGCTTCACAAAACTCGGTCGCCTATAACTTCGGCTATTTTGATTTCAACGGCAAAAACTTCCTCAGTAATTTTATCCTCGGGCGCATGGCTTACCTGGGCGTCGCACTGAATGCAGAAGCGGATTTACAAAACTACGTGCAGAACGGGCGCGCGGTTTGGCTACAGGAATTGGCGTTAAATGATGCCCAAAAGGCGAAGTTAATTGCCCGATTACGCGATGAAACAACGCCGCCCAAAGATGTCTATCGCTACGACTACTTTCGCTCAAATTGCTCAACCAAAGTACGTGATGCACTGGACGAGGCGCTTGGTGGCGCGCTGCAGGCCGCCGTGCGGGGTCGTAGCCACGGCTATACTTTTCGAAGCTTAGGATTAGCGCATGCCGCTGATCCCCGTTGGCTCTATTTAGGCATTCATGCCGGTTTAGGTCCAAGCACTGATCTGCCATTAGATATTTATGCAGAAAGCTTTATCCCGGCGGCCTTGCAACAAGCCGTTACTGCGGTGCAATTGACCGCCCCGAACGGCACCCGCTATCCCTTGGTTCGCAGTACGCAAAACTATGGTTCTGTAGGCGAAAATAATATGCCTGCCTTACCCAACTGGCGCTGGCATTTTTGCGTCGCGGGGCTGATATTGGCAATTGCGATCGTCGTTGGTTTTCGTTATCGCCGACATCACTTTCCCAGAAGGTTTAGCGCACTGCTAGCGACGCTTACGGCAGTCATTTTCGGTGCCAGCGGGCTCCTGCTGCTATTTTTGATGCTTTTCACCGATCATCAAGATAGCTATTTCAATCTCAACTTTGCGCTTTTTTCACCGCTTTGGCTGCTGTGCGTACCCACCCTCTTGGCAGGCTTTAGAGAGCGCGAAAACGTACCGAACAAGTTTTATCGGCGCGCGGCCAACCTAGCTTTGACGATTGCCGCCGCTGGTATCGCAGTCAAAGTCTTTCCAATGGTCAAACAACAAAATATTGAGTGGGTGCTATTTTGTGCGCCAGTCATTTTGGCACTGCATTTCGCCGCGACGCGTTCGAAAGAGGCGGTCGGTGAGGCGACCGTGCAGGCTAGTTAGTATCTAGCTTCGACAGCATCGCTAGTTCGATCCTTGCGCGTAGGAAACGTCTCAATTTGTTATGCGTTTGTGCCTCTTCGATGGATACAGCCTTAAATCGCGTAATTTCCCCCGGCACCGCTTGCGCAATACGCCATAAATCAACCTCGATCACTACGCCCAACACGAAATAGCCACCTACAGTTTGCGCATCGACACCCAGAACAA
>Ga0105048_10013146_pt1 | contig 12948 bp, 10 predicted proteins | sample MAT05_FD_78382 | JGI IMG/M metagenome (GOLD analysis project Ga0105048, IMG submission 78382) | Freshwater microbial communities from Lake Fryxell liftoff mats and glacier meltwater in Antarctica - MAT-05 | ecosystem: Environmental > Aquatic > Freshwater > Ice > Liftoff microbial mat | place...
CCGCGCACGTCCTTGAGGCAGTTGGCGAGGAGCAGGACGCCGGCGTTGAACTCGTGGTCGCCGGGGCCGTGGCTCGGGGTGCCGGCCAGGAGGACGAGCTTCTTCGCCTTCGGCGGCTGCGCGAGCCCCGGGGTGGCGACGGCGGCGGCGGTGCCGAGGAAGGCGCGGCGGGAGAGGGACATGGCGTTTCGGGTTTGGAGGTTGAGGGTGCGGGTCGCTAGCACACATCTATCTCTATCCGGGAGCCGCGGTGCGTGCCTTACTTCTTCTTCCGGTTGGTCTTCTTCGGCCCCGAGTCGGCGGTGTCCGGGTGCGGACGAACGGCAATGATCCCCCGGTCGAGTAGCGACTGAATAATGAGGTGTACGGCGGTCTGCGGGCGCGTCGGGATGAGATCGCCGGCCGAGTAGTTCTCGGCCGCTCGCTTCACGGCGGCGGCGACGCTCTCGTCGGTGATCGGCAGGTTGTACACCTTCTTCTTGTCGTAGCCCTTCGTTCGGTCAAGGTTCTTGACCCCGGCGCGAAGTAGGCTGTCCGTTTCCCCACAGGTGAGGGATGCGCCCGTGGGGAACTCCGCAAAGTGCAGGAGCAACCAGAGCTCGAAACACGGGTTGCTCAGCGCGACTTCGATCCCCTTCTGGCGACACTGTTGGAGGACGTGTCTCAAGTTATGGATGTGGTTCGGTCCGACCCAGTGGTCGCAGTCGGTGACGAGCCAGAGTACGTCACCGACCTCGATCCCGTGCTTGAGACGGAACTCGTCGAGCCGGGGTAAGACGTGTGTTGGCGCCCCACGACCATCCTCCGTGGGAAGCACGATGAACTGAATTCGGTGGGACCGGAAGAACGCGAAGTACTGCTTGACCGCGTACTCGTCCTCCGAGGCGATGACGATCAGGTCGGCGTCGCGGACGGGGTTCAGCGTGCGGTCAAGCGGGCGCCTTTTTCTCATGCCGCGGTCCGTGGGCCGGGGAGCGGATCATGTCCAGCAACTTCTTCGTGTCGCCGACGAACGGGATGCCGCCGAACCGCCCTTGAAGATACCCCCTCTCGATCTGCAAATCCTTCCGCGGCTTGAAATCCACTAGCGACGACAGGCGCGACTGTTGACGGTCGTGGTCCTTCTCCACGAACCAGACCTCGTCGCGGCGGAGCAGATCGAGGTCGAGCAGGTGCGTCTCGTGGGTGGTGACGATCATCTGGCGCGGTTCACCCGGGCACGCGCCGAGGAATACCTTGAGCAGCTCGCGGCAAAGAATCGGGTGCAAACTCCGGTTGATCTCGTCCACGACGAACACCCTACTTCCTTGTGTCAGGTGGTACAGCGCGGGGAGCAGGTCGAGACACCGCTGGGTGCCGTCGGATTCCTCCTGGAACGACATCTGGTAGTTGCTGTCGCCGACCTGATGCCGGGCGAACAGGTTCTTGCGAACGATCTTGGTCGGGTCGGCGGCGTCCAGTTCGATCGTCACCCCGGGGCCGCTGACCCGGAACGCGACGTTTTGGTCCGCGGTAGATTGCAACTGGTCGAGTAGCGCCTTGGGCGCCTTGTCGGCGGCGATCCGCTCCGTCTTGACGGACAACTCGTCGATTCCGGTAGCAACATTCTGCAGGAAAGCCGCGCAAAACTCGCGGAAGGCTTTGTCCGCGTTGAGTACGTCAACGAGTGGGGCGAATGGGGAATCCGCCTGAACAATGTCCAGGCACGCCGCGAACCACCACGCCGCGGCTGTGAACAATTCCCCGCGGTGCTGATCGGGCATCTCGGCGAGTTTGTTCAATACCAACTGGTCGTCGCGGACGCCGAACAGGTTGAGTGCCCGGACGGCCTTCCGGATGATTTTTCCCTCCGTGCCGAACGGCCGGAGGTCGCCGGGCTTGATGTCCTGCTTTTTGCGGACGAAAACTGGATGCTCGCGCCCGGAATCGGACGCCGCGTCGAGCCATTCTTCGAGGACCGCGTCTTGCGTCGCCGTGAAGCCGTAGACGAACACCCTCCCGCGGGCGAGAAACCGGAACTCGAACGAGGTGGGCTTCGGCTTCGCCGTGAAGCGAAAGCGGTTGAGGGCGAGCGCCTTCAGGCTCGTTCGGCCAAGAACCATCTGCCGTGCGAACTGAATCGCCTTGACGAGGTTCGATTTGCCCGAGGCGTTTGCGCCGTAGAGCACACCGATCTGTAGGGCTTTCTTGTCCGTGCCCGGAATCGGCGCACAGTGGCCGGGGTGGTCTCCGAGCGCGGTGGCGACCATGTTGAGGGTCTGCTCCGCGCCGAACGAACGGAAGTGTTCGACCGTGAAGTTAATCAGCACGGTGTTGTCGCATTTCTCACGAGAGTTGTGTTCGGCCGCTCAGGGCGGTGACGGCTAGGGGATTCTAGCGTGACAAAATCTCAGAATCAATGCGTTTCTGCCATCCGCCCTGCGGCGACTGGGTCGGGGAAGCGGTGCGCGGAATACAACATGCCCGTCCCTTCGCACCACGCACACACATGACTGACGGCCCCCTGACGCCGACGATGGACATCGCCGACCGCGAGGAGGCCCGCGCCCTGAGCCTCCACGGCGGCCGGCCGCCGGCGCCGGTGCCCGGCTACGAGCGCCTCACCCCCCTCGGCCGCGGCGCCTACGGCGAGGTGTGGGTCGGCGTCGATAGCAACAGCGGCCGCAAGGTGGCGGTGAAGTTCTACACCCGCCGCGGCGGCACCGACTGGGCGGCGCTGGCCCGCGAAGTGGAAAAACTCCGCTACCTGTTCAACAGCCGCCACGTCGTGCAGCTGCTCCGCGTCGGCTGGGACTCCGACCCGCCCTACTACGTCATGGAGTACCTGGAGAACGGCTCGCTCGAAGACCTGCTGCGCGCCGGGCCGCTGCCGGCGGCGCAGGCCGTGACGATGTTCCGCGAGATCGCGCTGGGGCTCGTCCACGCCCACAACAAGGGCGTGCTCCACTGCGACCTGAAGCCGGGGAACGTGCTCCTCGACCACGACCGCCGGCCGCGCCTCGCCGACTTCGGGCAGGCCCGGCTCACCCACGAACTCGCCCCCGCGCTCGGCACCCTGTTCTACATGGCCCCCGAACAGGCCGACCTCGGCGCCGCCCCCGACGCCCGCTGGGACGTGTACGCCCTCGGCGCCGTCCTGTACCGGATGCTCACCGGCGCCCCGCCGCACCGCGACGACCCGCACGCCGGCACCCTCCCCGCGTCCGGCGCCCTCGCCGACCAACTCGCCGCCTACCGCACGCTCATCCGCACCGCCCCGCCGCCGGCCGCGCACCGCAAGGTTCCCGGTGTCGATGCCGGCCTCGCCGCGATTCTCGACAAGTGTCTCGCCGCCGACCCGGCGCGGCGCTACCCGAACCCGCAGGCGGTGGTCACGGCGCTCGACGCCTGGCGGCTCCGCCGCGTCCGCCGGCCGATGCTCGCCGTCACCGCGCTCGGCTTCGCCGTGCTCCTGGTGATGATCGGCGGCATCGGCGCGGTCCTGTTCCGCGACGCCGTCTCGACCGCCACCGACGAACTGGTGCAGCGGGCGCTCGACGGCAACCGGTTCGCCGCCCGGTCGGCCGCGGACCGGCTGGCGCTCCAGGTGCAGTACCGCTGGCAGGTGCTCGAAACGGAGGCGCGCGAGCCGGCGCTGCGGCAGTGGCTGGCGCTCTCGGCCGACGGCCTCCGGGTGTCGAAGGCCGGCGACGAGCTCGACGCCTGGCTCGCCCTGCGGAAGGCGAAGTACGACCCGCAGCTGGACGAGGGCGGCCAGTCGGGCATCTGGTTCGCCGACGCCCGCGACGGCCTCCAGTACGGCACCGCCCCGCCGTACCCGCAGCACCGCTTCAAGTACCGCGGCTACCGCGACTACTTCCACGGCCTCGGCCGCGAGTTCGCGGAGCAGGCCGGCCCGCCGCCGGCGGTGATCGGGCGGCCGCACCGGTCGATCGCCTTCCGCCGGCAGGTGGCGCGGGACGACGAATTCTGGACGGTGGCGTTCAGCGTGCCGGTGTGGGCGCAGGGCGAACCGGGCGGCGAACCGCTCGGCGTCCTCGGCCTCACGCTGGACCTGCGCGGCCAGACGCGCCTCGACGACGGCCGCGAGCGGTTCGTGGTGCTGGTCGATACGCGGCCCGACGCCACCGGCCGGCGCGGGCTGCTGCTGCGCCACCCGTACCTGGAGGCGTACCCCCCCGACGGCAAGGACGTGCTGCCGCTCCGCTACGCCGACGCGGTGGTGCGCTGGGCCGACGGCGGCGGCGACGGCGGCTGGCCCGACTACGCCGACCCGGCCGACGGGGCGGGGTCGTGGCTGGCGGCGGCGGAGCGGGTGCGGGTGAAGGGCGCCGGCGGGGCCGAGGCCGAGACGGGGTTCGTGGTGCTGGTGCAGGAGCGGCGGGCGGAGGTGCTGGACCCGGTGGCCGACCTGCGCGGGCGGATCGCGGTCGGGGCGGGGGTGGCGTTCGTGGTGGTGCTGGCCACGGTGCTGCTGATGTGGGCGGGAATGGTGTCGGTGGCCGACGGCGCCCCGCGGACCCGGGTGACGCTGCTGCTGCGCCGCTGGGCCGGGCTGCCGGCCGGCACCAACACCGGCGGCACCGCCCCGACCGGGGGAACGGGCTGACGGGCGAAGCCCGGGGACGGCCGTCCCCGGGCTTTCGGGGGTCGAGCACATTTTTCGAGAATCCTTCCGCCCGGCGTCCCCCTCTAGGCAGGCGAGCCGCGGGGCTCTCCCCGCAACCAACACCACGAAGGAAAGCCCATGAACCGCGTTCGCAACCCGTTCAACGTCCTGTTCGGCGACGTGGCCTCCGTTCCGGACGAGGTGGCCCGGCTGTTCGCCCGCGGCGCCGCCTACGCCCCCGCGGTGGCCGTTCCGCTCAACGTCTGGGAGGACGAGCACGCCCTGTTCGTCGAAGCCGACCTGCCCGGCCTCGACCCCGCCGCCCTCGACGTCAACGTCACCGAGGGGCGGACCCTGACGATCCGCGGCGAGCGGGCCGCCCCCGCCGACCGCACCTGGCTCCGCCACGAGCGGCCGGTCGGCACGTTCAGCCGGGCGGTGATGCTGCCGACGCTGGTGGACGCCGACAAGGTCGAGGCCCGCTACGCCGACGGCGTGCTGAAGCTCACCCTGCCCAAGCACGACGCCGTGAAGCCGCGCAAGGTGCAGGTGCAGGTGTAACCGCCTGGCGAGCCGACCGCCGTGAGGCGGCGGGTGACGCGCCACTCACCCGCCGCCTCACGGCGGTCGGCTCGCCCCGCTCGTACAATTCCCGCATGGCAGGCAACACGTTCGGCACCCTGTTCCGCGTCACCACCGCCGGGGTCAGCCACGGCCCCGGCTACCTGTGCATCATCGACGGCTGCCCCGCCGGCCTCCCCCTCTCGATCGACGACCTGCTGCCCGACCTCGCCCGCCGCCGGCCCGGGCAGAGCAAGCTCACCACCCAGCGCGACGAATCCGACGCCCCCGAAATCCTCTCCGGCGTCTTCGACGGCCGCACCGACGGCACCCCCATCGGCCTCCTGTTCCGCAACGCCGACCAGCGCAGCGGCGACTACGGCGACATCGCCGACAAGTACCGCCCCGGCCACGCCGACTTCACGTTCGACGCCAAATTCGGCTTCCGCGACTACCGCGGCGGCGGCCGCAGCAGCGCCCGCGAAACGGTGTGCCGCGTCGCCGCCGGTGCCGTCGCCAAGAAGCTGCTGGCGCGGTCCGGCGTCGCCGTGCTCGGCTACGTCACCCGCGTCGGCGACGTGAGTGTGAGCATTCCCGACCCCACGGCCGTGACGCTGGAGCAGGTGGAGGCGAGCCCGACGCGCTGCCCGGTGCCGGAGGCGGCGGCGCGGATGGAGGCGCTGATCGACGCCGTGCGGAAGGACCGCGACTCGGTCGGCGGCGTGTGCGAACTGGTGGCGACGGGCGTGCCGGCGGGGCTCGGCGAGCCGGTGTTCGACAAGCTGAAGGCCGACCTGGGGAAGGCGCTGCTGTCGCTGCCGGCGGTGACCGGGTTCGAGTACGGGGCGGGGTTCGCCGTGGCCGGCATGCGCGGCAGCGAGAACAACGACGCCTTCGCCCCGGGTCCGCCGCGGGTCCACACCGAGACGAACCGTCACGGCGGGATGCTCGGCGGCATCTCGTCGGGGGCGCCGGTGGTGTGCCGGGTGGCGGTGAAGCCGACGAGCTCGATCCCGCGGGCGCAGCGGACCGTAACCCGAACCGGCGAGGCGACGGAGATTCTGGTGAAGGGGCGGCACGACCCGTGTCTGCTGCCGCGGTTCGTGCCGATGGGCGAGGCGATGATGGCGCTGGTGCTGGCGGACCACCTGCTGCGGACGCGCGCGGCGCGGGTGTGACGCAAATACCCCGGGCGGGATTCGAACCCGCATGGTCTCGTTTAGAAGACGAGGGTCTTATCCAGTTAGACAACCGGGGCGGTGGTGAGGATTGTACCACCACCTCAACCCGACTGCCACGCCGGCTCGGGGCTTCGCCGCTCGCGGCGGTGCACCGCCGCGAGCGGCGAAGCCCCGAGCCGCTGTACTGGACACGATTAAATCTGACGAACATTAGACCGTCCGCGCGCACTTCCGCCCGGGGCCGAAATCTTGTACTAGATTTCACACGCCCCCGCACCCCGACCCACGCCATGACGCACCCCCCGCCGGCCGCCGCCGCCGCCGCCGCCGCCCTGGCGGAAGACCTCGCCCGCGTCCGGGTCGTGCCCGCGCACCTCCTCGCCGCCCACCTCGCCGACTTCCCCGGCGGCTCCGCCGCCGACCTCGCCGACTTCCTCGTCGGCCGCCGCGCCCTCACGCGGTTCCAGGCCGACCGTGCCCTCACCGGCGCGGCCCGCACCCTGGCGCTGGGGCCGTACCGACTCACCGGCCTCCACCGTCCCGGCGCCCTCGGCCCGGCCTTCGACGCCGAAAAGACCGGCCGCGGCGCCCCCGAACCGGTCGTCCTCGTGCGGGTGCCGCAGCGGAGCCTGTGGCGCGCCAAACAGGCCCGCGACCTGGCCCGCCGCGCCGCCGCGCTCCGCCCGCACCCGGCCGTCGTGCCGCTCGTGGACGCCGACTCGGCCAACGGGTTCCACTACCTCGTGTGGGCGCCGGCGTTCGGCGACCGGCTGTCGGACCGCGTCGCGGCGACCGGGCCGCTGCCGCCGGGGAAGGTCGCCGCGGTGCTGGCGCAGCTGGCCGCCGGCCTCGCCGCGTGCCACGTCGCCGGGTTCGCCCACGGGCTGCTGTCGCCGGCGTCGGTGGCGCTGCCGACGGGCGGGGCGCCGGCGCGCGTCCTCGACATCGGCGCCGGGATCGTCCTCGCGGCCGACCTGGCCGGCGGCGAGCGGCTGCTCGACACCGCCACCGCCGGCCGCGGGCTGGCGCAGTTCCTGCCGTTCGCCGCGCCCGAGTGGCTGGCCGCGCCCGGCACGCCCACCGCGGCGGCCGACCAGTTCTCGCTCGGGGCCGTCGGGTACTTCGCGCTGACCGGCCGGCCGCCGAGCCCGACCGACGACGGGCCGGTCGTGGTGCCGGGGGTGAACCCCGACCTGGCGGACGTGCTCGACCGGATGATGGCGACCGACCCCGCGGACCGGTTCAGCGGGCTGGACGAGGCGCACGCGGCGCTGCTCGCGGCGGCGGACGACGCCGACGCGGCCGGGCTGGTGGCGCCGCCGTCCGGGCTGGCGCTGCCGCTCCAGCCGACCGCGGGCACGTCGCAGGGCGGGGCGGTGTCGCTGGGCGCGGCGCCGGTCCGGCCGGCCGACCGGGACGACACGGAAGACTCGATCCGGTTCGACCTGCCGGACGCGACCACGGAGCCGGCGCTGAACGGGCCGCCGGACACGCCGGTGTCGCCGCGGCTGCCGGCCCGCGCCGCCCGCCCGGCCGCGCCGCCGCCGACCCGCCGGCCCGACCCGGTCGATTCGACGCCGCCGGCCACGCTGCCGCCGCGGCTCCCGGCGGCGCCGCTGGTGGCCGCGCCGACCCCGAGCGGAGGCGTCGCCGCGTCGCCGGCGCGTGCCCTGTCGGTCCCGCCGCCGCCGCCGCCGCCGCCGCCGCCGCCGCCGCCGCCGGGGCCGACGGGGTCGGCGGTGTGGAAGCGGGTGCGGCGGAAGGTGCTGTTCTGGAAGCCGGCGACGGACACGGTGTGGGTGCGGGTGTACGGCCCACCAGGGGCGGCCCGGAGCGAGGCGCCGCGGGTGACCGTGTTCCTGTTCCCGCCGCACGCGGCCGACAGCGTGGCGACGCTGGCCCGGGCGTTCGACCACGCGGCCGGGTTGCTCGGCGCCGGGGTGCTGGCCCGCGAGGTCGCCCGCGGCGAGGAACTGGCCGTCCACCTGGCGGTGGCCGGGGTGTCGGTGACGACGGCGATGCGGAAGCTGGAGTGGCACGGCAGCCCGTGCCGGGCCGAGTTCGACCTGCTGGTGCCGTGGGAGGCGCCGGCCGGCCCCGCGGCCGGGGTGGTGTCGGTCGGGCACGGCGACGTGCGCGTGGGGAAGGCGGAGTTCCCGCTGGTCGTCACCGCCGACCGGGGGTAGAGTGCGGCGATGACCGAAGCCGAATTCTGGGCGCACGTCGCCGCCGCCCGCCCCCACCGGTACGACGCCGACACCCATGCCGACCAGCTCACCGCCCGCCTGGCGAAGTTGCCCGAGGGCGACATCCTCGACTTCGTCCACCACTGGGACACCGCCAGCGCCCGCGCCTACCGGCAGGACTTGTGGGGCGCCGCGTACCTCGTCAACGGCGGCTGCTCGGACGACGGCTTCCAGTACTTCCGCTGGTGGCTGATCCTCCAGGGCCGCGCCGCGTTCGACGCCGCCCTCGCCGACCCGGACGCGCTGGTCGAGGTGCTCGACGGCGAGCGGGAGGTCGAGGCCGAGGTACGCCCGGGGATGATGGCGTGGTTCCGCGTCACCGGCACGACCGAGAACGACGCCGGGTATGCGGCGTTCAACCGGGCGATGCAGTTCCGCCACCCGACGCCGCCGACCGACCCGCCGCTCGCCCCCGAATGGGACTTCGACGACGACGCCGAGGTCCGCCGCCGATTCCCCCGCCTCGCCGCCGCGTATCTTGACGGGGAGGAGTGAAGTGAGCCGGCGGGAGGACGGGCGATGGAGTGGAAGCACTTCTGGAAGATTCTCGAGGCGGCGTACCGGGCCGACGGCCCCGACCACTTCGAGGCGCTGAAGGCCGAGCTCGACGCGCTGCCGTGGTTCGCCGTGGTGGCGTTCCAGGCGCGGTTCGACGAGGCGATTGCCGCGGCGAACCGGCTCGACCTGTGGGGCGCCGCGTACCTGATCCAGGGCGGCTGCTCGGACGACGCCTTCCGCGACTTCCGGGCGTGGCTGGTCGGCCGCGGCCGGCACCCCTACGAGGCGGCGCTGAAGCACCCCGACACCCTCGCCGACGTGCTCGACGGCGACCCGGTGGACGGGTTCGGGTTGGACGCGGCGGCGCTGCGGGTGTACGAGGCGAAGACGGGGATGAGCGACTTCTTCGACCAGCTCGACCGCGCCGAGAAGGACGCCCCGCCGCCGCCGCCGGAGGGCGCCGACTGGGACTTCGAGGACGCGGCCGAGCAGCGCCGCCGCTTCCCGCGGCTGGCGGCCCTGTACCTCGCGGAGCGCGAGGACGCGGAGTGACCGGCGCCGACGCTACTTGCCCGCCGCTGCCGCCGGAACGCGTGCCAGGCGCAAGCCGAGGTCGTTGTACCGAGACGACGGCAGGAGCGTGCTACGGTGCGCCGCCCGGCAGTATCCGGAGTCGTGAGGCCAGTCGCCGCCCCGGCACACCCGATACGAGGCCTCCCCTACGGCATCCGTGGCGGCATCTTCACACCACTCGTGAACGTTACCGTGCATGCCGTACAGGCCGAGCGAGTTCGCTGCGTACGCCCCCACCTTGCACGTCCGCTGGAGCCCCTGTCCCTTTGCTGGGGCGAAGTTCGCTTGCTCCAGGAGCAGCGTGTTCGACGGCCTCGGGGAGTAAAAGTCGTACCCGCTGTCGAACTTGTTGATCGGGCCGCCCCGACAGGCGTATTCCCACTCCGCCGCCGTCGGCAACCGGTACACCCACCCCGACTCCTTCTCCTGCTTGTTCAGCCGCTCGACGAACGCCTGGCAGTCGTCCCACGACACGTTCTCCACCGGGAACCGCTTCAGGTCCGCGTCCGGGATGTCCTTCACCACCTCCTGGCTCGGCCCGGTCCGTGAGAAGTGACTCGGGTTCAGCCCCGTCACCTTCTGCCACTCCTCCTGCGTCACCTCGTACCGGCCGAGGTAGAAATCCTGCTCGAACACCACCTTCGTCTCGCCATGCGTGCCGCCCCCGCCGCCGAGCCAGCCCGTCCCCTTCGGCACCTTCACGAACTCCATGCCGATGCTGTTCTTGAAAAGCCCGGGGGGCGCGGCCGGCGTCGCCGTGTCGGTGGCCTTCGGCGCGGGCGTGACCGTCTTGCCCTTCGGCCCGTCCGGCCCATTGACCTCCGCCACCGCCCCGTCCTTGTTCTTGATCGCGACGACGATCGCCCCCGCGATTGCCGCGAGCACCACGGCGACGCCCACCCCAATCAGCACGCCCGCCTTCTTTCGCGCCGGCTTCTCGACGGCGGCCGCCGGTTCCACCTCGGTCGCGTCGTCGGCGACCAGGTCCGCGAAGGCGCTCGCCGGCGCGACCGAGATCAGCATCGGCGCCAGCAGCGGCGGCTGGTGCGGCCTCGGGTCGAGGACCACGGGCTGCGAGGTCGAAACGTCCGCCGCCGCGGTTCCCGGCGACGGCGATAGGGCGACCGGGGGCGCGGCCGGTTGATCCAGGATCGCCCGGAGCCGCTTCGCCACGTCCGTGGCCGTCTGCGGGCGGTCCTCGGGCTTCTTGGCGAGCAACTGGTGGATCAGCGCCGCGAGCCCGTCCGGCACGTTCGGGTTCAGCTCGCGCACCGGCGTCGGCTCGTCGGTGATGAGCGCCGCCAGCACGGCCATGACGTGCTCGCCCACGAACGGGTTCTGCCCCGTACACAGCCGGTACAGGACCGCGCCCAGGCTGAACAGGTCCGTGCGGGCGTCCACCTTCAGCCCGCGGGCCTGCTCCGGGCTCATGTACGCGGGCGTGCCGACGATCGCGCCGCTCTTGGTCAGTTCCGCCCCGCTCCCGACCGGCTTGGCGAGCCCGAAGTCGAGCACCTTCACCCGCCCGTTCGGCGCTTCGAGCCACAGGTTGGCGGGCTTGATGTCGCGGTGGACGAGCCCGTGCGCGTGGGCCGCGGCCAGCCCGAGGGCCGTCTGGGCGCCGATGCGGACGACGTGCGGCAGCGGCGGCGCGCCCTTCTGCCTCAGGTACTCGTCGAGCGGGTAGCCCTGGAGGAGCTGCATGGTGATGTACGGCACGCCGTCGCGCTCGTCGGCCTCGTGGACGACGACCACGTTGTCGTGCGAGACCTTGGCCGCGGCCCGGGCCTCGCGCAGGAACCGCTCCCGGGCCGCGGCGTCGGCGGCGAACTCCGGGAGCATCACCTTCATCGCCAGCTTGCGGTCGAGCCGCGTGTCGAGGGCCAGGTACACGGCGCCCATGCCGCCCTTGCCGAGCTCCTTGAGCACGCGGTACGGGCCGAGGACGCCGACTTCACCTTCGGCGGCGGGCGGGCCGAACCGCGGAGCCGCCGTCGGGCCGCCGGGGGAGGACGTGGCCGCGGTCTCGTCGCGGTCGCCCGCCGCGGAGCCGTGCGGGTCGTGGGCCGCGGCGGTGCGGTGCGGCTCGACCGGGGTGGACATGGGCGGCTCCGCACAACATGACACTCACAACAATACGCGACGACCACCCGAGGTGCCACCACGAAGCCCGCGCCGCCGCTTCCCCCGCCTCCCGGCGCTGGACCTCGCGGACCGCGAGGACGCGGTGGGGTGACGGGGCGGTGACCCCAAGCGGGGCAACCCGCCCCGCGTTCGTTTACACTCCCGGACGGTATTGTTGCAAGCACGCCGGCCCGGCCGGTGTCTTCCCCTTGAACCCGGAGGCGGCGCGGCGTGACGACCCGGTTGACCAGCGGCGACCTCCACGGCGCCGCCGTGCGCGCCGGCTACGCCGCGCTGTCCACGGCCGACCTCCTCGGCCGCTACCTCGACGCCCGCGACGAAGCCGCCTTCCGCGAGCTGGTGGGGCGCCACGCCGGGGTGGTCGGGCGGGCGTGCCGGGCGGTCCTCGGCCGCGACGACCTGGCCCGCGACGCCTTCCAGGAAACGTTCCTGCGACTGGTGCGGCACGGCCACACGCTCCGCCGCCGCGACGGGCTGGCGGCGTAGCTGGCGCGGGTGGCGCGGACGGTGGCGTCGAACATCCGGCGGCGCGAGGCCCGGCAGCGGAGGCACGCGATGGCGACGGCCGCCGACCCCCGCCCGGAGTCGCCCGACCCACTCCCGGCGGACGAGGCGGCGCGGCTGCGGGCGGCGCTGGCCGCGCTGCCGGACCGGTTCCGGCTGCCGCTGGAGTTGGTGTACCTGGACGGCCTGACCCACGCCGCGGCCGCCGCCCGCCTCGGCCAGCCGAAGGGAACTGTGGACGCGAACGTGAGCCGGGGTCTGAAGAAGCTGCGGGCGGCGCTGGGCTCGGCGCCGGCGGTCGCCGCGGCGCTGCCGTCCGCGGCCGGGGCGCGGCCGGTGCCGGCCGAGTGGGTGGAGGCGACGGTCCGCGCCGCGGCGGCGGTGGTGCCGCGGCCGGCGGGGCTGGCGGGCTCGCTGGCCGCGTGGTGGGCGACGCGGCCGGCCGGCGCGCGGGCGTGGGCCGGCCGCGTCGGGTTGGTGGCGTGCGGGGCGGTGGGGGCGGCGCTGACCGCACCCGCACCCGCACCGGCGCAACCGACGCCCGTCGCGGTGGTACCGCCGACTCCCGAGCCGGAATCGCTGCCGGCGCGGAACAAGCGGGTGCTCGAAGCCGAGGTGCTGCCGAAGGTGA